>Ga0105248_10007781_pt1 | contig 11759 bp, 7 predicted proteins | sample KBSS34metaG_FD_81524 | JGI IMG/M metagenome (GOLD analysis project Ga0105248, IMG submission 81524) | Switchgrass rhizosphere microbial communities from Kellogg Biological Station, Michigan, USA - KBS S3-4 metaG | ecosystem: Host-associated > Plants > Roots > Rhizosphere > Soil | place...
GAGGGCCTGTGGCGCAGACCACAAGCAGGTCCTGGCGGCCGCGATTGTCAAAGTCTGCAAAGAGCGCGCACGAGGTGTTATCCAGCACGCCAACTCCGGCTTTTTCTGTCACATCTTCAAAGGTGCCGTCACCGCGATTGCGATACAGACGGTTGGGCAAGCCCGCTGGTTGGGAGATATACAGGTCGTCGAAGCCGTCGTTGTCATAGTCCCCGGCGGCCACGCCGTTATTGCCATAAACGTCGAGGCCGGTTGCTCCGTCCAGAACGGTTCGCCAGTAGTCTGCCCCGCGCAGCATATGGGACTGGTATGAGGCTGCGTCTCCAAGCGCCTGAGAGGTTACATCGACGAAACCAGGCCCGTGCACGATTGCCATAGTTTCCTCGATTGCCTGCCAACTGCGTACCAGCCACGTTCCGGTCTCGCTTGTGCCTGTTCCCTGGACCCATTCCATGTTCCAGGTGCCAATGCGCTCCGAACGCCGGTTTCCGCCCTCCGCGGAGACGATGTTGTACCGGACAACGGTGCGAACCGCAAGAGACGAATCTGCCAAGGCTTTGATTTCAGTGACTTGGAACTCTGTCGTGTCGATCCCGGAGGCTGTTCCCAGCCAATTTCGGACCTCGCTTAGAAATTGTTCCCGGTTAACCGGCGTCTCGGACCCGAACGTGCGCCGAAATACGGCAACTCTCCCGCCGTCCAATCCAGACCGTACCGGAACTTCCCGAACAGGCTTCAGAGACGACGCGCGAAGGGTCGGATCGCAGAGCTTTTCCAGCGTTTGCTTATCGTTTACAGAGCCCTTCAGAGCAGAGCCCCAACGCCTCAAAATGTATTCGATTTCAAAGGCGGGTTTCTCCAATTCATATTCGTCTGAACCGGGGGGTACAAGGCGCAAAACATCAGCCAACGGAGAACTGGCGGGATAATGCGGCGTCAACCGGATGTCAGAGAATGGAAGCTGATGTTCTGGACCGGGAGGTGCGGGTGGTATTGCTGTCGGAGACGCAGCGCCTGAAAACGGCGCCGAACGTAGCAGAATCGGGGATAACCCCATTATTTTGAGGAGAGTACGGCGAGAAGATTGGATTGCTTCGTGAAACGGCATATCTTAGGCTGTTCCGTGCTACTGCCAGGCTTTCCGGATGATAGCACTCATGTGGCTGCGTCTTACGCACAAGTTGTAGTTAGCGGTGTCTTTAAGCGATAGTATTCGCTACAGTTAGCGTATTCTTAGCCCCCTCCAAAGCGGTGAAAAATATCTCCAACTTTCGGTTGACAATTGTCATTCGATTGGATTAATTTTGCTGGCACGATTATGTAATCGTTTACGGAGTGGCATAAGCGCGGTCGCAAGCAACCAAAGCGCGATGACCATTCCGTTTGAAAGTGGAGGTAATTCGGATGGCCCTTGATCGCAACATCGTGAGATGGTTTAGATCTTTAAGCTGCATAACCCTCGCTTTCGCTTGCCTGCTTTTGCTCCAAAGTAAAAATGCATTCGGACAGGTAGACGAAGGTTCAATCACAGGAACTGTTCAGGACACATCGGGCGCAGTTGTCGCCAAGGCCCACGTCGTCCTTTTGAACACGGATCAGGGTCTCGCCCTTGAGACCGACACCAGCCCCAGCGGCAGCTACACCTTCTCGCCGATCAGGATTGGCCACTACAGTGTCACCGTTACGGCACCTGGCTTCTCCAAGACCGCTCAGCAGAACATCACCGTGCAGGTCGCTCAAAACCTTCAGGTCAACATTCAGCTCAAGCCCGGTGCGGCAACTGAGACCGTCGAAGTGACCGACGCGCCTCCTGTTCTCCAAACCGAAGACGCCTCGGTTGGCCAGGTCGTCGACACCAAGAGCGTCAACAATCTCCCGCTCAATGGACGTAACTTCACCTTCCTCGCGCAGATCGGCGCCGGTGTCAACACGCCACAGTCCGACGGACGCGGCAACGCGCAGTCCGGTGCCTTCTCTGCCAATGGTCTCCGTCCCGCGCAGAACAACTACCTGCTCGATGGCATCGACAACAACTCCAACGCGGTCGACTTCCTCAACGGCACCAACTACATCGTCGTGCCGCCTGTCGACGCTATCGCCGAGTTCAAGGTGCAGACCGCCGACTTCACCGCGCAGTATGGGCGGTCCGGTGGTGCCGTTCTCAACGCCACCATCAAGTCCGGAACCAACAGCATCCACGGCACGGTCTATGAATTCCTCCGCAATGATGTCTTCGATGCGGCCGATTTCTTCGAACCCGAGAAACTCAAGCTCCGCCAAAACCAGTTTGGTTTCTCTGGCGGTGGGCCTATCATCAAGAACAAGCTGTTTATCTTCGGCGACTACGAGGGCTTCCGCAAGGTTCAGGGGCAGGTTCAGGTCGGCAGCGTACCTACGGCAACGGAGCGCAGCACCGCTAGCAATTACACGGACCTTTCCGATATCATCAGGTTCCAGTCAGGTGTTCGTCAGGACGATCTGGGCCGCAACATCCCCTACGGAACGGTGACCGATCCCGCTACGACCAGGCTTGTCAAAGCGAATGCAGTCGATCCGATATCGGGCTTCACGAATCTCCGGAATCAGGACACTTATGTCCGTGATCCTATCTCAGCCAAATGCCCAGCTAACACTCAAACATATTCGCTTGCCGCGTGCAGCGATTTGAACAATCTGAATGTTCTTGGTGACGGAAGGGTAGATCCTCGTGCCCAGGCACTCCTCGCACTCTATCCTGCTCCAAACAACGGGACGAACAGCATTACCAACAACTTCAAAAACGGCACTCCGATTACTGAGCACCGTAACCAGTTCGACGTTCGCGGCGACTTCAACCCCAGCCAATCGGATCAGATGTTCGTCCGGTTCTCCTACACGGATGATCCGATCTTCTTCCCTGGCATCTTTGGTGGTGTCGCAGATGGCGGCTTCTTCGGCCAGGGACCTCAGACTGTGAAATCAAGCCAGACTGTTGGCGCCTGGACCCACATCTTCACTCCTAGCACCACCAATCAGGCCCGCGTCGGTTTCAACCACCTGCACACCACTCGTTTCGGGCCGCTCGCAAACGTCGATGGCATTCCAGATCAATTCGGCATCAAGGGAATTCAGCAGGGTTCCGAAAACGGCGGTTTGCCGACAATTGGAATCGGCGGACTGAACCAGATCGGCTCGTCCAACTTCCTGCCTTCGGACGAAGTCAGCCAGACGCTGCAGATTACCGACGACTTCACCAAGATCTACGGCAACCACAGCTTCAAAACCGGTATCGAATACCAGCACGTCAAGTTCTCCACGCTGCAACCAGGCTGGTCTCGCGGTCAGTTTGCTTACGATGGCAACTACGTGGATGTGCCGACCCTGGGTAACAGCAATACCGGTATCGCTCAGTTCCTAATCCCTGCTAAGGCCTCCAATGTAGGCGGCGTTGACTATACCGGTGGTCCAGACAATGTCTTTGCCTCCAATATCAATAAGACCTACGACGAACGCAACTACTTTGCGGCTTACTTCCAGGATGACTGGAAGGTCACACCAAAATTGACGCTCAACCTTGGTCTTCGCTACGACTACTTCGGACCCATCGGCGAATCCAATGGTGCGCAAGCGAACTTCATCCCTGAAAAGACCGGCCCGTTCAGCGGACCAACAATGTTGATCCCTAAATCGGGTAAAGCGAACCGTCACGTTTCGACCAAGTCGAGCACCACGGACGCGGCTCATCCGGATGGAATTTCAACTAATTACACGGATTTCTTGGCGTCACTGAACATCAACATTCTTTCCACGGATGACTACGGTAAAGGACTGGTTCGGACACAGAAGACCAACTTCGCTCCTCGCGTCGGTTTTGCCTATCAGATGTTCCCTCGATTCGTGATGCGCGGAGGCCTCGGGCTGGCCTACAACGCCTTCGAGAATCAAGGGTACGGGCCGAACATCGGCGAAAACTATCCCTTCGTCTTCAACCTCAACTACACCCCGAGCGGCGCGGGTGGTGGCAACGTTCAACCCGTCAGTGCAAACACGCCGTTTGCGAACTGCAACACGGCAGGACCAGGCGGAACGGCAGATCTCTACAGCGCCTTTACGTGCATCCCGCTCGATCCTGCCAAACTCGATGCGCAGGGACTCGGACTTCTCGGTGCTCAGTTTGATGCCAAGACGCCGCGAACGCTCAGCGTGAACTACACGCTGCAGTACTCCCTCACGCACACGCTGGCTATACAGACTGCTTACGTGCTCACCCACGTCGACAATCTGCAGATCATCCTCAACACCAACAACGTAAACCAACTCCTCGGAGCCAACGAAGACACGACCTTTGCCAAGCCGTTCCCCAAGCTCGGCAACGGAAACTGGACCCGAACCATTGGTTACAGCACCTACAACGGCCTGCAGACAACCCTGCAACAGCAGGCTTGGCACGGTCTGAACTACCTGATCACGTACACCTGGTCCAAGTCGCTGACCAACGCCTCCGACCAGTTAAACGGTGGCGGTTTGAGCGGCTATCGTGCGCCCAGCGTAAAGGGTCTTGGAATTGACTTTGACAAAACCCTAGCGCCTAGTGACATCCGCAACGTCTTCCACTTCAGTGGCGGATATGAACTGCCCTTTGGAACCGGAAAAGCCTTCCTGGGTCAAAGCGGTAGGCTGGGTGATCTGATCATTGGCGGTTGGAGCTTGAACTTCAACGCAGCGGTTCAGGGTGGCCAGCCACAGACGATTGGTTGCGGCTACGGCGGCACAACCGATCTCGGTTGCTATGCACTACGAGTCGCTGGTCAGAGCCAGAAGCGTGGCGAGAAGATCGTTGCTCAGGAGGGTGGTTCAAGCAAAATCTTCTGGTACAACAATCGCTTGGCCTTCAATCAGCCATGCAAACTCGATAGCACCCTCACTCCAGTACCCGATAGCCCGAACGTAGGCTGCTTGCCCCTTACCGGGTTTGGGGCTCTCGGTGGCACACCGTCCACAGTCGAAGGACCTGACTACAAGAAAGTCGATCTTTCGCTCTTCAAAAACTTTAAGATCAGCGAACGGTTCCGTACCGAGTTCCGCGCTGAGTTCTTCAACGTTTTCAACCATCCCAACTTCAGCGCCCCCAGCAACACCAACATCAGCGATGAGAACAACTTCGGTCAAGTCACCTCTACCCGCGACAATCCGTACGGTGCGCGGCAATTGCAACTTGCATTGAAGCTGTACTACTAAGCTAAGATGTACCTACCCCGGCAAGGCACGCCCGACTGGGTGCCTTGCCGGTTTTCTTTTGTGCGTCGAGATTGCTCACGCTGCGATGACGGAGGTGGGATGTGAGCAAAGTTTTCAATTTTCGGATTGTCCCGCTTGCCCTCCTGGCCGCTGGCTGTAGCCTTGGCTTGAGCCAGGATTCTTCCTCCGAAAAGCTCGAAAAGCAATTTCAGGTTGCTGCATCCGAATACGAATCCGGACATTTCTCCGAGGCGGCCGCGCATCTGGAAGTGATTCTGCCAAAACTACCCAATAGTTTTGAGGTTCATGAGCTTCTCGGTCTGGTCTACGCCTCGCAATCCAATGAAGCGAAAGCGCTACCCCATCTTGAGGCGGCGGTCCGCATCAAACCCGACTCGGCTACTGCCAGAACCAATCTTGCGACTCTCCTGTCCCGTACTGGAAAAGCGGATCAAGCCGGGCAACAGTTTCGCAAGGCTCAGGAGCTACAACCCCAGGATTTCGATACCAACCATAATCTGGGTGAATTTTACGTTCAGTCCGGGAGGGTGGCAGACGCTCGTCCATTCCTGGAAAAAGCTCAAAACATCAATCCTACTTCCTACGATAATGGCTATGATCTCGCGTTAGCCTATCTGATCACTGGCCAGCTTTCGCAGGCTCGCCAAACGGTACAGGATGCCATTCGCGCCAACAATACAGGCGAGTTGCACAACCTTCTTGCCCAGATCGAAGAGAAAGATGGCAAGTATATTGTTGCAGCCAATGAATTTGAGACAGCTGCGCATATGGACCCGAGCGAAGAGAATATGTTTGCCTGGGGTAGCGAACTTCTCCTGCATCGAACCTATGACCCTGCGATTGAGGTTTTTCAGAGCGGCGTCCAGCGCTACCCGAACTCTGCCCGGCTACAGATTGGTCTGGGCATGACGCAGTATTCTCGCGGCAGGTATGACGATGCGGTAGCGGCGTTGATACGAGCATCGGATCTGGCTCCCTCCGATGCGCGCTGCTACCTGTTTCTTTCCAAGGCATACCTGAGTTCGCCCAATCAAGTCGACGAAGCTATTCAGCGCTTCAAGCGATACGCTGAGCTACAACCTGCCAATGGCCTGGCGCAATACTATTACGGGGTCAGTTTATGGAAGGGCAAGCGTACCGAAGATGCGGGTTTCGATCTGCCGGCAGTAGAGTCCTTGTTGAAGAAGGCCGTGGCACTCGACGAATCGATTCCGGAGGTCCACCTGCAGTTGGGCAACCTGTATGCGGACCAGCATCTTTACGACAAGTCGATCGCCGAGTACAAGCGAGCGCTCGATCTGGATCCCAAGCTTACGGACGCGCGATACCGTCTCGGTCAGGATTATGTGCACACAGGGCAAAAGGAGCAGGCTAAGGCAGAGTTCGCTCTTTACCAGAAGCTTCAGTCCGATCACCTGGCCGAGGTCGACAAAGAGAGGGCTGAAATCTTACAGTTCGTGACAACTTCCAAACCAGCAGCGGGAGCACATCCGTAAATACGCCAAGTTTTCGCAACACTTTGAGGCCTTACCCCGGAACAACGAAAGACGAAACAGAGTTGAAACAATATATGGACGGAAGATCTTATTTCAGCGGAGCGCTGAGTCCGGAGAATCTATCCCGGATCGCCTCCAATCCGCGCGAAATCCCCGGAATCCTCGGACGAACCCGGCGTGAATTTCTGCGGGACGCGGCGGGCCTTGCGCTCGGCTCCTCGCTCCTCGGAGCCAGCCCATTCTTGCACGGTGAGGCTGTCGCAAAGAAGCGTAAAGTCATCGTCGTCACCTTTGGCGGCGGCGCGCGCGATCAGGAGACCTTCGCTCCCGAGGGCCAGGAGAACATCCCCAACCTTCTCCACGAGCTTATTCCGCAGTCCAGCTTCTTCACCCAGGTCACCAATCGCGGCATCCTGGGCCACTATGTCGCCACGGCCAGCCTCGCCACGGGCGTATATGAGACACTCAACAATTTTTCTGCCGTCCCCCCTGAGCATCCGACGGTCTTCGAATACTTCCGCAAAGATCTTCATCGTCCGTCCTCAGACGCGTGGGTGGTCGCACCCAGCAATGGATTCAACCGCATCGGCGAAAGCCAGTACCGTTCCTACGGCCCAGGTCTTGGGGCCAAGGTCATTCTCCCCAAGCACCTGTTGAGTGCCGCGACCTCCGGCGGTGCCACGGACTATGATCATCTGCTCCGCGACAACTACGAGACGCCTCTCTACACTCCGCAGATTGGCGGCGGCGAAGTCGAGCTGCAGCAGCTTGAGAACATTCTCAAACTTTCCGTTGATGACTTCACCAAGCACGCCCGCACCGCATCCAGCCCGGATGAGCTTTCGCTCTATATCGCCAAGCGGCTCATGCAGCAGGAGGCGCCAAGCCTGCTCTGGATCACCATGCACGACATCGACATCGCGCATTCCGGGGCATACTCGCTCTACGTGGATGCCATCAAGCGCACCGACCGCCTCTGTGCCGAACTATGGAAAGCAGTGCAAAGCGAACCGGAGTATGCGGGCAATACGACGATGTTCATTCTCCCCGACTTCGGCCGCGACTCGGATGAAGACCCGGGTGGTAACGGCTTTCAGCATCACCGCACCGGGGACGCAGTCTCTCGCACGACGTGGATGATGGCCATGGGTGCGGGCGTCCGTCCGGGCGTGGTCTACGACAGCCCCGTGCAGTCGATCGACCTCGTACCGACGCTAGGCTCGATCATGGGCTTTTCGGCAGGCGTCTCGCAGGGCAAACCTATTCAGGAGTTGCTCTAGCCATGCTGCCAGCCGATCTCAAACCCGAACTCTTTGCCGCGTACCCACCGCAAGGCCGGGCTCTTGTCTTGAGCCACTTAGAGGCTATACGACAGCTTCCTCTGGGCTTTGTCCCTAGTCTGCTCAATACCATCATCGATTATGACTACAAGTTTCCCGCCGAGCGAGACTCCACGGAGAGGGAACTGGCCAACCTCGCCTCCCTCAGTCCAGAGCAGATCAAGCAGTGGCATCAGAGTTTCGCACAGCTCTCGCTCTCTCCCTGGCTAGAGCAATTCGATTGGGTCAACCAGCCCGGACAGTTTTTAGAGATGGAGTCTGCCCATCTGTGGAGCACTCATCAGCTCGACGCTTTCCGCCAGGCAGCTACCGAATACGGCGACCGGCTGCGTCAGGCTAAACCACCCAAGCCGATTCCGGTCCAGAGGCTTGGCATCGCTGTGATCGGTCAGGGCGTTGCATCCTATGACGCGACGCTCTTCCGTAAATTGCGCCCTCACGGCACGTCCTTCACCAATATCAAGCCGGAAAACGGAATCAGCCTTCTGCTCGCCGGTGTGGCCGTCCGAGCCAAAGCCCATCCGGTCTCCTACGGACACTGGTACGTCGATGGAGGCGTCGCGGCACCCTGCGATCCCGTCTTGACCTGCCTCTCATACCAGGGAATGGAGCCGGTCCGCACAGCAGTTCTCAAAAACATTGAGAGCGAGCTGAAACGTCCTGGGATGGGACCCGAAGAGTTGCGAACGCATCTTGCCCGGCTAGCTCCGGCAGATCTCGCCATCGACAGGCCCAGCGAGCCGGTGCTCGACCGCTTCCAGCTCAAGCTCCTCACCGAGGGCTCGGGCACACAGATTTTCAGCACCACGTTTGCCCAGTGGACGGCGCGCGAAGTTCTCCGTCGCGCCCAGGCGCTCACCTTGCTCGTACGCTTTGCTCCACGCCAGCGCCAGCGGCCTATGAACGAGATGCTTGCAAGCAGCAATACTGCGCCTGAAGTAGATCCGGTAGGTTCACTCGTAGATGGAGATATGGCTGCCTGGTATCAGTGGATCAATCAGCAGCGTCTCCCCGGGGCAGAGAAGTCTTCGTTCCTGGTCTGGTTTGAGGGACACAATCAGGCAGTTGCCATTGGCCCGACGATGCCTCGTGGAGCACAATCCAGCTCCGCATTCAATCTTGCGGAATTGCTGTCACAAATCACCACCTGAAGCCAACATCCTGCCAGTAAGGTCCTCGTGGAACCGGCGCGGCTGGAGGCTTGTCGTACAATCGCCTTGCGCGCACAGGCGCCTCGTATCAGCAGCCCGTCTGTGCGTAGCTCCGGCTCTCCGTAGGGGATGAAATGCTATGAGCTACATTATCCTGGCCTTTGCCATTGGCATTGTTTCCGGTCTCCGCTCCATGATGGCTCCTGCCGCGATCAGCTGGGCGGCCCGCCTCGGCATCCTGCATCTGGATGGCTCATGGCTAGCCTTCCTCGGCTATAAGTGGACGCCATGGGTTTTCTCTGTGGCAGCGCTCGGAGAGCTGATCAATGACAAGCTACCCACTACGCCCAGCCGGCGTATTCCACCTCAATTCATCTTTCGCATCATAAGCGGATCGTTCTGCGGCGCAGCCATCGGTGTCTCCGCGGGTAGCATGGTCATCGGTATTGTGGCGGGTGCTGCCGGAGCTGTCGCAGGCACGCTCGGCGGCTCTGAGGTACGAGGCCGGCTCGCTAAAGCAGTCGGGAATGACCTGCCCATCGCGCTGCTCGAAGACGCCATTGCGGTCGCCAGTTCCGTCCTCATCGTGAGGATGCTGCCATGACCACTCACTTCGACGCCATTATCATCGGCGCGGGACAGGCTGGCCCTTCGCTCGCTGGCCGACTTGCCGGCTCCGGGCGCCGGGTAGCCATGATCGAACGCAAGCTGTTTGGCGGAACGTGTGTCAACACAGGCTGCATCCCAACGAAGTCCATGGTCGCCAGTGCTCACGCTGCTCATATAGCCCGCCGCGCTGCAGACTTTGGCGTGCTGTTAGACGGGGATATCAAGGTCGATCTCAAAGCTGTTCAGGCCCGTAAAGAAGCTATCTCCGCCAAATCGCGCGTCGGCATCGAGACATGGCTGCGCGGTATGGAAAACTGTACCGTCTTTCATGATCATGCCCGCTTCGTCTCGAGCCATGAACTCCAGGTTGGTGACCAGACGATCGCAGCTGAGCAAATCTTTATCAATGTCGGCGGTCGCGCAGTCATCCCAAAGATGCCGGGCGTCGAAGAGATCCCCTTCCTGAATAACTCAACCATCATGCAGTTGGAGATATTGCCCGAGCATCTGGTCGTTGTCGGCGGCAGTTACATCGGCCTTGAGTTCGCGCAGATGTTCCGCCGTTTCGGCAGTGCGGTTACAGTCGTTGAAAAAGGCCCGCGCCTCGTCGCACACGAAGACGAAGATGTCTCGCAATCCATTCACGAAATTCTTGAGGCTGAAGGCATTGCTCTACGCCTGCATGCGGAGTGCATCGCCTTTGAGAGGCATGAACGCGGAGTAGCAGTCAGTGTGAATTGTAAGGAGGGAGAGCCGGCTGTGGTCGGCTCCCATGTCCTGCTCGCCGTCGGCAGAGTGCCCAATACAGACGATCTCGGCCTCGATCTCGCTGGAGTTGCTGTCGATGAGCGCGGTTATATTCAGGTCGACGATCAGCTTCGCACCAGCGTCCCGGGTATCTGGGCCTTGGGGGACTGCAACGGCAAGGGAGCCTTCACGCACACATCCTACAACGACTTTGAAATCGTAGCTGCCAACCTGCTCGACAACGATCCGCGTCGCGTCAGCGACCGCATTCCAGCGCACTGCCTGTATATCGATCCGCCTCTTGGCCGCGTCGGCATGAACGAAACCGAAGTCCGTAAAACGGGTAAACCTGCCCTGATCGGGACGAGGCCCATGACCAAAGTAGGCCGGGCCGTCGAGAAGGGTGAAACTCAGGGATTCATGAAAGTGCTCGTGGATGCCGAGAGCAAGAAAATCCTTGGAGCATCGATCCTGGGTACAGGCGGGGACGAAGCAATTCACTGCATTCTGGATGTCATGTACTCCGGTTCACCCTACACCGTATTGCAGCGCGCGATGCACATTCATCCCACGGTCTCGGAGCTGATCCCAACCGTGCTTGGCGATCTCAAGCAGCTTGTATGAACACGTTTCATAAGACCCTGTAGGTCCGGACGCGGACAGCCGCAGCGGTGCGTTCACCGACAGCCACAAAGATGCTTCGATTGAGCCAGGCATAGCGGCCCGCAGGCGCTTCGAAGACAGGCGATGTGCGGAAATAGTATTCGGAAGGGTCAACAATCTCGCCCGCCGCAATACGCTTGAGTGCATCTCCTTTGCCATGTCGCAGTCCGCGAATCCTGGCCAGTATGGGCACGCCATCGTCGGTTGCCAGCATGTATTGTGCGTGCAATTCCGAGACTCCGTCGGTGCGCACAACCTGCCAATCTGCCCCTCCGCTGAGGATGGTTCCGCGAATCTCCGGTCCCTCGAAGCTTCCGCTAAGAATCGGTACGATCCGGCGCATACCCGCGGGTGTTTCGCCCAGCTCAATGGGAGGCGCGACCTCAGCAAGTAACTCGAAGACAAACTCCAGTTCAGGAGCCATCGGATTCATCCTTCCGGTTGCGCGTTGCCGGTCTCGTCCGTCTCGCGAAAGACTTCTTCGGCTAGATGAAATGCCGAGTTAGCCGCCGGCA
>Ga0105248_10007782_pt1 | contig 11759 bp, 10 predicted proteins | sample KBSS34metaG_FD_81524 | JGI IMG/M metagenome (GOLD analysis project Ga0105248, IMG submission 81524) | Switchgrass rhizosphere microbial communities from Kellogg Biological Station, Michigan, USA - KBS S3-4 metaG | ecosystem: Host-associated > Plants > Roots > Rhizosphere > Soil | place...
CGCGGCCGGGGCGGGCGCCTCGAAGCGGCGGAAGATGTCCTCGGCGAGGGCCAGCAGCAGCGCATCGCGGCTCGGAAAGTAGGTGTAGAGCGACATCACGCTGGCGCCGAGCCTTTGGGCGAGCCGAGCCAGCGAGAACTCGGCGATCGAGCCTTCCTCGAGAAGCGCGAGCCCTTGCTCGATGATCGCCGACTCGGACAGGCGCGCGCGCTGACGCGGCGGCCGGCGTTGCGCGCTGCTGGATTCTGTCATCGAGCCGTCGGGGTTCGTGCCATGACCGCTAAAGCGCTCACCATTGTACGACATAACGTATGCCATACGTTTCTGCCGACGCCTAGGGGCGGCGACCATCGCGTTTGTCGAGATCAGGCCGCCGAACCTAAGGCGGATCGGTTTTGTGACGGGGCGGCGCTGGGGTTGGCCCTCAACGGCAAGCATCACGCTATACCTTCAGGCGACGACCCGAAACTGAAGACGCGCGAGCCGCCTATTTCCGGACACCTAATTCGAAGAGATCGACGGACGGCGAAACGGTCGGCATTGAACCAATTTATACCTCCACCCGTAGCAGGTGCGGAAATCGGCGAGCGCGCCGGAAAGCGCCGAGAAATCGCCATGCAAGGAGGAAGCGCCCGAACAGCCCGGGTTCACGCCGGCGCCGCGACGTTCCAATTCTCCGGCGAGATGGGCCAAAAGACGACCGATTAAATGTCCGGAACCGGGCGGATCGCCCGTCTTGTCCACCAGACCGGCGCACGGAGATATATGCCGAGAGGCAGATGTCAGCCGAGTGTGGGTCGCCATTGAAACACACGGAGGCACCGATGCCCGAGAATCGCACTAGCCCGCGCAGGTGGCCCCTGCTCCCCCTGTCGCCGGTCATCCTGATCCGGACCTGCTCGGTCCTATTCGCTGGGCTGATGCTTGGCCACATGTCGGGTTATCCCTGGAGATCTCCCAACGTAGCCCAGCAAATAGAATTGATGGCGGCGATGAAATCCGTTAGTTTCGTATTCGCAGGCGAACCGCAAACCTACTGGCATCTTTATACTGGCTGGGGAATATTGGTCGCCGCACTTCTTCTTTCGATCTCAATCATACTTTGGCTGATATCGGACCTTTCCACTCTTGCGCCTCGCCGTATAGGTCTCGTCGCCGGAACCACATCGATACTTTCGATCGTAGGATCCTGGATTTCACTCTATTTCTTTTATATCCCGCCTGCGATTTTCTTCTCCGTCCAAAGCATCGTATTGCTCGTGGCGACCATTCAACTTTTGTTCGGGCATGACGGGCATGGGGGCAGGCTCATAGCGGCCGATACGGCCGAAGGAACCCCCTCAACTGGGGTAAGTGCCTAACCGGCCCAACAGGATTAAACCGACCAGCGATCGATATACCAAGCTCCGGACTTGCGAGAGACTGCCAATCGGAACCTATTTTTCGCTCGGTGGGGAATGATTATTTTGTATCATTTTTCGTAAGAAGAATGCAGCGAACATTCAGTACGTATCGTAGTGTTAACACCGAACAACGGGAGTTATTATCAATGCGCAGCTTGTTCAGTCAACTTTCTCATTATAACTCTTGGGCCAATGCCCGGCTCTACGAAGCGGCACTTGCTTTGCCCGAAGATCTTTACAAGTCCGATACCGGCATCTTCTTTCGCAGCTTGCATGGGACACTCAATCATCTCCTGTTGACGGACCGACTTTGGCTAACCCGTCTAACAGGTGTGGGAGAGCAGCCAAAACGACTTGACGACATTCAATATGAAAACCGGATCGAACTCGCGCGAGCGAGATTAGCCGAAGGTGCACGCCTTATCGCCGTCGTGAACAGCTACGATGACGATATGCTATCAAGGCCGCACGCTTACAATACGACATCTGGCGTGCCGCAGGAACAGCCGCTGTCGGACATCTTGCTGCATCTTTTCAATCACCAGACACATCACCGCGGGCAAGCACACGCAAGTTTATCGATCACGACGAAGCAGGAACCACCGCCGCTCGATCTGTTGATGTTTCAGAGAGGCCTGCCGCCGCCCAACTTAGCCGAGCGTCTGGCAGTGCTCGATTTCGGATAGGGGACGCAATTCCACCGACGCAACGATGCCCTACACACTTTCTCGAAGTTAAAGCAGATACTCGTCCAAGGCGTCAGGCAGGACATCGATCTGTTCGGCCACGAACGTGACCAGGGCGGCAGGCGGCCGCTCGCCGGTCCGCATTGGCCGGCCAGGGTGGCGCAGGTAACAGAGCATCAGCGCGAAGCCGAGCCGATTGTGGTCGCCACGGCACCCATGTCCCGCGCGACCTGGGCCTTCTGCTCGCCGGCGGCGACGCGCCGTTTGACCTCGCCGATCTGTTCCGGGTTCAGCGAGCGCTTGCGGCCCCGGTAAGCCCCTCGTCGTTTGGCCAGGGCGATGCCCTCGCGCTGACGCTCCCGCAACAGCGCCCGCTCGAACTCGGCGAAGGCGCCCATTACGGACAGCATGAGGTTGGCCATCGGGGAGTCCTCCCCGGTGAAGGTCAGGCCCTCTTTGACGAACTCGATGCGGACGCCGCGCTTGGTCAGGTCCTGTACGATGCGCCGCAGATCATCGAGGTTGCGCGCCAGGCGATCCATGCTGTGCACGACCATGATGTCGCCCTCGCGCACAAAGGCCAGGAGCCGATCAAGCTCGGGTCGCTGGGTGTCCTTGCCGGAGGCTTGGTCGGTGAAGATCCGGGCGACGGAGACCCCTTCCAACTGACGCTCGGGGTTCTGCTCAAAGCTGCTGACGCGGACATAGCCGATGCGCTGACCGTCCATGAGCCCCCCGACGCCGAAGTGTCAGAAAGAACTCTATGGCCCTTGACCGCATGCGTCAATCAATCGTGGTTTAGGCTCTAATCTGACGTTTCCACTCACCGCGACCTGACGTCAAGCTAGGGTATACGCCAAATGGACGGTTATTCAGCCGCCGAACGTCGCGGCGCACACACCGCCAGGTGCAGGCGCTACATGAATGGATCGCGCACGTGTTTCCACGACGCGGATAGGCCCCGGGGAGAACGACCCTGATGCTCCCGCCGTCGTTGTCTACGCCAAATGACTGAGCTCGATCCGAGCGTGGTCTGCCCCTGGGACCAAAGCTGTGGCGCATCCACATCATTTGATAGCGCGCGCGCCAGATCGACCGGTGATTGTGCCCTCGGAAAAACGCCCGTGGGGGCCGAATGGATGAGCCGAAGTCAATCGGCATCGATTGGCGTGAACGTCGTCACGGTTCCAACCCAACGTCCTACTATAGGAACTACTTTTTCGGACATGTCGCAAGCTAAGAGACTTCGTCTACGACAAAATGACTAACAAATAGGAGAATTGTTCTTGCCATGCGGAATATTCGATAAGCGCATTGCGCGGTGCGCAACTGAACGTCTCCAGGGGCAGGATAACCTTTCGATGAGGCGCGGGCTGATCTTCGCATCAGTTGCTGTGAGCATGCTTGTGGCTGCGTGCGCGCACGCTCATCCTGCGTCCAGCCTTACTCAGGTACTTGTCGACAGATGGCTGCGCTTTGAGACGCCCGGTGCAATATCCTCGGAGCCGACGGCGCAGATGTTTTGCTCGAACGGCCGATGGAGGCCGCCGGCCCGGCGGCGCGTTTCATTCCGCCCATCGGAGTGATGGGGGCGGACGGACGACCCTGCAGCATTCGCGTCCTGCCGCTGGCCCGCCAGGATCGAGATGCGCTCGGCGGCGAGGGCGCGGTGATGGTCACAGTGAGCACGCCCGACACGGCGCCGGCAGTGGACGCCATGGCGGAGACCTATGGATTTACCCCCGCGGAGACGCGCATCCTCGAGCAGTTGTGCAGCGGCCACGCTCCGCCGGAGATCGCGGCCGGGCTCGACGTGAGCCTGAGCACGGTGAAGACACATCTGCTCCAGATGTTCCGCAAGACCGGGCTGCACCGGCAGGCGGACCTCGTGAAGCTGGGGTACTCGCTCGGACTTCCATTGCGGGAGCTCTAACAGCACCGGCGCCCAGTTGTCCCGCAGGGCGGTGATGCCAACCCACAGAGCATGGGGCATGGGGCCGGGAAGCTTCGTTGCTGCTTTAGATAGAATTCTGCGCGCGGCTCCACCGAACGGTGGAGGCGCCGAAAAACCGCTCAGTACACCCTAGACCGTATCGCTCGACGGGCGGGCCGCATCAGTCCAGGGGAACAACGGAGCCGTGGGGAAGTCTCGAAAAATCATATTCGGCAGACCTGGAGTTCATCCAGCGCGTATCCGGAGCAGAAATAAGATAATTTTGACTATATTTCTTTCATCATTTTCCGCGAACGCGGTCTTGAATTTCCGTCAAGACGCAAAAGCTCAAAGTGCTAGCATTATTGTTTCTAGCGGAGTTAGCCAGTACTGCTATGATGCAACAAATTCCAACTCCAGTTGTGGATCCATCACAGGGCCAAGCATCTTTGCCTCCGTCGATGATGGACAAACTGGAGGGATTCTGAATGTATTTGCAGACGGCGCGAGTATTTCGGCGTCGAACGGCCTAACATCGATCTCTTCCATAAGCAGCAGCATCTCCGGCAATCGTCTCGTAAACAATACCGATGTTGTAGGAACGCTGTCGGTGACGGGCCTCGTGACGCTCCACAGTATCGACAACAGCAGCATGGGTATCACCAACGCCGGCAGAATCTCCGGGGTTGCCGCCGGCACCGCTCCCACGGATGCGGTGAACATATCGCAGATGATAGATTTCAGCCTCGCCGTGGAGGACGCCTTCGATGGCATCGCGACCGACGCCTCCGCGGCGCAGGCGATGGCCGACACGGCCTTGGCCAACGCCGCTACAGCGCAGGCCGGCGCCGACACGGCGACGGCCAACGCCGCCGCCGCCCAGGCGGCTGCAGATACGGCCCTCGCTCTCGGCCAGAACAGCCTTCAGTACGATCCTCCTGCATCTCCTTCCACGCCGGGGTCGGCTGCGGGGGCGGAGAGCGCGCGTTCGGCCCCCGCGCCCGCCGAGCGGACCAGCCTGACCTTGAACCCCGGCGGCGCTGCCGCGGGACTCCACAACCTCGCGGCCGGGATCGCGCCGAATGATGCGGTCAATCTGAGCCAACTCGAGGCGGTTTCGAGCGCGGTGACCGCCCTGGGCGGGCGCACGGCGGCGCTCGAAGGCCAGCTCGCCGCCTTCAGCGCGAGCCTGCGGCGCGTCGACAAGCTGGCGAGCCGGGGCGTGGCGATCGCCACGGCGCTCGCCTCCATTCCGCCCCTCGCTGGTTCGCAGAGGTTCGGCCTGGGCGTAGGCGTCGGGGGCTACGACGGCCAGGCGGCCTTCTCGGCGGCCTTCCTCGGCCGGCTGACCGACAGGATGCAGGTGCGCCTGAATGCGGGCACGAGCGGCAGCGGCAAGGTCGCCGGGGGCGGCGGCGTCACTGTCGGCTGGTGAAGCCGTCGCCCGTCCGGCAAGGTTACACAACCCAAAGTATTGCCCCCGGCCAAGACACGAGGGAGATTTGCGATGCGGCTGGCGCCGGTCGTCGGTTCATGCGTCCTGGCCGCGGCGTGCGGCCAGGCCCTCGCGGCCGAGCCCGCGCGGGTCGAGCCCGCGCGGGACGTCTATTACGGCGAAGCCGTCGTAGATCCGTATCGATGGATGGAGACCGGCGGCGCTGCTTTCAACGCCTGGCTGAAAGGCCAGCACGCCGCCACGCGGGCCGCCCTCGACAGCCCTGCGCGCGAGGCGCTCCTGAAAGCGATCGCCGCCTCCAGCGCCGCAAACGACGCGGCCATATCGCCTCGGCTGGTCGGCGAATGGATCTTCTATCTCAGGCGCCCCCCGGGCGCGGCCATGTTCAAGCTCTTTGTCCGCCGGCTCGAGGGCGGCCCGGAGCGGGTTCTCGTCGATCCCGAGGTGTTGTCCAGGTCAGGCGAGCCCATAGCGATCAAAGCCTATTCGCCCTCGCCCGATGGGCGGTACGTCGCCTACACCCTGGCGGAAGGCGGCTCGGAGGAGGCGACCTTGCATGTGGTGGAGACCGGCACGGGCAAGGTGCTTTCCGAAGCGATCGACCGCACGCGTTTCGCGCAGCCGGAATGGGATCCCAGGCTTCCCGAGTTCTACTACGCGCGCCTCAAGGCCGCGCCGGCCGGCGCGCCGCCCAGCGAGCGGTTCAACGACCAGGTGATCTACCGCCATCGTCTGGGCGAGCCCGAGACCCGCGATCTGGCCGTCTTCAAGGTGTTCGAGCAGGGCTCTGTCACCGGGCGGTCCGGGATTCCCACCCTGTTCATCCCGCGCGGCGGCGCGTGGGCGCTCGCACTCGTCAACGACGGTGTCTCGGCGACCGGCGAGTATTACGCAGCGCCGCTGGGCGGGTTGCGAGCAGGACGTGCCGCTTGGCGGAAAGTCGGCTCGGATGCGGATCAGCTGCTCCAGGTTTCTGCGACCGAGGCCTTCTTCAGGCCCGCCCTGACCGGTTCCACCCTTTACCTCGCGACGCTCAAGGATGCCGCCCGCGGCCGCATCGTCCGCCTCGACCTCGCCTCGCCCGGGGCGATCGAGCCCGTGCTTGCCGAACAGTCCGGCGTGCTCACCAATGTCGCCCCGGCTCGGGACGGCCTCTACCTGAGCTACGCCCTGGGAGGGCGCTATAGCCTGGCCCGCCTTGACGTCGTCACAGGCCGGGCCACGCCGATCGCGCCGCCTTACGAGGGCGCGATCTACGAGCTGGCGGCGGACCCGAGGTCGCGAGGCGCCGTCTACACCCTGGAGTCCTGGGCGCGTCCGCGCCGGATGTTGCTGGCGTCCGGCGGCGCCAGCCGGGACATCGGGCTTAACCCCAGTTTCCCGTTCGACCTTTCAGGCGTCACGGCGGACGAGATCGCCATCACCGCCCGGGACGGCGTGCGCGTGCCGGTTTCCGTGATCAGAAGGGCGGGCGCGCCGGACCCGATTGCGCCTGCAATCCTGATGGCCTATGGTGCCTACGGCATTTCCATGGATCCGATCTTCGACGCACGATGGGTGCCGTGGGTGGCCCGTGGTGGCGTGCTGGTGGAGGTGCACGCCCGGGGCGGGGGCGAGTTCGGCGAGGCCTGGCATCTGGCGGGCCAGAAGGCCACCAAGCCCAACACCTGGCGCGACCTCATCGATTCAGCCGAGGCCATAGCGGCCCAAGGCTACGCCTCGCCCAAGAAGCTGGTCGCCCTGGGCACGAGCGCGGGCGGGATCGCGGTCGGCCGCGCGGTGACGGAACGGCCAGATCTCTTCGCTGGAGCCATTGCCGATGTTCCGATCGCGGACATGCTGCGCTTTGAAACGACCGAAGGCGGGCCAGCCAATGTCCCCGAATACGGGACCGTCGCGACGCCCGAGGGATATCGCGCCCTGAAGGTGATGAGCCCCTACGCCAACATCGTCGACGGTACGCCCTATCCCGCGCTGCTCGTGACCGGAGGGATCAACGACCATCGCGTCCCGATCTGGCAGCCGGCGAAACTGGCCGCCCGGCTGCAGGCGGCGAGCGCGAGCGGCAAGCCCGTGCTGCTGGCGGTCGACTGGAACGCCGGCCACGGCATGGGGTCGTCGAAGGGCCAGCGGGACCAGCTCTACGCCGACTTCTACGCCTTCGCGCTTCAGGCGACGGGCGATCCTGAATTTGCAAGCAAACCTGAAACCGCACAGAGCGCAGCTCTTCCGCGCTAGGCCGTCCTGAGGGGTGATGATTATGATGCCGGATCGGCGGTGGATTCTGAGCCTGGGCGCCTTGCTGCCCCTGGCCTCGGCGGCGAAGGCCGAAGCGCCGAAATTCCCGCCGCCGGTTCCCGATGTTCCCACAATGATCTTCCCACGGTTTCCTGACCGGCGGCCTGGTGGATGTGGCCGGCGCGGATCGCGTCGATACAGCCTCATTCGAAACTCTGGCCGACCATCTCGTAGCCACGCGGACCTTTCGCGCCGACGCCGTCGCTCGCGAACTCACCGCGCCGGGGGAGGACAGCATCGTTCGCCTGCTCAGCGCGGGCGAACGGGCGCGGCTGCTGGCGGACTTCGATCTGACGCTGTGGGCGTGTGGCCTGCTCAATCTGTCCAGGTCGTCATCGAAAAGGGCACGGACCCTGCCACCCTGGCCCGTGCGCGCGATCTCATACTCTGGATCGAGTACGACATGTCATAGCGTCGTTGAATCAATTACCGGCCATTCTGACAAAATATAGGAACTGTGCTGCCTTAACAGGAGGTCCCAATGAATAAACGTCCCCAGAGCTGGGAAGAACTTCGAAGGATGGACTGCGTCGAAGCGACGACGTCTGTTCCCGATAATTTGCGCGAACTTGTGAAGGAGCAAGCGCCGCCAAGGCGCGAGATTCGCTTTCTCGAGCGCTCCGCGCTGGCCGCGGGCGACGAGAAGGCTCGTGAAGCATTGACCTTGGAAGGTTATCGCCCGCCGTGGGCGACCAGCTCATATTTTCCCAAGCGCGCACGCAGTCCCAGACCACTGGCAGTTCTTCACCACGGTCAGCGCCTGGAACCCGCCATCACATATCCGCCCGACGAGCGAACTATTTACAACGATCGCAGTTATCCGTGGGGTTGCGTCTGCAAGATAACGACGGCGGCTGGAAGAACCGGCTCTGGGGTACTCATCGGTCCGCGCCATGTGCTGACGGCCAGCCATTGCGTCGACTGGTCGACCTCCGAGGCCGAGAGGATCGAGGTACATCTCACCGGCACGACCGCCGCGGCCACCGCGTTCGACACCCTTGCCTACGCCTTTACCCCCATCACTGGCGATCCTACGGTTACTACACTAGATGAGGACTATGCCTGCCTAGTGCTCGACCAGCGCCTCGGCGACGTCTTCGGCTGGCTTGGCACCAAGACATACGATAGTTCGTGGGATGGCGACAGCGTCTGGTCGTCGATTGGCTATCCTGGTGATATTGCTAGCGGTCTCCAGCCCACCTTCATCCTGAACAAGAGCATGGACGAGGACGAATGGGATTACGGTTCAGGTCGCGCCATGACGACCGCTGCGGATATGCAGAAAGGGCAGTCTGGATCGCCGATGTTTGCTTGGTGGGATGGCATGCCGTATGTGGTCGCGGTCATGTCCGCCTACGGAAACGTCTGGGCGTCGGGCAATGAGAACTGGTGCTCGGGCGGGTCGGACCTGAGCCGAATCGTTAGGCAAGCACGCGACGAGAATCCTTAAACGCTGCCTGGGCCATCAACGAGAGTCCCCTCTTGTACGATTTTACTAGAATAGAGCGTCCGGCCGTTCGCGGGCTCCTCTTCGGACACGTGCAGAGCCGATCCGTTCGCCGTCTGCGCGACCCGCGTTCGATCGACGCGCTCACCGAGAGCACATCCTTTATGCGGTCGACTGCGAGTCGCCTGCATGGCGGAAATGTCGAGGCGCACAGGTGCCTTGTCGGCGCATGATATGGGCCGCCGCGGACGAATGGGATGTTAGGGGTGATCACGAAAGGGATTCAGGCCGCTCAGATCGGCGCCGACGGCCAACCTGCTCGCAGCGTAAGTTCATGGTTTGTCCGCTTATGCGACAAAAGTGGGCCGTTCGTTAGTTCCGTCCTTGTCGTAGCGAGTCGCGATGCGGCGGTAGTGCTTGATGCGCTTGAAGAAGTTCTCGACGCGGTTGCGCTCGCGGTAGAGAGCCCGGTCGTAGGCGTGCTGGCGCTTTCGATGACGAAGGTCGTCTGCCACAGCTTGCCGCGGGCGTCGGTCGTGCTGGTAGGATTGTCGACCTTGTCGTAACCGAAGTTCCAGGTCTGGGAACCCGCGCCGATCTGCTGGATCAGCCGGCCGAGCTCGTCGAATGCGGCGCTCTGCTGCGCGGTGATGACTGCGCCCGAGGTCTTCACGGTGACGGCGGTCGCTTCGCCCATGAGATTATTGGTGAAGGTCTGCGTCTGGCCACGGTCGTTGGCCATCTGCGTCAGCCGACGGGCGTCATCGTAGGTGTAGGTGAGAAAGCCGCCCAACGGCAGGGTGACCTTCGTGACGTCGCCGACAGCGTTGTACTCGAACGCATACTGCGACTGCGCCGCCCCGGGATCGATGGTGACGGTGAGGGGCCGCCCTCGGATGTCGTAGGTGAAGGTGGTGGTGACGCTGTTCGGATCGACGACGGTCATCGGCTGACCGCGGCCGTCCCAAGCCGAGATGGTTGTCACCTGGCCCACCTGATTGGTGATCGTAGCTAGATAGCCGCTGGAATTGTAGCTGTAAGTGACGGTGTCCCCCGTCCCGCTCAGGGGCCCGTCCACCGTCAGCAGCCGCCCGGCTGCCGTTATAAAGGATAACTCGGCTCAGACTGTCGAACCTCTCTCGTGACTCGAGGGCTGACCTTCTTCGACCGAGCTCAGTCTGGCACCGGGAAGCAGACCTTCCCACCGTCAGCTATGAGTCAGGCCCTGCCGTGTTCATGGCTGGGGTGGATGGCCGAACGGTCCACCAGTTGTCCGGGACCATTTCTCAAAAACTTTTTAGGTCGCGATCCGTTTCCAGCCGACGTTTCGTCCTTGGTATGTCCGTGACGAAAGGAGACTGCTGCAATGGCCGGGATGGTCGCAATCTACAAGAGGCCAGCTGATGTGGAGGCGTTCGAAAAGCATTACTTCGAGACGCACATCCCGCTAGCCAAGACGATGCCGGGTCTCAGGAAATACGAGGTCAGCCAAGGGCCTATCAGAGTGCTGGCCGGGTCGTCCGATGTTTACCTGATCGGGACGGTCTACTTTGACGATTTTGAGGCCATGCAAAAGGCGTTCGCCAGCCCGGAGGGACAAGCAACTGCGGCGGACCGCCAGTTATACGCTCCGGATGACACAGGTGTTCAAATTTTCGCTTTCGACACTCGCGAAGTCTGAACCGATCTCCGGCGACCATCTGTACTGATCTCGACGAAATCTAAATCGAACGAAGAGGATCGGCGATGTCGATATCGAAAGCAGCTTTTATCCTTGTTCATGGCGGTTGGCACAATCAATCTGCCTGGGACAAGGTTAGGCCAATCCTCGAAGGCCAGGGCCACCCTGTCCTGACCCTCGATCTTCCCGGCGCTGGGGCCAATACGATAGCGCCTAAGTCGCTTGGCGCTCGCCCGTTCGACCTTGCTGCGTTCGCCGCCGAGCCCTCGCCTATTGCCGCTGTTACGCAGGACGAGCGGACGCGAGCGGTTGTCACCTTGGTAAAGGAAGCCGCGCTTCGCGACGGCAAGGTCATCCTGGTCGGACACTCGGCCGGGGGAATGACGATCTCGGCGGTCGCCGAGCAAGTTCCTGAGCTGCTCGGCGCGGTCGTCTTCCTCGCCGGGTTCATGGTGCCGAGCGGCATGTCTCTGCTCGCGATGCTTCCGCATGAAACCATGTCCACGGCGCTGTCGCCTGGACTGTTCGTCGGGGACTCGATTGCGATCGGCGCCACCAGGATCAATCCCGGGCCGGCGGACGACGCCTACAGATCTTTACTCAAAGCGTCGTTTTACGCCGACGTGCCCGATGCCGATTTCGCTCGGGCGGCATCGCAGCTGCACTGCGACGAACCGAACGGCGGCGCCCTAGCCCCCTCGCAAATCACGCCTGGCAGATTTGGCACGGTGCCCCGCCACTACATCCGCACCACGCAGGATCGCGCGGTCCCTCTGGCCGGTCAGGACTACATGATCGCGGCGGTTGACGGCACGATCGGCGGCACGACGATCATGCACACGCTGGAGAGCAGCC
>Ga0105248_10007784_pt1 | contig 11757 bp, 14 predicted proteins | sample KBSS34metaG_FD_81524 | JGI IMG/M metagenome (GOLD analysis project Ga0105248, IMG submission 81524) | Switchgrass rhizosphere microbial communities from Kellogg Biological Station, Michigan, USA - KBS S3-4 metaG | ecosystem: Host-associated > Plants > Roots > Rhizosphere > Soil | place...
ACGTGGATGTAACTAGACGTGGCAGTGACGGTCAGTCACAGGTGAAGTCGGTCGAGACCCAGTTCCTCAAACGTGGCGGCTGGAGTGGACTTGGTGGCACGGTACGGGTCGAGGCCATGTCCATGTTCTGCAACGACAACCTCATGGTGGACCGTGCCAACTTCATCCTGGAGGATCACTTCGACGGGTTCACCACCAGCGGCAGTGAGTTTTGGAAGCGGGTACGCAAGCGCAACCTGCGGTCGGTGGACAGTTGTGTAGTGGGTGACTTCCTACTCATACTGCAACAGTCGAAGGACAACGTCGATCTCCTCATTGGCGAACGGGAGTGGTCGGTGTTCATCAACAAGGAGATTACATTCCCGGAACTGTATCGCCGCATCTGGGACAGGGAGCTTGACGATGAGTAACACCGGCTTTGAAGCGGCGGTCGTCAAGCTATACACCGGCGTCGAGCAGCCCACCGTTGGGCAGATCGCCAAGCAGTTAGGGGTGGGGTATAGCGTCATCTACCGGGTGCTCAAGATGAGGGGGATCAAGCGGCGACCTAAGGGACCGGCACGTATAGGGTTTCTAAAGGGTAGCAAGAGTGACATGGCGTACCAGTTGTTAGTCACTAACCACCACCTCAAGCCGGGGGATGCCGGGTATATGTCACAGGCCGATATCGCCGACGCCGTCGGTTGTACGAGAGAGCTAGTCAAGGGGGTGTACACCAAGATGAAGGAGCGAGGAATGGTAGACGTAACCTGGAGGACCACCGCATGACCCGTATGGCCGCATGTACAGTATGCAAGACCATCGTCGCCTGTGTCGAGAAGGATGGGCAGTTACTATACCGCGATCACATGGATGGCGACGACATGTGCGAGGGATCATATGACGCGGTAGAGACCAACGTGGTGGACCACCCGGTAGACAAGCCAGTGGCGAAGCGGGTACCCGTTGACTACATCTACCACCAACTCAACTGGGACTTCATCCACGGCATGGCACAGATTGCCAGCTATGCCGCGCACAAGTACGGGTCGGTGCAACAGTATGCTGACTCGCGCCTCGCCGGTGAGAAATCCCCTGTCAACCACATGCTGCGCCACATGGGGCAGTACATCACTGGCGAGAAGCATGACCATTTCCAAACCATGGAGGCGCACCTGTTGGCTATCGCCTACAACGCCATGATGGAATACTACTACTTCAAACAATACGGACGAGAGGACTACAAACTAAATGTCGACCCAAGGGTTGAATAGGCCACTGGCCGAACGGCTCATCGAAACACCGGCAGGTATTATACACATGTACACTGTCGAGAAACCCGACCACAGCCTGGAGGTGACCGCCGACCTCAAGGTCAAGGTCACTGTCCATGCCGACGCCCTGCTCATGCACACCAAGGACAACGGGGCGCTGATACGAAACGCCGAGGAGACCGCGATACGCAAGCTGATATCAACGGTACTGTTGCCTACCCCGCTATTGAGCATCGTGCGTGAGTTGAATGTCCTGTGCATGGAGTGCATTATCACCATGCCCGACAATGCCCACGTGGAGGACATCAAGATCCGCCGCATGGATCTCACCGACAAGCTGGCCAAGATCCAGGTCATCGCACGCCAGTCATACCTGGAAGGAACCTATAACCATGGCGACACTGGACCTGCCGACGATCAGGGTTGACATGCGCGAAGGTAGTAAGACCCTCGTCCCCCTACTGGAGAATACATGCAATGTTATACAGGTGCCTCAGTTACCGGCGGGGGATTTTATGTGGCGGTCTCGTCTCCGTGACGGTAGTACTGTCAAGACCCTCTGTGAATACAAAACCTTCGCCGACTTCCTCACCAGCAAGCGGGATGGCCGGTTACTTGAGCAGGTGGTCGGCATGTTGGAGTATGGGGACCGGAACATACTCCTCATCGAGGGGGACTGGGGACTCGGACCAAAAGGATTGGCAGTAGTGAGGAGCAAGCAGTGGAAGAACCATCGGGGCATCATGGTGGAAGGTGGGTACCAAGTGCCACTAACCGGGACGGCACGCCCACCAACGTTTAGTGAGTTGTCGGGGTTCCTGTGGGAGTTGCAGTACATCGCAGGGTTCCAGGTCTGGCGGTCCATGTCGAAGGATGAGAGCGCCGCCCTGCTGGCCCAGGCGTGCCGGTTGGAATGGAAGTCGTGGAAGGAGCACGACGCACTAGGGGTCGATGGCATAGTCGGTGCCAAGATGGAGAAGGTCACCCCCACTGGTGGCCCACGGTTCATGACCCCGGGGAAATGTTGGAGAATGGCAGCGCAAATTGATGGGCTAGGTAGCTTGGCAAGTTACACCGAGCATGGGTTCGACACGCCCTACGAGATGGTCAACGCCAGCATCGAGTCATGGGAAACCGTACTCCCGGCCAAGCAAAAGTGGAGGGCACGGGTTATACACAAGTGGTTACGAGAAAGGTAAGTTAGTCACTAACAAAGGAGAACAGAACAATGACAACGAAACAATTGGTTACCGCACATAGCCGATGGTTGGAAGTGATGGTGAATGCACGTCGCTTGCTCAGTAAACCGGGCAAGTGGTCCCGCACCACCCACAACCTGAACAACCGGGGCTTGCCCTGTGCGATCACTGAGGCGCAACGTTACTCACTCATAGGTGCCCTGGAGTGGGGGCTGGATGATCCCAACGAGTTATACGCGGTCTGTGCCTACCTCTGCCGCACCGTAGGCATCAAGGGTAACCTGCACGACTGGCACCTGCACCTGGAGAAGGTGGATGGGGCAGTGGTGCTGGCCGACGTGCTCAAGCTGTTGAACAAGGCCATCGTGATGACTGAAAGGACGATCATCGACAATGACTGACAAAAGCCTGTGGCACACCTGGATGAGAGGTCTCGCCGACATCACCATCCACCTGTTATGGATCGCCGCCCTAACCAAGTACCTCATGCCGCTGTTATGGGAGGTACACAAGGCCGTCAATGTACATGGTGCGAGGTGAGCTATGGCGGTAGACTTCTGGCCGTACTTGACACGTGGGGTAGGGGCAAGGTGTAGTCAATGCATTGCATCTCTCGACCCCAGCCAGTTCAGTCATGTCGTCCCGCCCTGTGGGCCAGCCGACGCGGAGGTACTACTCGTTGGTGAGGCCCCCGGTGGGCAGGAGCGTGACGAGCCATTCCAGGGTAACGCTGGGCAGGAACTGGACAATCACTACCTGCCCCTGGCCAAGTTGACAAGAGAGGAGGTTTATATAACTAACGTGTGTAAGTGCCGCCCACCGTCGAACCGCACCCCCAACGTGAGGGAGATAGGCGCGTGTTCGCGGCACTTCCTGGCGCGTGAGCTAGACCGGCTATGCCCAAAGCTGATCGTACTCATGGGCGGCACCGCTTCTAGTATAATCGACGGCGACCCGGTAGACCTGGAGAGTGATCACGGGCGGCACTACCATGGGACGATACTAGGCAGGGGGCCGTATGACATCATGCCCACCTATCACCCGGCACTGGGGCTGCATGTGAGCAATCGCATTGACGCCATCGAGGAGGGGTTTGCCAATGTCGGCAAGTGGCTGGTCGGCAAGTACAGCGAACCAGTAGACGAGTGGGAAGGAGATGAAGAGTACGTCTACCTGGAGGACTGGCACGGTGGGCATAAGGCGAGTCGGCCAGTGTTCATCGACAGCGAGAGCGAGTATGGCGCCCTGTACTCGTGGCAGTTCACCCAGGTGCCGGGGGTGGGGGTGATGGTGCGGGAGTACAATGACCCCGGTGGCGTAGAGGACAAGCGGCGGTACCTGCAACGCATACTCAACGAGTGCAAGGTGCTGGTGATGCAGAACGCCATAGTGGAGGTGGCAGCATTTAGGGCACTGGGTATCCATGTCGATTGGGCCAAGGTGACCGACACCATGCAAATTGCCTATAGACGGGCCATGTCACAAGGCTTGAAACCCCTGGCCAGGAGACATTGTGGCATGAAGATGCAGTCATACATGGAGGTAACCAACCAAGCTAGCAAACGTAAGGTCAAGGAGTGGATCGTCGAGGTCACTGATCACCTCCCGCAGTTAGTCACTAACCGCATTAGTGAAAAGACTGGGGCGTACCTCAAGCCTAAGAGAACTGAGAACCCCATGGTCGCAGTGCTCGATGGCATATTGCGATCCATGACCACCAACCCCAAGTACGACCCATGGAAGAGATGGAGAGAGCATAGAGAGGAGTTACCGGCGGCAGCGACAGCGGCTGCGATAGAGACAAAGAAGAAGCAATGGTACTGGCGGGAGTGGCTACTCGACTACGTGGGTAGTGACATGCCACAACGGGGCCTACGTCATGTGGACCCAGTGCTCGCCAAATGGTACGCCTGCCGGGACGCCGACGCAACCTGCCGGGTGTACTACACGATAGGCAAAGACTTAGACAGCTTATGGAAAGTGAGAGAGTATGACTGGAACAACCGATGACATAGAAATCACAATGGGCGACATCAAGACTGCGTCCATGAACAGGGCCGACCTGACCAAGGCGTGCTACGTAAAGGTAACCATGGGCCTGGAGTTGTACCTCATGGACGTTATGTTCAGGATGGCGGAATCCAAGAACAAGACCGACCTGTTCGCTGTACTGCACACGTTCTTTGAGATAGGGATACAGGCAGGGATAGATGCAGAGCGTAAACGCCACGCCGCCGAGACGCTGGCTCTAATGAAAGCCGTCGCCGAAGCCCCCGTGGTAGAATAGTTGTAAGTACTAGATAACAAAGGAGTAACCAATCACATGGCCAACAAAAAGCCATTCATCACAGAGGAGCCGGTACGCACACTAGAGGTACTAGCCCAACCCAAGGTCGCACTAGCCACAGCCAAGGAGATGGAGTCACTCATCCGCGAGAGGCAAGGGTACAAGGCACAGGAGAAGGTGGCCCTGGCCCTCATCGCCAAGGTCAACCCCGTGATCTACAGCCACATGGCCAGGATGGAAGATGGGGTGCAGATACACGTGACCGATTCCCGTCTCCCCGAGGGCAAGGTATGGAGGGCCGTACTTGGCGGGGCGACCCGTACCACGGTCAACCTCGCCGCACTCAAGATGTCCATGCTGGCCCATGGGATACAACCGGCCAAGATCGACCAGATCCTCGACTACGAAGTCCAGGTCGTCGATGAGGAGACCGGGAAGCTGACCCTCACTCAAGTGGTCAAGACCAGCACCAGTGATAGTGTTAACATACGCATGGTCAATGCGTCATAATCAACGGGTGCTCACCTCACCCGGTCACATTCGCTGGATGTTGTGGATTGCGGCGATAGCATTTGTGATCGCCGTTGTCATACTGGTTAGTCACTAACAGTCACGTTTCGCTGGATGTACGCCAGCGCGGGGGCGGTGAGATAAGCCATGTTAAGGGTGGCCGCCGTCCCCACCATTTACCAAGGAGAACCAATCAATGAACGACGAAGAGATATTGAATCGTATACGTGAGGCCATCGCCGCCCTGGACGAGGCCCTGCTGTATATACCCCATGTGGACAAGATAGACCACAAGCGATACACCCGTATCCAGGATGCCAGCGACCGGCTGGTCGAGGCACGCGAGGAGATACAGGTACGTATCACTGTCCAGGACAATGCCCGTAAGGCTATCGAAAGGATGTCACAATGACCCCGCAGGAGAAAGCTCACCTCGCCCAGGTTGCCGCCTACGGGGTGAAGCCCACCAACGCCCTATTCCCTGTCATTGGCGACATGTTCAACGCCCACTGGGAACGGTGCGACGCCCTGCTGGTCACCACCAATGCCCACAAGCGCACAGATCAAAGCATCGTCATGGGCCGGGGTGCCGCCAAACAACTGGCCCTCATGCTCGACGGCGTAGATGTTGACCTCGGCCGTCAGGTCGAGCACCTCAAGCCATATGGCATAATTTGGTCCAAGCTGGAGATCGAGATCGGTGACTGGATCGTACCCAACGTGGGCGCATTCCAGGTGAAGCGATCGTTCAAAGACAAAGCCTCACTGGACTTGATTGAACGTAGCTGTGTCATGCTGGACCGCTGGTGCCGCGCCCACCCCAAGGCGAAGGTGAGGCTCAACTATCCAGGTATAGGTAATGGTGGCCTATCTGAGGATGAGGTACGCCCCATCCTGGAGGAGTGCCTAAACATGAAACAGGTCTCCATCTGGAAATGCCCCCCGAACGAGGTGGTTAGTGACTAACGGCGAATCGTACAGCAACATCCGCGACATCCTCGGTGACCTCGTGGGCCAGCGCCTCGTCGAGGTCACCCAGCACGACATGGACGAGTGGCAGGAGACCGGCGAGGCGTACATCATGCTCATGTTCGAGAACGGCGCATCCCTCCAGGTGTTTATTGGGGAGGACGGGTTCGAGTATGTCAAGGGGGTTAGTGACTAACATGGACATCACCATCCCCTACCTCATCGGCGTATTCATCATAGGCTTCATCCTGGGGTTCCTGGTTCGCCAGGACTACTAGCCATGTACATACCATCACGTATCCGCCACCCATCCTTTGCCAATACCCAGGCGCTTGACCGTCTCCCTATGCCCACTATCGAAGACATGATGCGCCTGGGTGTGGCCATTGATGTCCCCTACCTTAGCACACTAGCCGCCGAAATGCGTGATACTATGGAGGATCTCTCTGCGAAGGTTCGGCGACGGGTTCCTCCTGACAAACTCGCAGAGTTCCTCGGTGTCGATCCCGACGACGATGACGGGGATAGTGAGGGGGAGGCGAGTAACGAGCCGGTATCGGTAGCCAGCCGGTTCAAGGTCACCTCCCCCGAACAAGTGGCATGGTTTTTGTTTGACATGCTGGGCATAGGTAGGGGTAAGGAGTTAGTCACTACCCCGGATGGCAGTAGGATAAGCACTGGCAAGAAACAGTTAGAAGCACTAAAGCAGGAACATGAGGCGATCCAGGAGATACTGGCGTTTCGTGAAGTACACAAACTCTATACCACGTATGTCCTCAAACTTCCGCGGATCGCCCGACACCATCCTAAAGGTCGTCATTGTCCTGTATGCGGTCATACTCATCGTGAGCCTAGTGATCGAGTTCACTCCACGATAGTTGCCACCAGGACTGACACAGGTAGGCTAGCTGGACGTAGGCCAAACCTGATGAACATCCCGATCCGCAGTCTACTCGGGGCACGGGTACGTGCGGCGTTTGTGCCCAGCTATGGCATGTCCATGGTCGGCGCAGACTATAGTCAGATCGAATTACGCATCCTCGCCAGTGAGGCCGCTGACCCGTTCATGATGCAGTGCTTCCTGGAGGGTCGCGACATACATGCGGAGTCCACCCTTGAAGCGATGGGCATTCGAGACAAGGTGGCCTTCGACCCGAAGTCCAAGGCCATCCATGCCATCGTCCCTGGGGCTACATTGCCTACCATTCAGGAGTTCATGACCATGCGTGCCGGGATGAAGAACGCCAACTTCGGCATCGTCTACGGCATTACCTGGATGGGGTTGCAGGCGCAACTGGTCCTCATTGGCATCTACTGGTCTAAGGAGCAGACCATCGCGTTCATCGAGGAGACATGGCACAAAGTGTTCGCCGCCATCCGGCCCTACATGCGGGAGCAGGAATATCGCGCGCGTAAGTACGGCTTCACCTGGGACTTGATGGGTAGTGTGCGGTACATCCATGGTATACGCAGTGCTGTGAAACGAGTGGTAGCCGAGTCGGTCAGGCAGGCGGGTAATATGCCTATCCAGTCGGCGGGTTCCGCGTTCCTCAAGATCGCCATGTGGACCCTTAGGGGAGTCTACGAACGGTTCCGCGATGACGGTTACGAGGTGAATTTTCTGATGCCGGTTCATGACGAGATTGTATCAGAGTGCGACACGGCTATAGCAGAGGAACTCAAGGCGGCAACAGTGCAGGCTATGGCCGAGGTGAACAACTACACCCAGTTACTCGTCCCGGTCGCGGCTGATGGCAAGGTCACCAGCCGCTGGACGAAATGACAGTTAGTAACTAACTAGCGGTATGCGGCCTCGACCTGGGCCATCACCCCCTGCCAGTAGTTGGCACGCTCATCCGGGTCGAGCTTGCCACTGGCCGACGATTGCGTACTCAACCAGTGGCTGGCCGCATCCATCCGCTCCTTGATCACTTCCTTCCTGGTTGCCGGGTCAAGCGTGGCATAGTCGGGGTCATCGAGTAGTGACTGCAAGTGGGCACTGTACATCACGCCCTTGACCTTCTGCCGCAGTGCCAGCACCTCCTGGGTATCGCCCTCCTGGGGATTGACCGGGGGTATAGGTGTACGATTCTCCAGCAGCATGTCCTTCTGCGGTTGCGACAGTTGCCCAGCTAGCTCGTCATAGGTCGCATCCTGCTGCTGCCGCAACTCGTCCCTGTCAATGGCATCCAGCCGCCCACCGCGACCAGCTAGAAACCTATTCTCCAACCCGGTAGTGAACGACAGCCCACCAGCTTTACCAGGAGGTAGTATACCTATGCCTTGCAATACTTGGTCTGCCACATTCAACCCCAGCGGTATCCCCTGCCCACCAAGTGCCGTCAGCCTCCCCTGCCAAGCCGCTGGCGAACCACCCGCCGCCTGTGCCGCCGCAGTAACTAGTCTACTCGTGTCCTTGTCTATCTGGTGCTTGGCAGGGAGTTTCTCCAGTTGCTTACTGACAAATGGCCTGCCGCTAAACTGGTGTACCCCACTCGCAATGTCGGCATATGCCTTGCCCACCTGTGGGATCACCTTGTTAACCTGACTCATCACTGCCTCGCCAGCACTGGGCAGTAACTTGGTGTCGTACTCAGGCCCAATCTGCGGGGTGAAGTCGTTGGCCTTAGTGTCGAACCCCATCTGCTGGGCGATCTCATTGAACTTATCGGGGGCATAGCGCCACGCCTGTTCAATCGCATACCGGGTCGCCCTCACCAGTGGCGAGAACTGCCCGGGTATCGGCCATTTGAGCATCTGCCGCTTGCCATCCTCGTTGACCACCCCTGGCCGCACCACATTCCAGTTGTCGTCCTTGTCGTGGTCTTGCGAATCCAGGTACGCCTCCTGTCTGTCCTTGCTTGACAGGTTGTAAATAGTGCTGGCAATCGTGGGCATCACCACATAGGATGCAACGCGCAAGGCAAACTGCTCTGGATTCGTGCGTGCCGCCTCCCAGGATGACGCCACGTTTTGGATACCGGCATTGAGGTACGGGGTGACGGCATTCCAGTTCTGCATCTCACTGCCGCTCTGCCGGTAGTTGGCCATCTGGTTACGCGCCGCATCCAGCCCAGCAATGTTAGCCTGCTGTCTCGACATCCCCTTGGCTAATGCTTGGTCGCGCACTGTCGTGTATACCCGTAACCTGCCCATCAACTCGGTCTTGGCGGCGAGGTTCTCGACATACGCCATAGACTGCGAGAACGCCGCCTTCTTGTTGGTCAGCGCATACTTGCCAATAGCCTTGGCCTTCGCCGCTGCGCCTTCACGGGACTTGGCCACCTCCCACTTGATTTGCGGCAGTGGATTATCCCTATACGCCTCGACACTGGTGAACGCGCCACCATGACTACGCAACTCAGCGAGGTCAGCCGAATGCTTACCTATGGTGTCCTTGATCACGTCCAACGTCGCGCTAAATGGCTTCTTGTACAGCGTCGAGAACCCAGTATTCATGACGTTGGTGCCAATGTCCATGGCGAGGTTGCCCATTTGGAACAGCGGGTTGGCCGCACCAGTCGCCGTGCCCCGCAGGACCCGGGCAAACCCCCGCGCAAACTCTAGTAGTCCCCCCATCTGGTTGGGCTTGAGGTTGCGTGCGGCAGCGGCGATAAGTGGATCGACCTTGAGCGTAACCGGCTGGCCATTCTCCAGGAAGGTAATGCTATTGGTCTCATCCAGCTTGTTCTTGCCAGTGTATTTCCCAGCCTTGATATCCTCGGGCTTGACCCGCTCAATATGCCCCTCCCAGCCCTGGTACTCCTTGGAGATGCGGTCCAGTTCCTGGCCTACCTTGTTACGTCTCGCCTCCTTAGTGTTGTGGAACGTCTTGGTGACCAGCGACTTCCACATGTCCTCGATAGGGGCATCGCTGTCGCCACCAAGGATGCGTACACTGCGTTGCTGGGCCAAGTGCCCAGTGGGTTGCGACGATCCCCACTCGGCGTTGCTGTTGATGTCGTCCATGATGCGGCCAACAGGTACATAGTCTGGGTACATGCGGACCAGGGTATCGCGTAGTTCTGGCCTTAGCCTGCCATCGGCCACAGACTCATCGAGCATGGATCTAAAGTATGCTTGGATGTCGTCCACTATCGGCTGGTGGTACTTCTGCCCCTGCCTGATCTCGTTCTCCAGCGTCTCCAGTGGCCGCTTATAATGCTCACCTATCGCACCAGTGTCTAACCCCTCCCGGTACTTGGTCATGCCCAGGATCGCCATGTGGTTGTTACGCATCATGCGTGCATTGACGTCACCCGCGTCAGCCGCCTTGTCAATCGCCGCATACGTCTCCCCACTGGGTTTTGCCGTCACAGCCCCGGCCTTCTCCTGGTCAACTAAACGTTTCCATTCCTTCTTGCCCTGCGTGTTGATCTCGACCTGCCGCTCCTGCAATGCCTGTGCGTATATGCCTGCATGTTCCATCTTCTCCTGGGCCGCATTGCCGTCGAGACCCTTGAGATGTTTGTCAATAATGGTCTTGATCACCGTGCGGGTCTTGCCCTCGGCCTCTTCGTTGGCCGCAGTCGAGTCATCAAATATCACCCGCGCCTTGTCCCCGGGTAAGGGGGTCTCGCCGGTACGCTTGGAGATGCGGTTTTGTATCGTCTGTACGGCCCTGGTTGTCGAGACGCGCCGTGACACAAACTTATCCAGCGCATTCTGATTGAATACCCGCTTCGCCCAGCTTTGCTTACCCGCTTTCGCTGCCGCCTCCCGTTCAGCCACTGCCGCACCCATGACCCGGTTGTACTCGGCATCGGTGGCCCACTGGGCATTGGATGGCCGGGGCATGGGGCGACCGGTGGCTGGGTCAACCGGGGTGTTGAGGTGATCCCAGAGTTTACGGGCCTGCTCACTGGCGTACTGTGAGCCAAGGAATCCCATCGAGTGTGGGCTGGCGTCACTAGCCTCCAGTGCCCCTAGGCTGAACCCTTGCTTGCCCCGCCCACCACGGTTAGTGACTAACTCACCCTCGTCACCCTCACCTTTACGCGCCCTCAACGGCGACTCTACTGGGGCGGGGGTGGTTCCACCGGGGGTTCCTGTGGGGCGTCCAGGTCCCGGCCCACCATCCCCCACGACTCCAGCAGGCTCTGCCGGAACGCCTCGTCCGGGTCCTCCCCTAGCAGCCTTGCCTTTTCTGCCGCCAGTTGCGCCCGGTTGAAGTTGTTGATCGCCTCCTGGTCCCACCCCGGCGGGGCCGACATCACCCGGGGGCTGCGCGGCCCCTGTGCCTCTGGCTGCGGTGAGTCTTGCTGTTGCCTCTGACTCCTTGGCGGCGAGGGCCGCGGACTCCCTGGCTTCTGCGGCGGTTGCGACTTCGGCGGCTGATTTGCCACGTTGGAATACCTCCCTTGTATCCGGTTTCAGTAGAGTAAACTCGTTGATCGCGGTAGTGCCACCCGCACGTTCCACCGCATCGCGGTACATTTCCACCAGTGTCAGGTTCTGCCGTATGGACAGCTTGAGATCCCTGTTGGCCATGGCCTTGGCGGTGACCTCGTCGAATGCCTCACTCTCGCTGTAAGCCTTG
>Ga0105248_10007786_pt1 | contig 11756 bp, 13 predicted proteins | sample KBSS34metaG_FD_81524 | JGI IMG/M metagenome (GOLD analysis project Ga0105248, IMG submission 81524) | Switchgrass rhizosphere microbial communities from Kellogg Biological Station, Michigan, USA - KBS S3-4 metaG | ecosystem: Host-associated > Plants > Roots > Rhizosphere > Soil | place...
CGGGCCCAACGGGTAGTAGGTCATCACCACCACGTCGCTGGACCTGTTGAGCTGGGCCATCTTCGCCGCGAACCCGCTCCGCGACCCCTCGAACGTGGCGGTCACTCCGACGCTCACCCCGGGCAACGTGGCGTGCACGTAGGTGACCGCGTCGGCGTAGAACCGCGCGTACGCGTCGAAGGTCTTGGGGTTGGCCGCGAGGTAGACGTCGACCTCGTTGCCGATGGACAGGTAGCGCACCCTCGGTCCCAGGTGGGGCTTGAGCGTGTCGAGGAGCGCGTGGAACCGGCCCTCGATCTCGGGCGCGTCGAAGGCGAGTGAGGCGAGGTCGGGCGGCGTGGTCCGGTTGTTCGTGTCGAGCACCTTGAGCGTCAGCAGCACCACGTCGTAACGCTGCTGGGCCGAGGTGAGCGCGTCCGTGAGCTTGGTCAGGCCGGCCGGGGTCGAAAGCTCGCTCCAGGATGCGGACTCGAACGCGCCCCGGGCCCCGGACGTGCGGACCGCCTCGACCGCGTCCAGGTAGTCCTGCGGACCAGGCGGCGGCACCACTCGCGGGACGGTCGAGATGCCAAAGACCGGCCCCAGCGACGAAGCGGGCGGCGCCGACGAATAAGGCGGCACCACGGGAGTCCGGGGTCGCGGTCCGGCACACGCCAGCCCGAAGAGCGCGGCCAGGACGACGAACACGGTCACGCGAACTCTCACGCCGGCAACCTAATCGACGGTCATGAGAACCACGTGAGAATGTCAGCCGAGGCAGGCCAGGTCGTCGTCGGTCAACCGCACGTCGGCGGCGGCGAAGTTCTCGGCCAGGTGGACCGGGTTTCCGGTGCCCGGGATGGCGAGCACGTGCGGGCCCTGGTGCAGGGTCCAGGCGAGGCGCACCTGCGCCGGGGTGACCCCCCGCGCGCGGGCGACCTCCACCACGGCGTCGGTGGCGGCCACCCCGCACTCCTCCCGTCCCTCGGCCGCGATCGCGAAGAACGGCACGAACGCCAGACCGCGCGCCCCCGTGATGCGGACAAGGTCGTCGTTGACCCGGCCGAAGCCGATCCCGTACCGGTTCGAAAGCGCGACGACCGGCGCGATCGCGACCGCCTCGTCGAGATGCGCTTCGCGCACATTGGACAGTCCCAGGTGCCTGATCAGGCCGGCCTCGCGCAGCCCGGCCAACACGCCGAAATGCTCGGCGATCGAGTCCAACCCCTGCTGACGCAGGTAGACCAGGTCCAGGTGATCCCGGCCGAGTTGGCGCAGGTTGTCCTCGACGAGCCCGCGCAGCCGATCCGGGCCGGCCAGCCCGTCGGCGGTCGGTCCCACCTTCGTGGCGATGACCAGGTGCGGCGGGTAGGGCGACAGCGCACGCCGGATCTGCTCGTTCGCCGCCCCGTCGGACGGTCCGTAGAAGGACGCGGTGTCGATGTGGTTCACGCCGAGCTCGAGCGCCCGTCGGAGCACCTCAGTGGCACGGTCCTGGTCGGCACCGAGGCGCTTGGCGCCGAAGCCCATCCGATTGACGACACGATCCCCCAGCGTCCATGTCTGCATCGGTCGACCGTATCTCGGTGGTCGGGAGATGAGGGTTGTGTGCAGGAGTACGCGGACGCGAGCGCCCGGGCCGGCGAACCTGAGCGGCAAGGAGGTGGCAACCATGCCCGCAACCAACCGAGACCGCGCCGTTGTCCTCGGCGGCAGCATCGCCGGCCTCATCGCCGCCCGGGTGCTCGCCGACGCCTACCAGAGGGTCACCATCGTGGAGCGCGACGTGCTCCCGACCTACCACGACCACCGCCGTGGGGTGCCGCACGGCCGGCACGTGCATGGTCTCATCCCCCGCGGGCGGATGCTGCTCGAGGAGCTCATGCCCGGCCTGTCCGACGAACTGGTCGCGGCCGGCGGCGTGGCCGGCGATATCGGCAACAACGTCCGCTGGTACCTGCACGGCCGTCAACTGTCCCGAGTGGACGTCGGGCTGTCGGCGATCTCGGCCAGCCGGCCGTTGATCGAGGGCGTCATCCGGGCCCGGGTCAGGGCGCTGCCGAATGTGTCCATTCTGGACGGTCACGACATCGTGGGGCCGCGGCCGTCGCGCGACCTGCGCCGGATCATCGGGGTCCGGGTCACCGGGCTGCACGGTCAGGGGTCGCAGATCCTGCCCGCCGACCTCGTCGTCGACGCCACCGGTCGGGGCTCGCGGACGCCGTTGTGGCTGTCCGATCTCGGGTACGCCGAGCCGCCGGCCGACCGGGTCAACATCGACATGTCGTACGCGTCGCGCCTGTTTGTCACCCCGCCTGAGCTGTTCGGTGACGACGCCGTGATCTCCACCTCGCGGTACCCGGGCCAGCTGCGCGGCTCGGTCATGCAGCGCCTCGAGGGTGGCCGGGTGCTGGTGACGCTGAACGGCATCCTCGGCGAGCGGCCACCGGCCGACCTGGACCGCTTCACCGCGTACGCGCAGAGCCTGTCCACGCCGGACACGTTCGACATCGTGCGAGCGAGCCGGCCGCTGGACGACGGGGTCCAGTTCCGCTTCCCCACCTATGTGCGGCACCGGTACGAGCGGCTGACCGACTTCCCGGCCGGGCTGCTCGTGACCGGTGACGCACTGTGCAACTTCAATCCCGTGTACGCGCAGGGGATGTCGGTCGCCGCGCTGGACGCGGCCGTCCTGCGCGACGAGCTGCAGGCCGGTGGCGAGGTCGACCCGCTGCGGTTCTTCGCCGCCGCGTCGAAGTTCCTGGACGCGCCGTGGGGCATCGCGGTCGGCGCCGACCTGGCAACCCCGGGCGTTGTCGGCACTCCCCTGCCGGCGTCCCCGCTGACCGGCGACTACGTAAGGCGGCTGCAACTGGCCGCGGTGCACGACCCCGAACTGGCCCGGGCGTTCCTGCGGGTGACCTCGTTGGTTGATCCGCCGACCGCGCTGCTGCGCCCGGATGTGGTGCAGCGGGTCGACGCGAGCCAGGCTGCCGGGGTGGGTGCCCGGTAGGTAGTGTCAGGGGGCTATGCCCCTTACCCGTAGGAGATGCAATGTCCCGTCGTGGTTGGTTGTTGTTCCTCGCGATGGGCGTCATCTGGGGCATCCCGTACCTGTTCATCAGGATCGCGGTCATGCACCTCACGCCGGCGACGATGGTGTTCCTGCGCACCAGCGTCGCCGTCGTGCTGCTCCTGCCGATCGCCGCCGCCCGTGGGCAGATCGGGCCGGTGCTGCGGCGGTGGCTGCCGCTGCTCGCGTTCACCGTCATCGAGATCGCCATACCGTGGGTGCTGCTCGGCCACGCCGAGCAGCGCCTGTCCAGCTCGCTCACCGGCCTGCTGCTCGCCGCCGTGCCGCTGGTCGGCGCGGTGCTGGGCTGGGTCACCCGGACCGACCGGCTCGACTGGCGGCGCAGCCTCGGCCTGCTCATCGGTATCGGCGGCGTGGCCGCGCTGGTCGGACTTGACCTCGGCCGGGGCGACGTGCTGGCCCTGGTACAGGTTCTGCTGGTCGCGGTCTGCTACGCCATCGGGCCGTTCATCCAGAACCGTTACCTGGCCGACCTTCCCGGGCTTGGCGTGATCGCGACCGCGCTGCTGCTGACCGCGATCGGCTACGGCATACCGGCCGCCATCCAGTGGCCCCATCAGTGGCCGCCGGCCGAGGCGATCGTGGCCGTGGTCGTGCTCGGAGTGGTCTGCACGGCCGTCGCGTTCCTGTTGTTCTTCCAGCTGATCGACACGGTCGGCCCGACCCGCGCGACCGTCATCACCTACCTCAACCCGGCCGTGGCAGTGGCGCTGGGCATCGTCTTCCTCAATGAGCCGTTCACCCGCGGCATCGTGGTCGGGTTCGTGCTCGTACTGCTGGGATCGGCGCTGGCGACCCGCCGGTCCCGGACCGCGGCGCCGAGCGTCAGTGCGGAGACGACAGCCACGGCTGGCGAAGATCAAAGAACGTCGGCGGTGCCGTGAAGACCGACGCCATCTCGGCGCCACGAGCCTGCGTCTCCGGCGTCTGCTCGCTCACCTCGCCGGCCCGCGCCGCCTCCTCGGTGGCGAAGTAGACCACCTGGGTGAAGCCACCGTCTCCGTGCAGCGCGACCGTGCCACCGAGCACGTCCGGCCGGGTCCGGGCGATCTCCTCCTCGACCTGCTTCATCATGTGGCGGAGCTTCGCCTCGTCGTTGACCCGACCCTGGATCACCTGAACGAAGCCGGCGTCGTCGGACCCGCCACCGAGGAGCGGGAACACCTCGGTGCAGTCGTGGAACTCCACGTCGCCGAAGTGCACGCTCGTCGACGCCCACCACTGGGCCTGCTCCGGCCGGTCGCTGTTGCGGCGCGCGTCGTCCTCGGAGGCGAACCGCACCACCGCGATGAACCTGCCGTCATCGGTGACACCGCCGGTCGAGCCCAGCCATCCGGTCGCGCCCGGCCCGACCTCGTCGCGCCACTGCTGCACCGCCGCCATCAGGGCAGCGGGGTCGTTGACCGTACCCTGCACCACCTGAACGAACATGGACCGACTCTACGCCCGCAGGTGGCGCTGCTGGCCGACTTGATAGGCGTCCTGCAGCCACCCGGAGAACTCCGCGTCGACATCGGCCGGCACGCTGAGCCGGAACGTGTGCAGCACGTTGCGCGGCGAGAACGTCTCCACCCGGCGGAAGCGGGGGCTGTCGATGCGCCGGGCGAGCACCAGGTGACCGTCGAGCCATTCGCGGCGGGGCATGAATGCGGCGAAGCTCATCCGTGTGTGGAAGGCGATCCTGGTCTTCTCGGCCAACACCTCAACCGGGCCGAACCCGGACACCACCGCCACGACTCGGTCGAATGTGGACCGGACCACCGGCGCCTTGCCCGCGAAGTGACGCTCCAAGTTGGTCAGTACGGCGCACGTGTGGGTCTGGTTCCGGTTGGCGAAGGTACGGCCGCATTCCGGACACGTCCACAGTGGTCGGCCGTCGGTCACGCCGTCAGAGTAACCCCGCCGGATCGCCAAAGGGATCGAGGAACGCCGTTTGTTTGGACGCGCCTCACCTTTCCCACGCGCCCCACCCGTCCCCTTCAGGACCCAGGGGCTTCGGGCGTTCTGGCACCGCGCAGGCGGCACTGTGACTACGTTTGAGGAGTGAGTACGGGCGGGTAGTCGTACTCCGGCCGGTTTGCGCGCTGGTCGCGGAGCCGGTGCGCGCGCTGGGAGTGGAGGAAGCCATGACCACTGGAACGCCCGGGCCCGGCATGTCCGGGATGCCCCTGACACCGGCCACCGCCGGCGTCGACCCCACGCTGAGCCGGAACATGCAGACGGTGGCCAGCTTCCCCGACTACGCCTCGGCCCAGCGAGCGGTCGACTTCCTGTCGGACGAGAAGTTCCCGGTCGAGAAGACCGCGATCGTCGGCACCGGTCTGCGCCTGGTGGAGAACGTGCTGGGCCGCATGACGACCGCCCGGGCCGCCGGCGCCGGCGCGGCGAGCGGGGCCTGGTTCGGTCTGTTCATCGGCCTGCTGTTCGGCATCTTCAGCTCGGCGAACTGGTTCGGGGTCATCATCGCCGCGGTGCTGATCGGTGCGGCGTGGGGCGCCATCTTCGGCGCTACCGCGCACGCGATGACCCGCGGCCAGCGCGACTTCACCTCGCGCAGCAGCCTGCAGGCGAGCGAGTACGCGGTGAATGTCGAGGCCGAGTTCGTGGAGCAGGCCCGGCAGCTGCTGGTACGCCTGAACTGGCGGTCCGCCAACCCGTAGGCCCTAGGGCAGTAGCTTGTACTGGTCGACTGCCATCTTCTTGGTGCCGTCCAGATCCGCCGCGCCGGTCTTGAACGTGTCGATCTCCACCGTGAACGGACCCTTGTTGAAGAACGCGTGCGCCGCGCCGCGCCCGTCCGCGGTCTTCGTGACGAACCAGCGGCCGAACGGGATCTCATCGAAGACCGCCGTCGAGGTGGCGGCGTCCTGGACGGGCCCCTGGACTGCCACGTTCCAGTTGGCGGCCTCCCGATCGAACCGGAACTGGTAGATCTGGATGTAGACCAGAGTTGCGTGGTCGGTCCAGGCCAGGAAGACGCCGCGCTGGAACTCGTCCTGGGTCAGGATGTTCTTCACGGTGTTCACGTCGGACCCGGAGTACTCGCTCGCCACATCCGCTAGCGTCAGCACGCCGTCCTTGTCGCCCTTGCGCTTCTCTGGCGTGTAGACGGCACCGGACGGCTTGGGGATGACCAGCGACTGCAGCGGACCCGCGAACGCCGCGGGCTCGGTCACGACGGGGGTCGCCGCGGCGGAGGCGGCGGGCGCGGTGGTCGGAGGCGCGGCAACGGTGATCGGGGCCTTCTTCAGCGCCAGTACGGCGGTGACGCCGGCCCCGACCAGCACCAACAGCACGACCGCGCCCGCGATCAAGCCGAAGAGCAGGCCACCCCGGCGCCGTGGCGGTACCGGCGGCGGCGCTTCAACGGGAAACCCGGGTGGGTACGGAACGGACGTTGCGGACTCGCCGGGCGGCATCGTCGGGTCAGGCGTGCCCGGGCTGGACATGGTCATTGGTCCCCCGCAGGTCGATGGTGGGCCAGATCATGGCATGGACCCCATCCGCGGACAACACCCGGGCTCTAGATCAGGCCGAGCTCGGCTGCCCGGGCCGCGATGTCTGCCGCTCCCCATCGCCGCACGCGGGCATTATGCGGGCCTCGAGCTTGTCCCGGCGCGGCCAGCGTACGTCGTAGACCCAGCCGGCCTGCTCCAGCCACCGGATGATGCGGGCCGATGGGTCCAACTGTCCACGAAGGACACCGTGGCGGGCGCAGGTCGGGTCGGCATGGTGCGAGTTGTGCCAGTTCTCCCCGAACGAGATGACCGCGAGCGGCCAGAAGTTCGCCGCCCGGTCGTCGTTGCGGGTCGCGAACGGTCGCTCCCCGTACACGTGGCAGATGGAGTTGATCGACCACGTCACGTGGTGCAGCAAAGCGATCCGGACCAGGCTGGCCCAGAAGAACGCGGTGACCGCGCCCCACCACGACCCGGTGAGCACCAGCCCGAGCGCGGCCGGGGCCAGCAACGACGCCATGGCCAGCGTTGGAAACCAACGGTCGACCCGGCGGATGTCCTTGTCCGCCAACAGATCCGGCGCGAACCGCGCCTGGTTCGTGGTCGCGCGCTCGAACAGCCAGCCGCAGTGTGCGTAGAACAGGCCCTTGGCCAGCCCGCCGACCGAGGCACCGTAGCGCCATGGCGAATGCGGGTCGCCCTCCCGGTCGCTGAACGCGTGGTGCCGGCGATGGTCGGCCACCCAGGTGATGACCGGACCCTCCAGGGCCAGCGACCCGCACACGGCCAGCGCGACCCGCAGCCACCGCACCGCCTTGAACGAGCCGTGGGTCAGATACCGGTGGAAGCCGATCGTGACGCCGAACCCGCTCACCAGATAGAAGGCGAGGCCGATGCCGGCGTCCACCCAGGACAGTCCCCAGCCCCACACGACGGGGACCGCGGCCACCAGGGCCGCGAACGGCACCACCACCCCGATCGCGAGAACGACAATGGCCGACCGCGGCGCCGGCTCCTGCAGCAGGGGCCGGGCGGGCGTGGGGACGTCAACGGTGGACACCCAGCCGATGGTCGCAGATGGTCCGCTTCGCCGGAGCGTGCTTGGCCAAAACTGCATAGGATCGGTCATGTGCCGTTGATCGGTACCTCGGGCTGGCAGTACGCGGACTGGCGCGGCCGGCTCTACCCGGCCGGGCTGCCGCAGCGGCGGTGGCTCGAGCACTACGCACACCAGTTCCCCACGGTCGAGGTGAACAGCGCGTTCTACCGCCTGCCGGAGCGGTCGACGTTCGAGGGGTGGGCGGCCCAGACGCCGGCCGGGTTCACCTTCGCCGTGAAGATCAGCCGCTACCTCACCCACATCCGGCGGCTACGTGACCCGGCCGAGCCGGTGAACCGGTTCCTGGAGCGCGCGGGCGGCCTGGGTGACAAGCTCGGACCGGTGCTGCTGCAGCTGCCGCCGAACCTGCGGGCCGACGCCGGGCTGCTCGACGCCGCGCTGGGCTGCTTCCCGCCCGGGATCCGGGTCGTGGTCGAGCCGCGCGACGCCTCGTGGTGGCGCCCCGACGTCGAGACCGTGCTCGGCGCGCGCGGCGCCGCGCTGTGCTGGGCCGACCGGGGCGGCCGGTCGCTGGGACCGCTGTGGCGCACGGCCGACTTCGGGTACCTGCGGATGCACGCCGGGCGGGCCAGCCCGGCCCCGCGGTACGGCGTGCGATCCATCGACGCCTGGTTGGGGCGGCTGCGACCGTACGAGAGCAAGGAGGTGTACGTGTACTTCAACAACGACCACGGCGGTGCCGCGGTGGTCGACGCCACCCTCATGACGCGGCGGGCCGGTGCCGATGCTGAGAAGAACGCGTCGGCCGGCCATGGATGACCTGATCCGCCCGATGCTCGCCACCCCAGGCGCGCTGCCGGCCGACGACGCGGCGTACGCCTACGAGACCAAGTGGGACGGTGTGCGCGTCATCGCATACGTAAGCGACGCCACGCTGCGGCTGTACTCACGCAACGACGCCGACGTGAGCGCCGCGTACCCGGAGCTCGCCCCGCTGGCGCTGGCCCTGGGCGGCGTGCCGGCAGTGCTCGACGGCGAGGTGGTCGCGTTCGACGGGCACGGCCGGGTGTCCTTCGAGGCGCTGCAGCCGCGCATGCACCTGCGTGACGCGGCCCAGATCGAACGCCTGGCCGAGCGCTCACCGGTCCGGTACGAGATCTTCGACCTGCTCCAGTTGGACGGAAAGTCCACAATGGACCTCCCGTACGCCCGGCGGCGCGAGCTGCTCGAGTCGCTCGCCCTGTCCTCTTCGACCTTCGAGACTCCACCGTCCACAGTGGGTGGTGGCGCGGCCGCGCTGGCCGTGGCGGTCGAGCAGCACACCGAGGGCATCGTGGCGAAGCGGGTGGACTCGCGCTACCTCCCCGGTCGCCGCTCCCCGACCTGGTTGAAGATAAAGAACTTCCGGACCCAGGAAGTCGTGATCGGCGGTTGGACCCCTGGCCAGGGCAACCGGGCCGACCTGATCGGGTCGCTGCTACTCGGAGTGCCCGGCCGGGACGGCCTGGAGTACGTGGGCCAGGTCGGCACCGGCTTCACCCGTGCCGCGCTGAAGGATCTGGCCGAGGAGCTGCAGGCCGCGTCGGGGTCGCCGTTCACCCACCCGCTACCGGCCCGGGACGCCAAGGACGCGCGCTGGGTGCGGCCGCTCGTAGTGGGCGAGGTCGCCTTCTCCGAGTGGACCCGGGACGGCCGGCTGCGCCACCCGTCCTGGCGCGGGCTGCGGCCGGACAAGTCCCCGAACGAGGTGGTCCCGGAGTCCTGACCGGGCCCGCTCGGTCGCGCGTGACGCGCGGCGTGTGCGGATGCGGGCGGCCCGGACGGATGACAACATGTCGATATGGCCCTCGCTCTGTCCGACAGCAGCCGGATCATCGCCGGCGTGATGCTGATCAGCATCGTCACCATCGAGTACGGCGGCTACTTCATGACCCGCATCGTGCGCGGCCGGGTGCCGATGACCGACTTCCAGAAGGCGTTCGCGCGGGCCGGCCACGCCCACGCGGGCGTGTTGGTGACTCTCGGCCTGGTCGGGCTGATCCTGGTCGACGCGACGTCGCTGAACGGTTTCTTCACCTGGGTCGCCCGGCTCGGCATCCCGATCGCGGCGATCCTGATGCCGGCCGGGTTCTTCGCCAGCTCGGGCGGCAAGAACGTGAACCAGCCCAACCAGGCGATCTGGGTCCTGTGGGCCGGCGCCATCGTGCTCGCGATCGGCGTGGTCACCCTCGGCATCGGCCTGCTCGCCGCCTGACCCAGGGACTTCCTTGGCGTTTCCGAACCCGTCCGGTCCGATGTGGACCACCCGGGTCAAGCCCTCCGAAGGATGTTCATGTACCGCTTGTCTGTCGTGAACACTCGGCCATCCGCGTTCGACATCGGCGACTAAAGCCTGACGGGCAGCCCCGGGGTCGTGGCCGAGCATGGACCGACGGCCGCGATGTTCCACGCCCCGCAGGATCCCCGTACGTCCGACTATGTGCACGGCCGGTTCGGCTGACCGCGGCGGTGGCGAGGGTCAGTCGCCCGGCCACTGCGGTAGGCGCTTCTCCAGGAACGCCCGCACGCCCTCGACCCGGTCGGCGGAGAAGATGGCGTTGCGCCAGGCCGTGTCCTCGACGGCCAGGCCCTCGGCCAGGGTGAGATCCTGGCCGCGGCGCAGCGCGCGCTTGGCGTTGCGGACCGCGACCGGGGAGTTGGAAGCGATCGTCGCCGCGAGTTCCAGGGCGGCCTCCCGATCGGTGCCGGCCGGCACCACGCGGTCGACCAGGCGCAGTGGGAACGCCTCGGCCACCGGCACCCGGCGACCGGTGAAGAGCAGGTCGGCGCCGGTCGCGTAGCCGGCCCGTCGCGCCACCAGTTGCGTGCCACCGCCGCCGGGAACGATGCCGAGGGTCACCTCGGGCAGGCCGACAACGGCCGTTTCGTCGGCCACGATGAGGTCGCAACACAGGGCGACCTCGTACCCGCCGCCGAGCGCGAACCCGTGCACCGCGGCCACGGTGGGGATGGGCAGGTTGAGCAGCCCCAGGAACATGGCCTGAAACAACGTGCGCTGCTCCCGGAACCCGGCCTCGTCGAGGCGCCCGCGCTCCTTGAGGTCGGCCCCGACGCAGAAGGCCACGGTTGACCGGGAACTGACCACGACCGCCCGGAACCCGTCGTCGACGAGCGTGGACAATGCCTGCGTGATGTCCACCGAGAGTTGGGTCGAGAGGGCATTGTGGGCGCCGATCCGGTTGAGCACGACCTCCGCAACATACCCATGCGGCACAACGAATACATCGGGGTCTTCCCCGGTCGACTCGACACCGGCCACCCCGGAAGTATAGGGATGTGCACATGACGCGCCCGACCCGTCTTGTCGTGAGCATCCACGACGTATCGCCGGCCACGGCCGAGCAGACCCGCCGGTGGTGTGACGACGCCGACACGTTGGGTATTCCGGTGTCGCTGCTGGTGATTCCCGGACCGTGGCGTGGAATGAGCCTGTCCGACACGCCCGACTACGCCCGCGTCCTGACCGACCGGGTCCGGCGGGGCGACGAGATCGTCCTGCATGGCTGGACCCACCGGGCCGGGCCCGAGGGCGGCGCGGCGCGGCGCGCGGTCGGCCACGCGGTGGCCCGGGGCGCCGCCGAGTTCGCGGCGCTGTCGGTGCAGGAGGCGTCGCCGAGGCTGGCATCCGGGCGGGCCGCCCTGGCCGAGGTCGGCCTGACCGCGGACGGGTTCACCCCGCCCGGCTGGCTCGCCTCCCCCGGCGCCGTCACCGCGTTGAAAAACCACGGTTTCCGGTACGTCACCACGCATTGGGGTCTTCGTCATCTCCACGATGGACGGTTGAACCGCGGGTTCGCGCTGTCCCACCGACCGACCGGTGGCCCCGGCGAGCGGGTCGGCGTCGTCCTGCTACGCGCCGCCGCTCGTCGGGGGGCTGCTCGGGGAGGGCTGGTCCGGATCGCCCTGCACCCGGACGACCTGAGCCGGCCGCGGTTGCGGACCGAGACGCTGCGCGCGATCGAGGCCGTGCTCGCGGCGGGCGGGCAGGCCATGACGTACGGGCAACTGGCGGACCGGTAGCGATGCGGATCGTTCAGGTCGCCAACTTCTACACCCCGACCTCCGGGGGCCTGCGCACCTGCGTGGAGGAGCTCGGCCTCGGGTA
>Ga0105248_10007790_pt1 | contig 11754 bp, 11 predicted proteins | sample KBSS34metaG_FD_81524 | JGI IMG/M metagenome (GOLD analysis project Ga0105248, IMG submission 81524) | Switchgrass rhizosphere microbial communities from Kellogg Biological Station, Michigan, USA - KBS S3-4 metaG | ecosystem: Host-associated > Plants > Roots > Rhizosphere > Soil | place...
CCTGTTCCTAAGTTCGGGGATCATCCGCTCGCCCGACTACACGATGGAGCAGGTCGTCGAGGTCGCGCGCGTGCTGCGCGAGGAGCACGACTTCCGCGGCTACATCCACCTGAAGACGATTCCCGAAGCGAGCGCCGACCTGCTCGCCCGCGCCGGCCGCTACGCCGACCGGCTCAGCATCAACATCGAGCTGCCGACGAACGAGTCGCTGGCAGCGCTGGCGCCGGAGAAGGACGGCGCGGCGATCCGCCGCTCGATGGCGCGCCTGCGAGTCCACATCGACGACGCCAAGGAGGCGGCGCGGCCGGTGCCGGTCGCATCGCAGGTCCACGTCGCGCCGCGGCGCGCCCGGCCGCCGCGCTTCGCGCCGGCGGGGCAGAGCACGCAGATGATCGTCGGCGCCGACGCCACGTCCGACGGCACGATCCTCGCGACCAGCGCGGCGCTCTACGGCGCGTATCGATTGAAGCGGGTCTACTACTCGGCCTTCAGCCCGATCCCCGACTCGGCGCGCGCGCTGCCGCTGCAGGCGCCGCCGATGGTGCGCGAGCACCGGCTCTACCAGGCCGACTGGCTGATGCGCTTTTACGGCTTCGCGCACGAGGAGATCGTAGCCGGCACCGACGGCATGCTCTCGCTCGATGTCGATCCGAAGCTGGCGTGGGCGCTCGCCCACCGCGAGCGGTTTCCGGTCGACCTCAATCGGGCGCCGGAGGAGATGCTCCTTCGCGTCCCCGGCCTCGGCATCAAGGCGGTCGCACGCATGCTGCAGGCGCGCCGGGTGCGCCGGCTGCGCAGCAGCGACCTCGAGCGGCTTCGCGTTCCGCTCGCCAAGGTGCTGCCTTTCGTCGAGCTCGACGATCACCGTCCCGGCAAGGCGCTCGAGAGCGACGCGATGCGCCGTCTCGCGAGCGGGGTCACCGGATCGCTCGACGGCGAGTTGCTGCCCCGTCTCGTGACCGGCGCCGCCGCGCCGCGCCAGGCGACTCTCTTCGACGAGCTCGGCGCAGCGCCGACGCCTGGCGCGCGCTAAGCTCTCCGCCATGGTGGCGGACGCAGGCGCTTCCTCGATGACGGCGGTCGCGGCTGGCGCGCCATCGACGCCGCGGGCGCTGCGCGAAGTGCGACTCGCCAGCGCCATCGATTTCGCCGGCTTCCGGCGCGCCTGCCGCCAGCTCTGGGCCGAGCAGGTCGCGCCCGATCACGTCGCCTGGCACTGCGCCGACGACGTCGAAGGCGACCTCTTCGCGGGCGATCCCGATGCCAGATCGCTCGCCGCTCCACCTGCCGCGGCGATCCCGCCCGTGAACGCGCCGGCGGCGTTCCTGCCGCTCAGCGAGAGCGTCGTCCTGCACAGCGATGCCGATCGCTTCGCCCTTCTCTACCGGCTGCTCTGGCGCTTCCAGCTCGAGCCCGGCCTGCGCGCCGACCCGATCGATCCCGACTGGATGCGCGCCGACGCGATGGCGCAGGCGGTGCGGCGCGACATGCACAAGATGAAGGCCTTCGTCCGCTTCCGCAGGATCGAAGGCGCGGCCGAGGACGGCGGCGCGCCACTCCACGTCGCCTGGTTCGAGCCCGAGCATCACATCGTCGAGGCAACGGCGCCGTTCTTCGCGCGTCGCTTCACCGCCATGCAGTGGGCGATCCTGACGCCGGAGCGCAGCGTCCGCTGGGACGGCGCTCGCCTCGCCTTCGGCCCGGGGGCGCGGCGCGACCAGGCACCGCCCGCCGACGCCGGCGAGAGGCTCTGGCTGACCTACTACGAAAGCATCTTCAACCCGGCGCGCCTGAAGCTCGACGCGATGCAGAAGGAGATGCCGAAGCGCTACTGGAGGAACCTGCCGGAAGCGCAGCTGATTTCACCGCTGGCGGCGGCGGCCGCCGAACGGAGCATGAGCATGATCGCCAAGGGACCGACCGATCCGAAACGCCGCCCAGCGACCGAGCCGCAGCCGACGCCGGGCCGCGAGGAAACCCCGGGCGGCGACTCGCCGCGCAGCCTGCCGGCACTGCGCGAGGCGCTCGATCGCTGTCGCGAATGCCCGATCGGCGAGCACGCGACGCAGGCCGTCCCCGGCGAAGGGCTGAAGCACGCGGCGCTGATGTTCGTCGGCGAGCAGCCCGGCGACCAGGAAGACCTGCAGGGCAAGCCCTTCGTCGGCCCGGCCGGCCAGCTGCTCGCGCGCGCGCTCGAGGAGCTCGACGTGCCGCGCGACAAGGTCTACATCACGAATGCCGTCAAGCACTTCAAGTTCGAGCTGCGCGGCAAGCGCCGGATCCACAAGACGCCGGCGCAGCAGGAAGCGGCGGCGTGCCTGCACTGGCTCGAGAGCGAGATCGAGCTCGTCGACCCCGGGGCGCTGGTCGCGCTCGGCGCGACGGCGGCGCGCCAGCTGATGGGCACCGCGGTCGCCGTCACGCGCGAGCGCGGCCGCTGGCTCGTTCGCAGCGACGGCCGCAGGGTGCTGATCACGCTGCATCCTTCGGCCTTACTTCGGATGGAGCCCGACGAGAAAGCGGCCGCCTACGCCGCCTGGCTCGCCGACCTTCGCCAGGCGGCCAAGCATTTCGCGTTGTCCGACAAGCGAGGGGGGTGAGGTCCGGCAGCCGTCGCGCTGGCCGGTGGAACACTCGGGCTCGTCATGGTCGTCGGCTGTAAGTTCGTGGCGCGCCGAGCGACCAGACGGCGTGGCCCGCGGGCCGCGCGATCCACCCACCCAAGCTCAAGGAGACCTGCCATGAAGACCCTCGCCGCCACCCTGCTCTCCGGCTGCCTCGCGCTCACCGCGGCCGGCGCCATCGCCGCCGACGACATGAAGAAGACCGATCCGATGAAAAAAGAGATGACGATGCAGGAGTGCAAGGACCACATGGCGATGGCCAAGAAAGACGACGCGACGATGAAGAAGGACGACGCGACGATGAAGAAGGACGCCATGTGCGCCGACATGATGAAGAAGGACGCTATGAAGAAGGACGACGCGATGATGAAGAAGGAAGAGCCGATGAAGAAGTAGCGGGCCGGCGACGAGCCGCAACCGTCCTACAGCCCGGTCCGGCACTGCCTGACCGGGCTTCGTTTCGTCAGGTGATGCAATCGTTCGAACGGCCGCCTTGGCCTGCTCTTGAAAGCCGACGACATGAACGAGACGAGCCAATCGCGCGACAAGCTCTGGACGATGATCAAGGACATCAAGTTCGCGATGTTCACGACCCGGCACGGCAACGGCCACCTGCACGCACGGCCGATGACGACGCAGAACAAGGCGCTCGACGACGACGACAGCCTCTGGTTCTTCATGGCGAAGAAGGGCGACCCGGTCGAGGACCTGAAGACCGATCCCGTGGTCAACGTCGTCTACGCCGATCCTTCCAGCGACACCTACGTGTCGGTCTCCGGCACCGCGGCGATGCTCGAGGACGCGGCGAAGAAGCAGCAGCTCTGGAACAAGGCCGCCGAAGCGTGGTTCCCCGGCGGTCCGACCGACCCCGACCTCGCGCTCGTCCAAGTGCGGATCATCCATGCCAACTACTGGGACGTGAAGGCGAGCAAGCCGGTCCAGCTCTTCGCGATGGCCAAGGCCGTGGTCACGGGCAAGCCGCCGGTCGATCTCGCCGAGCACGGCGAAGTCCGGATGGGCTAGGCCGAGTCGCGGCAAACGCCATGGCGCCGGTGCAGGCGCTCTACCTCATGCGCTCGCCCGCGGGCGCGGGGCTCCCGACGCGGATCTCGGAATTCGCCTGGGCGGTGCGCGACCTCGTCCGTCACCTCGGCGCCCTGCGCTTGGGCATGCCGTGCCAGCTGATGGGCACGGGCAGGGCGTTCCCCTGGGCCGTGATCGCCGGCGCGCCGGTCGCCTCGGGCCACATCGTCGAGGACATGTGCCTCGGCCCCGACCTCGCCGAGGCCGGCACGCCGCCGCGCTTCTGCCCCGACGCCCTCGTCACCAGCACCCTCGCCGCGGAGGCCGACGGCCTGGCAACGCAGCGCACGCGCTGGGAGCACGGCCACATCGGCGTGATCGCCGAGCGCGCGCCCCGCGATGCGGAGGGCGCTGGCCGGCGGCGACGCGTGCTCGCCGCGATGGTGCTCTACCTGTGCGTACCCCGCTGGCCTCGCTGGTGCTGATGCTGGTCGCCAGCGCGCTCGTCGCCGCCGCGTTGTGGGCGGTCGTCGGCAACGCCGTCCTGTTCGTCCTGTTCGCGCTCGCGCTCGCGCGGGTCGCGATCGGCGTCGCATCCGCATGGCGCGGCTTCGCATGGCGCCGCTTCGGGCGCGAGATCGTCTCGCTGCGCCACCTCGCCGGCGTGCCGGGCTACGTCGGCTCCAAGGTGCCGCTCTACTGGCGTCCGATGCGCGGCCGCCAGGCCCCCTGGGTGCGCACCGAGCGGGCCGACGCGGCGCCGAAATGAGCGCCGCGGACCCGAGCCCGCCCGCGCGCCCGGCATCGCCGCCCGATCCGACGATCGCTGCCGCCGAGGCGCGGCCGAAGGGGCACCTGACTGTCCTCGACGGCTGGCGCGGCATCAGCATCGCCCTCGTGCTCGCGGCGCACCTGCTGCCGCTCGGCCCCAAGCCGTGGGAGCTCAACGAGGCCACCGCGCGGATGGGGATGGCGATCTTCTTCACCCTCTCGGGCTTCCTGATCACGCGCCTGCTGCTCGCCGACACGCGGATCACCGACTTCCTGATCCGTCGCGTCCTGCGCATCGTCCCGCTCGCCTGGCTGGCGATGGCGATCGCGTTCCCGCTCACCGACGCGGCGGCGAACACGTACCTGCCGAACTTCCTCTTCTATGCCAACCTGCCGCCGATCCGGCTGACGGCGGTGGCGAGCCATCTCTGGAGCCTCTGCGTCGAGATGCAGTTCTATCTCGCCATCGCGATGGTCGTGCTCCTCGCGGGCGCGCGTGGCTTGGTCTTCATGCCGCTGCTGGGCCTGGCCGTAACGCTGCTGCGCGTGCGCGACGGCGCCTACCTCGACATCGTCACCTGGCACCGCATCGACGAGATCCTCGCCGGCGTGACGCTGGCGCTGATCTCCGGCGAGCGCCTCGGCCAGGCGGCCGTCCGGCTGGTCTCGCGCTGCAACGTCTACTGGCTGGTGCCGCTCGCCGCCGTCACCTGCCATCCCGACGCGACGTTCATGAACTACCTGCGGCCGTACGCCGTCGCGCTCATGGTCGGCAGCACTCTCTACGCGCCGCCGGCGGCGGCGCGCGCGCTGCTCTCGAGCCGCGTCCTCAAGTACCTCGCGGCGATCTCGTTCGCGCTCTACGTCATCCACGGCGTCCTGATGGAGACCTGGCTCGGATCGGGCGACCGGCTCGTCAAGTATGCGAAGCGGCCGCTCCTCTTCGCGCTGACCTTCGCCCTGGCCCATGTGTCCACCTTCCACTACGAGGCGCGCTGGATCGCGCTCGGCAAGCGGCTGACGGCGCGGCGGCGCGGCGCTGGGCGCTAGCGTCGGCGACGTCTCGTTCGCGCCGCCGCCGGCGCGCCGCGTCGTCGGCGTTCGCCGCCGCAACGCCGTCGGCATCGTCTCGCCGAGCTGCGGCAGCGAGAAGGTGTCGTACGGCCTCGCCCCGCGAGGGCTACAGCTTCCACACCTCGCCTGCGTGCCACCCTACCGGGTCGAGCGGAGCGGCACGTTCTGGCGGCAGACGCCGCTCGTGCTCGACCACCCGGTGTCGCTGGTGCACACCTTCAACGAGCTGCCGGTCGGCATGCGGCCCTTCGTCGTCTCGTTCGAGAACGAGCTGCCGCGCTACCTCGGCACGCCGGCTCATTGGCAGCTCGACGCAGGCTATGCGCTGCTCGCGAGCGGGCGCTGACGGCGCATCCTTGCGCTCTCGGACGCAGCGGCCACGGGCCTGCGCCGTCGCCTCGCCGCGCGCGGGCTGGGCGCGCTCGACGATCTGGGCGGCGACTCGGGTCCTGTTCCGCGCTTCCCGCTCGCGACGAGCGCCTATCGTCTCCGTCGTCCACTTCGGGTGACCGCCATGCGCCACGCTCCTTCCACGCTCCATTTCTCGCACGCGTTCCGTTCGCAGACGCCGCCGGGCGCCATCGAGTGGGAAGAGCTTCCTTCGCTCGCCCCGCGCGTTCGCCAGGCGGCGGTCGGGCACGCGAGCGCGCCCTGGGATGCGACCCGCCCTGCCGATCTCGAGACGACGACGATGTCGCCTCCGTTTCGCGAGCTCAAGGGCGTCGCGATCCGCGAGGTGAACGAGCCCGACGTGTTCCGCCACTTCTTCGGCCGCTGACACGACCGAGGCGTCGGCCCGCCAGGCTGCGGGACGCGCGCCCTCGGCGCTCCCCTTCGCTCCCTTCGCACGGTCCGCAGCGGCGGTCTATCCCGCGGCCCGCGTCGGCGCCACGACGCCGCTATCCTGAAGGTCGCCGCTTCGATCGCCGCGACCTGCCATGACGCTTCCGTCCGACCCTCCCGCCGCGGTAGCGCCGCAGCCCAAGCGCTTCTTCTGGGAGGACTTCCCGGTTGGCCAGGTGCGCGAGTTCGGCGGCTACCGCGTCACCCGCGAGGCCGTTCTCGCCTTCGCGCGCGAGTTCGACCCGCAGCCTTTCCATGTCGACGACAGCGCCGCCGAGGCGTCCCTGTTCGGCCGCCTCGCCGCGAGCGGATGGCACACCTGCGCGATGGCGATGCGGATGATGTGCGACGCCTACCTGCTCGAGTCCGCCAGCCTGGGCTCGCCCGGCCTCGAGAAGCTGAGCTGGACCAAGCCGGTCTATCCCGGCGACACGCTCCACGTCAGGCTCGAAGTGCTCGAATCGCGCGGTCTGGCGAGCCGGCCCGGGGTCGGCCTCATCCGCTCGCGCTGGAACGTCATGAATCAGGACGACGAGACCGTGCTGCTGATGGAAGGCTACGGCATGTTCCGGCGGCGCACGCCGGCGGCGCCCTGAGCGCGCGCCGCTGACTTCGCCGCGACCCGACCCGTCGAGCCGCGCGATGACGTGATTTTGTTGGGCCGCCCACGGCGTCGCGCAGGCCATCGCGGCCCCTCGGCGGCTGACAATGACGAGCCGCCACGGACGCGCCGAACTTGCACCCAGGCGTAACGCAAGCGGTCGTCCCGGCTCCGGACCCGGACCGACACGCGACACGGAGCTGATCGACGACGATGACCCCGCTTTCCGAACTCGAGGCCGTCAGCGCTGCCGCGCCGCCGCTGCCGGGGCACACGCTGCCGATCGGCACGCGCCTGCGCGAGTACGAGATCAAGGGGCTGATCGGCGAAGGGACGTGCAGCATCGTCTATTCCGCGTGGGACCACGCGCTGCAGCGCAAGGTTGCGGTCAAGGAATACATGCCGGCGGCGATGGTCGGCCGCATTCAGGGCGCGACCAGCGTCGTCGTCGCCTCGGAGCGCCACCTCGAGGCCGTTCGCGCCGGCTTGCGCGGCTTCGTCAACGAGGCGCGGCTGCTCGCCCGCTTCGACCACCCGTCGCTGGCCAAGGTCTACCGTTTCTGGGAGGAGAACGGCACCGCCTACATGGTGATGCCGCACTACGAAGGGCCGACGCTGAAGACGGCGCTCGCCGAGCTCGGCCACGTGCCGAGCGAAGCCGAGCTGCGCACGTGGCTAAAGCCCGTCCTCGACGCCGTCACGGTCCTGCACGAGGGCAGCACCTTCCACCAGAACATCGGCCCCGACGAGATCGTGCTGACGCCGTTCGGCCCGGTCCTGCTCGGCTTCGCCGCGGCGGCGCACGCGATCGAGGCGCTGCACCACACGCCGGCGGCGGCGCTCAAGGCCGGCTTCGCCGCGATCGAGCAGTACGGAAGCGAAGCGGGAACGACGCGGGGCGCCTGGACCGACCTCTACGCGCTCGCCGCGGTGGTCTACGCGGCGATCACCGGCGCCGATCCGGCGCCGGCCGCCGACCGCCTCGCCAACGACCGGCTGCGGCCGCTCTCGGTGATCGCCGCCGGCCTCTACAGCGATCGCTTCCTGGCGGCGATCGACGCGGCGATGGCGGTGCAGCCGAGGCAGCGCCCCGCCGACCATCGCGAGTTTCGCGCCCTGATGGGCGACATCGAGGCGCCCCAGGCAGTGACGCTCGCGCCGCGGCCCGACCTGATGCAGGAGCTCTTCACCGGCACGCCGACGAGCGCGCGCGAGGTGACCGTGCCCGATCCACCGCCGCAGGCCAAACCCGAGGCCGCGGCGCCGGTGCACACGACGGCGGCGGCCGAGCCCGTGCCAGCGCGGGCCGCGCCCGAGGCCGCCGCGACGCGCTCGATCGACGCCGGCGCCGAGCCTGCCGTGCCGTCGTGGATGAAGGCGGCCGGGGCGCATGCGTTCGGCAAGCGCGCTCTCTACGGCGTGATCGCCGGGAGCTGCGTGCTGGTCGGCGTCGCCGCGCTCGTCGTCCAGTTCGCCGGCCGCTCGGCGACGCGTGCACCGCAGGCGGCGGCGTCGGCAGCCGCGCGCGGCGTGCCCGCGGTCGCGCCGAAGCTCGCCGCGGCGTCGACGCCGGCCGTGGCATCGCGTCGCGCGAATGCGACGGCAACGAGAACGGCCACGACGACGGGCGTGACCCCAACAGCGGCCGCTTCGAGGACGCCCGCCGGGCCGATCACAACCCCCGCGCCCGTTGCTGCCGTGACGACGCCGCGCGACCTCGCGACGACGCCCGCGACCGTCGCGGCGCGCAGTTCCGCGCCCTCTCCCGCGCCGCCAGCGCCGTCGTTGCCTCCCGCGTCGAAGTCGCCCGCGGCGCCGACCGCCGCGCCGGCGCGGGTCGTGCCCGCCGCGCCGCTCGACCTCCAGGCGCGCTGCACCGAGATCCTGCAGAAGGCCTCGCTCGAGAAGATCGCTCCCGCCGAAACCGACTTCTTCAAGCGGGAATGCAAGTGATCGCCTCGCTCGGCAGCCGGAGTGCGGCGGCGCCGTGGGCGCTTGCGCTCGCGCTCTGCCTGGCGGCACTGCTCGGCGGCTGCGCGCCGGTCGAGCCGCAGACGTTCGAGAAGGCCGCCGCGGACGCCACCGACCACCTGGTCGCCCAGACCGGTCGGCTGCCCCCGTTCCTGGCGCGGCTCGAATCGCAGATCGCCAAGCCGGATCCGAAGCTGCCGAAGCGGACGATCACGATCGACCCGATGCTCGACACGATCACCGGCCAGCAGACCGAGACGACGGCGCTGCTCGAGCGCCGCGTCGTGCAGCGGATCGGCAACCTCTATCCGCAGTTCGAGCTGCTGCCGTTTCGCGCCCAGAACCTCTCGCGTGCGCAGTACCTGCTCGCCGGGACGATGGCGAAGGTGCCGACCGCGCCGACCGACAGGCCCGCCGTGCGCCTGAACCTCGCCCTCATCGACCTGAAGACCGGGCTCGTCGTCGCCCAGGCGTCGACGCTGGCACGCGAGGAGAACCTCGACAGCACGCCGTCGCGCTACTACCGCGACAGCCCGGTGCTGATCAAGGACAAGGTCGTCGAGGGCTATGCGCGCTCGGCGTCGACGCCGGTCGGCAAGCGCGCCGACGCCTACTACCTGGAGCGCATCGGCGCCGCCAGCGTGATCAGCGAAGCCACCTCGCTCTACAACGCCGAGAAGTACCAGGATGCGCTCGGCACGTACCGGACGGCGCTCTCGACGCCGCAGGGCGAGCAGCTGCGCGCGCAGAGCGGCGTCTATCTGTCGAGCATCAAGCTCGGCAACCTGGCCGAGGCCGAGCAGGCGTTCGGCCGCATCGTCGCGCTCGGCATCTCGTACAAGGAGCTCGGCGTCAAGTTCCTCTTCAACCCCAAGAGCGTCGACTTCTGGTCCGACGTGAAGATCAGCGGCGCGTACGGCATGTGGCTGCGCCAGATCGCGCGCGAGGCGGTCGCCTCGAAGAGCTGCGTCGCGATCGTCGGCCACACCAGCCGCAGCGGCCCCGGGCCGATCAACGACGCCCTCTCGCTCAAGCGCGCCCAGTACATCCGCCAGCGGCTGGTGACGGAGGCACCCGAGCTCGCCGGCCGGACGCGAGCGGTCGGGATGGGCTTTCGCGAGAACATCGTCGGCAGCGGCAGCGACAACGGCTTCGACGTCCTCGACCGCCGGGTGGAGTTCAAGATCGTCCAGTGCGGGTGACGCCGGGCTGAAAATAACCGGCATCTGCGATGAGCACTGCCGATCCCGACGACGACGAGAAGACGATCACCGGCCCGCCGAGCCCGGACGGACGTCGCCTCGGCGCCAGCGACGACGACGCCGCGACCGGTCTGCAGGCCGAGCGCCGGCGCGCCCGCGCCGCGGCGGCGCAGCAGCCGGGACACATGCTGCCGGTCGGAACGCGGCTGCGCGACTACGAGCTCACCGGCCTGATCGGCGAGGGCGGCTTTGGCATCGTCTACCTCGCCTGGGACCACTCGCTGCAGAGGAAGGTCGCGATCAAGGAGTACATGCCGGCGTCGATGGCGGCGCGCGTCAACGGCTCGTCGGCGATCGTCGTCAAGTCGGAGCGCCATCTCGACACCTTCCGCGCCGGCCTGAAGAGCTTCGTCAACGAGGCGCGGCTGCTCGCCCGCTTCGACCACCCGTCGCTGGTCAAGGTCTACCGCTTCTGGGAGGAGAACGGCACCGCCTACATGGTGATGCCGTACTACGAGGGGCCGACGCTGAAGGCGGCGCTCGCCTCGCTCGGCCGGGCGCCGAGCGAGGCCGAGCTGCGCGCCTGGCTGAATCCGCTCCTCGACGCGCTCGCGGTGATGCACGCATCGCAGTGCTACCACCGCGACATCGCGCCCGACAACATCCTGCTGACGCCGCGCGGCCCGCTCCTGCTCGATTTCGGCGCGGCGCGCCGCGTCATCGGCGACATGACGCATGCGATCACGGTCGTCCTCAAGCCGGGCTACGCGCCGATCGAGCAATACGGCGACGTCGCGACGATGACGCAGGGCGCGTGGACCGACCTGTACGCGCTCGCCAGCGTCGTCTACTACGCGATCGTCGGCAGGACGCCGACGTCGTCGGTCGAGCGGCTGATGGAAGACCGGCTCGAGCCGCTCGCGGTCACCGCCGCCGGCCGCTACGGCGCGGCGTTCCTGCGCGCGATCGACGCCGCCCTCGCCGTTCGGCCCGGCGCGCGGCCGCAGACCGAGCGCGAGTTCCGGGCCCTGCTCGACGCCGACCTGCCGGCCGCGCCCGCGGCGGCTGCACCGCCCGCACCGCCGGCGCCGCCCGCACCGCCCATACCGCCGGCGCCGCCATCGATCGCAGCGACGCTCGACGAGGGCGAGGCGATGCCGTACCGGGCCGTCCCCGGGACGCTGACTCCGGAGCTGGCGACGCAACCCGCGCCGCGCGCGGGCTCGGCGTCGACGCAAGAGTCCATGGCATCGATCGAGTCGCCGAGCGTCGCCGACGCCAGGCAGCCGGCCGAAGCACCGACGCTGTTCGAATTTGCGCCGCCGCTCGAGTCGCCGACGCTCGTCGATGCCGAGCCTGGGCGAGTCGACGTCGCACGCGCCGCGGGGCACGAGCCGGGGTGGGGCGATGTCGCACTCGGCGCCGATCCCGGGCCGGGAGGAGTCGATGACGCGCGCGCCGCCGGGCCGGACACAGCTTCGCCGACGCCGGCACCGATCGCCGCGGAGCGGCCAGGCGAGCGAAGACGGCCGGCGGCATGGATCGCCCTCGGCCTCGTCGTCGTCGCGATCCTCGCGGCGGCCGCCGTCTGGCTGCAGCAGCGCAACGCGGCCGACCGGAATGCCGACACGGCGGCATCGGTGGC
>Ga0105248_10007792_pt1 | contig 11754 bp, 9 predicted proteins | sample KBSS34metaG_FD_81524 | JGI IMG/M metagenome (GOLD analysis project Ga0105248, IMG submission 81524) | Switchgrass rhizosphere microbial communities from Kellogg Biological Station, Michigan, USA - KBS S3-4 metaG | ecosystem: Host-associated > Plants > Roots > Rhizosphere > Soil | place...
GCGTCGCTCGCGACGACGCCGACAGCGGCTTGAGCGGGATTGAGGACACGCCGGCCCGCCGGGCGACAATGGCGGTCACATTGCCCTACTACGAGTTCCGCGAGGTGTTGAGCGTCCGGGACGGCGACGCCGCGCGATTCGGATCCCTCGCCGATCTGCGCGGCAAGAGGGTCGCGACGCTCGGCGGCACCATCGCCTACGAAATCCTGATGCGGGCGGAGCGCGATTTCGGTATCCGCGCCGTGTCGTACGACGACGACGTGCATCCGTACAGCGATCTGGTGATCGGCCGCGTCGATGCCGTGCTGCTGGACAACGTGCTGGCGGAGCGGCGCCAGCGCGCGGTGAAGGGCTTCACAATTCAACCGCAGACGATCGCGGTCGGTCATTACGTCGGCGTGCTGTCCGCGGCCAATCTCCCGTTGCGTGACGCCATCGACGAGATCCTGCGGACGGCGATGCGCGACGGCACCCTGGAGCGGATTCTTCGCAAATGGCGCGTCTGGAACGACGATCAGCCGAACCTGTACCAGCGTTTGCTGGCCGGCGAGCCTGTCCCACCGATCACCGGCCTCGACACGTCGGTCAGCGTGGCGACGATGTCGAAGTGGGAGGCGACCAAGCGCTACCTGCCGTCGCTGCTGCAGGCGTCGGTCGTCACAATCGTCTTGTCGTGCCTGTCGATGGGTCTGGCCATCGCACTGGGGGTGGTGATCGCCACCGGCCGCGTCTACGGCGATCGTCTGACGCGGATGGCGCTGCTCGGCTACGTCGAGCTGATTCGCGGGACGCCCATCCTGCTCCAGCTGTTCGTGCTGTACTACGGCCTCGCCGCCGCCGTCCGGCTGCCGGCGTTCATCGCCGCCCTGCTGGGGCTCGCGCTGAATTATGCGGCCTATGAGAGCGAGATCTATCGCGGCGCGCTCGAGGCGATTCCAGTGGGACAGCTCGAGGCAGCCCGCACACTCGGCTTGAGCGAGCGGCAGGTGCTGACGCTGGTGCGCGCGCCGCAGGCGTTCCGGCTGGCGCTCGCGCCGATGACCAACGACTTCGTCGCGATGTTGAAGGACTCGTCGCTCGTGTCGGTACTGACCGTCCTCGAGCTGACGAAGCAGACTCAGATCTTCGCGACCAACCTTGGCAGCTGGGTCATCCCCGGCACGCTGTGCGCGGGACTCTACCTCGCGATGTCGCTGCCATTGGCCGCCGCCGCGCGCAGGCTCGAAAGCCGCTGGAGGACGCCAGCGCCATGAGCGACGTCGTGCTACGCACCGATCGGCTGCACCTGAGTCGCGGCCGGCGGCCGATTCTGACCGGCGTGACGCTGGATGTCGCGCGCGGCGAGCTGGTGGCGCTCATGGGCCCGTCCGGCTCGGGCAAAACGACGATTCTGCGCGCGGTCGCGGGTCTCGAACGCTTCGACACCGGCACGATCGTCGTGGATGGCGTGGCGTTGGCCGGCGGCGCGGCGATTCCGCCGCCGACGCTCAGGCAGCTGCGCCGCAAGGTCGGCATGGTCTTCCAGTTCCACTGCCTGTTCGAACATTTGTCGGCACTCAGCAATGTCTGCCTCGCGCCGGTGCACGCGCACGGCGTCGCGCCGGTGGCGGCCGCCGCGCGCGGGCGCGAATTGCTCGCCGCTTTTGGCGTCGAACATCGCGCCGACGCCTTTCCGCGCCAACTCTCGGGGGGAGAAGCCCAGCGCGTCGCGATCGCGCGCGCACTGGCCGTCGACCCGCCGGTGCTGCTCATGGACGAGCCGACTGCGTCTCTCGATCCGGATCGGCGCGAAGAGCTGGGCCAGCTGCTCCGGGGGTTGCTCCGCCAGCAGCGGACCCTGGTCGTCTCGACGCACGACGAGGAATTCGCGCGAGAGTTCGCAACGCGGATTGTCAGGTTGAAGGACGGCGTCGTCGTTTGAGACGCCGGACGGAAGGGCCATATGAGACGAATCGCCAGACGGGATTTCCTGAGGTACGCGTCCGCGGCAGACGCCGTCGCGCGGGTGGCGGCGGCAGGCGATCCGTCGCCTGACGGTGGCACCCAGATCGCGACCGCGAATGTCAGGATCTCGGCCGCCGATTATGCGCCGGTTCCGGACTACCCGATTCGGCCCCAGCGACATTCCAGCGTGCGGATGGCGGATCAGTTCTGGAAACCGCGCATTCTCAGGAACGCCGCGGTCACGATTCCGTTCGAGATGCAAAAGCTCGCCGAAATGGAGCGGGGCTTCAGCGTCAACGTGTTGGAGGCCGCCATCCTGTCGCTCGCGATGCATCCGGATGCGCGACTGCAGGCCGAGGTCGCCACCTGAAAGCGGCTGGACTCGGCAACTTTCAGGACGGCGGCGTGGCCGACAACTTCAGCTATTGGGCTTCATCGCAGCAGACAGCCGACATGGCGGTGCACATCGATTTCGCCGATCTTGGCCGGCAGCATGGCGACGACAAGGACTTTCCTCGCAGGGTCCGCGCGATCCGAATGATCTGACGCGCGCAAGTTTCAAGTCTCAAGGTTCAAGGCTCAATCTCACTGAGCCTTGGTACTTGGGACTTGAGCGTTCTTGAGCGCGGCCAGCTGCACGCGGACTCTCTTCATCCGCTTCAGCTCTTTCTTGCCGGAGATCTTGTCGGGCGCCGCGGCGTAATACGCCAGGATGTTCTGCCGCAGCGCCGGCGGCACGTTGCCAAAGTGACGTTCGGCCAGTCGACCGAGCAGGTCCGCATAGGTCTCGTCAGCCAGCCCATAGTCACCATGGGCGCCTGGCTTCCCGGTATCGAAATTGGTGTTGGCCAGGTTGAGGCGCCGCTCGCCCACGGCGCGCAGCGCAGTCTGATACCGCTCGCGCGTGTCCTTGAAGCTCGCGAGAAATAGCGCCTCGGCCTCGGGCGTCGGCGCTTTGAACTTCAACGGACGCAGCGGCCCGATTTTTGGCAGCAGGCGATACAACACGCTGAGCACCATCGTCAGCGGGCCCGGCCGCTGGTAGTCGCGTCCGAAATCCCGCTCGTAGTCGCGGCGGGAGAGGTTGAAGACGAAGCGCTGCTCGGCCGTGTCGGGCTTCAGCCGCTGAATCGCCTCCCGCTTGTCACGCCAGGCGATGCGCGTAATCGATGGAATCGTGTTGCTGATCGCATGCCGGTACGATCCGATCGCGAGATCTTCGTTGCCGAACACGTCGTTCATCTCGAGGCCGTAGACCTCCCGAAACGTCCGCTCGAGGAGCGGCTTCGCGACCTCGAAGCCGATGAAATCGTGGTACGCCTCGGACGCGTAGGCGCCCGACGCCGCCTGCAGGACATCGAACGAGAACTCGACGATGATGTGGCTCGCGGGCGACTGTTCGTAGGTGACGATACTGCCGTATTTGGCGCGAAGCTTCGGAAACATCAGCGCGACGGCGCGGTTGACCGCTTCAGGATGTCCGGCGTTGTCGGCCGCGTAATGCGCAAGCGCGCCTAGCGCGAACCCGTACTCGTTGACGTCGCGCGCCTCGTGAAGCATCGTCTCGACGAAGTCGCCGCTGCGGACGTAGTGCAGCAGGTTGCTGAAGAAGTGGTTGCCGAACGGGTAGTAGCCCAGATCCTGGATGACCGATCCGCCGTAGGCAAAAGCCCGCGCCTGCTTCAACTGCTCGCGCGTCGCGTGTGGAAACTTCTTCGCCAGCAGCGGCTGGATCGTGGAATCCCACAGAGCGTCGATATTGGCCTCGTGCGCGAGCACGGAGTACGCCACGGCCTGGCGCGGCGCACTCAGCATCGCCACGACAACAAGCACTCCGACCAGCACGGTCTTTTTGCTTTCCACTTCCCCCCTTTTAACCTTTGCCTTTTAACTTTTGCCTTTTATCTTTTGAGTTTTAAGTTTTAAGTTTCTTACCCTCGCCATCGCGCGCGGGTGCCGCGCACATCGACGTGAACGAACGGTGGATGAGCGCCGGTTGCCGGATAGAACCCCATCCCGCCCTGAAATCGTTGCGCGTCCTTGTCCGCGAGCCACGACTCGATCTCGTCGTACAAGAACTTCGAATCGCTGACGTCGATCCGGCCGTCGCGATTCAGATCCTCCATCCGATTCATGTCTTTGGGATCGACGTAGATGTCGGCGGCGCTGCCCCACTGATGCATGCTGTACTCGACGTCGCCGATCGCGCGGTTGTAGAACGGGGTGCGATAGGCGCTCATGATGTGCAGCGTCTCGGTCTTGACGTGTCTGGCGTTGACGCGCTCGAGAATGGCCTCGAGCTTGAGCGGCAGCCGCTCCTGCAACACGATGTACTTCGGGAATTGCTTCGACGTGTCTTCCTTGCAGAGGAACTGCTTCAGCACGAAATGCGGCGACACTTTCGTATCCTGGTTGCCCTTGCTGACTTCGATGAATCCGGCGGGAGGCACGTACAGCGGATTGCCCTTGAGCGGCTTCGCCGGATACGCGCCGATGCGATAGCCGTTCAATATCCCGTTCTTGACGGCGCTCGCCGGCACCATCACGAACGCGTGAACCTTGATGCCGTCCTTCTCGCCCGGGCCGTCGGCCGTCAACTGGTAGGTCCCTGGAATCCGGGGCGCCGACCACTGCCAGTGCCGCAGGCCCTTCTGGACGAGAGTGCCGTCTTTCGTCTTCATCGCGTAGTCGCCGGGTGGACCGCCGACCGCGTTGAAGGCGACGACGGCGCCCGGCAGGACCACGACCGAGGTGTCGCGATACGCGGAGGTCTCTCCGTGATAACTGATGGCGAACGAGGCAGTCTTGGTGTCGTATTTCCTCGGCGGCGAGTCCGCGGCGCGGGCGGCCGCCGACCAGAGCGCGAACGCGACGAGCGCCTGTCGTGCGGATGTCATCGTGATCCGGCGGCGGCGCCGTGGCGATGGTCGCGGCCGTAGATATCCGGCACGGTCTTGAGAGCGCCGTTCTCTTCCCATGCGGTGAAGTACGCGAGGTAGATCGGCAGCGGTTCCCTGAGATTGACCGTCTTCTCGACACCCGCGTTCATCGCGGCACCGATCTTCTCCTCGGTCCACTCGGGCTGATCACGAAGCACGTACTTCGCGAGATCCATCGGACGCTCGACGCGTACGCAGCCGTGGCTGAAGTCGCGCTCCACGCGGTCGAACAGCGCGTGCGCCGGCGTGTCGTGCAGGTACACGTTGAAGTGGTTCGGAAAGACGAACTTGACCAGCCCGAGAGAGTTGCCTTTGCCCGGGCGCTGCCGGTAGCGGCCGCCTTCCTCGTCCACCTCGATGTTGTTGCGCTCGAGATAGCCGGGATCTTTCTCGGCCTTGGGGACGATCTCCTTCTGCGCGATGTCCGCCGGAATATTCCAGTATGGGCTGAAGACGACGTACTTCAGGCGATCCGACAGGACAGGTGTCGGGCTGTCCTTCTTGCCGGCCACGACGTTCATGGCCAGCACACTCCGGCCTCCTTCGACGACGTCGAGACGGAACGCCGGGATGTTGACCATCAGATATCGGGATCCGAGATCGTCCGGCAGCCAGCGCCAGCGTTCCATGTTCATCGCGATCTGCTCGACCATGGCGGCGTCGCCCTGTTGCCGATACAGCGCGAGCTGATGCTTCAGGCCCTGGTACTGGAGCGCCTTCGGCGACAGATCGCGCAGCGACGCTTCGATCTGGTTCTCGCCGAGCGCGGTGCTGAGCGCGTTGTGCAGGTCGATGTCCTGCGCGGCGGCATGCCAGTGTGAGTCGACGTCTTCCGGATCGATGGTGCCGTGCGTCAGATCCCAGGCGCAATGCAAATAGGCATAGGTGGACCGCAGATCGAGGTTGATCGCCTGGCGCGGATCGTCGTACCGCAACGGTGTGCCTCGAAGCGTCTCCAATTCGTCGACGTGGTAATCCGCCGGCTCGAGTCCGTCGGCCTGGGCAGCCCGGAGTCCACGAATCAGCCCGTCGATCTGCGCCCGGGGACGCTGACCCGACGTCCAGACCAGCTGATACCCGTTCTGCTTGTAGAACCGCTGTTCTTCGCGCCACAGGTGATGGCCGCGCTCGCCGTCGGCGGCGGCAAATGCCGGCGTTTTCGCTTCGAGCGCAGCCCGCAACGCCGCGCTCGCCTCCGGCGGCGTCGGCGTCGTCCTTGGATGCGAGCACTGGGACGCGGCGATGACACTCAATCCGAGCGCGACGATCAGCGTCGCGGGATGACGGGAGCTCAGCACGTCGGTTTCCGTGCAAATAAGGTGCCCTGTGTGAACTCTCACAGCTCAGGCTGAGGTCCCTGAGATGTTCCCTCCCCCTCGTGCCGATAGTGGTCTCTGACACAGGCATGCGGGTTTCCCTGCTCGTCATCGGTCTGCTCGTCTTGAGGGCCTCGGCTGCCGGCACGCCGGCCGCCGACCTGCGCGGAACTGCACGCGCCGGCGATCGGCCGCAAGCGAATGCCGTCGTCTGGCTCGACGCGCCCAATTCGCCGTCGAGCCTCGAAGCGAAACGTCCCGTCCTCGACCAGCGCAACTTGAGTTTTTCGCCGCACGTGCTCGCGGTGCGCGTCGGCGCCGCCGTGGACTTTCCCAACAACGATCGCGTGTTCCACAACGTCTTCTCGTTTCGCGACGGAAAGAAATTCGACCTTGGTCTCTATCCGGTGGGCGTTCAGAAGCCGGTGGTGTTCGACAAGCCAGGGCTCAGTCGAATCTTCTGCAATATTCACCCGAACATGGCCGCCTACGTGCTCGCCGTCGACAGCCCGTACTTCGGCGTCACGGACGATCGCGGAGCGTTTGCCATTCCGCTGGTCCCCGCTGGGCGCTTCACGTATCACGCGTGGCGTCCCGGCGGGCCGGACTTGACCGGCACCCTGACCGCGGACGGCAGCCCGCTCGACATCCGCTGGCCATGAACAAGCTGGCCATCGGCGCGCTGCTCGTGCTGTGTCCATCGCTCGCCTCCGCTCAGGCGATCAGCACTGAAGTCGATGTGAGCGCCGGCTATTCCACCGAGAACGTCTCGGCCGGTTCCACGCAGATCCGCGCGTTAGGCGAGGGGCCGGGCGCCGTCCGATTCTTCGTGGAAGCGGCGTGGGGCGCCCGCTACTTCCCGGACTCGCGGCCAAAGAGCCCGACCGATGTGTTCGGCGCCGCGTATCCGTATGAGAACCGCGCCCAGGTCGTCGAGGCGTATGGCGAACGCATGTTCCGTCCGGGCGGCGCGCTGGTCGGCGTACGCGCCGGTCGGTTCCGCACCCCCTTTGGAATCTCGACGCGCAGTGATCACGCGTACGGCGGCTTCATGCGTGCGCCGATGATTCGCTACGACGATTACTTCGCGCTGTCGAACAACTTCCTGGAACATGGCGCCGACGTCATCGTCGGCGCGCCGCAGGCGTACTTCGAGGCCAGTGTCGGCAGACCGTCGGATGTCGGCACGGTGCAGCGCCGTCCCGGCTTCGATACGGTGCTCCGCGGCCAAGCCTACTATCGCTCTGCGATTGTCGGCGTGAGTCATTACCGCGCGATGCCGTACCAGCCGGAGTACTTCGCGAAGGGCCGCGCCGTCTTCACCGGTGTCGACGTCCGCTGGATGTACAACGGCATCCAGCTGCGCGGCGAGTTCCTCAGCGGCCGGCCGTTCGACGACACGACGACCACGGGCGGCTACATCGACCTGCTGGTGCACCGCGTGTGGATGGGCCCGGTGACGGCAGTCGCACGACTCGAGCGTCTCGACTACGACACCATTCCGGAGTTCGTGCTGTTTGCGCGCCGCGCGATGGCGGGTGCACGCATCCGGATTCCCGGCGGACTTACCGCGCAGATCGCGGCGGGCCACCAGTGGCGCCAGCAGATTCAGCGGGATCGCACGGCGTTCGACTTCGCAGTCAGCTACTCGCTCCGCCGCGACATCGACGCACATCGCCAGTGAGCGCGCCCGCCCCACCGCCCGTCATTCCCTGGCATCGCCGTCTCGAAGCGCGTCTCGCGCTCAGCGTCGGACTGCTGGTCGCGGTGTCGCTCGGCGCGGCGCTAACCATGGCGACGCGTGTCGCGATGTCGCGATCGCTGATGCGAGCGTCCGAGAACATGCACGGCGCGCAGACGGCGTTCGAACGTCTGGTCGAGACCCGCGCCGAGGCGGCCGCGGCGCAGACGCGGTTGATCACCGGCCTGCCGGTGTTCCGCTCGCACATCACCGAGGTGTCGCTCGCGTCCGACGCGGCGGAAATGAACGTGATGGCGGACGACTACCGGCAGCAGCTCAAGGCCCGCTTCACGATCGTCACGAACCGGCGCGGCGTCTGGCTCGCCAATCCGGGCTGGCCGGGCGGTGACGTCGATCCGGCCGTCGCCAACGGCATCCGCGATGCCATGGCCGGGCGTGCCAGCCACGCCAACGCCTCGATCGGCGGCGCGCTGTTTCTCATCGTCTCGGAGCCGGCGAGGTTCGCAGAGGAAGTCCTCGGCACCATGACGGTGGGGTTCGTCATCGACGACGCTGTCGCAGCCGATCTCGCCGACGTCGCGCACGTCGAAGTGAATCTCGTCGTCGGCGATCGCCTGGCCGCCAGCAGCCTGCGCGGCGAGCCGCGCGCTGCATTGAGCGCCCGGGTCGGCGCACCGCCGTTGCGCGATCTCGAGGGCCCGGCGTCGGATCTGGAGGAGGTGGCCGGCTACCGCTACTTTGCGGGAGCCTTTCCGCTGACCGCGGCCGCGGGATCGCCGCACCTGGGGCGTCTGGTGTTGTTGCAGGACTGGGCGCCGACGCAGCTCTTCCTGAACGAGCTTCAACGACAGTTGCTGCTGACCGGCGCCGTGATCTTCACGTTGGCGCTGGCCGGCGCGCTGGTGTTCAGTCGCCGCCTGACGCGGCCGCTGAAAGACATCGCAGACACCGCGGGCGAGATCGCGGGCGGCAACTGGGACCGGCAGGTCCCGCTACGCGGCGGCGCCGAGGCGACCACGCTCGCCAAGGCGTTCAACGACATGACGAGCAGCTTGCGGCGGTCGTACGAGCGCTTCCATTCGGTGACCGACTCCGCGCGCGACGCGATCGTGTCGACCGACCCTGACGGCCGGATCACCTTCTGGAATCGGAGCGCGCAAACGATCTTCGGCTGTCTGGAACAAGACGCGCTCGGGCAATCGCTGACCACGTTCGTCGCCGAGGACGACCGGCGGGTGTATCTCGAAACTGTCGCACCGTTGCTGGCGGCGGCGGAAGGGCCCGCTCATGGGCGCACCATCGACATCATCGCCGTCCGTCCCGGCGGCGCACGCTTCCCGGCGGAATTCTCGGTATCGTGCGCGAGAGACGATGGCCGCCTGTCGCTGACGTCGGTCATTCGCGACGTCACCGAGCGCAAGAAAGCCGAAGACGATCTCCGGCAGCGCGATCTGGATCTGCGGCAGGCGCAGAAGATGGAAGCCATCGGGCGGCTGGCCGGCGGCGTCGCGCACGACTTCAACAACCTGCTGACCGCCATCCGCGGCTACGGCGAGTTGATGATGGAGACGCTGGAGGCATCGGACGTCCGGCGCGAGGACATGGGGGAAATCCTGAAGGCGGCCGACAGCGCGAGCGGCCTCACGCGTCAGCTGCTGGCGTTCAGCCGCCGCGAGCGGATCCTGGCGCATCCGGTGGCGCTCGACGCCATCCTGACGAGCACCGAAAAGATATTGCGGCGGGTGATCGGTGAAGACATCGAGCTGATCTGCGTCAGTCAGCAGCCGCTCGGCTACGTCCGCGCTGACAACGGCCAGATCGAACAGGTCCTGATGAACCTCGCCGTCAACGCCCGCGACGCGATGCCGGGCGGCGGTCAAATCCGCATTGGGCTGGCGAATGTCGAGGCCGATGGCCGGCCGTGGGTGCAGCTGACGGTCAGTGATACCGGCGGCGGCATGGACGCCGAGACCGCGACTCACATCTTCGAGCCGTTCTTCACCACCAAAGGCGCCGGCCACGGGACCGGCCTCGGACTAGCGACGGTGTACAGCATCGTTCAGCAGAGCGGCGGCTCGATCGAGGTCGATACCGAACCGGGCCGCGGCACGACGTTCCGGGTCCGTCTGCCGGAGGTCGCCGGCGTCGAGGGAAGCGACCACGGCGAAGTGGCGCCCACACCCGCGTCGACCGCTTCCGAGACGGTACTCCTCGTCGAAGACGACGACCGCGTGCGCGCGCTCGTGCGAAGCATCCTGAAAAAAGGCGGCTATCGGGTGCTTGAAGCGGAGCACGCGGAAGCGGCGGCTGAGATCTCGTCGGCCCACCACGGCCCGATCGATCTATTGCTGACCGATGTGGTGATGCCCGGCCGCAACGGCCGCGAGCTCGCCGAGCAAGTCGTCCGGAGCCGGCCGTCGATCCGCGTGCTGTTCATGTCGGGATACTCGAACGATGCCGTGATGATGCGCGGCGTTCACATCACCGACGCACAGTTCATCCAGAAGCCGTTCACGATCGACGAGCTGAGCACGAAGGTCCGGGACGTGCTCGCCAAGGTCTGACGCCGTTCCAAGAACGCAAAGCCCGCGAAGAGCGCAAAGAAATATCGGTTTGCGGCCTTCGTTCAACCGTCAAGCGGGCGCGGAAAACCGGTTCCCGACGAAGAAGTCGTAGGCCCAGCCGCCAACCACCCCGCCGACACAGGGAGCCACGATCGGTATCCACCACCACCCGTTCCCCGCGCGAAATACCTCGGAGCCCCAGCCGCCCACGAACGTAAACAGCCGCGGTCCGAGATCGCGCGCGGGGTTGATGGCGTAGCCGGAATTGAACCCGTAGGTGGCGCCGATGAGGAGGACCAGCAGGCCGACCACGACCGGCGCCAGTCCGGCGGGCGCCGGCGAGTTCCGCGTATCGGTGATCGCGAAGATGACGCCGACCAGCAGGGCCGTCCCGACCACCTGATCGATAAAGCCGCCCGGAAACCCGCTCAGGAACGGCTGGGGATACGTCGCCCAGATCCCGGCGGTTCCCTGAGGGCCGATGACCTGACGAACGCCGTTGTCGAAGGCGTAGAGCGCCTCATGGTAGGTCGCGAACACGACGGCCGACGCGATGAACGCGCCGGCGAGCTGCGCGACTGAATACGGCAGCACCTTGTTCCACGGGAAGCGCCGGTGCACCGCGAGCGCCAGCGTGACCGCCGGGTTGAGATGCGCACCGGTCACGCCGGCCGCCACATAGCAGCCCATCGTGACAGCCAGACCCCACGCGATGTTGATCGAAAGCGTACTGCCAGCGGCGCCCTTGCTGAGGACGACCTGCGCGACGACGCCGATGCCGAAGACGATCAGGATGAAGGTGCCGAAGAATTCGGCGAGGAGTTCCCGCGACAGCGCGTTGGACATGGCGCGTATTGTAGACTCGTCCGCTGACGCCGGACACAACATCAGGTGACCATGCAGTACATCCTTGCGCTCGACCAGGGAACGACCAGCTCACGCGCCATCGTCTTCGATCGTGACGGCGCGATTCGCGCGATCGCCCAGAAGGAATTCACACAGATGTTTCCATCGCCCGGGTGGGTCGAGCACGACCCGCAGGAAATCTGGGCGTCGCAGATCGGTGTCGCCGTCGAAGCGCTCGGGCGGGCCCAGGTGCGCCCGAAGGACGTCGCCGCCATCGGCATCACCAACCAGCGCGAAACGACCATCGTCTGGGATCGCGAGACCGGCGAACCGATTCACCATGCCATCGTCTGGCAGGACCGCCGCACTGCGGACTTCTGCGAGCGGCTCAAAGCGGAGGGCGCGGGCGAGGCGATTCAGGTGCGCACCGGTCTGCTGATCGA
>Ga0105248_10007793_pt1 | contig 11754 bp, 13 predicted proteins | sample KBSS34metaG_FD_81524 | JGI IMG/M metagenome (GOLD analysis project Ga0105248, IMG submission 81524) | Switchgrass rhizosphere microbial communities from Kellogg Biological Station, Michigan, USA - KBS S3-4 metaG | ecosystem: Host-associated > Plants > Roots > Rhizosphere > Soil | place...
ACCTTGGGAAGAGAACGGACCATGGTGATGATGTTCTGCGCGCTCGACGGCAAGCCGTTCATCCTGCGTCTGCACGGCACCGCCGACGTCGTCGAAGCGCACAAGCCCGAGTTCGTCGAGTTGAAACCGCGCTTTTCCGGAACTTCCAGGCGTGCGCTCGATCAATCGATTGAACGCGGCATCGACGGCTTGCGCGGGCTCGAACAGCCGTCGCTATGACGCGAGCTTCGGCAACACCCGCTCCGTCAACAGCATGAACGTCTCGTGGCTGAGCGGCGATGCGATGAGGTAGTCGAGCCCGATCGTTTCGTGCAGCTCGGCCAGCTTGTCGACGACCTCTTCCGGCGTGCCGTAGATGATCGTGTCTTCGAGATACGTCTCGATCGGATCCTTGCCGTTCGCCTGGGCGCGACGGGCGTACGAATCGATCGTCCATTGCGCGCCTTCGCGCGCCGTAGCAAGCGCGGCGTCACGCGTCGTGCCGATCGCGAGCAAGCGCGCGATCGGTAGCTCGCGGCCCTCGGCCGAATGACCGTGCGCGGCTAGCGCCGCGCGGTACGACGCACGTTTTGCACCAATGTCGGCGTGCGACGAATGCGGATCCTGACGAATGGAATGGCCCATCTGCGCCGCTGTAGTTACCGCTTCCGCAGAGGTCGCAGCCATCCAGAACGGCGGGCTCGGACGCTGCACCGGTCGCGGCAGCACCTCGATGTCGCGCACGTTCCAGAACGCGCCTTCGTGCGAAAAGCGTTCGCCGCGCCACGCTTTCAACACGATTTCGACGCATTCGTAGAGGCGCGCGCGACTGTCCGCGATATCGACCTCGAACGCGCGGAATTCGGTCGCATCGAATCCGCGGCCCGCCCCCCAGTTCAGTCGTCCGCCCGAGAAGATGTCGAGCATTGCGAGCTCTTCGGCGAGGCGCAGCGGATGATAGAAGCCGGCCAGTGTGACCGCGGTGCCGATGCGCAAGTGCTTCGTGCGCGCCGCGATGTGCGTGCCCATCAGCGTTACCGACGGACAAACGCTGTACGTGTTGAAATGATGCTCGGCGAGCCAGACGCAGTCGTAGCCCGCATTGTCCATGATGTCGATTCGCTCGAACGCGCGCCGATAGACTTCTTCGAGCGCAATCCGCCGCGACCACGAAAAGAACTGCAGCACTCCGAATTTCAGGACACACCTCCATTCGTTCGCGGATTCGGCAGATCGCGCGCCCGTTGCAGCAGCGTTCGCAGCAGGCGGCGTAAATTGTCGCGCGCCTCGTCTGGTTCGCCCAGCGCGGGCAACACGTCGGCGATCGCTTCCAACGTCGACACATAGTCGCGTCGCGGTTCTTTCCGCAGGCGGCCGTACATAGACGGTTCGCGCGGCGTCAGTACGACGCGCGGCAGCCGCAGCAACCAGGCGTTGCGCCACCACAGGGTCTTCGCCTGGCTCCAGGTGCCGTCGAGCACGATGATGCCGTCGAGCCCGTGGCGATGTGAATCACGCACCCGACCTCTGCGGTCGATCACGATCACGGGCTGGTTCCTTGAGTCCTCCGGAATTTCGACCTGCAACTTGGCTGCCGCGAGTACGGCCCAGCGATCTTTGTCCGCATCCTTGATGCCGATCGCGTGATCGAGCGAGCCCCACGACAATCCAACGCGCGTCTGCGCGTTCGGCAGCGTCAACTCCACGAGCCGGGCGGTACCCAGTATCTCGTCGTCTTCCTGAGGGTGCTGCAGCATCACCACACGCAAGGCCGTCTGCACCGGCTCGACGCGATCGCAGATGCAGATCGCGTGCGGCTTGGTGCAGCGCGGACACAGCGGTGGTCTTTCCGACATCGGGGTACTTCGGGTGATGATGCGCAATTCTACTGCACCCGTGCGCAATGCTTGCCGCCACGTGATGGCTTACCGCACTCTGGTCGTTCGCGACTCCACGGCCAATCACATGTCAGTACAGATCGTCGCCAGCGAATGTTGCGCGGCCCGCTACCCGCAGAACACCGCCGCCGGCTTCGCGTACTGCCTTCGACAGTCCTTCGACGGCATCGAATTCGACGTCCACCTGTCGGCGGATGGGCACGTGGTGGTACACCACGACTATCGCCTGAACCCTCGCATCGCGAGAGTTCGATCCGGCATGTGGATCGAAACACCCGCACCAACCATCTGCGGATCGACGCTCGCCGAACTGCAGACGTATGACGTCGGGCGGTATCGAGCGGGGTCGCCGGAAACCGAGGCGTATCCAGACTATCGGCCGCTCGACGGCGAACCGATTCCGTCGCTCGATCAACTGCTTCGCGCCTACGCGGAGCAGAAGGGCACCGCCACGCTCTGGATCCAAATCAAAACGTCGCCGTACCAGCGCAGCATCAGTTCGCAGCCCAACGCGCTCGTGAGGCAGATCGTCGAAGACGTGACGTCCGCCGGCGTTCAGCGGCACACGGTACTGCTCGCATTCGAATGGGATACGTTGTGCTTCGCCCGATCCCTCAGCCACGAGATCGAGACGGACTTTCTCACGCTGAATCACGCGAGCGTCGCCGCGCTGAACCGGAAGACCGGACCGGTCGACCCTTACGCACTATACGGCGAGTTCGATCCGCGATGCTTCAGCAACAGCATTCCTCGTGCGATCAAGGCGGCAGGCGGCGACTGGTGGGGGCCGTACGTTCACGATGTCGATGCAGCAGACGTCGCCGAAGCGCATCAACTGGGTCTGCGCGTGAACCTCTGGAACGTCGACTCCAACGACGCCGCAGTGTCGCACGCGCTTTCGCTCGGTGCGGATGCCATAACGCTGTCGGATCCCGATCTGCTCGTACGGAAGCTGATCGGTCATTTGCGGACGTAGGCGCAGAGTTTGTTGCCGTCGGGATCGCGCACATATGCCGCGTAGAACTCCGTATCCATGCCGACGCGCACGCACGGCGGGCCTTCGCAGACCCCGCCGTTCGCCAACGCCGCGGCGTGGAACGCATCGACAGCCGTACGCTCCTCTGCCAACACCGCGAGCATGACGCCGTTGCCCGACGTCGCTTCCTGCTTGTCGAACGGTTGCGTCAGAAAGAACATGCCGCGATCGCCCTTCCTGCCGTAGCCAGTCCACGTGTCGCTGGTCGTCGTGCGCTGACCGCCCAGCGCGCCGAAAACCCGATCGTAGAAGCGGATCGACCGCTGCATGTCGTTCGTGCCCACAGTGCTGTAACTGATCATGGGGGCTGCCGTCCGTATGGAAACGACCGGAGTCTAGAGCGATCCGCGCCGGAAGCCGACTCCGGTCAGCACCGCGTGGTGACCGTCGCACGGCACCGTGACTGCGTTCGAGATCGCGCTTCACACCACGTCCAGGGGGCTGCGGCGAGGCGCAACTGCATAAGCTGAACGCCGGCGACCTGCGATCCGCCGTGCGAATCGCGCGATCTACCGACTAACATCGAACCAAAGGGGCGCTACTCTCCCTTGGCTGCGTCCTTCACGCCTTCTGCGGCATTGTCGACCGCATCCTTCGCGTCTTCTGCAGCGTCTTTCAGCTTCTCGTGGTCACGCACGTCGAGCGCGTCTTTGGTGTTGTCCACGGCCTTGTCGACCGGGCTCTTTTTCTCGCAGCCGGATGCCAGGAGCACCGCCGACAGTGCGGCAATAACGAATACGCCTGAAGCTTTCATCGTCCATCCTCATTGTGTGAGCGGTGCAGTCTACGCGGTTGTCGGACACGTTGGGCGTGTGTTGGCGAACAAAGGACGTCGGAGAAGACCGACACCGGCACGGCGGCAATGCCGATTCCGACTCTAGGGGGAGCCGATGCATTCTGTTTTTGCCGTGGGGCACCCAGCACGCGCGGAGAGGTGCTACCCCTATCGTACTTCCCCAATCGGTCCTGGGGTGTCCCACGCGCACCAATCATGTGGGCGGAGCGGCGACGCTTCACCGAACGCCAACGGTGCACTGCATTGCGGTGCACCGCATTGTTGCTACCATTCGACGCTCGCAGCGGCTTGACGCGGTTATTAAATGATCCGACAGACTGATCGCGCTGCTGCGAACGGCTTCCGATCCGGACGACGCACTCGATACGATCGAGAATTCATCCGATTCCAACTCGGGCGCAGTTAGCCCAACACGAAGGGGGAACCATGCAGGTCGATATCAGCGGCACGTGCGCCGCGCCGTTTTCGGCAGTCAAAGATGCGTTCGCGGCCAACTTCGCGCAGAACGGCGACGTGGGCGCGTCGGTTGCGGTGGTGAAGGACGGCGAACTGGTGGTCGACCTCTGGGGTGGACATCAGGACCATGAGCGCACCGTACCCTGGAAGAACGACACGATCATCAACGTATTCTCCACCACGAAGACGATGAGCTGTCTTTCGCTGCTGGTGCTGGTGAGCCGTGGGTTGGTCGATGTCGATGCGCCGGTTGCGAAGTACTGGCCCGAGTTCGAGCAGAACGGCAAAGGCAACGTGCTGGTGCGCCACCTGCTGTCGCATACGGCGGGGCTTCCGGCGTGGGATCGGCGTCTCGACGGCACCGACCTGTACGACTGGAACAGAGTCACGGGGTTGCTTGCGGAGCAAGCCACGTGGTGGGAGCCGGGTTGGAAGTCCGGTTATCACGGCATCACGCAGGGCAACCTCGTCGGCGAAGTGGTGCGCCGCGTCGATGGGCGTTCGGTCGGCAACTTCTTCGCCGACGAGATCGCGCGACCCGTCGGCGCCGACTTCCACATCGGACTCGGTGCGGAACACGATGCCCGCGTCGCACGGGTCATCCCTGCGCCGCCGCTTCAGTTCGGAACCGGCGACGGCGCGCGTGCACCGGACCGCGATTCAATTCCGTACCGCGCCGCCAACCCGCGCCTGATGGCGGAGCAATCGTGGGAAATACCCTGGCGCCGCGCGGAAATCCCCGCCGCGGGGGGTCACGGCAACGCACGCAGCGTGGCGCTCGCGCAGGCGGCGGTTTCTCACGGCGGCGCGCTGCGCGGCGTCGATCTGCTGTCGAAGAAGACGATCGACCGTATCTTCGACGTGCAGGCAGCGGGCCGCGATCTGGTGCTGGGCATCGGTGTGACGTTCGGCGTCGGCTACGGTCTCAATTCACCGCGCAATCCGATCAGCCCCAACGCCCGCGTGTGCTATTGGGGCGGCTGGGGCGGCTCGTTGGTGGTGAACGATGTCGATGCCGGATTCACGCTCGCGTACGTGATGAACCGGATGGGTGAAGGCACGGTCGGTGACGATCGCGCACACACTTTGTTGCGCGCGATGTACGCGTAAGTCATGACGCGGGCGAGCGTGTCCAACCTCATCCAGCCTCTCGCTTGCGCCGCTGGCCCTCGCTCCGCGGCCACTCCACCTCAATCGTTCCGGGATCGAGGCGCGGTCTGACTGCGCTCGATACATGCGCGCGGCGAATCGTAATGTCGTCCGGACGCGCAACTGATGCATGACGCACCGGCCGCCGCATTGCCCGCGGCGGTCGGACAGCCGTCCACCTTGCGAGCGCCCAAATGGCGACCACGACCAGGCAAATGATCAGGCTCAACCTCATCCCTTGCAGCTCACCTTCGTCCCGAACTGCCCGTAAAACTGGCGCGCCCGTTTCTTCGGGCTTGAGGACAAGTGTTCAGCGACCGGGAACAGATTTCTGCGAACTGGTCGTGTAGGAAATTCGGAAGCCGCGACCTCGAGACTTCACGCGCCGCTGCTTCGACGATGACTCGGAGTCGATCGAGACGGGGGTCTCAGGTGGGTCGCACCGTGATGTCGTCAGTGAGCATGAGCGAAGCCGGATTCAAGCGACGAAGCGGAGCCGACCTTGTTTGCGGGATATATGCGCCGGGTATCCATCTCGTCACCATAAACAGGACCACCGTACTGACTGCAATCCAGATCATGCCGCAACCCTGACAACTTGTTGCAATGCCAAGAGGTTACAGTCGGCTTCTGCGGCGCTCTGTGCGCCATCGAACATGGACATATGGGAACGCCCGGCGCGACAGTCCTCGCACCGCTCCGGCGTACGCGCAGTCCTACGGTGGATCGGGAAGTCGCAGTATTCCCAACGGTGCCGCCATCCGATCCACGCCGGCGGACCCCGCGTTACGGCGGGAACGTCGTCAACCCGACGACGCTGCAGGCTGCAACGGGAAGCCGGACTCGCGCCACTTCTTCATACCGCCATCGAGCGCCACCACGCGATCGAAGCCCATCTCCTTCAATGTGGCCGCCGCCAGCGTCGAGATGATGCCGAGTTCGCAGTAACAGACGATCCGCTGCGCCGGATCTTTCAGCATGCTGTTGACGCGCAGTTCCAGTTGCCCGCGCGGTATGTGGATTGCGCCCGGAATGTGGCCGGCCTCGTACGCGTCTTTCTCGCGCACGTCCAACAACAATAGTCCGCCGCTGTTGGCCGACTCGAGTCGCCGCTGCACTTCCTGCATCGACATGAACGGCACCTTTTCGGCCGCCTCTGCGATGAGTCCCGACACGGTCTTGCCACCGCTGTGATTCGTGCGTAATGCCTCGGTGAGATGCGTCGGTGCATCGAGATCGAGCGCGCGCATCAGTTCGACGAATCCGGAACGCTTGTGTTGCTGCAGTCGCGGGTTGTCGGCGATCTCGCGCGCCAGCGTGGAATGCTCGCGGCCTTTGTATTCGTGCGCGGGATACACGAGCAACTCCGGATCGAGGCGCAGCAAACCGTTGAACAGCGATTCGTAGAGCTGATCGGGGTCGCCGCTCGGCAGATCGGTGCGCCCGGTGCCGCCGATATGCAGCGTATCGCCGGTGAGGATTCGGTCGTCCAACAGCAGCGTCATCGAATCGCTGGTGTGACCCGGCGTGTGCATCACCGACAGCCTGAGCTTGCCGAGCGCGATCGACTCGCCGTCGTCCACGTGCATGTCGACGAAAGGCGCGGGGCTGCTCCGGTGCATCACCACCGGCAGCCCCAGCTTCTGCGCCAGCGCGCGACTGCCTGAAAAGTGATCGGCGTGAGTGTGCGTGTCGATCGCATAGTGCAGCCGCAAACCGTCGCGCGTGGTCAGCGCCATGTATTTGTCGAGCAGGCTTGCTTCCGGATCGATCACCGCGGCCGCGCACGAATCCTCGCAGCCGACGATGTACGACAGGCAACCGCCACTTCGAATCTGATGGAAGATCATGCGATGTATGCCAGCCGTCAGCGCGGTTGCGGCACGATGCGCAGATACGGCTTCGGCGCTTTCCATCCGCCGGGATATTTCTTCCTGGCGTCGTCGTCCGATACCGAGGGCACGATGATCACGTCTTCGCCCTGCTTCCAGTTCACCGGCGTTGCGACCTGATGCTTCGCGGTCAACTGGCAGGAGTCGAGCAACCGCAACACTTCGTCGAAATTGCGGCCGGTGCTCATCGGATACGTCAGCATTGCCTTGATGCGCTTGTCGGGGCCGATGACGAACACCGATCGCACCGTGGCGTTGTCGGCCGGCGTTCGACCCTGGCTGGTGCTGCCCGCCCCTTCAGGAAGCATGTCGTACAGCTTCGCCACGGCGAGATTGGTGTCGCCGATCATCGGGTAATTGACCGCGTGCCCTTGCGTCTCCTGAATGTCTTTGACCCACGCGCTGTGGTTTTCCACTGCGTCCACCGAGAGCCCGATGATCTTGCAATTGCGACGGTCGAACTCTGGCTTGAGCCGCGCCATGTAACCGAGTTCGGTGGTACACACCGGCGTGAAGTCCTTCGGATGCGAGAACAGAATGGCCCAGCTGTCGTCGATCCAGTCGTGGAACCTGATCGTGCCCTGGGTGGTGCTGGCCGAAAAATCCGGCGCTTCGCTGTTGATGCGCAGTGACATCGCGGACCTCCAAATGTCTCGTTGAGAGGACTGAAAAGCCTAACCCACCCGAATACCACGTTCCAGAGGAGAGCCCGGACAGGGATCCCTGGACATGCACCTCAATCGCCTCGTTGGCCATCCAGGACCGTCTTCGGGATAGTTCGCACGCCGGCAATTTGCTAGCGTGCAAACGACGACGTTCTTCCATGCATCGAAGCGCTCGAGGGGAAATCTCAAGTTGAACCAAGCCTGGGTGGCCGTCGCGCTGCTGCTGCCGCTCCTCGTCTGGTACGGCAATCCGGCGGTCGCCCTGCTCGCCGGCACCGTGTTGAGCCTCTCCTGGAGAAAGCCGCTGGCGGTGAACGGACATCGCTGGGGTCGCATGGCCTTGCAGAGCGCGATCGTTCTGCTCGGCTTCACGCTGAGCATCGGCCGCGTGGCAGAGGTGAGCGGCGACAGCCTCGGCCTGGTGGCCGTCTACGTGATTGGCGTGCTCGGCGCCGGACTCGGGCTTGCGCGGGCGCTCCGGCTCGAACGCGAAAGCGGATGGCTGATGACCTCCGGTACGGCGATCTGCGGCGGCACGGCCATCGCCACGCTCGCGCCCCTCGTCGGCGCACGCGCGGATCAGGTGGGTGTGGCAATCGGTATCGTGTTTCTGCTCAACGCGGCTGCGCTGTTTGGTTTTCCGGTTCTCGGGCATTGGATCGGCATGAGCCAGATCCAATTCGGCATGTGGGCCGCGCTCGCCATCCACGACACGAGTTCGGTGCTCGCAACGGCTGCGATCTACGGCAACGAGGCACTCGAAGTGGCAACGACCGTGAAGCTGGGCAGAACTCTGTGGCTGATCCCCTTGACACTGATGGTGAGCCTGGCCCAACGCGCGTCGGCGGCGCGCGTACGAGTGCCGCCGTTCATCGTCGCCTTCATCGCGGTGTCGGTACTGAGCACAGCGCTACCGCTACCGGCGTGGGTCGGTCACTCGGCCGGCCGTATCAGCAAGGCGCTCCTGGTCACCGCGCTCTTCTTCATCGGCACCGAGATCAGCTGGGCGACGCTCAAACTGATGCGCGGCCGGGTGCTGGTGCACGCCCTGCTGCTGTGGGCCGTGGCGGGCTCGGCGACGCTCCTGGCCGTACTGACGGTGTTCCGGCCGGATTGAAGACCTCGCATCGGAATATGGATAGGAAAAATCGTTCCTTCCCGGTTCCGTGCCGGGTCCACACAATCGCACCTCATGACGATTCGCTCCACCAAGATCGATCTCCTGACCATCGCAGCCGTGGCGTTCTTCGCCACCTACCTCGCCGTCGGTCTCTTCGCCTGATTTACCCGGCCGCGCATTCCGGCGCGCGCTACTTCAGCACCAGTTCCCTCACCAGTTCGGTCCCCAGCACTTCGCGCAGCGATTCGCGGTCGATCGCCGCTTTGCTCTGCGCCTCGGGCGTGCCCATTACCTTCGCCGCGACGGCTTCGCCTTCCTCGATCCTGTCGAGCGCCGCCATGTTCGCGTAGACAACTGACAGAATCAGATCGGGTTCCTGCGGCGAACGCGCCTGTGCCGAGTACACCGCATAAGCGGTGATCAATCCGGCTTTCTTGTTCGCTTCCATGACCGTTTTGTAGGTGGTGTCCAGATACTTCAGGTAGTCGTCGAACTTGCCCGGCTTCACCTTGATGTACGACAGCTCGGTAACCGCACCTTCGGTATAGCTTTTCGAGGTGTCCGCGCTCGCCGGAGCCACCGCGAAGCAGAACGCCAGACCAATTGCTGCAATGACGGATCGCATGTTTCCTTTCTCCCCAGATACCGGAACAGTCCGGCGAATCGAGTATGTACCGCGGTGTGGGCGACGACAAAGCGCGTTGGCGCACGATCACCGCGTGTCGTCTAATCGGCGATCGAGCCGTCAAGGTGAACATCTTCCCGTACGGACGTTCGATTCCAATCACCAGTATCGATGTGGCGCACGCGCAGGTGCTGAGTCCCGACGAACGCTCCGGGCTGAAGGGAGCCCGGCGAACGAACGGAATCGGGCTTCCGGGATACGCGGTGGGTTGGTTCAGGCTCGCCGGCGGCGGCAAGGCGCTGGTAGCCGTCACGAGAGGACGCTTGTTGTTCCTCCCGACCTACGAGGGTTATTCGCTGATCGTCAGCGTCGTGCGGCCGGACGTGGCGATGCGACAACTCACGACGGCGGTCGGCAACTGACGGACTCGACGTACGCGGCTCAATCGAGCTGTTGGGCGACATCGCGAACGACGACCGCCATGCAGCCGCGTACGTAAATCCGCGTTCGACTGTGCTGGAGTCACGGCTGAAGCGGCCGGCGCGAGCGGATCATCAAGATTGTCCATTCGGCACCAGCCCGGGACAGTCAACCGGGATGGGCACCCACTCTGCGCGCGCCGGAGCGAACGATTTCCTGCACGATTGCGACGACGTCCGCGGCGTGGTCCGGGTGGCGCTGCAACCGCAGGTCGAGTTCACTGGAAAAGCGCAGGTACTGTTCGCGATCGACCCGACCCATCAGATTTGCCAGCGTCACCGGCAGCTGCGGAGCCGTTCGATACCAGGGTTCGTGGTCCGACCGCGCTACGGTTTCTTCGATCATCGCGAGTGCAATGGTGATGTCGTTGTCGACCGCCAGCGAACGCCACGGCTCTTCGTCGAGAAATTCGGCGAGGTGCATTCGCGTGTCCGGATCGAGTGGCACGACGCCATCGATGCTTACGCCACCTGCCAGGTCAACGATGATGCAGAAGTCCACCATGTCTTCCTCGGCCAATGCGGCGAGGGCTTCGCTCGCGCCTTCGGTCAGCCCGCCGCTCAGCAGAAAATCGACCTCGGACCGCACCTCGGCTGCGCGCGTCGCGAACTGCTCGGCCAGCGCGCGATCTTCCACGGTGATCGCTTTAGACTCACGCCACTTGAGGATGTCCAGTTCTTCCACCGCAACCTCCGTTCGTTCCGAGCTATACGCCGATTTTCGCCAGCGTATCGATGATCTCTCGAAGGATCTTCTCGGCGATGCCGTGGTTCACGGCGAACTTCACTTCTACGGCTTCGGCCCGGCGTATCAGACCGCCGATGGGATTCGAACTCTGGCCCAACGCTTTCTGAATGTCGGCGTCGAGTTCGTGTACCAGCGCTCGCGTTTCAAGGTCGACATCCGATTTCTCGATCTCGTGCCGAAGTTGCATCAATAGCTTCTTCACCCGATCGCTGCTCATGGATATCTGCCTCTGCAAATCTTCACCTGCAGCTTACCGGATCTTGCGCCGGTGCAGCGGGCCGCTGTCTTCATGTCTCCCTTCTTCGGCCTCAAAGAGCACCACGATAACGAACAAGAACGCGCGCGCAGTTAAGTACTTGACCGTATCGCGCCGGCGACGTCGCCGTGCTGCGGCAATTCCGTAGTGATTCCAACCGTGCGCGGGGTCGACAATGCCCCCGTCACCACACGGCGTCTGAACATGAACAACCAGACCGATACCGCCGTAAAGAAGGTGCTGGTCGCTGGCGATTCGCAGGATGCGTTGCTGCGCGCCGTTGAGAAAGCCACCACCATCGAACACTACACCGGGGCATCCGTCACGGCGTTGCTGGTGCTCTACGATCCCGTCACCGAGATTCTGATCGAGCGCTACAGCGCTGACGTCGCGCAGCGCATCATCGACGATCTCGTTCGCAACGAACTCAGAGCGCTCGAGGTCGCTCTGGCGCCGTATCGCAATCGCATCGCGGATGTGGAGGCGCACGTCGTCTTCGCTCGCGATACGGCCGCGGCGATCATCACCGCGGCGCGCGACCGCTCGATCGATCTGATCGTGAAGCCGCTCGGCCGTTCCGCCCATCTGGCGGACTTCCTCCACACGCCGCTCGACTGGCAACTCATGCGCGCTGCACCGTGCCCCGTTCTGTTCA
>Ga0105248_10007795_pt1 | contig 11753 bp, 9 predicted proteins | sample KBSS34metaG_FD_81524 | JGI IMG/M metagenome (GOLD analysis project Ga0105248, IMG submission 81524) | Switchgrass rhizosphere microbial communities from Kellogg Biological Station, Michigan, USA - KBS S3-4 metaG | ecosystem: Host-associated > Plants > Roots > Rhizosphere > Soil | place...
AACGCCTTCGGTGTTCCCTACTCAACTTTGTCGGCTTGTTCCCAGGGTTGAAACAACCCTGGGCTGGAATTAGCGAACGCCTTCGGTGTTCCCTACTCAACTTTGTCGGCTTGTTCCCAGGGTTGAAACAACCCTGGGCTGGAATTAGCGAACGCCTTCGGTGTTCCCTACTCACTACGCCATAGTAGTTGTCTAAGCCGACATCGCAAAGTAGTCGTCTACGCCGGCTGCGCAAACTCGTTCTCGAAGAATCCCTGTTGCGCCGCGGCTTCGCGCAATGCGTCGTAACCATCGAGGTGTGGTGGTAGCCAACGCTTCAAACCTTCCGCATCGAGAATCGGCCGATGGGCCGGGTTGTCGTAGCTCATCGCCGAAAGCGCTTCCACAAACCGGCGCTCGAGTTCACGATCCAAATCCGGCCTCGCGGTGAACATGCAATGGTTGTATGCCGGTGATGACCATATCTCACTTAACGCGTCCTTCGGAACCAGTTGTTCGTTGCGCACGGTATTCCAAAACGGACTGCCGATAGCCCCGGCATCCGCTCGCCCGTCGAGAACGGCTCGCACTACTTCCACTTCGCTGCTTCCCGTATCACCATGCTTCCCGACATCGCTATCGAAGCGCAGCGTTCGGTAGTCAGTTCCCTCGCGCATTCCCTGCTGCTCCAAAAAGTAGATGGGAAGAATCGCTGCGTGTCCACTATCCCGGCTGCCAAGCGCGAGCGTTCGGTTCTTCAAATCTTCGAGCGTCGAAATCGGCCCGCCAGTAACCGCGACGATCTTCGTCATCCAGCCGAGATCACTATCACGCATGGCGATGGCGCGACACGCGTGGCCCGTCCATTCATCAGCCTGCAAGTACGCAAGATTTGTGTTCCACGCAATGTCGATACGCGGCACGGACTCGCCCGGTTGGGCCAGGAGTGCAGCGACCTGCGCCTCGTAGCTCTGAAACAGCACGACTTCAACCGGAAGATTCGCTTCCTCGTGAAAATAACGCCGCATTCCTTCCCAGATCGTTACCACCTTCGGATCGTATGCGACAGCTCCTAACCAAATTGATTTGCTCATAACGTCGGCCCCAGGCTCAGAACAGTGGTATTCCCAACAGCGACTTCCCGATAAACTCACGCAGAACATCGGCCGTTGGCGCCATGACTGCTCCCGCATGCGCATCGCGGAACAGTCGTTCAATACTCAAGTGCTTCGAGAACGCCGCGCCGCCGCAAACGCGCATTGCTGCTGAAGTAACACCGATAGCGGTCTCGCCGGCAGCGGCTTTGATCTCGAGCACACGCAACATCGTAGTCTCGCGCGGCGCTTCAAGATGATCGATCAGATCATCAAGGCGCGCTGACAGTCCATCGGTCTCGATCTGCATCGTAGCGAGTTGCGCGCGCAGCGTAGGCAAACTCTCGCCGAGGCTTTGTCCGAGATGCTCAAACTTCGCGTTTTTGAGGTGCGACGCAGTTTCAGAGACCGCCGTTCGGCATAATCCCAGGGCGACGGCTGACGTGCCCAAATTAAATAGCGGCAGCACGACGTTGAGCATGACGGGAAAGCCGCCGCTGTCTTCAGTGAGTTGAAAATCAGATGGAACCTGGCAGTCGTCGAGCGCGATCGGCGCAGAGGCGTTGGCCCGAAGTCCCAATCCATCCCAGGGGCCGGCAACTGAAAGTCCGCGTGTTCCCGCTACCACGAGATAGAGAGTCGAATCAGTAACACCCGCTCCTTCCGGCGCAAGCGCCGACACCACATAGCTCTGCGCATGACCCGCGCTGGTCACCCACGATTTCTTTGCAGTGATGTGAACGCCGTCGCCATTTCGCTGAGCACGAGAAACAGGAGCCCAGAAATGACTGCGCGAGCCGGCTTCACTGAAAGCGAGAGTGGATAAGTGGCGACCCGCGGCAATCTCGTTCAGTATCGGTGTGAGTGCGTGTGCGACGGAGGGACGCGCGGCAGAGATCACGGCAGTGCCGCAGATGTGCATCACGTACACCATGGCAACAGAAGCGTCTGCCTCGGCAAGCGTCGCCGTCACTTGGGCAAACGTCCGTGGACCTAATCCGGCGCCGCCGATATCGACCGGTAACAACAGCCCAAGCAAGCCGGAGTCGCCAAGCGACTGAACTGCTTCGGTAGAGAATCGACCGGCGGTGTCGTTTTGTCCGGCGGATGGCGCCAGCACGCGATCGACGATCTCGCGAGCTTTCAAAGCGGCCGCATCATGAGTCATGACCAGCTTACTCAACCTTCGAATTTTGTAGTTTCACCTGTGTTATATCATGCTATGACAAACCGATGATATCTACACGCGCTTGCGCGCTCGGCCTCATGGCCAAGGCGCCCCTTGCGGGCGAAGTAAAAACAAGGCTCGTCCCGCCTCTAACGGCGCGAGAAGCCGCGGAGCTCAATACCTGTTTTCTCCGCGACATGGCCACAAATATCGCGAGCATTAGCGAGACAGAACCGGTCTCCGGTTTCGTAGTTTATACACCAACGGGTTCGGAGTCGGCGTTTGCCGGTGTGGTACCTCCGGCATTCGAGTTACTGGCCCAGCGCGGCGCAACTCTCGGCGAGCGACTCTGCAATGCGACGGAGGATCTTTTGCAACAGGGTTACGGTGCCGTCTGTCTCATCAATTCAGATAGTCCAACGTTACCGCGATCGATCCTGATTCGAGCGGTCGAGTCGCTGGCGGCCGGCGGTGATCGAGTGGTGCTCGGCGCCGCGGAAGACGGTGGGTATTATCTGATTGGATTGAAGCATGCTCACCGAAATCTGTTTAACGAGATCGCCTGGAGCACCTCAGACGTTCTCGCTCGCACCAGGCAACGGGCAGCGGAAATCGATCTACCAGTTGAATTGCTGCCGCGCTGGTATGACGTTGACGATGCGGAAACACTCAGCCGGCTCTGTGAAGAACTGGCCTCGATTGCGCCGTTGAACGAAGCTTATCCCGCGCCTCACACCCGTGCTTTCCTCGAAGCGATCATTGAAAACGAAGGCCGGGAACGTATCTGCCCTCGCCTTTCACGCCCGCTGACGCTATGAGTGAACAACGCCGAAAGCCATTCATCGCCGTCATCATCGCTGCCCTGAACGAAGAAGAAGCGATCGCAAACGTCGTCAACTCCGTCCCGAAGGAGTTGGCAGATGAAATCATCGTGGTAGACAACGGGAGTAAGGATAGAACCGCCGAGATTGCGGCCGCCGCCGGCGCTCGGATCGTCAAGGAGCAGGTTCCCGGGTACGGGCGTGCGTTTCGCGCGGGACTGCGCTCGCTCTCGCCCCAGTGTGAGATCGTCGTTTTTCTCGATGGTGACGGAAGCGATTGTCCGGAAATGATGGACCGTCTCGTAACACCGATAATCGAAGGAACGGCCGATTTTGTGATTGGCTCAAGAACACAAGGCGTTCGCGAGCGCGGCAGCATGAATCCTCACCAGGTCTTTGCCGGCTATATGATTGGATTGATTCTCCGCCTGTTGTACGGCGTTCGCTCCACCGACATGGGACCGTTTCGCGCGATTCGCCGCGATACGTTAGAGAGACTAAAATTGCGCGAAGAAACTTATGGCTGGCCGCTGGAGATGCAGATGCGAGCGGCTCAGACAGGTGTACGCACGATGGAAGTACCGGTGGACTATCGACGGCGAGCAGGAGGGCATTCAAAAATCGCCGGAACAGTGCGCGGCTCAGTCCTGGCGGCGACTCGCATTCTCCTAACACTGGCGCGGTTAGCTCTACGCAACCGTTGACGGAACGCTACCAAAGGAAAGATCGAGGATAACGGCGCGCGAGCAACGCATCGACTCCCCATTTGCGCCCGGCCGATCCAATCACCAGCGCCAGCGCGACGATCATGGGCATCAACAGTTCCCAGATCCAGGCCGTGCCCAATTCAGCAACCCAGAGCGTACTTAAGAAGAAGAATGCCGCGAGGGCCACGGGCCGGGTGAGGAGTCCGATTAGTAAAAACACGCCGAAGGTGATTTCAGTCAAACCTTGCATTGGACCAGCAATGGCCGCGTGATTCGCCATGAACGCCATGATGCCTTTCAGCAACTGTGGCGCGTGGCCCTTCTCGATGTAGTAATTAATCAGCCCGGAGTAACCCGTCGGACCGTAAAGACCCTTTCCGCGATTCTCAAAGAACACCCAGAGAAAAAGAGCTCCCAGTGCAAGCCGGAGCAGCGCGAGGGCAACCTGGGCGCGCTCGGAAGGCGCGGCGAGCGAACTGTTGTTGAATGATCTCATTGGTTCTTGAATTGATTATGCCACTGTTCGCAACTGATATGAATTTCGCGAAACACGATGGGCAAGTCGGTTCGGGGTATTCGAACCGCATCAGCGGGGTAGGTCAGGGACGTGAAGACTCCCCACCCGGGACATGTCGGCTTTTCAACGCTGGTAACAAACACTTCAACCTGGCCATCAACCTCACAAGCGCCGTCTATAACAACCCAGTAGCCTGACGTCGGCCGTTGGCCCATGGCGGCAACGATCACCATCTCTTTCGAGAAGTCGATTTCCGGCGGTGGTGGGATCCCGTTCTGCGGCGGAATTGGCGCAGTGAACCGTTTCCAGAACTCATTGAATTCGTCGTTGGTCTTGATAACGAGGCGAAAGGCATTGTCAGTCCGGAACATGTTAATGGGTGGCCGCGGAACGTCCCTCGTTCCACCGAACCGAAGCCGGAGCGAAGGGCCGGTCATTTTCGGACCCGGTAACAACGCGATCGGAAGCACTTTTCCGCGACACACAGCCGGCGCCGGATCTTGCGCGGCAAACCACAGGGAGAGACTGGTCAGGACGGTGAAGATTACCAAAGCTGATTTCATTATCACGACCTCCAGACTCACCACGCGCATTTCCTGGACGAGTTCCGTTTTGCTAACACGCGATCACAGAACGAGTGGTAATGTGCCTTCAACCTTCGTCCGCTCTATCTTCGGCGCGTCTTCGTGCATCCATCGCTTCACGCGATGCACGACTCGATAAGCCAGCGGCCCGCCATCCGCGCGCTCGCTACGCTCGATCGGTCGCACGATACAGACAAACTCCACTTCCAACGCGTCACTGCCGGCACGCACCACCGAATAGCCGTGCCCACCGAGATCGATGAACGAAAGATGCGGCGCGAGCTGCGGATTTCGTTCAGCCAGCGCGCGGCGCGCATCGCCGGTGCGTTTGAGCTCGAGGCTGGCGCGCACTCCATGCATCATCGAAAAGTTCACCGCCGGCTGAACCGACGCCGTCGCTGACGGCTGGTGCAGATAAATCGCACGCAACGGATGATCTTTCGGAAGCGTGGATTCCGCTGCTTCAAATAGCCCCGGCGCCGAGATCGAACCCGTGACGAACTCCGCGATCACCGGCGCGAAAGTTTTAGGTGATAAAGACGGCGCAACGAGCGCGGCTTCGAACGCGTGTCGATCGCCACAAAGCGCAACGACGCCAGTGATCTGTTTGCCGCGGATGAAGTCCAAAACTTCCGCACGCTCATGTCGATACGCGGACCAGTCTTCGCCGATGAACGTTGCGTAACCAGCGTCAGGCCATTTCGCGCCTGCTCCTTCGGGCAAGTTCTGGAAGTCAACCCGCCACTCCGCCATCCCGATTGAATTTCCCCAGAGTTTCCACGGGACAGACGAGGCGCCCAACTTTTCGAGGAACCAGGTTTTCTGCGCAGCACCCAGCATCGACTGCGGTGACGAGTTTTTGCGAGGATTCGCTACACGCGTTCCGTTGAATGAGATCTCGTCCGGTGGTTTTCCATGATCGTACTCGCGGCCGCCGTCGAAGACTTCGACTACATTGTCGGAAAGCACGAATGGAAACTGCTGTGTCTGAAACGGAGCGGCCTCTGCGCGATTCATCGCCGGCTCAGATCGATATGAACGATTATCGGTGAGAATCAATTCGACATTACGACCCCAACGCAACGTGCGATAAATCTTGAGGCTGTTAATCGCCGCGAGGTTTCCCGGCTCCAAACCCAAACCGTGATCGTCAAACTCGCGAATCGGCGCGTCGCGAACGGCCGGCGGCGTGTAACTGTCGACGTCAGGATTACTCTTCACCACCCTGCTCGGCTGATACTCAAACCACGCCTGGTTCGCCGCGACCTTGCGCATCTGCGCCGGCCGAACGCCGCTGAACTCCTGCTGGCTTTGCCAACCCTTCCACGAAAACTCGTGATTGTCCCACACACAGACGAAGGGCCAACGCGCGCGCGCATCCTGCAACTCGGGATCGAGGAGATAGTTGCGATACAACGCGCGATAATCATCGACCGTAGCCGGCACGTGAAAGTCTCTGATCTTTTCGCCTTGCGGGTAACGCACCACGTCGCGCAACTTTCGCCCGTAATAACCCTGCGGCCGATCCTCGGGATACCAAACGATCTCATAGACGAAATCGCCGAGATGCAGCACGAAGCCAAGCTGATCGGCAAAAGGCTTCTTCTCGTCTTCCCAGATCATGCGCCGGTAAGCGTTTGCTCCGCCCATCTGTAAGTTCTGGCAACTTACAAAAGAGAAGCTCACCGCGCGATCGTCGTTTTCAGCCGGCGCCGTGATCGTGCGACCGATGCGGCTGCCGAAACCATGTTCGTCCGTGAAGCGGTACCAGTAAACTGTGCGGGGTTTAAGCCCGGCTGCCAGCACGCGCGTGGTCCAATCAGCGTCGGCGGAGAGTGTGGCCTTCGCTTGCGCGACGACGCTACGAAAATTCGGATCGGAAGCAACTTCCAGGATTAACTTTTTCGCTTCGTTATTTTTTGACGGCGGACGGCGGGTCCAAAGAATTACACTGTCGGGATGCGGATCGGCGGAGGCTACGCCTTGCGGATAAAACTCCCGCTGCTCGCGCCAGTCAGTGTTTGAGGCGTGCGCAAAAGTCGAGCGGAACGCGAGCGAAGCGCCGAATGACGCCGCCAACTCGATGAACTTCCGTCGCGAGATAGACATGGTTTCAGTATGCAGGCAAAGTTACGCTACTCTCGCTGGCGACGCCAGTAAAAAGAGTTACACGGAGGAACTTTAATGAAGAGGTTTTTTCTTGCATTAATTCTTGCGGCGTTTGCCGTGCCGGCTTCAGCCCAAACCGTTGCCTTCACCAATGTCAACGTGATCCCGATGGACCGTGACCGAGTGCTCATGAACCAGACCGTCGTGATCAAGAACGGCGTCATCGACGAGATCGGTGACGCGAAGAAAGTGAAGCTGTCGCGAGCGACTGTTCAGATCGACGGCACAGGAAAATATTTGATCCCCGGGCTCGTCGACATGCACACGCACCTGCTGTCGGACAGCGACGAGTTTCCCGATTCGATTGGACCACACGAGCTGCGCGTGATGGTGGCCAACGGCGTCACAACAGTGCGGTTCATGATCGGCACGCCCGAGCTGCTGGCCCTGCGCAGCCGTTCCGCCAGCCGCGAGATCCAGGCCCCGACTATCTTCGTCGCGAGCCCGCATCTGACCGGCCGCGAACAAGGAAACAACTTTGTCGTTAACACTCCCGAAGAAGCGCGCGAGGCCGTGCGCAAATCGAAAGCGGCTGGTTACGACTTCATCAAAGTGACGACGTTCGTCAAGCCCGAGGTTTACGAAGCGGCAGTCGACGAAGCCGCGAAGCAAAACATCCGCGTCGTCGGTCACGCAGACAGCCGGTTCGTCGGCGTCGAGCGCGCGTGGAAAGCGAAACAGCAGATCGAGCACCTCGATGGTTACATGGAGCTGCTGCTTCGTGACGATGCGCCCATGAAAGGAAGCGTATCTGACATTTACATTTACAACCCGGAGAACTGGAAGAGCTTCGACTACATCGACGAAAGCAAGATTCCGGAAGTCGCGCGGAAAACCGTTGCTTCAAACCCTTACGTCGATCCGACGCAGCACTTCATGAAAAACACTTTCGGACGGCAGCGAACGGAAGAAGAGATTCGAAAGCAGCCGGATTTCCGTTTCTATCCACCGAAGGTGCAGCAGCAATGGCTCGATTTCTACAAGAAGAACCGCTTCATCAACACCGTGCCGCTGGAGCAGCGAGCACGTTGGGTCAAACTGCGCGATAAGCTGATCAAAGCAATCTACGACGTGGGCGGCCGGATCATGACCGGGTCTGACACGCCGGAGTTTCTCTGGCTGTACGGCTTCGGAATGCATCACGAGCTGAAGGCACTGAAAGACGCCGGCCTTTCCAATTACGCGGTGCTCGAGGCGGCAACAAAGAACCCGTCGATGTATCTCGGGACGATCGACACGGTGGGCACAATCGAGAAAGGAAAGCGCGCCGATCTCGTGATGCTCAACGCGAATCCGCTCGACGAGATTTCCGCCACCGAGAATCGCGCGGGCGTGATGCTGAAGGGAAAATGGTACCCGCAACGAGAGTTGAACGAGTGGCTCGACGAAGCGGCACGAGTGATCTCGACGTCAGTTAAAGAACACTGAGCTACTCGTACCGCAGCGCGATTAACGGATCGACCTTCGCTGCGCGACGCGCCGGGATGTAGCACGCCAGCAACGCGACGACAGTCAACAGGCCAATCACACTCACATACGTCAGCGGGTCAGTCGCCGTGATTTCAAACAGAAGGGTGCGCATCAGGCGCGTAAGAGCAAAGGCGCCCACCAGCCCGATGACTATGCCGATGAGCAACATGCCGAGACTCTGCCCGAACACGAGTCGCAATACGTGCAGCGGCCGCGCGCCCAACGCCATTCGCACTCCGATCTCCTGCGTGCGCTGCGCCACGGAATAAGCCATCACGCCGTAAATACCAATCGCCGCGAGAAAGAGGGCGATGCCGGAGAACGTCGCCAGCAGTAGCGCGAGAAAGCGGGGTTGGACCATCGACTTCGATACCAATTCGTTCATCGACCGCAGATTGTAGACGGGCAAAGCCGCATCCATTTCACGTACGGTACTGCGGATTGAGCTTTCCAGCGGCACCGAGTCATTCGCGGCACGCACGACAAAACTCACGTTCGAGTCTATGAACTGATTCACTTGCCGGAGCTGAAAGTAAAGTTCGGGACCGGCGGGCTTGTCCATCCCCGCGTTCTTGGTGTTTTCAACCACGCCGACGATCGTGAACCACACTTTGGGATTGGCAAAGCCCGGATTCACACGCCGGCCGACCGGACTTCCGGTCCAGAATCGTTTCGCGAGCGCCTGGTTCACAACCACGACCGGCATCGCGTTTGGGTTATCGTCCTGCTGCTCAAACGTGCGACCCTCCAACGAACGGATCTTCATCGTCTTGAAGTAGTCGTTGCCAACCACGTTCCAGTAGTCGACGTTCTGCGCCGGGCTATCGGGTGTTTGCTGGTAGCCTTCGATCTCGGTGTCGTTAGCGTTGATGCGGCGTAGCGGAGGAAGTCCGCTGGCGAGGGAGACGCCGGTCACACCGGGAATGTTGCTGAGTTTCTGCTGAAGCTCCGTTACAAACTGGAACCGTTCGGGAACCTTGTATTTCGCTGCGGGCAGATTCAGGCTAAAGCTGACCACACCTGCGGGATCAAAGCCGGTGTTCACTTGCTGCAACTTCCAGAACGCGCGAATCATCAGGCCGGAGCCGATGACGAGTATCACCGCGAGGGCAATCTCCGTAATTACGAGACTCTTGCGAAGTGTTTGACCCCCGCCGCGAATCGCGCGCTGCCCGGCGCCGCGAATCCAGTTAGGCAGATTACGTTCGCTGACCTGGGCCAGCGGCGCGAGGCCAAAGAGAAAGACAGCAACGACCGCAACCGCGATCGTAAACGCGAGTACCGGAAGTCCAACTCCGATCTCCTCCGTGCGCGGCACGCTATCAGGGGCAAACAACAGCAGGATCTTCAAGCCCACGAACGCGAGCGCTACTCCGAGTATTGAAGCGATCAAAACCAGCACGAAACCCTCGGCGACGAATTGCCGGACCATTCGTTTCAGACCGGCTCCGAGCGCCAGCCGCACTGCAAACTCACGATGACGCGATTCCGCGCGCGCGAGCAACAGGTTCGCAACGTTCACACAAGCGATGAGCAGCACAAAACCGACCGCGGCCATCAGCAGCCACACGGCTTTGCGAGCCGAGCCGACAACGTCTTCGTGAAGGCCCACCATTAACACCGGGTGATTCGGAACGTTGAGCAAATGTTGTGCGCGCGCCTCACTCTTCCAGCCGGCCATCAAGCTCGTCATTTCGCTCTGCGCCTGCTCGACAGTCACGCCGGGTCGCAACCGACCGATGACGGAGAGGAAGTGACCACCACGATTACCTGGATTCGCCGGATCGAACTGGAACGGGAGGAGCAGCTCGACCTGCTCGTTACTTCCGGGAGGGAACGCAAAGTTTGCCGGCATCACGCCGATAACGGTGGTTGTCGTTGCGTTGACCTGAATCTCTTTGCCGATGATATCGCGCGCGCCGCCAAAACCTTTTTGCCAGAGACTATGCGATATGAGAGCGACTTTTGGTCCACCGTTGCGATCTTCTTCTGCACTGAAGTTGCGGCCGAGCTCGGGCTGCACGCCGAGCACATCGATCAAGCTGCGCGTGATACCGGCTGAGGTGACTCGCAGAGGCTCGCTCGCAGTACCGACGTTTTGACCACCCGGCGCCCAGGCGCCGATTGCTTCCCACGATTTTGCCTCGCGCTGAATGTCGAGCAGTTCGGGAGCTGAGAGCCAGAACTTCTGGAGCTGCATCGTGGGAAATTCGCTGTAGACGCGGACGAGTTGACCGGGTTGCTGGTAAGGCAGCGGCCGTAACAGGACGGAGTTGACGACGCTGAAGATGGCGGAGTTGGCGCCAATGCCCACCGCGAGCGTCAGAATCGCGACGGCGGTAAAGGCGGGATTCTTTTTCAGCATGCGCAGGGCGTATTTCAGGTCCTGTAGGAAGGTTTGCATCGGTCGCGGTCCTCCGGAGTCTTTACGTACTTGAACGGGGGTGTGGTTCCAGTGAAAGTGGTTCTACGAAATAACACCGCCGCGGGAGAAATGGTGACAACGAATTTCTTCAGCGGCATTCATGAGATCGTGAGCACGACCTTGCCGAAAGTCTCATTGGATTCGAGCCGCCGGTGAGCATCCTGGATGTCTTCGAGCGGGAAGACAGAATCGATCACGGGTTTGATAGTCTCGTCGGCCAGCAGCGGCACGACTTGCTGGGCAAAGGCGTTGGTAATCGCGATCTTCTCGTCCAAAGATCGCGCGCGCAACACCGTGCCGATGACATGAAGACGTTTGCCCAGGATTTGGTACAGATCGACATCACACTTACCACCGGCGACGCCGCCGATGAGAATGATCCGTCCGCGCAGCGCCATTGCTTCGAGGCTCGCGCCGAAATAAGGACCGCCGGCTAGATCGAGCACAACGTCGACTCCGCTGCCGCCGGTTGCACCTTTCGCGAAATCCGCAAGTCCTTTCAAGGCGCTCGGCTCGGGCACGACATATCCCGACTCGAGGCTGTAAGCTTTCGCGCGTTCGATCTTGTCGGGCGTACGGGAAGTGCCGAACGCATGGCCTCCCAGGGCGGTAACGAGTTGGGTGGCGGCGAGCCCGACTCCGCTTCCGACTGCATGGATCAGGACGTTTTCTCCGGGTTTGAGTCCTGCTGGCTGAAGCGCGTCGTGGGCCGTGATGAATACCTCGGGAATAGCGCCCGCTGCAGGCCAGTCGAGGTGGTGGGGCACGGCGCTCACGGCATCTTGATGCGTAGTGACGTATTCCGCGTGGGCACCGCCA
>Ga0105248_10007796_pt1 | contig 11752 bp, 15 predicted proteins | sample KBSS34metaG_FD_81524 | JGI IMG/M metagenome (GOLD analysis project Ga0105248, IMG submission 81524) | Switchgrass rhizosphere microbial communities from Kellogg Biological Station, Michigan, USA - KBS S3-4 metaG | ecosystem: Host-associated > Plants > Roots > Rhizosphere > Soil | place...
AGCCGCGGCCGCATTCAACGACGGCAGTGTTTACATCGAACGCTACATCGAGCGGCCACGCCACATCGAGATCCAGGTGCTGGCCGACGAGTATGGCGACTGCATTCATCTCGGCGAGCGCGAGTGCTCGATTCAACGGCGCCATCAGAAGTTGATGGAAGAAGCGCCTTCGACCGTCTTGACTCCCGAGTTGCGCCGGAAGATGGGCGATGCAGCGGTCTCGGCGTGCAAGAAGCTCGGTTATGCAAGCGCCGGCACGGTGGAGTTTCTGCTCGATGCGCAGAACAACTTCTATTTCATGGAGATGAACACGCGCATCCAGGTCGAGCATCCGGTCACGGAGATGGTGACGCTGGCGGACGTCGTGCGAAACCAGATCCGCATCGCGGAAGGCGATCCGCTCGGCTACACGCAGGACGACGTCCTGATCGTCGGACACGCCATCGAGTGCCGTATCAACGCCGAGAATCCGGAAACGTTTGCGCCCTCGCCGGGCACGATCACCGCCTTCAACTTACCGGGCGGGCCGGGCGTTCGCGTGGATACGTTTGTTTACTCCGGTTACCGGGTCTCGCCGTTTTACGACTCGCTGATCGCGAAGGTGATCGTTCACGCGCGGACGCGCGAGCTCGCGATCGCCCGCATGAAACGGGCGCTGGACGCGATGGTTATCGAGGGAATCAAGACGACTATCCCGCTGCACCTGAAGATCATGGACGACCCAAAGTTTCGCAGGGGCGAGATCGACACGAATTTCATGGAGTATTTCCTGACGAAAAACGGCCGCAAGGTTGAAAGCGCCGTTGGGGTGCGTTAGCCCGGTTGCGATTGAGGGTTGCGAGGTTGAGGTTTTCGAGGGGGTTCCCTATAATATCCGACTTTTCTATGACGACTTGACTCGTCTGAGAGGTAAAAGAGAGATGTCACACGCGATTATCAGAGCCGGCGGTAAACAGTTTCTGGTCAAAGAGGGACAGACGATTCGCGTCCCGTCGATGGAAGCCGACGCCGGGAGCTCGATCGAGCTCGAAACGTTGTTAACGGCCGGCGAGAACGCCGCGAAGGCCACGGTCGTTTCGCACGGCAAGGATCAGAAGATCGTCGTCTTCAAAAAGAAGCGCCGCAAGCAATACAAGCGCACGCGCGGACATCGCCAGGGTTACACAGAGCTGAAGATCGATTCGGTCGGTTAAGTTAAGAGGTCAGGTTTATGGCACATAAAAAAGGTGTTGGTTCATCTCGCAACGGCCGCGACTCGCAGTCGCAGCGCTTGGGACTGAAGAAGTTTGGCGGCGAAAGAGTGCTCGGCGGAAACATCATTGCCCGCCAGCGCGGCACGAAGTGGAAGCCCGGCAACAACGTCGGCCGCGGCAAAGACGATACGTTGTTTGCCTTGATCGACGGCGTGGTGAAGTTTGAAGACAAAGGCCGCGCCGGCAAGTTTGTCAGCGTCTATCCACTGGAGCAAACTGCTGCTGCTTAGAAAAGTTACTTTGGAAGTTCGCGACGCCTGAGCAGCACATCGATTGCGCGCCCGGCGTCGCTTTCGCTTTATTTGAGTTCTTCGATTTAGATGTTCATTGACCGGGCTAAGATTCACGTGCAAGGCGGCGACGGGGGTAACGGGGTTACCGCTTTCCGGCGTGAGAAGTTTGTGCCCCGTGGTGGTCCGTCGGGTGGCGATGGTGGTCGTGGCGGCGACGTCTACGTCGTTGCTGATTCATCGCTGAACACGCTGTTGCACCTTCGTTACAACCCGCGTCACATTGCCGACCGCGGTTTGCATGGCGAGGGTTCGAATCGTTCCGGACATACCGGAGCGGATTTAACGGTTCACGTTCCCGTGGGAACGCAGATCTTTGATGCCGAGACCGGCGAACTGTTACACGACCTCAATCGCGACGGCGATCGCTGGCTGGCTGCACGCGGTGGCCGCGGCGGATTTGGCAACGCCCACTTCACGACGTCGACCAATCGCGCGCCACGCTACCACCAGAGCGGCAGCAAAGGCGAAGAGCGTGAGCTGCAACTCGAATTGAAACTGCTGGCTGACGTCGGGCTCGTCGGTTTTCCCAACGCCGGCAAGTCGACGTTCATCTCGACCGTTTCCGCGGCCCGTCCCAAGATTGCCGATTACCCGTTCACTACTCTCGAACCGAATCTCGGCGTGGTTGATCTCGGAGACTTTCGCACGTTTGTCATCGCCGATATTCCCGGTTTGATCGAAGGAGCGCACGCGGGCGCGGGCCTGGGCGATCGTTTCCTGCGCCACATCGAGCGCACGAAGTTGCTGTTGCATCTCGTGGATGTTTCGTCTGTGTCAGGCCGCGAATCGGTCACGGATTACGAAACCGTCAATCGCGAGCTCGCGTCGTACAACGCGGATCTGGCAATGCGGCCGCAGTTTGTAGTCGCGACGAAGATCGATGCGCTCGACGAGCCCGAACGGCTCGAATCGTTGCGCGCGCGTGCGGCGAGTGACGACAAACCGTTCTTCGCGATCTCGTCGGCGACCGGAGAAGGTGTGCGCGAGCTCGTGAACGCGATGGCGGCAAAGCTCGACGAGCTGGCGGCGACGAACCCGCGCACCGACACGGTGGAGCTGGCTTTGTAAGTGATGAGTGGCAACCGCATAGCCTTGTATGGCGGCACGTTCGATCCGGTTCATCTAGGCCACGTGGAAGTTGCGCGCAGGGTTTTAGAGTTATTTGAGATTGAGAAAGTAGTTTTTATTCCGGCCCAGATCGCGCCGCACAAAGTCGGCCGGCCGGTAACGGAGCCGATACATCGTTATGCGATGCTGGCCCTCGCGACGCAGGACGATCCGCGTCTCGTGATTTCGACGTTTGAGCTCGACGCTCCCGATCGGCGTTACACGGTGGACACCATCGCCGAGTTTCAGCGACAACTCGGCGCCGGCACGGAGTTGTTCTTCATCATGGGCGCCGATTCATGGTCCGAGATCACGACCTGGCGCGATTGGGAACGGTTGCTGAAGATGACGAATCACATCGTCGTCACGCGTCCGGGCTACGAGGTTTCTCCCGCGCCGCCCGGTTTGAGCGAGCGAATCTTTTTCACCGACGCGGTGATGAAGGATATTTCGGCGACAAACATCCGGCGGCTCGCGAGCGAAGGAAGAGTTGACGAGCTGGAAAAACTGGTTCCGAAAACGGTGGCTGATTACATCAAGAAGTACAGGATTTATCGAGATTCGAATGAAGCAAAACTCAACAGTTAAAGAACAGTCTCTGCATCCTCAACCAAGCGCGCGAACGCAGGCTCAACCTCATGCCGTGCGCAATGCCGACAATTGCGACGAGCAACTGGACGAACGCGTTTGTGCCGCGCTCCACGCAGCCGGCGAGAAAAAGGCGATCGATCCGGTCGTGCTCGACCTGCGCGAGATCGCGAGCTTTACGGATTACTTCGTGATCGTCGGCGGCGCGAACGAGCGGCAGGTGCAGGCCATCTCTGACGAAATTTACGAACAGCTCAAGAAAGCCGGTTCGCCTGCGGCGCGCGTTGAGGGCTACAAGACAGCGGAATGGATCCTGTTGGACTACGGCGATTTCGTGGTCCATGTCTTCGAACAGAAGGCGCGGAAGTTTTACGATCTCGAACGGTTGTGGCGCGAGTCGAAACGAGTTGAGTTACCGGCGGAGTTTACCGGCGAGGGTTCCAGTTCTTTGAGAAAAGAATTGTGATCGAACTGTTCGCGCGCTCTCCGGGTATGCGCGAGGCGATGGGTCTCGCGGAGCGCGTCAGTTCCACCGATGCAAACGTGCTGATCACGGGTGAGTCGGGCGCGGGGAAAGATGTTTTGGCTTCGTGGATTCACGCCAAGTCGCCGCGCGCGGCGCAGCCGCTTGTGAAGATCGATTGCGCGACGTTGCCGGGTGAATTACTCGAGGCCGAGCTGTTTGGCTACGAACGCGGCGCGTTTACCGGCGCGAGCGAGGCGAAGCCCGGGCGGTTCGAAGCAGCGCAGAAAGGCACGGTCGTTCTCGACGAGATCGCGCACCTTTCGACGGATGCGCAAGCGAAGTTGTTGCGCGTGATCGAGACGCGCGAGTTCGAACGGTTAGGTGGGCGCAAGACGATCAAGCTCGACGCGCGTTTGATTGTGTTGACCAACGTGGATCTCGCCGGCGCGGTGAAAGCCGGTCGCTTTCGCGAAGATCTGCTTTACCGGCTCGACGTGATTCACATTCGCGTGCCGCCGTTGCGCGAGCGCAAGGATGATCTTTCAAAACTGATTCAGCACTTCGTCGAGCATTACGCCGCGAAGCACGGGCGCAAAGTCGAGCGCGTTTCGGCGCCGGCGCTCGCGACGCTGCAGGCGTACGACTACCCGGGCAATGCGCGCGAGCTGGCCAACATCATCGAGCGCGCCGTGATCGTCGCGGAGGGAAAGCGACTCGAAGAAGAAGACTTGCCGCGGGGGTTGAGTGCGGCGGTGAGTGCGCAACGGCACAAAGCCAAGCCGCCGAGTCTCGCGGAGCTGGAAGCGGCTTACATCGCGGAGACGCTTGCGGCGACAAACGGCAACAAGACCGAGTGTGCGCGAATCCTCGGCATCAGCCGCAAGAATCTTTACGAGAAGATCGCGCGCTACAAGCTCTGACGCTTGTTAACGTCATGCGGTTTCGGATCATTTGGACAGGAAAGACGCGAGACGCCCGGCTGCGCGCGCTGATTGAAGATTATGCCGATCGGCTTTCGCATTTCGTACGTTGCGAAATCACCGAAATCAGGGAACTGGGACGTACAGACAAGGCGGGCATCGATAAGGAAACCAGGCGCATCTCAGACGCGCTTCGTCCCGGGTCGTTCACAGTGTTCCTGGATCCGGAAGGTGCGGAGTGGACGTCGCAGGAGTTGGCGGCGCAGTTTAGAAGTTGGGAAGGCAACGGCGTTAAAGAGGTGGCGTTCGTTGTCGGCGGACCGAACGGCCTTGCGCCGGAGCTGCTGTCCCGCGCGGACAAGCGCTGGTCGCTTTCCCGGTTGACACTGACGCACGAGATGGCGCGGGTGCTGCTGATCGAACAGTTGTATCGAGCGTTCACGATCGTTCACGGCTTGCCATATCAGAAATGACTATCGGCAATCCCCGGCATTATCAAGTAGGGTGGAGGATTAGTAATAATGGATAAACGACGCACCAAAATTTTCCGGGACAAATTATTGGACCGTCGCGAGGGTCTGGTCGGCCAGGTGCAGGCCGCGGAACTTTATAGCCGCGAACGCGATGCGGAAGCGACGCAGGATCCGGCCGACATGGCGGCGAACGCGTACACCAAAGAGCTGTTGGTCTCGATGTCTGACAACGACCGGCAGTTGCTGAACCTGATCGACGAAGCGCTGGAACGAATCGAAGCGTCTGGTTACGGAAAGTGCATTCATTGCGGCGAGGCGCTTTCGGAAAAACGTTTGGAAGCAGTGCCCTGGGCGCGTCACTGTGTTCGCTGTCAGGACCTGCAGGAGCGCGGTCTGCTCGGCGAGGATGAAGATTAGTTAGTTTTTGAATGTGAGATAATCGCGGCCTCCTCGATTCGGGGAGGCCGCTTCTTTTTTGACTATGCTCCTCACGCGAGTCTACGACGCACTGCTCACAGTCGTTTATCCGCAAGCGTGTCTTGTGTGCGGCGGGAGTGTGGAGGAGCGCCGGTTTGGAGTTGCGTGCAGGGCGTGTTGGGACCGGACGCGAGTTTTTACCGGCGACGAGACGATCTGTTGGAAGTGTGGCGCGTTGTCGTTGGGCATCGATCTTCCACGGGAAGTGAGGGGACAAGTCAGGTGCCGGCGCTGCGACTCACAGTCGTTTACCGCAGCTCGCGCAGTGGGTTTGTACGAGCACGCGTTGCGCCAATCCGTGCTTTCATTAAAGCGCCGCCCACACCTGCCGTCTCATCTAATTAATCTCCTGATTGCCGCGGCGCAACGCGAACCGTTGAACACAGCGACCCTTATCATCCCCGTCCCACTCCACGCCGGCCGCGTGAAAGAGCGCGGCTTCAACCAGGCCGTCGTCATCGCCGAGGCCTTGGCGAAGACCCTGCGACTCCCACTCGACCAAGCAACTCTCTCGCGTCCAGTCGCTTCCGACAAGTATCGCGCCGGCCTCGATCCGAAGGGCCGCCGCGACACCGTCGCCGGCGCTTTCACGGTTCGCCACCCGCGCCTGGTCGAGTCAGAGAACGTCCTGCTCGTCGACGATGTTTTCACCACGGGGGCGACGGTAAACGCCTGCGCCGAGGCGCTAGTCGCGTCAGGCGCCCGTAGCGTCACTGTATTGACCATTGCGCGCGGGAAGAGTTAGCGCGTAATATCACGCCGTTATGAATGGCCGGGTTTTAGTCCTGAATACCTCTTTCGAGCCCATCAACGTGTGCACCGAAAGGCGCGCCGTGGTGATGATCTTTAAGGGCGTAGCGCGGGTCGAGGAGCACAACGGCCACGTACTTCATTCGCAGAGACTCACAATTCACGCGCCGTCTGTTATTCGCCTGACCGAATACATTCATATTCCTTTTGAGCGGCGCTCGCTTTCGCGAAAAAACATCCTTCTGCGCGACCACTCGACCTGCCAGTATTGCGGCCGGCAGTATCCGCCATCGGAGCTCACGCTCGATCACGTCCAGCCGCGCTCGCGCGGAGGGGAGTCGGCGTGGGATAATCTGGTCGCCTGCTGCAAACGCTGCAACCACAAGAAGGGCAACCGCACACCGGAGGAATCCGGCATGCACCTGTTGCGCAGGCCGCGCGGCTTCTCGCTACATGTAAATCGTCAGATAATGCGGTATCTTGGACGCGCGGATGAAACCTGGCGAAAGTACCTGTTTTACGAATCGGACAATCGGGAATAATCAGCTCGGTGGAAATACCCCAACCACTCGAGAAAAGAGGACATTATGAGTCAAACAATGCTGGCAATCGCAAACCTCGGACCGACGGAGATGATCTTGATCGTGCTGGTCATCTTCCTGCTCTTCGGCGCCACCCGCCTGCCTCAACTCGCGAAAGCATTGGGTCAGAGCAAGAAGGCGTTTCGCGAAGGCATCGAAGAAGGCGAAAGAGAACCCACGCCAGCGACGAGGAAAGAAACCGAGAAGTCGGCGTAGTGAGTGTTGGCAGACGGCTTAGCTGCTACCCCGCTCAGTGACTGTGTTCCTTCTGCCCTACAACTAAAGTCGCTTTCACCGAAAGCGCAAATTCCGCCTCATGCCTTTCTTCATTGATGAGCCGCGAGATTTCCCGGAAGAGGTCTGCCCGCTCGTCTTCAGGAACAAGGGCCAACCATTCGCGCATCAGAAATTCCGCTACCAGCGGCGAGCTAAGAAACTGTTCGCCCGTGTCGTAGTCAAACTCCTCGATGCGCGTCCACGAGGCGATGTCTGTTAGTCCCTCGGCGTCAGCCATCTGCTCGACGTCGGAGACGGTCGGCAGCTCGGTGATCAATTGCTCGACGTCGCCTTCATGGTCCAGCAGGCCGTTGTTGTGCAGCGCCTCCCAGTAGATCGAAAAGAACTCGCCAAAGCTCGAGTAAGTCGGTAGCGCGAACGCGATGGTCGCGCCCGGCGCTGCAACTCGCACCATCTCCGCAAACATCTTCCGCACGCGCGAGCGCGCCACGAGTGAAGCGTTGGCGACGACGAGATCGAAATGATTGTTGGGCAGGTCGAGCTGGTCCAGCCGGGCGATTTGAAACGTCGTCTCCTCGTTCGTCGCCGTGGCTTTGGTTTGGGCCAACGCGATGCACTCGGAGTTTTCATCGACGCACAGCAATTCGAGCCTCGCGCCGGCGCGTTCCTGGAGCGCTATGGCGTGGCTGCCGGTTCCCGCGGCGGCGTAGAGCGCGCGCCCTTCAGCCGGAAGCTTCACGTGCTCGTCAATCAGTTCGGCGAAGCGTTCGCCCCAGTCGGGAGCAATAAACAGGTCTTGCAGAAACGCGAGCTCTTTGTCGGTTTTTCCGTTCGTCACTCTTCACTCTACCCCTGGTTCTGATTCTTCCGGGTCAAAATACTTTCGGCCGCGCAGTTGTTCCGGCAGACATTCCATCTCGTCTTTTGCCGCCTTGTCGCTGTGCACGTAGCGATACTCTTTGCCATAGCCGAGCTGCTTCATCAAGGGCGTCGGGGCGTTTCTGAGGTGCAGCGGCACGGGCACGCGCGCGGTCTCCGCGGCGTCGTTCACGGCGGCAAAGTACGCATTCTTCACGGCGTTCGACTTCGGCGCGCGCGCGAGATAGATGGTCGCCTGCGAGAGCGGAAAAAGTCCTGCGGGCAGACCGATGAGTTGGACGATGGCTGCCGCGGCTGCCGCCTGGACCATCGCTTGCGGGTCTGCGAGGCCGATGTCCTCTGACGCCAGGATACATAGTCGGCGAGCGATAAATATCGGATCGGCGCCGCCTTCGATCATTCTCGCGAGCCAGTAGAGCGACGCGTCTACGTCGGAGTTGCGCAGCGACTTAATCAGCGCTGACGCGAGGTTGTAGTGTTCTTCGCCGCCTTTGTCGTATGCGTAATGCGCGCGTCCGAGGGCTTCGATCACCGTCTCCTCGGAGACGGTGCGGACGCCGTTTTCGTCGGGCGCAGTCGATTCGACGGCGGCGTCCAGAGCGGTCAGGGCGACGCGCGCGTCACCGCCCGCGGCGTGCGCGACTCGTTCGAGCAACGTGTTCGAGATCGAAGGCTTGTAGTCAGCGAGACCGCGCTCGGCGTCGTTGAGCGCGCGTTCGAGAACGGTTTTGATCTCGTCTGCGGAGAGTTGATTGAGCACGAGGACGCGGCAACGTGAGAGCAGGGCGCCGGTGACTTCGAACGACGGATTTTCAGTGGTTGCGCCGATGAGGGTGACGGTGCCGTTTTCGACCGCATGCAGCAACGCGTCTTGTTGCCCTTTATTGAAACGATGAATCTCGTCGATGAAAAGCACGGTGCGTTTGCTGTAACGTTGCTCAGTCTTCGCTTCCTGAATGGCCTCGCGGAGATCCTTGACACCCGAGAAGACGGCCGACAGAGCGATGAAGCGCATGCCACTCTTCTCGGCGAGCAGACGCGCGAGCGTTGTCTTGCCCGTGCCGGGCGCGCCCCAGAGAATCAACGACGGGAGGGCGCCGCCGCGGGAAAGCAGTTGGCGCAGGATGCGTCCTTCGCCTACGAGGTGCTGTTGACCGACAAACTCCGCGAGCGAGCGTGGCCGCATGCGCTCGGCGAGCGGCGCGCCGTCGAGCGGCACGGGCTCGGGCGTGTCGTCACCAAAGAGGCTTCTTGAATTGTTCCAGCGGTCCATTTTCTCTGCCAGGGCTCCAAAAGGATGTATAATTATCGCCGAAAAGAATTAAACAAGCGACTGCCGGTTCACTTTAGACGCACCCTCCCAACGCCGGCCGTTCGCGCTCGGAAAGGCCCATTTTTACGGGCAAAGCGTGCAAATCTTCATGGGAACGCGGTTGCGGGAATCTGCGTATACTTGGCGGCGGCGGGAAGCCGCAATAAAGCGGGTAGCGATTGGAGAGTAGACGATGAAAGACGCTGGGGATGTTTTTAGAGTAGTTGGCATGATCCTGCTCGGGGTATTTGTTTTCGCGGTAGGCGTGCCCCTGGTGCTGAAGGTAGCAGGCATTACGCTGGGCATCATTTCTCTTTTGATAGGGCTGGCGGTGTTGTTGATTAAAGTGGCGGTTGTTCTTGCGATCGGTTATCTGATTCTCGTCGGTATTCGTGCCCTGCTGCGTTAGCTCCTTCGTGGGCAGGCGAGAGTTCTTTTGCTTTCTCTCTCGTTTGCCCACTTCGCTTCTCACCCGCCTTCAGCCCGCTCACACATTAAACCTGAAGTGAACGACGTCGCCTTCCTGCATGAGGTAGTCTTTTCCTTCCAAACGAAGCAGGCCTTTTTCTCTCGCCACGGCATACGAACCGGCCGACATTAGATCGTCGTAACTGATCACTTCCGCGCGGATGAAGCCGCGTTCGATATCGGAGTGGATCGTTCCGGCTGCGGTTTGCGCGCGTGTGTTGTGCGGGATGGTCCAGGCACGAACCTCTTTCTCGCCCGCGGTGAGAAACGACATCAGACCGAGCAGGTGGTAAGCGCTCTTGATGAGCTGGTCCACGCCGCTCGTTGTGACTCCCAAACTGTTCAGATAATCGATTCGTTCCGCGGCGGGCAGCGCCACCAGCTCCGACTCGAGTTGCGCGCAGATAACAACGCACTCAGCCGCTTCCTGAGTAGCAATCTCGCGCACTGCCTGCACCATCTTGTTCTCATCCGCCGCGGCGAGCGTGTTCTCGTCCACGTTGGCGGCGTAGATCGTCGGCTTCGTGGTCAGGAGGAAAAAGTTACGTGCGACAGCGCGTTCGTCCGGACTGAGGTCGACAATCCGCGCCGATCGGCCAGCCTCCAACGCGGGCTGGATTTTATCCAGCACCTCCAACTCGGCGCGCGCGGTTTTATCGCCGCTCTTCATGCTCTTCTGCGCCTTCTCGCGACGGCGTTCGACAGTCGCCAGGTCGGCGAGCGCGAGCTCGATCTGAATCGTCTCTATGTCGCGAACCGGATCGACCTTCCCCTCGACGTGAATCACGCCTTCGTCTTCAAAACAGCGAACCACCTGGACCACCGTGTCCGTTTCGCGAATGTTGGCCAGGAACTGGTTTCCTAAGCCCTCGCCTTTTGAAGCGCCGCGGACGAGTCCCGCGATGTCGAGAAATTCCACCGTCGCCGGCACGATCACTTCGGTTTTGACGAGACGCGCGAGCGGTTCCAAACGCTCGTCGGGAACGGAAACGACGCCCACGTTTGGCTCGATCGTGGCGAAGGGATAGTTTGCGGCCAGCGCTGATTGCTGCGCGGTAAGCGCGTTGAATAAGGTTGACTTGCCCACGTTGGGCAGACCGACGATTCCTGCTCGTAACATCTATTTTCCTCGCTCTATGTCGAAGGGAGAAAACTAACCGATTACCTGCGGGGATGCAAAGCAGGTCGATCTCGGTATAATCCGAAGTCAACTTGCGAAAGCAAACGACCTCCGACTGATGACTGCTTCTCTTTTATTGGCGTTACTCGTCACGTTTAGCGGGACCATTGCAACGTACCTTTACGACGAGAACGCCTCATTGGGCGCACGACTGTGCACGGGCGCGTGTCTTGGCCTGGCGGCTCTCGGCATGGCCGGTTTCGTGGTCGCGTCGCTCATTGGTCTGAGCACGGCTGCGATCGCGATCAGCGCGGCCATCTGTTGCAGCCCGCTCGCACTCCTCACCGATGCGCGATACAAACACCGCATCTCAGAAGATCTCTACCGGACATCAGCCAACATTCGCCGATTCATGTCGCAGCCCGACGCGCGCAATGTTGGTTACGTTCTTTTCTACGCCGGTGTGGCGCTCGTCTTTTGGCAGGTGTTCGACCGCGCCGTGATTGAGGATCAAACCGGACTCAGCACGGGACTGCTGAACAACTTCGGCGACCTGCCGTTTCACATCAGCGTGATTACGAGCTTCGCCTACGGCAACAACTTTCCGCCCGAAGATCCGACTTTCGCCGGCGTCAGGTTCACGTATCCATTCATTTCGGATTTTGTTTCCGCGATGTTTCTGCGGTGTGGCGCCGACCTGCGGCAGTCGATGTTTATCGAAAACTTCCTGCTCGCGATTTCTTTTGTCGGCCTGGTCCATCGCTGGGCGCTCGAGCTGTTGCGCGACCGGTTCGCGGCGGTGCTCACACCGTTGCTCGTTCTCTTGAA
>Ga0105248_10007807_pt1 | contig 11748 bp, 9 predicted proteins | sample KBSS34metaG_FD_81524 | JGI IMG/M metagenome (GOLD analysis project Ga0105248, IMG submission 81524) | Switchgrass rhizosphere microbial communities from Kellogg Biological Station, Michigan, USA - KBS S3-4 metaG | ecosystem: Host-associated > Plants > Roots > Rhizosphere > Soil | place...
CTCGGTCCGATGCCCGAGGACTGCTCAGACCTCGTATACTTTGCAACAACACATATGTTCAGTGATGAGTTACCTTCCCGCATTGAAGTGATCGATTCCCACACTGCGGGTGAGCCCACACGGTGCGTCATTACAGGCGGCCCCGATCTCGGTGACGGGCCCATCTCAGAACGGCTTGAACGATTCCGCCGAGATCACGATGGATATCGCCGGGCCATTCTATGCGAGCCGCGGGGATCCGACGTTATCGTGGGAGCTTTGCTGCTGGAGCCCTTTGATCGCACCTGCGCCGTCAGCGTAATTTTCTTCAATAACGCTGGGTATCTCGGCATGTGCGGCCACGGAATGATTGGGCTTGGAGTAACTCTGGCACATCTTAAGCGAATCCAGCTGGGTGAGCATGCGATCGAAACACCCGTTGGAATCGTACACATCGAGGTTCAGCCTCACTCTCGAGTGACGATTCGGAATGTCCCGGCGTATAGGTTCAGCGCAGGAATATCGATAGAAGTGCCTGGTTTTGGCTCCGTGACAGGCGATGTTGCGTGGGGTGGCAACTGGTTCTTCCTGGTACGACAGCATAAGTGTGAAATGGCAAGCACACTCAACATCAGCGACGTAGAGCAACTCACAGCGTTCACTTGGGAGATCCGCCGCGCGCTCGAGCGAGCCGGAATCACAGGAGCGAACGGCGCGGCGATTGACCACATCGAGCTATTTACGAAGGCGAATGATCCTGCGAATGACAGCCGCAACTTTGTGCTCTGCCCTGGTAAGGCGTATGACAGGTCCCCGTGCGGAACCGGGACCAGTGCAAAGATGGCCTGTCTTGCGGCTGATGGCGCTCTGAAGCCGGGGGCGTTATGGCGGCAAGAAGGAATACTTGGAACTGTGTTCGAAGGCAAGCTTGAATCTGAGCGCGACTCTGATTTGACTCACAGCGCGTCGGCGGTTGGACCGAGTATTCGTCCCACGATCACAGGATCTGCATACGTCACAGCCGAAACAACGCTCATGTTCGATCGAGCCGATCCATTCCGGCTTGGAGTTCCTGAATGACTTCGGCGGCGCCGCACGACTACGACGCAGTCATCGCGGGAGGGGGGATCGTCGGGACAGCGTGCGCACTCACCCTCGCACAAAGAGGCCTGAGTGTGGCTCTTGTCGAACGCGACATCCTGGGTGGCGGAGCCACAGCAGCTGGGATGGGCCACGTCGTTGTGATGGACGACTCGGAAGCGCAATTTGCTTTGACTCGCCGATCGCAGGAGCTATGGCATAAGCTCGCAACAAGCCTGCCGGCTTCCGCCGAGTTTGAAACGACGGGCACGATCTGGGTGGCAGCTGACGAGGAAGAGCTTGCCGAAGCGGAACGCAAGCATGTCTATTTGCGTGATCGGTCAGTTCCTTCTCGCCTCCTGTCATCCGGCGAACTGTCCGCACTTGAGCCAAACTTGCGCCCGGGACTAGCGGGAGGGCTGCTCGTTTCGGACGACGCCGTTGTCTATCCACCGGTCGTCGCGCTTCATCTCTCTCACGAACTGCAGGCACTGGGCTGCAAGGTTATCACCGGCCACATCACACAATTCGCACATGGCGAAGCGAGGCTTGAGGGCGGTTCAAGGATCAGATCGCCGAGGCTCGTAAATGCCTTGGGTGCGGAGGCCCCTGCAATCACGCCCGCTATTCCAGTGAAGAAGCGCAAAGGTCATCTGGCGATTACAGATCGCTACCCCGGTTTTATCCGTCACCAACTGGTCGAGCTCGGATATCTCAAGAGCGCTCACTCTGTTACTTCTGATTCGGTGGCATTCAACGTCCAGCCGAGAAAGACGGGGCAGATTCTCATCGGATCATCTCGCCAGTATGGCAACGAAAATCCTGCTGTGAATCACACTGTACTTGCCTCGATGCTTCAGCGCGCTAAGCTGTACATGCCGGGAATTAACGAACTCGAAATTATTCGAATTTGGACCGGATTTCGTGCCGCTACCCCGGACAAGCTGCCTCTCATCGGCCCGGTGCCGGGTGACGACACCTTGTGGCTCGCGACCGGACACGAGGGACTCGGAATCACCACAGCGCTAGGAACGGCGGAATTGCTCGCCTGCGCACTTACAGGCGCGGAGCCACTTGTCTCGCCCAAACCTTATCTTCCTGCACGCTTCGAGACACTGAACGACAGGGATACCGAGTATCAGGAGAACGTATGAACTGGAACGGCGTTATGCCCGCAATGACAACCGCATTTAAACAGGATTTCAGCATCGATCACGATTTTGTTGGCCGGCATGCTCGCTGGTTGGTCGAAAACGGCTGCACGGGTGTCATTTGTCTTGGATCTCTTGCCGAGGCCGCAACGCTAAGTTTTGATGAGAAGGTGTCAATTCTGAAAACGGTTGTGAGAGCGCTCGAAGACTCGGCGCCGGTTGTCTCAGCGATCTCCGCACTCTCGACCCCAGAGGCGGTCGCGCTGGCGAAGGCCGCCTACCATGAAGGCTGCTCCGGGCTCATGATTCTTCCGCAGTATGTCTACAAGGGTGACTGGCGTGAAAACAAGGCTCACGTAGCGGCTGTACTGGAAGCCACGCCTTTGCCGGGCATGCTCTACAACAACCCTGTTGCGTATGGAGTCGATTTCCTGCCTGAGCAAATTGAAGAGCTTGCCTCTGAGTCTCCGAATTTCGCAGCGGTGAAAGAATCTTCGACGGATGTTCGCAGAGTTACGGCAATTCGCTCTCTTCTTGGCGATAGATTGGCTATTTTCGTGGGCGTGGACGATGCGATCGTAGAAGGTATTGCGGCGGGTGCCATTGGCTGGGTGGCGGGGCTTGTGAACGCATTTCCGCGAGAATCAGTGGACCTGTTTGATCACGCGCTGAAAGGCAACACCAGGGGCGCCTTCGAACTTTATCGCTGGTTCTTGCCGCTGCTCCGTCTGGATACCGTGCCGAAGTTTATTCAACTGATCAAGCAGGTTCAGCAGGAAGCGGGTATTGGGGGTGCTCGCGTACGTGCTCCTCGTCTCGAATTGGCTGATAAGGAACTGGAAGATGTGCGGGAAGCATTTCGTACGGCGCAGGCTAGTCGCCCGGCAGTGGCCGTACAAAGCACGGCGTTCTCTCGCTAGCAGATCTAGACGTGTTCGAGTGTTTCCGACGCTCCTCTAGCAGTGTCCGGCCTCCCTGCGACTGAAGATACACTCGCGGGATATATCGGGGGCCGTACACTAACGCTTCTCCAGTCAAACAGAAACTCGGTCTGCGGCCCGCAGATGCGACCTTGGCATGCACCCATGCCGCAGCGCGTGTGCAATTTGGCCTCGCGCCACGAAGTGCATCTCTGCAAGCTGGAAAAGGCAATGTCCTCGCAGCGGCAGACGATTGTTTCAGGCTGGCATAGATTGCGAAGTTCGCTGCGCAATGCAAAAGCCTGGTCGAGTCGATGTGCAAAGTCCTGAAACTTGCGCAAGCGCCGAGACAATTCACGAGCCTTATTCTCACGGCCAGCGGCAAACCATCCGGCAATCTCGCCTTCAAGCAAAGCCTTGTCTAGACCCCCAATTCCGGTAACTTCGCCAACACACGCTACATCTGGCACCGAACTCTGCTGGAACTCCGAGGTCTTCACATAGCCATCTGATATCGCACATCCAAGCAGCAGTGGCAGCTCCAGATTTGGTACAAGATGGAAGCCGCTGGCAAGATAGTCGCAATCGTGGGTCCATCGGGTGCGGCCATTCGTAACGGTCACTTGAGTCAAGTGCGTCGAGCCCTCGGCAGATGTCACCCAGCAACCAGTACGGTACGGAATGCCCCGCAGTGTAAGGGCATAACCAATTCCTTCGACAATCTTTCCGGGATGACTTAGCAATGTGAGGCTAAGGTTAATCAGTCTTGAAGTCGGCGACTGCTCATAGATCGCGAGGACCTTCGCACCAGCATCTCGAAGCCCAGCGGCAATCGCCAGCAGCAAAGGGCCGGTGCCCGCAACCACTACCCGCTTTTCGGCTACCTCAAGTCCAGACTTGACGAGTGCCTGCAGGCCGCCGGCGCCAGTGACTCCGGGGAGAGTCCAGCCAGGAAATGGAAGAAACCGCTCGCGCGCTCCGGTGGCGATAATCAACTTGCGGTAAGAGACGTCGCATGATTCGCCATCTCGTTCGACGCGCAAGGTGTTCGGTGCGAGGTAGTCGATTACCTGCGTGTCGGCCCACATTGTGCAGGTCGTGCCCCCTAGCCTCTCGTTCCAATCTATGAATTCGCGGGCATGCGGTCTCTTTGTATTCGACTGCGGACGCATTCCTCGCCAGATCTGGCCGCCGGGACCGCGGTTGTCATCGATCAGGCAAACTCTCAAACCGGCTTCAGCAGCAATGGCGGCAGATGCTATACCGCCGGGTCCCGCGCCCACAACGACTACATCAAACATCGAACTCATTCTGTCACGACTTCCATTGCCGGGGCACACAACAGCTGACAAGTGCGCTGATGCTTAAGCCCATTGACCGTAGCCCGGCATTCCATGCAGATACCCATTCCGCAGAGAGGCGCGCGATGTTCTCCGCGAACGGAGATGCGACAGTGCGCACCAGCCATCATCATGGCGGCGGCGACGCTCGTTTCGGAAGTGACACGCACCTCGCTTTGATTCACCTTGATGATGAAGCTGTCAGTCATCACGCTCGGACGCTTTCGGAGATCTTAAGTGTTCAGTTCACTGTAATCGGTGATGGTTTCCACGTGCTGCCCCATTTCGATGGCTTCGGACCCATTTCAAAATGCAGCACGCCTCCAGCCTGGATCTGTTCCCAGGTGACGACGGGAATATCAAGCTGCATGCCATTCAATGTTGCGGACTGAATGTAGACATTGACGGGAGAGTTTCCCCGGGATTCGATGCGAAAGGTTTTTCCATTGGCCACCGCCAACGACATCTGCGGAAACATCGGGCTGCCAATCATGTACTCGCCGCTGGCAGGATTTACCGGATAGAAACCAAGTGCCGTGAACAGGAGCCATGCGGACATCTGTCCGCAGTCGTCGTCTCCGTCCAGGCCGCCGGGCGTGGCGTCGTACTCCTTCGCTGCGATCTGGCGCACCTTCGATTGAGTCTTCCAGGGCTGGCCCGCGAAGTCGTAGAGATAGCCGTAATGATGGCTGGGCTCATTGCTGTGCACGTTGTGGCCGCCGCTGAAATGCTGGTCTAGCTTGCGGCTGTAGTTCTCAGCTCCGCCCATTAGTTCGAGTAGTCCTGCCTGGTCATGAAACGGAGACCACGTGTAAACCCATGCATCGCCTTCCGTCCAACCGGAAACGGAGCGATTCCGGTTGTCGTCTCCGCCGCCGCCAATGGGTGCCCACCTTCCATCGGACGTTTTGCCGTTCATCAATCCCAGCGCCGGATTGTAGAGCTTGCGATCGTTCAAAGATCTCTTCAGGAAAAATTGATAATCATCTGTCTTTCCGAGGTATTTGGCGATCTGCGCAACGCACCAGTCGTCATAGCTGTCCTCCAAGGTGCGGGAGGCGGCTTCATCGGTTTTATCGGTGGGAATGTAGCCAAGCTGCTTGTAGTAGGTCAGGCCTGCGCGGGCTTCATACGGAGTGTGTTCTTCGCGATCGAGCCAACGACGCGTGGTATCACCATCCGGCGGCGTCATTGCATCTTTGTAGACGGCTCGCCACGCGAGGTCGCGATCGAAACCATGGAAACCTTTGCGGATCGCTTCAGCAACGAGCGAGTCCGCATGCGTAGCGATCATGATGTTGGTGTAGCTGGGATTCGGCCATTTGGGCATCCAGCCGCCTTCTTTGAAGTTCTGAAGGAGGGCAGTGATCATGCCGTCGATCCGTTCCGAGGCAAGAAACGTGAGCATGCTGTTCTCGGCACGAAACGTATCCCAGATGGAATAAGCCGTATAACTTTCGCCATCGTGGATTTTATCGTCGAATGCGCTGTAGTAGCGTCCGTACTCTGAAAACGTTCGCGGGTAAAGCAGCGCGTGATACATCGCGGTATACACAAGCCGCTTGTCATTGTCCGGCGCTCCGGAGAGCTGAATGCGAGCAAGCTTGTCGTTCCATTGGGCGCGAAGTTGGGACTGGACTGCGTTGAAGTCCCATCCGGCGATTTCTCGTTTCAGGTTTTCCCGTGCCTGATCGATGCTGATGAACGAAGTGCCCACACGCACCTGAACTGTCTGACCAGGCTTGAACTCAGCATAGGCGCCGCGGCTCGATGTGGCTTTCGCATCATCCATGCCATAGGTTTTCATGTTCACGGGCGGCTGCTCGAACTGAACCACGAAATAGCCCTTGAAGTTTGGCAAGGCGAGCGGCCCCAGATGAGCGTCCATGCGGTGTGGGTTGTAGCCAGTGATCTCGCGCGCTTCAGAATCAATGGAGGCGGACCCGGCGACTCCAGGCCGCGACGCCTCGATGATAACCCGGGCAACAGCGCCTTTTGGAAATGTGAATCGGAAGAGCCCGCAACGCTCCGAAGCTGTCAACTCTGCTTGAATGTTTCCTTGAGTGCCGGCGTTCAACGAAACGCGGTAGTAGTCAGGGCGGGCTATTTCCGTGGCGTGCGTGAAAGGCAGTTTCCGCGACTCAGGCGAGGTGCGTAGCATTCCAACCTGCGGAATGACGGTAACGTAGCCGTAATCTCCCATCCAGATTGCAGGCTGGTGAGTCCCAATGAAGCCGGAGATCGTCGGGTCATCATAGTTGTACGAGACGACGCTGATCTTGTTCTGCCGTGTTTGAGGCGTCCAGTTCGTCATACCGAACGGAGGCGTGACGAAAGGCATGGTACCGCCGTATCCGATGGCGCTTTTCTGCGTGCCTATGAGCGGACTGACATAGGAGACAGGGTCACTATCCGCCGCCATAGATGGAAGCGCACCGATCGCAAGAACGACGAGCGCAGCGAATCTTTTCATACGGGGCAATTGTAATTGCCGGACTCACCGCTACCGACGCTAGTACCTGAGCCCAAGGCGCATCGGAAACTCGTCTTCACCCTCTTCCACTTCGGCTTGCTGGCTATTGATCCGCACCGACTCGCGATGGCGGTAGCGGAACCAGAGGTGCACGACCAGCACAGTGAGCGCTGCCGCGGAGAAGTGAGCCCAGCTCTGTTCTATCCAGATATCTGCCGCCACAGCTCCTGTCGTGACAAATGGAAAGAAGGTGAAGAACTTCAGCAGGGTGAATGCAATGTTCGGTGCTTCACCTGACGACTCGCCCGTGAAGGGCACGATCAAGACCTGTGCAAAGACGGCGTCGGTGAGAAGCACACAGAGACCTGCTCCCACGAGCAGCTGGGCCGCGGTGGCCCGCAAAGTGAGAAGGTCCGCGGGTGCGACGAATCTAAGCACCGCGACGACGAGGGCGGTCACCAACATTGCGCTTGTGAGGACCCAGGCCTTCACGGCTCTCAATCCATCGATGGCGGCGGCGAAATGCGCAGGACGTCCGTGAGTAAATCTGAAAACCCATCCGCCGCGCTGATTCCCCGAGGATACAAAGGCGGTCCGAAGGCCGATGGTCGCCCAGAAAGCGACAATGCCGACCGCAGCACGAATGCCGTCATCGGAAGCCTGGGCTCGCAGTTGCCCACGATCAACACTTAGCCGAAGGACTGAGGCAATCAATACAGATAGGCCGACTCCGCCGTATAGAACAAGGTAAATGCGGTAGCGAGGCAGCCGCATCAGCGTCTGGTTGATGAAATGGAAAACGGCGCGGCCAACAGGTTTGCGCACGAGCACTGTGTGAGCCACTGCGTTTGCGGGCAGGGACGCTTTGCTACGATTGCGTCGCGTTACGGCGCCTTCGACCAGGTTCTTGACGCGTCGCAGATATGCGATCGGATATGCGATAACCGCCATCGCCATCATTGAGCCCAACGCTATCCAGGCAATCGTCTGCAAGGTGTGAAACTCCGAAACAGCTGAAGGTCCACCGAGTGCCTGCTGATAGATGCCCAAAAACCAATAAGGAGGAAACAGGTAGATCATCCGGTTGCCCGATTGCAGTAGAAATGGCGTCACTCCAGAAAGTACCGGAAACAACAACAACAGCATTACCAGGCCAGTTACCGCTGCTCCCTGTAAAAGTAGCGAGACCTTGCGAAACAGACGCTCGCCAAAGAGGGCCAACAAAACGCTTTGAACTGCAAGGATCGAGGACGCCCCGAACAATCCGCTCGCCGTCACTGCCGCCACATGTCCCATTTCCAAGAGCATTAGGCTGGGCGGATCCGTGGACATGGGCAGGATGACAGGGGCGAGAAAGTTGGCGTCGAACAGGAAGCCGAGGATCAGCAAACCAATAGCCGCTACTCGGCCCATAAAGACGCGACGCTGCGGAACCGGCAAGGTTCCCATCACCAGAACGTCGAGGAGATCGGGAAAAAACAAATCCCACTCGAAGACCGTGATCAGTCCCATGACGACGAAAGAGTAAATCACGAAGAAGAAGTGATGATTTACCTGAAGCCAGAATGGAGGAGGACCGACTCTCGTGCTCCCGGGAGGCCAGCCGGGAAAAGGATGGTAAAGAGGCCACAGGTAGACAGCCACAAGGAGGCCGGGCAGTCCTGCTGCGAAGGCGAGTTGCACCAGTCGTGTCTTACCGTCTCCGTCAGGAGATGCAGACTCGTGATTGAAGAAACGCTCAAGGAAGTGCCTGACCAGCAGGCTGAACTGACTGCGCTTAGGTTGCCGCACCGGTCCCATTGCGGCCTGCACACTCAGGGACAGGACAGAGGGCGGCGCGTCAACAATGAGTCTTTGGAATCCGTCACCCATGGGCGATCCTCATCACTTCCACGATTCTTTCCGCTACGACACGAGTATCCTGCTGCTCGACGAGTTGAGCGAAGACACTCTCCAGACTGGGAAGACCTTTCAACGCGATCAGCTCTTGAGGTGGCGCGTCGGCGAGTACCCGCCCTTTGCCAATTACGATCACCCGATCGCAGACCTGTTCCACGGTCTCGAGAACGTGCGAGATATACAACACGGCTTTGCCTTGAGCAGCCAGCATCTCGAGCAGATCCTTGAAAAGGCGGGACGAAACAACGTCCAATCCCGACAGCGGCTCGTCGAAGATCAAAACCCGTGGATCGTGCAGAAGAGCCGCGGCGATCAATACCCTCTGCCGCATTCCCTTTGAATACGAAGAGATTGGCGAATACTGCCAGGACTGGAGATTGAGCAGCATCAGGAGTTCTGTCGCCTTCTGCTCGATCAATGCTTCATCCATGCCGCGCAGACGGCCGATGAGTTGCAGGTATTCGAGACCCGAGAGGTACGTATATAGATATGCCTCTTCGGGGACATAGCCCAGAACAGCTCGATAGCTCTCCATATCGTCGCGTATGTTTCGCCCTTCAAACAGCACTTTGCCGTCGTCGGGCCGGAGCATGCCGGTGATCATCTTTACCGTGGTCGACTTCCCCGCCCCGTTGGGTCCGAGGAAGCCAACGATTTCCCCAGTGGCGACCTTAAAGCTGACGTCAACGACAGCTGGAATGGTTCGAAAGCTGCGAAAAAGATGCTGAACCTCAAGCAAGGCCGCACTCCCTATGTAGCGATCAGCATACGCCGATAATTTTGGTTGTCAAGTAGATTGCTACATAGCTACAATTCCGCTCATGGCTGTCGAGGCGAAACTATCCCATACCGCCGCCATGATCCTGCAGGCGATCTCTGCCGGCTATGTCTACGGCTTCAGCATCATGGAGGTTACCGGGCTGCCGAGTGGCACCGTCTACCCTGCCATGCGCCGCCTTGAGCGCGACGATCTGATTCGATCCCAGTGGGAGAAACAGTCAATTGCCGATGCGGAGCAGCGTCCGCCTCGCAAATACTACAAGATCACAGCGAGCGGGCGATCGACGCTCGAAGCTTCCCGAAAACGGTATCCCCTGCTCGAGCGGCTCATGCCAGTTGAGGAGGCTCGCTCCCTATGAAATCTCATTCCGATTTCGCCTTCTTTGCAATACAGCGGACGGCGCTGCATACCGCTTCGCTTCTGGTGCCTGCCTCCGAGCGCGCCGACTGGAGCAGAGAGTGGCTATCAGAACTCTGGCATGTGCGTCAGTCGTATGTTCGGCTCGATGAGACGATCGCCCTTGAGTCGCAGGGAGAGATCATTCTGTTCTGCCTGGGAGCGTATACCGATGCGCTCTGCGTTCGCGAGCTAGCGGCAAAGTCCGGACCGCGCAGGCCTCATATTCATGGATCGGCAGCGCAGGCGCTGCTGTGGCTTTCCGCAATTTTTCTTCTCTGCTTCTTGATCACCAGCCTTCTTCCCGGGGTGCAGGCGGAGCGAGAAGCCTCTCGATTCCTGGTCAATCCCAATGCTCTTGTCATCTCGGAGGCCACCGATCGCAGTTACAGGCCCTCCATACCTTCCGGACTTTATCTGAACTGGAAGTACACGCATCAGCGTTTTTTTCAGGATCTGGCTTTTTATCACGTCAAGAGGGAGAGCGCGGAGGCCGTATCCTCATCCCCGGTTTGGTGGAACGTTGCGCGCTCTTCGACAAACCTATTCAGTCTCCTTGGAATTCCCCTGAAGTTCGCCGTTGAGGATAATTCCGGCCTACCCTCTGTTGTTCTCAGCCACGAGGCGTGGATGCGTTCATACGGCGGAGATCCCAATGTCGCGGGCAAGCTCATCCGCATCGCAAACAAAAATGCCCGGATTGCCGGCGTAGCACCCGCAACGGCGTGGCGGCTTCCCGGTGCACCCGATGTCTGGCTTCTTCAGGCTGATACGCAGCTGGCGAACGAACTTCCATTCAGGACTCAAGGGTTCCTGATTGCCCAGCTCTCGCCGAGAGGGCAGTATGTAATGCAATCATCTGAGGAAGGGATCTCTGCCCACAATCTCGAAGGCATGCTGATCGATCTCTCCGGCACGCCAATCGCAGCGCCCGTTGAAGGGATGTGGAATCTCTTCGGCTTTTCCCTCTTTCTGGCGCTAGTTGCCCTTCCGGCCGTGTCTTCGGTGTCGTTGGGAGAGACTCACATGACCTCGCACAAGCCATCAGCCAGAGAAGGCTTTCGGCGCTTTCTGTTCCTTGCCGGCAAATTTGTCCTGGTCGCGGGGATTGGTCTGTTTGCATCGATTGACATCGCCTACTGCTGCACTTCGAGCTTCTCGCCGGCAGCCGAATGCTTGCAGCTTGTTTCGTGCTTCGGCATTTGTCTGGCTGGATTTCGCTGGGCACTGGCCGACCAGCGCCATCGGTGCCCTGTCTGTCTTCGTAGGGTTACTAACCCAGCCAGCGTAGGACTGGCCTCGCGAACATTTCTCGGCTGGAATGGAACCGAGATGATCTGCATGAGCGGACACACTTTGCTGCATGTTCCGTCGCTGCCTACAAGCTGGTTCGGCGATCAGCGCTGGCTCTATCTCGATAGCTCTTGGGAATTCCTTTTCGCTGATTCAACCGTCTATTGAGGATCGAAGGAAGAATCGCTCCGCTTGACGATCAGGTATTTGATCGAAAGACGTTCTACAATCAGCGTGATTTTCACTACAAACGTCGAGTCACTTTTCCCGGGCGGCTTTGAGCGCTTCGTTGGCTGCAATGTGCAGGTAGCGCTTTCGCTGTTCGCCTGTGAGCGCCTCAGGATTGAACAAGGAATTCAGCGCGAGACCGTCGATGACTGCGCCGACCTCCATTGAGAGTTGGAGTCTCTTCTCAAGGGCCGCACCAATAAGCTCA
>Ga0105248_10007811_pt1 | contig 11744 bp, 10 predicted proteins | sample KBSS34metaG_FD_81524 | JGI IMG/M metagenome (GOLD analysis project Ga0105248, IMG submission 81524) | Switchgrass rhizosphere microbial communities from Kellogg Biological Station, Michigan, USA - KBS S3-4 metaG | ecosystem: Host-associated > Plants > Roots > Rhizosphere > Soil | place...
TACGTCGCGGGCAGCAACGGCGGCCAGAACGACGTGGTCATGGTGACCGACTCGTTCGGCAACCGCGCCACCGCGCTCGTCACCGTCACCGCGTCGCTGGCCATCACGCCGCCGGCGCAGAGCGTGGCGCCCAACGGCAAGATCAACTTCGCCGTCTCGGGCGGCAGCGGCAGCGGCATCACCTGGTCGCTGACGCAGAACCAGTCGGGCGCCACGCTCAACACCGCCACCGGCAAGTACCAGGCCGGCGCCAGCGGCAACAAGGTCGACCTCGTGACGGTGCGCGGTGACCGCAATCAGCGCATGTACAAAGCGGCCGCGGCCTCGCTCAAGCCGGTCCACGACTGGGTCATCACATTCGAGCAGTACTGGAACGAGAGCTTCGATCGCCTCGACCAGTACCTGCGCACGCTCCAGCAGGCGCCGCCTGCAAAGAAGAGGAGATCACATGGCCGCCGAAAATAACGTCTCCGATCGCGCAATCGTCCTCACGCGCGTGTTCAATGCGCCGCGCGCGCTCGTGTTCAGCGCGTTCACCGACGCGGAGCACATCGGGAAATGGTGGGGGCCGAACGGCTTCACCACCACGACCGAGTCGATCGACATCCGTCCGGGAGGGGAGTGGCGGTTCGTGATGCACGGGCCCGACGGCACGGACTATCCGACCCGGATCGTCTACCGGCTAATCGAATCGCCCGACAGGCTGGTCTATGTCCACCTGGACGAGGCCGGCAACGAGGTCTTCGAGACAACGGCGACGTTTGCAGATCACAAAGGCCGGACGCATTTGACGTTCCGTCTCCTCTTGCCCTCGAAAGAAGCGCGTGACTTCGTCGTCCGCGAACACCGCGCGATCGAGGGCGGTGAGCAAACGCTGGCGAAGCTGGCCGAGCACGTCGAGTACCAGCCGGTTCACGTCGACGCCTCCGATCGAGAGCTGATCACCACGCGCCTGTTCAACGCACCGCGCTCGCTCGTCTACCAGGCGTGGAGTGATCCTGAGCACCTCGTGAAGTGGTGGGGGCCGAACGGGTTCACGACGACGATCCAGGAAATGGATCTGCGGCCCGGCGGCGTCTGGAGCCTGACGATGCACGGGCCGGATGGCACGAACTATCCGAACCGCAGCATCTTCGGGGAAGTCGTGGCTGGTGAACGGATCACCTACTCGCACAGCGGCGCTCGCAAGGGTGGTCCGGCGGCGCGCTTCGAGGCGATGGTCACGTTCGGCGACGAGGCTGATGGGAAGACCCGCGTGACCCTGCGCATGGTGTTCCCGTCGGCGGCCGATCGCGACGCCGTGATTCAGGCCTACGGCGCAGCTGAAGGCGCAAAGCAGACGCTGAATCGGCTGGCAGAAGAACTGGAGCGGATGCGTTCGGTCGCTGCCTGAAGCTACGACGAAAAACACCACCACGGAGTTGAACGGAAGAGAAGCACGGAGATCACGGACCATGTTTTTCCGGCGTCCTCCGTGGTGAGGCTTGGGTCCGGCTAGCAGCGACGTGCATCAGCGGATGGGCGGCATCAGGCGCAGCGAACCGTGAGAGGGCGGCCGGATCTCGGATTCACTGACTGCGCGCGGCAGGTTCTCAACGCGGCGATTGCTTCCCCCGCGATCCGTGGCGGTCGGATACGCCGTGGCGGTGCATGCCGTGTACAGACCAGGTCGGGATTAGCTGGTAATCGCCGCGGGAGCGACCGGTACGAACCGAACGTGCGCAGTCCCGGCGCCCGACCCGGTCGCAGCGGCTGATGTCGCCCAGCCGGTGTCAGGTGGTCCGGCTGAAGCCGGACACTACGACTAAAACGCCACCACGGAGTTCACGGAAGAGGAGCACGGGAGGTCACGGAAGCTCTTCGATCTGGGGGATGCTTCTGTTCTTCGTCCGTGCCCCCCGTGGTGAAGCTTTTGGGTTCGCCGAAGCCGCCTATTCCACCCCCAGCGACTCCCGCTGCCGCTTGAGGAAATCGGATTCGCGCGTGTTGCCGGCGCGCGCGATCGCGGCGTCGTAGGCGCGCGCTGCTTCGCGGCCACGACCCAGGCGGCGAAGAAAGTCGGCGCGAATCGCGTGGAACAGGTAGTACGACTCCAGGTTGAGTTCGTCCACCAGCGCCAGCGCAGCCGCCGGTCCTTCGACCTCGGCGACCGCGACGGCGCGGTTGAGGGCGACGATCGGGCCGGGCGCAATCGCGCCGAGGTGATCGTAGAGCGTGAGGATTTGCCGCCAGTCGGTCGCTGACGCCTCCAGCGCGTCACTGTGGACGGCGTTGATGGCCGCCTGAATCTGGTAGGGGCCGGGTTGATTTCGCGCGAGGCATTGCCGCACCAGCGCCTGACCCTCCGCGATGAGGCGGCGATCCCAGCGCGTGCGGTCCTGATCGGCGAGCCGCACCAGCTCGCCGTCGGCCGTGGTGCGCGCCGCCCGCCGCGCGTCCACGAGCAGCATCAGCGCGAGCAGTCCGCGGACTTCCGGATCGGCCGGCATCAATTCGAGCAGGGCACGGCCGAGACGAATCGCTTCGGCGCTCAGGTCTTGGCGCATCAGTTCTTCGCCACCGCTCGCCGTGTGTCCTTCGTTGAAAATCAGATACACCACGGCGAGGACCGCGCGAACGCGGGCGGGAAGGTCGGCCGCGTCCGGCACGCGGTACGGAATCCGCGCATCGCGGATCTTGCCTTTGGCGCGGACCAGGCGCTGGGCCAGGGTCGCCTCGGGGAGGAGAAATGCCCGCGCGATCTCCGCGGTCGTGAGACCGCCGAGCAGCCGCAGCGTCAGCGCGACCTGGGCGGCCGGCGCGAGCGCCGGATGACAGCAGGTGAAGATCAGGCGGAGGCGATCATCGGTCACCGGCCCCTCCTCGTATGGATCCGGGAACGCCTGGCCGTCGTGGATGAGCGCTGCGGCCTGCGCATGGCGCTCGTCGCGCGATGCTTCGCGGCGGAACCGGTCGATCGCCCGGTTCCGCGCGGTCGCGATGATCCATCCGGAAGGGCTCGGCGGCACGCCGTCCGCCGGCCACCGCTGCACGGCCACCGCGAACGCGTCCTGGACCGACTCTTCGGCGAGATCGATGTCGCCGAACCGGCGCACCAGTACCGCGACCACACGGCCGTATTCCTCGCGGAACACCCGCTCGACTTCCGACGTGTCGACTGGCGGCACGCGCCTCCCTCAATGGTCCCCGGCTTTGAGGATCACCACTGAAACGGCCGGACCTCGATCGGCAGCGTGATGACGCGCGCCAGCCGGCGCCCCCACTCGAGCGCTGCATCGAGATCGGCGGCCTTGACGATCACGAACCCGCCGATGTGTTCCTTGCCCTCGGTGAAGGGACCGTCGGTCATCAGCACGTCGCCGTCGTTCTGCAGGCGAAGCACGGTCGCCGTTCCGGGCGGATGGAGCCCGCCGTTGAACACCCAGGCGCCGCTGCGCTTGATGTCTTCGATGAGCGCGCCGACCTCGTGCATCACTTTGTGAAGCACTTCGGGCGGCGGGGTCGGGCCGTCCGGCTGATAGATGCTGAGCAGATACTGTTTCATAGTGGCTTCTTCAATCCTTTCATCTTCTAGACGAAGACGAAGGGGCCGAATCGACATACGTTCATCTGAGATTCACATTCGACTATCTGTCGAGCTGGTTTATCACCATTTTTCGACTTAGCCTTTGCGGTTCATTGCGGCACTGCCGATAGAATGGCTGGCCATGACGCCAGGACTCGCCGCGCTCAAACACCTTGTCGTGTTGATGATGGAAAACCGTTCGTTCGACCACATGCTCGGTGGTCTGAACGGCGTGGGTGGTATCGACGGGCTGTCGGGAACCGAGACGAACCCTGACACCAACGGCAACCTGGTCAAGGTCGAGCCCAAGGCCCAGTATCAGGGCCAGCTCGATCCGGATCCCGATCACCACTTCGCGGCCGTTAACAAGCAGATCTTCGCCGGCGGGACGACGCCGTCGATGCAGGGGTTCGTGCAGAGCTACTTCGACCAGCAGCGCGATGTGAATCAGTCGAAGAAGATCATGTACTACTTCGCGCCGGAGAAACTGCCGGTGCTGACCTCGCTCGTCAAAGAGTTCTGCACGTTCAACCGCTGGTTTTCATCCATCCCGGGGCCGACGCTCTGCAACCGGGCGTTCGCGCACTACGGCACCTCGTTCGGGCACGTCAGCCAGGAGATTTTCTTCGTCGGCGTGCAGTTCAAGAGCATCTACGAACGCCTGCTCGCGGCGAACAGCAGCGGGCGCGTCTACTACTTCGATGCCGCCAGTTCGTCGCTGGAAGTGCCGAACCTGCTGAAGAACCAGCCGCAGCTCTTCGGCACCTTCAAGAATTTCATCGACGATTGCGGAAACGATCGGCTGCCCGCCTATTCCTTCATCGAGCCGAACTATACCGATCACCAGGACGCCAGCGGCGCGACGTTCATTGCGTCGGATCAGCATCCCGACCATCACGTCCGCGAGGGCGAACGTTTCATTGCGCTCGTCTACAACGCGCTGCGCAAGAATCCCGTGCTCTGGCCCAAGAGCGCGCTGCTCGTGGTCTACGACGAACACGGCGGGACCTTCGACCACGTGCCGCCGCCGAGCGTGGTCACCGACGGGTTCGTCGCGCAGCCTTCTGCGACCGGCACGGGCGAGGCGTTCATGTTCGACCGGCTCGGCGTGCGGGTGCCGGCGGTGCTGATTTCGCCGTGGGTGCCCAAGGGCTCGGTGGTCAACGGCCGCGTCTTCGAGCACGCCTGCATTCCGGCGACGGTGACCGACTGGCAGATCGGCCTCTTCAACGATCGGTCGCCGCGTGAGAAGAACTCCGAGACCTTTCTCGATCTGCTCACCGAGCCCGCGCCGCGCACCGATTGCATCGAATTCCGTCTCTAGGGAGAGCACGATGGTCAAGGTCATCGCCATACCGAAGACGCCCAAATCGGCGTACCAGCCGAGTCGCAAGGCCTCCGATCTGATCAAGGCCCACCTGTCGAATCTCGAGTTCATGGCCGGTAAGATGGCCGGCCCGACGCGGGCGATCCGGTCGACCAAGCCGAGGAGCGAGGGACAAGCTGCGCTGCGGATCGCGGAGCTGACGCAGATGATGCATCCGACGACCGATCCTGTGCCGGCGGCGATCGTGCCGGCCGCCCGCGCACCGCGCCCGATCGCGCGAAAGAAACCGGCGGCCAAGCGAGCGAGCGCGAAGAAACGGACCGCACCGAAGCGGAGCGCTGGAGCAAAGCGGCGAGCGGGATCGAAGAAGCGCGCCGGAGCGAGGAAATAGATGCGGTTTCCACACGTGCTGATCGCCGCCGCCAGCCTTGCGGCCGGGCTCGCCGCCGCCCCGGCTCGCGCGCAGGAGAGCAAGCTCGGCGCGGACGTCCGCCTCGAAGGCGACCGCATCGCCGAGAGTTGCAACGGGTTCGACTTCAAGAAACTGATCGGCTGCGGCACCACGTTCCTGACCGATCATCCGTTTCACGTCGCGGTCGGCAGCCTCGCGCCGCAAAACGGCATGGGATTCGGCGCGGCGTTCGTCCCGCCGCAGATCAAGCCGAGTGATAACTGGCGAATCAGCTGGTCGGCCGACGCCGTCGGCTCCACCTCCTCCGCCTGGCGCGCGGGCGCGTACGCGACGTTCGTGAACACGCACGTCGGCGATATCACGGTGGTTGGTCCGGGCGGCGGAACCGCGAGCGCCAATGCGCTGCCGCGGCCGTATCCCACCATCTCCGTCTTTTACCAGGTCACCTCGCTGCCGAAGCTGTCCTACTACGGATTGGGCAACGACACCGCGCGCACCGATCTCGCGCTCTTCAAGATGCGTCAGTCCACCGTCGGCACGAAAGTGGTCTGGCCGATCGGCAGCGGCGCCTTCTTCAACGGCCTGAATCTGAGCGCCCTTGGCGAGATGAACGGGCGCTGGCTCAATGTCGGCGGTTCGACCGCCGGGCCGGAGCCGCCGATCGACGCGCTGTATACCGACGCGACCGCACCGGGCCTGGCCAACCAGCCCGCGACGGCGCAATTCGGCGAGGGGCTGCGCATCGCGCCGGCGATCGGGCGGCTGCAGCTGATCTATTCGGGCATGTTCCAGCAGTTCGTAGCGCCGTCCGATTCGACGGCGTCCTTCCGGCGCTGGACGGCGGATTTGCGTCACGAGTTCTCGATCTCGCGGAACCGTCAGCAAGGCACCACGCGCGAGTTCAACGGCCCGAACGAGTGCGCGATGTCCGCCGATCGGACGGTCGGCGTGTACGGCTGCCCAGATCCCACGCTGGTCACCACCGATCGTGTCGGCTCGCTCGGCTTCCGGGCGCTGTTCTCCGGATCGGATGTCTCGAACGGCAGCCAGGTGCCGTTCTACTTCCAGCGGACTCTCGGCGGATCCGACATCGACGGCGAGCGCCTGCTGGCCAGTTACGACGACTATCGTTTTCGCGCGCCGAACCTGTTCCTGCTGCAGGAGACGTTCGAATACGCGCTGTGGGGGCCGATTGGCGCGTTTGCCGAGGCTGAACAGGGCCGCGTCTCGCTGATTGGCGATTCGCTGACCAAGGGCGATCTCAAAAACACCTACGGGCTGGGACTGACGGTGCGCGCGGGCGGCCTGCCGCTCATCTCGTTCTGGTGGGCGCAAGGCGGGCCCGAGGGCCATCACATTGCGCTGACCATGAATGCGAACCTGCTCGGCGGGTCGGCGCGGCCGTCGCTGCACTGATCATCGGAACACGCCTCCATGAGCGACCGGAACGCCCGTACTGTGTACTCGACCGGTGTCGGCAGCGTGTGTCCGACCTGCGGCTGGCCCGAGCGCGACTGCAAGTGCAGCAGCCGGTTCGCCAGGGACAAGGCGCTCCCGGCGCGGATCGTCGCCAAGCTGCGGATGGAAAAGAAGGGGCGCGGCGGCAAGACCGTCACCGTCGTCTACGACCTGCCCGAGAATCAGGCGTTTCTCAAAGAACTGGCCAGCGAACTGAAACGCGCGTGCGGCGCCGGCGGCGCGGTCGTGGACAACACGGTCGAGATTCAGGGCGACCTGCGCGACCGGGTTCGTGCCGCTCTCGAGAAAAAGGGCTGGACCGTCAAAGGGTGAGCGCAGGCGGCCCAACAGTAGAATACGCGGTCACATGTGGCAGCCCAATCGCGCGCAATGGGGAATCATCTGGGCCGCCGCGCTCCTGTTGATTCTGAGCTGGCCGCCCGCCGAAGGGCGCAGCCTGCTCGTGAAGGCAGCCAACTGGATCGTGGATCCGTCCGATTCGCTGCCGCGGCTTCCGGCACCCCTGCCGATGGGCCTCGAAGACAACGGCGATGCCGTCGCCGAACACGACGCGGCCGCCACCGAGTACTACCGGCAATACGAAAGCTCGCAGATGACACGCTGGCGGATGCAGATGAAAGAGGCTGCCGACCCGCTGTCAGCGCAGACCGAACGGCAGCTGCTCGTGGGCGTGGGGATTGTCGCCGCGCTGATGATCTGGCGGCTTCAGCGGGGACGGTAGCTATTTGGTCATCGGGTCATCGAATCATCGAATCATTTGGTTATCGAGTCATCGGGTCAATTGATCAATCAATGACCAGATGACCAAATGACCCGATGACCCGATTTCCAGATGACCCGATGACTAAATGACCAAATTTCGTGCGTCAGCTACTTCGTCGCGCGAGTCGCGGTCTTGAGCGTGATGTGCTGCACGCGCCAGTTCTGGGCTTCGCCGGTGTAGAGCTCGTTCTCGTTGACGCAGTGCATCTGGTGTACCCAGAAGAACTGCCCGACCTTTTTGCCGTTCGTGCCGAACCAGCCAAGCAGCTTGCCGTCCAGATCCAGCTTGTAGATCTTGCCGCCGGCGTCGGCGCTGAAGAGGAACTGTTGCCCCTGCGCGTTCGGCGGCGTGATGCAGACCGCCCAGGGCGCGCGCACGTTGCTGAAGATGGCCTTGCGATTCAAGTCCGAGTCGTAGACCTGGATGCGGCTGTTGCCGCGGTCGGCGACGTAGACGTTGCCTTTGGCGTCGGAGGTGATCGCGTGCGGCGTGTTGAACTGATCGGGCGCGTTGCCGCGCGATCCGATCGACTTCACGAATTCTCCGTCCTTGGTGAACTTGGCGACGCGCGAATTGTCGTAGCCGTCCGACACGAAGACGTCGCCCTGCGTGTCCCAGGTGACGTCGGTCGGGCGGCCGAACGAGCCGCCGCGGCCGGCGCCGGCCCCGGGCCGCGCGTTGCGGCCGCGTTCGGTGTGCGCACCGTCCTCGAGATATTCTTCGAGGTAGTCAATCGCCTCGTCCTTGCGGCCGAGCACCATCGTCACCAGCCCCTGCGGGTTGAACTTGATCACCATGTTCGACCCTTCGTCGACGACCCACACGTTGTCTTCCTTGTCGACGCGGACCGCATGCGCGAACGAGAAGCCGTAGGAGTTCTGGCCCCATTCCTTGACGAACTTGTTGTTCTGATCGAACTCGAAGAGCTCCGCCGCCTGCGCGCCGCGCGCCGGGCCGGCGTTGCCGCTGCGCGTGTAGACGAAGAGGTGTTTCTTCGAATTGATCGCGACCCCTTCTGTTTCACCGATGGTGTGCCCCTCGGGCATCAACGGCAGTGAGACGGCGTCGTAGGGAATCTGCGGCGTGTTCTTCTCGAGTTCGGCCTGCGCGGCCGCGGCCGCCTGTTGCTCCGGAGTTGGTCCGCGGCCCGGACCCGCGCCTCGTCCAGCCGGCGGTTCCTGACCGCGTTGTGCGTAGGCGGCGACGCCGGACGCCAGAATGAGCGCGATGACATAACGTTTCAAAGGAAGCCTCCTCGTTGCGGGCGAAGGCGCCCGCAACCCCCAGTGTGCGGGGGCAGTATACCCGCCGACAAAAAGAGATCGTAAAGACGCGCGCTCAGGACATGGTCGCGACGCTGGCGGCGCCGGGCAGCGCCGCCGTGGTCCGGCCGGCGAACTGGCTGTGATAGAGGTCGGCGTACCGCCCCTTCGCGGCCAGCAGGTCGTGATGCGTGCCTTTCTCGACAATCCGCCCGTGGTCCATCATCAGGATGAGATCGGCGTTGCGGATGGTCGACAGGCGATGCGCGATCACGAACGTCGTGCGGCCCCGCATCAAATCCGCCATCGCACTCTGGATCAGGACTTCGGTGCGCGTGTCCACGCTGCTGGTCGCTTCGTCCAGGATCAGGATGGCCGGGTCCGCGAGGAAGGCGCGCGCGATCGTCAGCAGCTGCTTCTGCCCCTGCGACAGGTTGGTGGCCTCCTCGTTGATGAGCGTGTCGTAGTTCTCGGGCAGCGTGCGGATGAAATGGTCCGCCTGCGCCGCTTTCGCGGCCTTCACGATCGCGTCTTCGCTGGCATGCTCGCGGCCGTAGGCGATGTTCTCGCGAATGGTGCCGGAAAAGAGCCACGTGTCCTGCAGCACCATGCCGAACATGCGCCTGAACGCGCCGCGGCGCAGCTCGCGGATGTCGATCCCGTCGACTCGAATGCTGCCCCGGCCCACGTCGTAAAAGCGCATCAGCAGGTTCACGAGCGTCGTCTTGCCGGCGCCGGTCGGACCGACGATCGCGATCATCTGCCCGGGCGCGACGTCGATCGCCATGTTTTCGATCAGCGGGTTCTCGGCCTTGTAGCTGAAATCCACGGCGTCGAACTTGACGTCGCCGCGCGGCGCGTCGATCACGGCGGCGCTCGTCGCTTCCGGCGTTTCCTCGGGCTCGTCGAGCAGCTCGAATACGCGCTCGGCCGACACGATTGTCAGCTGGATCGTATTGGTAATCCCGCTCAGCTGCGTGATCGGCATCGAGAACTGGCGCGCGTACGAGATGAACGCCTGGACGTCGCCGATGGCGATCGACCGCCGCGTCACGAGCACGCCGCCGATCACCGCGACGAACACATACCCCAGATTGCCGACAAACATCATCGTCGGCATGATGATGCCGCTGACGAACTGGGCGCGCCACGCGCCGTCGTAGTACTTCTCGTTCAGCTCGCTGAACGTCGCGACCGACCGCTCCTCGTGGCCGAAAGCGGTGACGATCGTGTGGCCGCTGTACATCTCGGCCACGTGGCCGTTCAGGGCGCCGAGCGCGGCCTGCTGCCGCATGAAGAACTTGCCCGATCGCTTGGCGATGCGCGCGACGATGACCAGGCTGAGCGGCAGCGTGAGGACGATGACCAGCGTCAGGATCCAGCTGATCGTCAGCATCATGATGATGACGCCCAGGAGGGTCAGCGCCGACGTCAGCAGCTGCGTGAGCGTCTGCTGCAGCGTGCCGCTGATGCTGTCCATGTCATTCACGGCGCGGCTCAGGATCTCCCCGCGGGTCCGCGAATCGTAGAACTTGAGCGGCAGGCGCTTGAATTTCGCTTCGACTTCCTTGCGCAGCGCGTACACCGTGTTCTGCGCGACGCCGGCCATCAGGTACTGCGCCATGTACTGGAAGGCCGCGCTGATGACGTAGAGTCCGAGCAGGCGGACGAGGATCCAGGCCACGTAGTCGAAATCAATGGCGGCGCCAGGCACGCCCAGCCGCTTTGCGACGTACCCTTCAAAGACCTTCGTGGTCGCCAGGCCGAGGATCTTCGGGCCGATCACGTTGAAGATCGTCCCGATCGCGCCGGTGAGCACGACGATGGCCAGCGCCCGCTGATGGGGGCGAAGGTAGCCAAGGAAACGCCTGAGCGTGCCCTTGAAGTCCTTGGCTTTCTGAGTCGGCATGCCAAGTCCGCCGATCGGGCGGCCGCCGAACGGGTTGGCCGGCGGCGCCGGGCGCTGCGGGGGGCGCTCGTTGCTCATGCGACCTCCTCGAGCGAGACCTGCGACGCCACGATCTCCCGATACACCTCGCTGGTCTCCATGAGCTCGGCGTGCGTGCCGATGCCGACCACGCGGCCGTTGTCGAGGACGATGATGCGATCGGCATTGATGACGGTGCCGATCCGCTGCGCCACGATGAACACCGTCGCGTTGGCGGTTTCGCTCTTGAGCGCGGCGCGCAGCCGCGCGTCGGTCGCGAAGTCGAGCGCCGAGAAGCTGTCGTCGAATACGTAGATTTCCGGCCGGCGCACCAGCGCGCGCGCGATCGACAAGCGCTGTTTCTGTCCGCCGGACAGGTTGGTCCCGCCCTGCGACACGGCGGACGCGAAGCCCTCGGGCATGCCGCTGATGAATTCGACGGCCTGGGCTGTGGTGGCCGCCTCACGCACTTCGTCGTCCGAGGCATCGTCCCGGCCGTAGCGGATGTTCGCGGCGACGGTGCCGGTGAAGAGCACCGCCTTCTGCGGCACGTAGCCGATCCGGCCGCGCAGATCCTTCAGCGACAGCTCGCGGACGTCGACGCCGTCCACCAGGATGCGTCCCTGGTTCACGTCGTAGAAACGCGGGATCAGCCCGGCGAGGGTCGATTTGCCCGAGCCGGTGCCGCCGATGATCGCGGTCATCTCGCCGGCCCGCGCCTCGAACGACACCCCGGCCAGCGCCGGTTCTTCGGCGCCCGGATACTGGAAGGTGACGTTCTGGAATTCGACGTGGCCGCGTCGTCCCGGGCCCGGGCCGATCGCGACCGGCCGTGCCGGATCGACGACCTCCGGCACGACGTCAAGCACTTCGTTGATTCTGGCGGCCGACGCCGAGGCGCGCGGCAGCATGACGAACATGGCGGTGACCATGAACACCGCAAACAGGATCTGCATCGCGTACTGGAGCGACGCGATCATCGCGCCGACCTCCATCGTGCCGGAGTCGA
>Ga0105248_10007812_pt1 | contig 11743 bp, 8 predicted proteins | sample KBSS34metaG_FD_81524 | JGI IMG/M metagenome (GOLD analysis project Ga0105248, IMG submission 81524) | Switchgrass rhizosphere microbial communities from Kellogg Biological Station, Michigan, USA - KBS S3-4 metaG | ecosystem: Host-associated > Plants > Roots > Rhizosphere > Soil | place...
AATGACACCGTTCAGGTTCGGATCGTCGAGGCCGAATGTCGGCATCCGCACGTCCAGCCACGGCCGGATGGTGATCGGCCCGCGAAGGAACGCGTACAGCCAGTCGGGCTGAACGCGCGCGCCCTCCGGCGTCAGGCGCGGAGGACCAAGCGATGGATCCGCGACGAGCTTCAGGAAGTCCCCGCCGTCGGTTTCGATGATGTGGCAGCCGACGCAGTTGCGGCGATGGACCAGCGTACGGCCGCCGACCAGGTAGTCCCGACGCGCATTTCGCACCGGCAGCGCAGCCTGCGGCTGCAGCTCGCGCTGGAAGCTCATGATCGCGGTCACGAGCCGCTCGGCTTCTTCGTCGGTGAAGTCGAAGTTCGGCATCCTCAGGCGCTCGAGCGGCTGCAGCACGCGCCCCTGGTCGAACGTGCGCGGATCGTGCAGCTTCCGCCTGAACCAGCCCACCTTCGACGTGTGCGGTATGTCGGTGACAAATGCGAAGTCGAGCCGCGTGACCAGCTTGCTGCCCTCCTCAGACAAATCGGTCCCGATCGACTGCGCCTTCTCGAACCCCTTGATGTCGTGACAGCTGAAGCAGCCGTACCGGCTGATGGCGCGCTGTCCGAGCTGCACTTGCTTTTCCTGCGGGTTCCACTTCGCCAGTTGAGCGCGCGCGTCGTCGAGGGGCATCACCGACTTCAAGTAGTCGAGCAGCACAGCGTCTGCGGCCGCCGGATCGGGCATGGCCTTCGCCTGGTCACCCGCCGGGCCCTTCAGCGTCATCAGATACGTCGCCACGTCCGCGATCTGTGCGTCCGTGAGGCGCAGCGTGGGCATGTAGGTTGCCGGGCTGTAGTGCTTGGGATCGCGCACCCAGTTGTACAGCCACTGGTAGTTCGTCTTGTTGCCGATGTTCTCGAGCGGCTGGCCGAAGGTCCGGCGCGGCCCGATCTCGCTGCGGGCACCCTCGCCCACCACGTGGCACCCCATGCACCCGATCGACTTGACGATCTGCTCGCCATTCTTGGCGTTGCCGCTCGGCGGATTCTTCACCGCGAACTCGTGCGTCTCCGAGTTGGCGAAGAGGTAGGCGGCGATCGCGTTGATCTCGACCTCATTGCGAGGCGCATCTTCGGGCCCGCTATTGTTCGAGTTGTAGAAAAACCGCGGCATCCACGTCGTCGGCTTCACCGCGCGCGGGTTGCGAATCCAGTTCTTCACCCAGTCCTGTGACAGCTTCGAGTCGATCTTGGTCAGGATCGGCCCGGGCTTACGCATGTTTACGTCGAAGCCCTTGGTCTTGTGGCAGGCGTAGCACCCTGCGCGTTCGAACGTCGCGTAGGCGATGTTCAACTGCTCGGCGTTGGGAACGTAGACCTCCTGACGATGGCACTTGGCACACGAGGCCTGCGTCAGCGACTTGGGCAGCATGGGAAAGTCCCAGGAGTGCGACTCTTCCCAGCCGTACTTCTCTTCCCATTCCTCCCGCTGCTTCGCGTTCTCGGGCGCATGCTCCGCGTCACGGAAGCTGACCGACTGCCCCATGCCCTCGTGGCAGCCGGTGCACCCGACCTTGTCGATCGGATGAGGCGAGCTGCCGCCGAGATACAGGTCCAGGTTCGGGTGCGTCGTGAAGGGCTGCGGGTACTTTTCGTATCCCTTCTTGTCGATCGCCAGATGGCAGGTCGTGCACCGATCCATCTTCGGAATGGTCTTGAAGTTCACGTCGTCGACGACGTTCGGCAGGATGATCTGCTGAACCTTGAGGGTCGGCGCCATGAAGTCGAGCAGCGGCGCGTTCCGAAAGTAGGTTTTCACCGCGCTTGGGGCAATGTCGTTAAGCACCTTTCGCAGCCGGTCCCGCTCCGCGCGCACGTCTTCGATCTGCTTCTGCAGGTCCCCGGCCTTGCCGGTGAACTGGCTGAGCTCTTTCTGGACAGCTGTCTGCTCGGCGGTCGTCCGCTCCACGAGGAGGTTCAGTTCGGCAAGCTGCTTCTCTAAGGCCGCGACTTCCTGCGCCTGATTGGCCCCGGCTAGTTTGTTTGCCCTGGCCGCCTCGAACGCGTACTTGTCCTGATCGTAGGTGGCCTTCGCCGTCTGATAGTCGGAGTTGGCTCGATACAGGCGCACCTTGATGGCGTCCAGCTTGGCCTGGATCGCGTCCACCTGCTTCTGGTTCGCCGCGATGCTCTGCTGCGCCGCCCTCTCCTGCGCCACGAGCTGCTGGTACTTGTTCCGATCGATGGCCCGCGTCGCTGCCTGGAACTGCGCACGCGTCACCTGAATCTGCAGGTCGACAAACTTCCGCTGCGTGTTCTTCCATTCCCGGCTGTAGTCGTCCCAGACCATCCAGACAACCGACAGGAACAGGAACAGGCTGGACGCCGCGAAGACGACGTTCAGGAAGTCGACGTTGTAAGCGTGCCCGACACCCTTCTTTTCAGCCATGATCAGGTATGAGGTGCTCTAGATATTGAAAAAGAACTCGGGAATATGGACGACGTACTTCAGGTTGAAAATCCACCGGCCCAGCATCTTCAGCGGCAGCGACATCATGCTCAGGAACAGGACGACCCCCACGTAGTACCGCGGGCCGCCAAGCTTGTCGTAGTACGCCTTGAACAGCGTCTTGGCGAGCAGGGTCGGCAGCACGAACAAGTAGAACAGCACGAACAGGATTCCGAATATCTCACGCACATACCACTGCGACGGCAACCCCATCCCAAGGCCGCGCACCCAGATGTACTCGGACAGGTCGACGTTGGTCAGCGCAGCCAGCTTGTGGAGATCCCAGAACTCGAACGGCCCGAAGAAGTTCCAGTTCGGACCGCGAAGGAACGTCCCCAGCACGATGAGCGACGCCCAGAGCACGGCAAACCCGAACAGGAAGATCGTGATCTCCGCCTTCCGCTCCTTGAACGTGTAGTACCCATTTCCCTTCGGGTTCTTGTCGATGTACGGGATACAAATCAGCCCGACGATGATCAATCCGGGCAGGACGACTCCCGCCAGCCACGGATCGAAGTAGACGAGCATCTCCTGCAAGCCGAGGAAATACCACGGCGCCTTTGATGGATTGGGCGTATTCGCCGGGTTGGCCGGCTGCTCGAGCGGCGCCTTGAGAAAGATCGACCAGACGATCAGGATGACCGAGACGACAATCAGTGAAATCAGCTCGGTGTAGACGAGGTCGGGCCAGACCCAGACGCGATCGGATTCCGCCTTCTCGATGGGGCCGTCGCCCGCCATGATGCGCTGGTCGTTCAAGACGCCTTCGCGGATCGAGTACCAGACGAAGAAGACGAGCATGAAAATCAGCCCGACGATCGGCACGTTGTCCGGCTTCGTGACGATGAGGCGGAAGTTCGGGTCGAAGACGCCAAACACGAAGAACGCGCCGAGGGCACCCATGATGCCGTACCCGACCGTGTTCGACACAATCTTCTCGCGCTTCCAGATGAGCAAAAACAGCCCGACCACCGCGAGCCCGAAAAACAGCTCCGGACGGGTGAGCGCGTTGATGATCCCTTTGATGAAATTCATAATTCCTGGCTGTGAATTCTAAATTTCTACAGCGGACCCGAAATCCCGCCGTCTTTCCTGACGCGCCAGAAGTGCACGGCCATCAGCACGGCGATGCCGAGCGGCAGACCGACGCAGTGCAGGACGTAGAACCGCAGGAGCGCACCCTCGCCGACGAACGTGCCGCCGAGCAGCGCAAACCGCGCATCGTCCTGCGCGTGGATCAACGGCACGTCGCCCAGGCGCAGTAACGCAGCGCCCGGCCCTTCATGACCGAGGAACGGCGTGGCGCGCGCCATATTCGAGCCGACCGTGATAGCCCAGATGGCCAGCTGATCCCACGGCAACAGGTAGCCGGTGAACGACAGCAGGAGCGTCAGCACCAGCATGACCACGCCGACCGACCAGTTGAACTCGCGCGGTGGTTTGTACGATCCGGTCATGAACACCCGGAACATGTGCAGCCACACCGTGATGACCATCGCGTGCGCGCCCCAGCGGTGCATCTCGCGCATGATCCCGAGCGGCACATGCTCGCGCAGGCCGACGATGTCGGTGTAGGCGTATTCGAGGGTGGGCCGGTAGTAGAACATCAGCAGCAGCCCCGTGAAGGTCAGCACGAGGAACAGGAAGAAGCTGAGGCCGCCCATGCACCACGTGTAACGCAACTTCACGCCCGACTTCCGAATCCGCACCGGGTGCAGGTGCAGGAAGACGTTCGAGAGCATCACGAGCACGCGGTTGCGATCCGTGTTCGGCCGCTCGTGGCGGAACACCGACGTCCAGACCTGCGTTTCGGTCAGCCAGATCCAGAGCTTCGTGGCCGGGCCATCCTGCGGAGCAACCGTCTTAATCGCGCCGATTGGTGCGCCACCGGCAGCGACGGCCTCGGCCATCGCGACGCCGGAACGACGGGCGCCCAGGAGATTCTTGACCCCCGAAATCGCCAGCAGCAGCACCGCGACGAGCACTACGGCGAACGGACCTAGAACGCCCAGAACAAAAACGACCTCGCTCACTGACCTCCTCCATTGACCGTCTGCATGGCCCCTACGCCTTCAGGAACGCTTCCGGATCGACCCACTGCCCGAGCTCCTGCTGATAGTGCCGGCTCTTGTCGACGAGGATCTGTCCGTCGTCGGCGAGCACGATGCGGGCGCGCTCGAGCGGACGCGGCGCCGGGCCCTCGAAGTTGACGCCGCTCAGGTGGTAGCCGCTGCCGTGGCACGGGCACTTGAACTTGTTTTCCGCCGCCAGGTAGTTCGGCGTGCATCCGAGGTGCGTGCAGACAGTGATGAGCGCGAAGAAGCCGGTCAGATGGACGATGTCGTCGTCGGGCGTGCGCACAATCCAGACGCCGAAGGTGTCCTTCCATCGTTCGTCCACGCCGATGCCGTATTCGCTCGGGAGCCCGATTTTGAACTGCTGGGGCGGCTCGTTGAGAACGTTCGGGAACATGAAACGGCCGGTGGCCGCCAGCGCGGCGGCACTGGCAGCCGAGAATGCACCCCACGCCAGGCCCAGCCAAGCGCGGCGCGTGAGCAGCGGAGACGCGTCGTCGGGATCCCGGCCGGGCACGGCCTTCGCAACAGCGGGTGTCGCCGTCCGGGCCGCCGCTCCTCCGGGCGATGCGACAGAAGTCGTCTTGCCGGCAATGTCGGCCGCCGGCACGGCAGCCGGCCGCGGGGCGGCCGGCTTTTCCGAATGAGAGGGTGCGGTATCGTCAGCCATGCGTTACATGTCCTTTAGGGCTTCGAGCGCCGCCGCGCGGACCTTCATGCTTCGATCCTGCTGACTGAGCGCCGTAATCGGGTCGCGCAGCGTCTCGTCCTTGAGTGCCGCCGCCGCACGCAGTCCGCTGATCATCACGTCCGCGATTGGGTCCTGATCCTCGTCCTGCCGCACCTCGCGCGTGACGGCGTGCTCGACGTACTGGCGGTCAATCATCTGCCGAATCACGCCAACACCGTCGCGATCGCTGTGCCGCGCCAGGGCAATCGCGGCATTCCAGCGCACGTCCGCCGCCGGGTCCTGAAGCGCCGTGCGCAGGGTCACGAGTTGCGAGGTGCCCGGGAGCGCGCCGAGGGCATATACGGTCATCTTCCGAATGCCCGCATCGCTCGACTCGTACAATGCCTGCAGGCGTCCAACGATGGACTCGTCCCCTGACGAACCGAGCGCCCAGATGGCGCTGATTCGCGCTTCGCTGTCTGAATCGGCGAGCGCCTCGCTCAGATCCTCGATGGCCTTGGGCGGGAACGGCGGGTCGAGCCGGCCAATCGCCAGCGCGAGATATCGGCGCACGGCCGGATCGTCTTCCTTCGCGCGCTCGTATGCCGTGACGAGCGCAGGGCCCAGCGTCCGATCGCCCCTCACCTTCGGGTCCGCCATCAACCGCGACAATTCGTAGGCAGCCGGCCAGCGGCGATCGGTGCCACCGCTTTGGATTTCAGCCAGATAGTCCCGAGCCGTCCGGCTGTCGGTGAGCATCGAGCGAAACCCGACATATACGGCCGCGGTGACGGCCACCACGACGAGCGGGATCAAAAAAAACTGAATTGCGAGGGCGGGCGCAGCGACGAGCGGGTTTCGAGTCGCGGTTTCGCGCTCGACAAGCTTATCCATGTATGCGGGAACAGGCGAAGGGCCTTCGGAAGCTCCCGAAGACACTAAGTTTTACCATCTGGGCGCTTTAACGGTCAAGAAGGGGAAGGCGAATTGGGTAAATGCGCGATTGGGTAATTGGGTAATCACCCAACAATTACCCGACTACTCAAATCACCCGCTTACCCAATTCGTGAGGAACCGGTGCTATACCGCAGCCGGCTGTTTCTTCCCGGTATCCTGCTTGACGGTTACCGGCTTCAGGAATGGCATCAGGCCGCGCAGCCGCTCGCCCACCTGCTCGATGAGCTGATTCTGCTCGGCCTCGCGTACCTTGTTGAACCAGGGCCGCCCGGCTGCGTTCTCGGCAATCCACCCCCGCGCGTATTCGCCCGACTGGATGTCTTCCAGCATCTTCTTCATGGCCTTGCGGGTGTCGTCGGTCACAATCTTTGGCCCGCCTGTGTAGTCGCCGTGTTCGGCCGTATCGCTGACCGAATAGCGCATGTAGTTGAGGCCGCCCTGATAGATGAGATCGACGATCAGCTTCAGCTCGTGGCAACACTCGAAGTACGCGATCTCGGGCTGATACCCCGCGTCAACGAGGGTCTGGAAGCCCGCCTTGATGAGCTCGCTCACGCCGCCGCAGAGCACGGCTTGCTCGCCGAACAGATCCGTTTCCGTTTCCTCGGAGAATGTCGTCTCGATGACGCCAGCGCGCGTCACGCCAATCCCCTTGCCGTACGACAGGGTGGTCGCGAGGGCCTGGCCGGTGGCGTCCTGATGGATGGCGAACAGCGCCGGCGTGCCGGCGCCTTCCACGAACAGCTCGCGAACGCGGTGCCCTGGCGCCTTGGGTGCGATCATGGAGACGTCCACGTCCGGCCGCGGCACGACGGTTCCGAACCGGATGTTGAACCCGTGCGCGAACATCAAGGTGTTGCCGGGAGCGAGGTTCGGCGCAATCTGCTCCTTGTAGAGCTGGGCCTGCGTCGTATCGGGCGCGAGGACCATCACGACGTCGGCCCACTTGGTGACCTCGCCGACCTCCCCGACGGTCACCCCGGCGGCCCGCGCCTTCTCGCGCGAGCGGCTCGTCGCGGGCAGACCGACGCGAACGTCCACGCCGCTGTCCTTCAGGTTCAGCGCGTGCGCATGCCCCTGGGAGCCGTAACCGAGAATCGCGACCTTCTTGCCTCGAATGACGGCCAGGTCGGCCGCGTCGTCGTAATACATCTTCGCCATCACTGATCCTTTCATGGGGTAATTGGGTAATTTGGTAGGTGGGTAATCGGATTCTACGCGCCTCGCAGAACCGAGACGCACGAAGACCCGATTACTCAACTACCAAATCACCCACTCCCCAATTACCCAACCACGCAACTACCCAATTCGCCTGTCTATACTGACCCGCTGCTGATGTCAGTCGTCGCCGTCGCAGGCTGCGCAGCCTTCTGAGCGGCTTTCTCGCCAGCGCCCAACCCTCGCGCCATCGCGACCCGCCCGGTCCTGACCATCTCGACGACCCCGTACGGCCGCAGGACCTCGAGCAGGCTGTCAATCTTATCCTCGGTGCCTGTCGTTTCGACCACCAACGACTCCGGGCTGACATCGATGATGCGGGCGCGGTACACGTCAACGAGCTGCATGACATGCGTCCGCGCCTCCCCCGTCGCTGCCACCTTGATGAGGGCAAGGTCGCGGGCAATGGACGGCGTCGCGGTGATGTTCTGGACCCGGCGGACCGGCACGACCTTGTGAAGATGCGCCTCGAGACGCCGGGCGCCATACTCGTCGGTATCCACCACAACCGTCATACGGGAGATCCCGGCGGTCTCAGTGCGGCCGACCGTGAGCGACTCGATATTGAACGCGCGGCGCCGGAAGAGCGACGCCACCCGGTTCAAGACGCCAGGCTTGTTGTCGACGTAAATCGCAAGTGTGTGCAGCATCTCTGTTCTTTCATCCACGGCTCATCACGAAGTCACGAGGAAAACGAAGGGCACGAAGAACTCTTTGTACAAAGCCTGCTTCGTGTGCCTCGCGCCCTTCGTGTCTTCGTGATGTACCGTCGTTCGTATCAAAGTCAGTCCGCGGCCGTCTCCACAATGGGCGACGGCCGCCGGATCATCTTGTGCAGATCGGCGCCGGCCGGCACCATCGGAAACACCGAATCCTCCTGCTCAACCTGAAAGTCGATGACCGCCGCGCGCCCCGATCGGCGCGCCGCGTTCACCGCGTCGGCCACTTCGCCTCTGCGGGCCACCGTCGCGCCGTTGATGCCGAACGACTCGGCCAGCTTGGCGAAATCAGGACCGATGAGCGGCGTCGCGGCGTAGCGCTTCTCGTAGAAGAACTCCTGCCACTGGCGCACCATCCCCAGATAGCCGTTGTTGATGATGGCCACGTTGACGTCGAGCCCTTCCTGAACGATCGTCGCCAGCTCGCACATCGTCATCTGAAACCCGCCGTCGCCGACCACCACCCAGACCTCGGCGTCCGGCCGGGCCACCTTCGCGCCAATCGCGGCCGGCAACGCAAAACCCATGGTCCCCAGGCCGCCCGACGTGATGAGCGAGCGCGACCGGTCGTGCTTGTAGTACTGCGCTTCCCACATCTGGTGCTGGCCCACGTCGGTCACGACGACCGCGTCGCCGCTCGTCAGGCGCCAGAGGTCGTTGATCACGTGCGCCGCGTAGAGGTGGCCGTCGTCGGGCAGGCTCTGGATGTCGCGGACTGCCGAGTCCCCTTTCTGGGTGTCGATCGTGCGCAGCCACCCGGACCGGTCGCGCTTCTCCACGTGCGGCATCCATTCGGCTAGCGCACCGCGCAGATCTTTCGCGATGGCGACATCGACGCGCACGTTCTTGTTGAGCTCCGCCCGGTCGATATCGACGTGAATCTTGCGCGCGTTCAACGCGTACGTCTTGAGATTGCCGGTCACGCGGTCGTCGAAGCGCATGCCCAGGGCAATCAGCAGGTCGGCCTCCTGGATCGCGTTGTTCACCCAGGCCTCGCCGTGCATGCCCATCATGCCCAGATTGAGCGGGTGGGACGCCGGGATGCCGCCGATGCCGAGGAGCGTTGTCGCCATCGGAATCTGCGCGCGCTCCGCGAACGCAATCACGTCACGCTCGGCGCCCGACTGCATGATGCCGTGGCCGGCAAGAATCAGCGGACGCTCGGCGCTGTTGATCAACGCAATGGCGTCGCGCCAGTCCCCGTCGCCAGGCAGCGCCTCGTCGAAGGCTTCCGTCAGATGAGGCTCGGCGGCAGCCCAGTCCACTTCACAACTGGCCTGCTGGGCGTCCTTGGTGATGTCGACCAGCACCGGGCCCGGCCGCCCCTCGCGCGCCACTGCAAACGCCTCGAGCACCATCGGCGCCACGTCCTCCGGCCGCGTCACCAGGTAGTTGTGCTTGGTGATCGGCAGCGTGATGCCCGTGATATCGCACTCCTGAAACGCATCAGAGCCGATCAGTTTGCTGCCCACCTGGCCCGTGATGCAGACGATTGGCGACGAGTCCATCATCGCCGTCGCGATGCCGGTCACCATGTTGGTCGCACCGGGGCCTGACGTCGCTATGGCGCAGCCCACTTTGCCGCTCGCCCGCGCGTAGCCGTCCGCCATGTGCGTGGCGCCCTGCTCGTGCCGAACCAGGATGTGCCGGATCGGATAGCCGAGCATCGCGTCGTACGCCGGCAGAATCGCCCCGCCCGGATAGCCGAAGATGTCGGTGACCCCTTCGCGCACGAGCGACTCCCAGAGAATCTGCGCACCAGTCAGCTTCATACAGCTCCTGATATTGCAGATTTCAGACTGGAGATTGCAGATTGGGCGGAGCCCCACACCTGCGATCCACTCTGCAATCCAATCTGCAATCTGAAATCTGCCATCTGCAATTCCCTGCCGTCTCAGCCCGTGACCGCGCCAATCGACGCCGACGACACCAGCTTCGCGTACTTGGCGAGCACCCCGGTCGTATAGCGCGGCGCCGGCCCGACCCACTGCTTCAGCCGCTTCTTTATCTCGGCCTCCGGAATGTCCAGATCAATCCGGCGCGCCGCGATGTCGATCACGATCGGATCGCCATCACGAACGGCGGCCAGCGGCCCACCGCGCGACGCTTCCGGAGACACGTGCCCGACCATGAAGCCACGGGTGGCTCCCGAGAATCGGCCATCGGTCACGAGGGCTACGTGGTCGCTCAGACCGGCACCGACAATTGCCGCCGTGACCCCGAGCATCTCGCGCATGCCGGGCCCGCCGCTCGGGCCCTCGTAGCGGATGACGATGACGTCGCCGGCCTGGATGCGCTGATGCTGAACGGCATCGAAGGTCGCTTCCTCGCTGTCGAACACACGCGCAGGACCGCGGTGAAGCGCCCGTTCCGTTCCCGACAACTTCACGACCGCACCTTCAGGAGCCAGCGAGCCGTGCAGGATCACGAGCCCCCCGGTCTTCTTGATCGGGCTGCTGAGCGGTCGCACCACCTCCTGCCCCGTCGTTTCCACCGCCATCACGGCTTCGACGCCGAGCGTGCGGCCGCTGACCGTCGCCTCGTCTCCCTGCAGCAGCTTCGCCTCGAACAGCCGCTGCGCCACGAGGGCGCTGCCGCCAGCCGCGTGGAGATCGGTCGCGACGAAGCGGCCCGACGGCTTGAGATCGGCCAGCAGCGGCACGCGCGCGCTGATGACGTCGAAGTCGGGCAGGGCCAGTTCAACACCAGCCTCCTTCGCAATCGCCAGCAGGTGGAGCACGGCGTTGGTCGAGCCGCCAGTGGTCGCGACGGCTGAAATCGCGTTCTCGAATGCCGCCCGCGTCATGATGCTGCGCGGACGAACGTCGCGTCCCACGAGCGACATCACACGCTCGCCGGCTTGCCGCGCAACTTCGCCTTTCGCCGGGTCGTTGGCCGGCACGCTGCCGCTGCCGAGCCCCGCGATGCCAAGGAACTCGCACGCGATCGACATGGTGTTCGCCGTGAACTGTCCGCCGCACGCTCCGGCGCCCGGGCACGCAACGGACTCGATGTTGCTCAGCTCCGCGTCGCTCATCCGGCCGGCGCCGTGCGCGCCGACGGCCTCGAACACGTCCTGAATCGTCACGCTCTGGCCGTGGAATAATCCTGGCGCAATCGACCCGCCGTAAAGAATCAGCCCCGGAATGTTCAACCGGGCCAGCGCCATCGCGGCCCCGGGGATCGTCTTGTCACAGCCGACGAGCACAATGAGGCCGTCAAAGCCGTTGCCGCGCGCCACGAGCTCGATCGAATCGGCAATCACCTCGCGGCTGACGAGTGAGGCTCGCATCCCCTCGGTGCCCATCGTGATGCCGTCCGAGATCGATACCGTGTTGAACTCCATCGGCGTGCCGCCCCGGGCACGGATGCCGGCCTTCACGTGAACGGCCAGGTCCCGTAGATGAAAGTTGCACGGACCGATCTCGATCCACGTGTTGGCGACGCCGATCAGCGGCTTCTTGAGATCGGCATCGGTAAAACCGACCGCCTTGAGCATCGCGCGCGCCGGCGCGCGGCTCGGGCCCGTCGTCAGGGGATTCGGACGAAACGTCATGAGACCACCTCGAAAGGGTCCGGCTGGTGGCTTTCGCGGGTCTTCCAGCTGG
>Ga0105248_10007816_pt1 | contig 11741 bp, 11 predicted proteins | sample KBSS34metaG_FD_81524 | JGI IMG/M metagenome (GOLD analysis project Ga0105248, IMG submission 81524) | Switchgrass rhizosphere microbial communities from Kellogg Biological Station, Michigan, USA - KBS S3-4 metaG | ecosystem: Host-associated > Plants > Roots > Rhizosphere > Soil | place...
ATTCCCGATTGCTGTTGGATAGTCAAGAGTTGCCAATCAACAGTCAGTCCCATGTCCACGTAAGGCGCGAACACTTTCGATCCGGGTGGTGGCGGCGGCGGGCCGCTGAGGGTGGTTACGTTTATCGCTGTGCTTTGCGCGGAGCTACCCGCAGCGTCTGTGGCGGCGACGCGAAAACTATAAGTCGTCACCGGAGACAAGCCCGTTATGCTCACGTTGGGACTGCTTGAAGTCGCGACCGCTACACCGTTTCTAAAAATCGTGTAGCCAGTCAGGACGCAGTTCACGGCGACGGTTGAAGCGGTCCAGCTCAGATTCGTGCTGTTGCTTGTTGTTCCCGAGGCTTGTAGTCCGGTGGGCACGCTGGGAACTGTCGTGCACGCGCTGCACGTTCCGATGCTGGTCCATGGCGCGCCACTTCCCGGTCCACCATTGTTTGTAGCGGGATTTTGGCCCTGCGTCCAAAAGTTGGCCTGATAGTTCACGCCGTTAACACTCGCAGTCATGCCGGCGGTGTAAACGCTGGTAGAGTTCCAGGTTGGCGCACATGATCCGCCACCGCCGCCACCGCCTCCCGATCCACTACATGTCCCGTTGCTGGTCCATGGTTGACCGCTTCCCGGGCCACCGTTGTTGGTGGCGGGGCTTTGACCCTGGGTCCAGAAATTTGCGGTGTAGTTAATTCCGTTCTGACTCACGGTCATGCCGGCGGTATAGACCGTGGTAGAGCTCCAGGTCGGGTTACAAGTCTGTGCAGCGGTCACGCGCGCTGTGCACAGCAACAGAAAAGACAGTCCGAGAGCACATTGGATTTTTCGAGCTGAATTCATAGAAGTCTCCTTAGGTGGTGATTAGGAGGTTGACCTGGCGCGGGAAGGGAAGACTCGTAAATCCCGGGGGTGAACAAACGAGAATGTGAGGCTAGTTTCTATGCCTAACAACAGCGGTTGTCAATAGTCTTTCGGCGAGTCTGTTGAGTACGCGTCGTACGCCGCGCGCGCGATCTCCGCAATCAACTTTTCCTGGGCGGCGTCGCGCAGTTTCGATCCACTCACTAAGACTGCGATTGCCAGATGTCCGCGACCTGAAGGCAGCGTGATGATGCCGACGTCGTTGGTAACTTTCGCCGTTTTTGTAACCGCATCTTGCTCGCCCGAGCCGGTCTTGTCGGCGACAAGTGTGCCGCGCGGCAAGTCTCCCCGGAGTCGATGCAAACCGATCGTTCCTTTCTGCATGAATCCGATTAACAGGTTAGCGTGGGCCGGCTGGAGGATCTTTCCCTGGTGCAGTTGCGCGAGGAGGTTTGCAATATCTTCAGCCGTTCCGGTGTTCGGGTTTTGGCGGGTCTTAACGAATTCGCCGCTGGTTATATGAATATCGAGATTTTGAAATCCGAGAGAACGCATTCGCTCGGTGACTTTGAGTGGACCACCCGCGAGTTGAACCAGTTTGTCCGCCGACGTGTTGTCGCTGCGTGCGATTGCAAAGTCGATGAGCTGTTCGATGGTGACGTCGACGGGCTTTCGCCAAAGCGCTGCATTTCCGGGCGTGCCGGTGACGATTTCCGCGGGTGTCATATTAACCTTCTGGTCGAGGCGCAGACGGTTCTCTTCTATGTCCTTCAGGACGGTAATCGCTAATGGCAGTTTGTACACGCTATAGAGTGGCAGTTGAGAGTTACCGTTGAGGGTGATCGTCCTTCCGCTTTCGATATGAATAACGGCGAGACCGACTCTTCCTTGCGCTCCATCGGCAATAGTTTTTAAACGCTGCTCGAGCTCTTGTTCTACTTTGCCGGGCTGGTTTTGTGCGCTGGACGTTGCCGGCGAGGAAGGTTCATTGGCCTTTCTCGACTCGGCGGTGGTTGTAGACTTGGCGCAGGCTGAAGCGAACGCCGAGCAGAGCAGCAGAACACAGACCGAGTTGAAACGCATGAATGAGATCCTCCTGGCTCACATTAACCCCACCATCCCGTCTTGAGTCAAACGAAAAATTTCGGCGCCGCGGTAATACGGTGAAGAGTTCAGCAACTTATCCGTACAGCAGTAATTCTGCAGAACTCACATCGAAAGGAAAATGCAATGAAAACTCTGTTACTAAAAAAGCTCACGGCGCTGGCAATAGCGCTCCTGATTCTGACCGCTTCGACTGCCACGCGCGTTGACGCGGCCACCGCGGACCTAACGCCGCCGCAGGTCGAGGCAGTGATTGAGGACGCGTTCGCCGGATTAGTCGCGTTCGACGTCCAGCGAGTCATAAACAATTTCGCGGCTGACGCGGTGCTTGAGGACCCTGCGGGAACTCCGCCCATGCAAGGAACACAAGCGATCGCGGCTTACCTCGAAACGTTCCCGACGCTGTTCAATCAAATGAAACTCTACTCGCTCGACATCAAGGTGCGCGGTCAGGAAGCGGCCGTTTCATGGCGGATACGTTTTACGACGAAGAGCGGGCACGTCTTCTTTTTGGAAGGCATCGGCTTCTTCAGGTTGAACCAGGAAGGGAAAATCGAACTGGAGCGGGAGTTCTTTGATCTGGACTATTTTCTGGCGCAGTTGCAGAAGTAAACGTTCTCATAATTTTTCTCATAGCAACGCGGAGGAGCCTGCCACAGTGAGCACTCTCATCAGCAGGGTTCACCTGTTCGCTGGTCTTTATCTGGGCCGGCGCCATGGCAGGCTCCACAGTCCGCGTGCCGCGAGGATGACGGAGAAGAGCCCGGTCACGCCGATCGCGAGGAGCGTCCAAACCCAGAAGAACTTGCCACTCGAGTTGGCGATTCTCCCGCCGACCATTCCCGCGCCTCTCGCATGCAGGAAGGGAATGCCCAACGCAAGCAGCGACCCGAGCAGAATTATGATGTAGCCCGAGCGTCGTCCGGCGAGCACCACCGTTGCATACAGCCAGAGGACACAGATGGGCACGGCAGTGAGGTTCGATGGCCCTCCTTTTTCAAACCCGCGAACGATGTCGTCTGACAAGTGAAACGTCAGCAGCAGGATCGAGAGCAGCGACGTGACGGTTAACGTGATGTTTTGTTTCAATTGATGGTCCCCTTTCCGGGAAGCTGCCGCGGTCTATTCGATGAAGCGATAACCGATTCGGTGGACGGTGATGATGTGTTGCGGCTGCGACGGGTCAGGCTCAATCTTTTGGCGCAGCCTGGCGATATGATTGTCAACGGTGCGCGTAACCGGACTGCTTGAATACCCCCAAACCTCGTCGAGCAGTTGATCGCGCGTGACGATTTCACCCCGATGCCGGATCAGGTAACGCAGGATCTCAAACTCGCGAGCTGAAAGCTCCAATGCTTCGCCGCGTTTGCGCGCCGTGTATTTTTTGAAATTCAACTCTACATCGCCAAACTTGAAATTCTCGATTTCGGCGACTTGTTTTGTAGCCCTGCGCAAATGCGCCCTGATTCGCGCGAGTAGTTCCTTGATGCTAAACGGTTTCGTCACGTAATCGTCCGCGCCGACTTCGAGGCCCACCACCTTGTCCGTCTCCTGACTCCGCGCCGTCAGCATCACAATCGGAGTTTCGATCCCGCGCCGGCGCAAAGTGCGGCACACATCTATTCCACTCATCACAGGCAGCATCACGTCGAGCAGAATGATGTCCGGCTTTTCAGTCGAGGCCTTCTCGATGCCTTCTTTGCCGTTGCGGGCCACGCAGACCTCGTAGCCTTCATACTCACAGCTATCTTTCAGACCAAGAACCATGTTCGGTTCGTCTTCGATGATCAGTACTTTGGCCAACTTATGTGTCTCCTGGACTAGCTTCCGCCATCAGCAGCACCGGGCGCGAGGGGAAGACGAATCGTAAAACGACTGCCTTTACCGACGTCGCTCTCGACGGAGATGGTGCCCTTGTGCGCTTCGATGATGTGCTTCACGAGCGATAAGCCGAGGCCGCTGCCTTTCACGTCATGGACCAGCCCGTTGCCCACGCGGTAAAACTTCTCGAAAACCTTTGCCTGTTCAGTGCGCGGAATGCCGATGCCCCGATCTGCGACTTCAATAGACAGATCAGAACCGAGCGTTTCCGTTTTGATCGAAAGCTGTTTCTTTTCGCCTGAGTACTTAATTGCGTTATCGACCAGATTCGAGATCGCCTGGGCCATTGCATCGCGATCGATCAATACCGGCGGCAGATCGGGTTGGATGTTTGTTTGAACGTCAAAGCCGGAGTTGGCGATCTGGTAGCGATAACTGGCAAGCACATTCTCGATCACTTCGGCCATATCGCTGTGGGCGAAGTCATACCTTTTCCGTCCGGCCTCGATTTTTGAGAAGTCGAGGATGTTGTCGATCATCTTGTTCAAACGCAGGCTCTCATGCCGGATGATGCGGTAGTACTCGGTCTTCTTCTCTTCACTGTTGACGCGACCCAACTCGAGGATTTCGGAAAACAGGCTGAGTAACGAGAGCGGTGTCTTTAGCTCATGCGAGACATTTGAGACGAAATTAGATTTCGCCTGCGCCAGACGCGCTTCGCGATCGGTGGCGCGTATGGCGAGAGCGATACCGCAAAACAGAAACACGATCACGAGGAGAGTTAGACCAGCACTGTGCAGAAAACTGTCGCGCGCGAGTTCATCGAGATTTGTAGTCTTCAGGCCGACGGCGACTTTCCAATTGGAGAACGGACGATCGAGGTTGCTCGCGAACAGGTTTGCGTTTTCAGTCGCGACGTTTGAGAAAAGGACGCGCTGGTTCTCGTCGCTAACGGTAATCGCCACGTCTGATGACTCGGCAGTGTTCCCGTGAAACTTGTTTACGGTTTTCGTTATGCTACCGGCGATCAAGTCAGCGACGATGAAACGTTCAGTTAACAGGACACCCGCGAACCCGCTCTGCTCTCCCGTGGCAAGATTCGGCAACGCATAAAACAGGTATCGCCCTTCGAACAAGTACTTGCGATCGGCGTCAACGAAGTTTTGGGCCATTCGCGCTTTTTCAAAGAGAAACTGCAGGCGCGCCTTTGTAGCCGCATCTGTTTTTTGCTGTTCGCCCGGGTAGCCGAGAACAAAAATATCCTCGATTTCGGGATGCGAACGCTTTACGTTTGCGAAGTACTTGTCGAGCTCTTCCGCGGCGCCGCGGGATGACACGTTGAGGCTGCCGATCGGGTTCAACGTCTGCGCGGCAACTTCGGCGAGACGTTGCTTCATCTGCTGCTCTACGTAAGTGAAACCCTGTCGCAGGTTGTCCTTGAAGGCGCCTTTGGTTTTGTTCTGGAGTTCGGCGAGCGAGCGATACTGCATGTAAGTCAACACGAGAAGTGGCAGGACCACGCCGACTGACACGAATATCGTCAACTTTTTTCTCAGCGATAATTTGCTGATTCCATCCCGGAACCTACTGCGCGACAGCATACTGCGAGATTCTACAGACGTTCCGCAGCGGAGTTGTAAAAAGTTGTCATCGAGCGGGGGGATGGCAGGAGAAAGGTTTTAATACTTGATAACTTCAAACGGGCACTCAGCAACTTTGACTAATGAACCGTCTGGCTCTTTTCCCATAAGCAGGAGCACATAATCGCCGGAAGATAGAGCGCCGGTTGATATGACGGGAGTGGCGATGATGGTTTGATTAGGCGTGAGTGGCTCCGTCCAACTCACAGATGTTACGAAACCACCGTCTGCCGTTTTTATCGTGATGGCATAGTCCTCGTGAACTGCTACTGTTTCGAGGGCGATCTCGAATCGAATCCAGCTAAGTGAGTTTGATATGCCGATACTGGTTTTACCATGGCTGCTCGGGTTTCGCGGAATCAGGGAGTAAGTGTTGAAAGGCGCCACCTCAACACCGTCGAGCGTTATGGTCGTCTGATCGGCGCGACTTCCGGCTTCGTAACCGTCGCGAGCTGGTGCGGATGGCAGAGTTAACAGGTTAAGCACAGTGCGCCCCTGAAGCGGAAGTTGAGTTAACATCTTGTTTACAAATGTGCTGCCGAGTGAAGAGTCTTCTTTATGGACAACTAGTTCGATTGGTTCAGGCTTACTATTTGCAATCTTCTCGGGTTCGTTCTGTACCTCTGTTAAAGGTCGCGGTCGGCGAGTAGGAGTTGTCGCACCTCCAGGACGACTCGATTTGGCAGGCCGTGGGCGCAGTGCTTTAAGTTGCGCAGCGATGTCCGCGGTATGTGGGTGTTCGGTGTCACTGCTTTGCGGTAACGCCTGAGTGGGTTTGCTAAGATCCGCGGATTCTATGTGTAGCTTGCGTAGTTGATTAGTCATTCTCCTGTAATCAACGACTAGCCATGCAAGCAAAGCTACGAAAACAATAGCAACCGCGATCGTTGCCATCCGTAACAGACTCGGAAATCGACCGATCTTGAAGACGTCGAGCAATGTATAGGGGTCTTTGATTTCAACTGATCGAGTGGCAGATATGGCGCCTGTGAGAGCACGCGCAAACCGAACTCGATCTCTTCCACGCGATGAGCTCGCAAAACTGTCTTCAAACCTGCGCCGCTCCTCCTCGCCCAGTTCACCGCGAACGTAAGCATCGATCAAATCATCTTCGGCGGTTAGGATCTCCTGAAAAGCAACTTCATCCTCAAAATACTCTGACTCGAGTTGCGCGCGCTCGGCCGAAGAGGACAGACCCAACAAGTATCGGACTCGTTTCGTTTCCGAAATTGACCTGGATACCAAACCGAACCCTCCTTTCACGCGCCAATAACCATAGTTAACAGTCAGTCGGTGCATCCGACCGAGCAAGGCACTTCTGCACGCATGCCTCAAGATTTATTCGTTGCCGATGCATCTTTACGCGCAGTGTATTCAACGAGATGCCAAGCCTCGCGGCGAGTCGTCGGCGGCAGTCGATTTTCTCGGCTTTGTTATACCGATGGTACTCGGTGATAACCTCACGATCTTCGTCGCTGAGATCTGCCAGACACTGCTCCAGGCAGTGTTGATAGTGTGCCGCTTCAACCTGAGCTCCTATTGCCGGCAGTTCAATAGCCGATTCTTCTCCGAATTCGCGCTTCCGATTATGCCGCTTGAGGGACTCTGCATGAACCAGCTTGGCGACACCGTAGATGTAGCCAGTAAGGTTATAGATATCTTGACCCTCGTAGATTCTCCGCGTGACGCGATTTATCGTTTCGTCGGCATCGATATCAGGTGCTTCCGATCCGCACCATTGAAAGTACTTCAACAGCTTAAACCGGAGGTGCTCATACTTCTCTCCCGCCTTGTCGCGATCTCTGTCGAGCGTGGCAAGAAAGCCGTCAAACGCGGCTTGAGTGAGAACCCATTCGGTTTTGGGTCGAAATTTGGCGAGACTCACGTCTGAACACTCTCAAAAACTACGATTCAGGCTCCGCTCTCCGATACTGCGCACACCTTTCTGATTGAGGTGATAGAAATCTCGAAAACATTACATGATTTCCGCGGCAATATTTCGAGAGGCGAAACGCCCCGCATAAGACGCCGTGACAACCACGTTCACTTTGATCTCCGGCGAGGTCAGGGTGTAGGCAAGCCACAGCACCGGGTTTTGTTTGTCTAACCCGTGAAAGTTAAAGGGCCGGTGTCGCCACCAGCCCTACTTGAAAACCAGTTTGTCGGTCAGGGTGAATTAGTAATTGACGTTGCCAACGAGGGTGAACGTGTAGGCGCCGGTGATGAAGTTCTGCTCGACTACGATTGCAGCTCTTCCGCTTGCTCCTTCAAAACGGCCAGTGCCGCTTTGGAAGACCATGTCGCCGGTTGCGATTCCGGTTCGCAGGTCCATCCGGCCATTCTCGATGACCGTCGGTAGACGATCGCCGTTGGCAGCTACATACGTAACTTCACCGGCCGGATGCGAGATGTTCGGATCGTTGGCGTCAGGCAGGAATTGAAGCGTGCCCGTCCCGGTAAACAATCCCAGTTGAGTTCCGTGACCGGATACCGTAACGGTCGCCCCGACGACATTGCCCGCGCCATCGGTGATGAAGGTTGCGAGGCCATTTCCATTGGAGGCGAATGGACGCTCAGTTGCGCTTACCGGGTTGATGCCCAGCAGCAGGGCAGAAATGAGAAGCAGAGTTCTGACTGTGAGAAAGCGTTTCATGATGATCTCCTTACTATGGCGAAATCAATAATTCCTGTTTGGTGAAGTTGCTGAACCGCCGGCCTTATTACCATGCCGCGCGCGTTTTTATGCGTTTGTAAAAACCTGGCCCACCGCCGGGGCGTCCGCTGCGACTGTGGGCCAACATATCGTCTACTGCAGTGCGATCTTTGATACGAAGATTCCGGTGGGTAGATGTGGAAACCGCGTTCCGCTAATACCTCAAGGTAGCGGGCGTTGAAGTGGTGGCGGTACGGTTTAAGGGTACTGAGCTACGGGTGCTGATCCGATCGTCGATGGCTTCGTTACTGCCTCACGCGCCTGAACGCGTTTGCAAAAACATAATCCGCCACCTTCCGGCCCTGTGCTATTCCCTCGGTTTTGTCGAAAGCCCAGTGAATGCCCAGGTAGATTCGACTTTGACCGTTCTCTTCCTCAGCGTCGGAGAGTTTATTGAAAGTGCGCGGCAGGAACGGCCGAACCTGACCATCATTGCCTGCGGTCGAGCCGTTGAATTCATCTGAAACGAAGGTGAAACGAATGTGATCGGTTCCGTAGAAGTTGCGCAGAGTCTCAAACAACGCGCCGCCGAAGGTCGCATGGCCCGACGGGTAGCTCGGAAAGGGAGGTGTGAAATTCGGACCCTGAAGATTACTCGCAGGCGCGCCGAGTGGCGAGAAAGTAATATCGCCGCGCGTATTGGGATTGCCGTCGCCCAGGCCGAGTGGTCCAGTGCCGGGATCCGCCTCGCGAATACCGCCTACCGGGCGCCAGTAGTCGTAGAAAAACTTCGACTCCCAGGCTGCGATGCCGGCGTCGGCCATCGACACATTGATTAACGCCAGAAGCCTTGCCAACTCCTGAACGTCGTTAGTGTTTCTTACATCGGCGACTGTGAGGGCGATCTGATTGTAAAGGCGGGGCGGCGCGCACAAGCTCGGCGTTCCGTCGTATGCCCAGAAAATTCCGATATGCGTCTGCTCGGCATTGCGCTCAGTCGGGGTAACGATGCCATCACCGCCGAAACGCTTGACCTCTCGAAAGGCGCTCGTATAAGCCTGACTCGTCATTGACGGAGGTGCAGGTATTCGGAACTGGTTGCCCGTCTGCAAGACAAATGGCTCAACCTCGCCCCAGTGACCGCCAAGAGCAAGACGAATGAGACTGATGGGATCCTGCCGCCATCTTCCTGGATTGTTGCTTGTAATCCAATCGCCTCCATCTTGAACCAGTACAGGTTCAGCATGCGCTGAACCATCATTGCTTCTCATCTCCAGGATTGCTGCCGCCGCTCCGCTGCCGAGAGTGATCCCGCGCGTCTTGGCCGGGCTATCCGGGATGTCTGCGAGATCTTCCACGAGCTGCTGATCAAAAGCTGCTTGCTGGGAAGGAAACATCACCACCAGCGTATCGTGAGCTGCCTGGGCGATTGCGCTGTCAACCGAGGTATCGTCATGCACGCGGGGAATGCCGGTGTAGGTGCTATAACGTCCCTGGATCGCATTAATCGCGTCGAATATCGCGATGTGCACGACCGCCATCGCGCGTGCCGATCGACCGGGTCCGAGTTGTTCGCCGAAGACGCGTGGGTCGCCGAGTGGGACGGGCGTATGATCGAGTCCGCTAGCGTCAATCGCAACCGAATTCCAGTGAACGAGACGATGTAATGAGTTTCCGCCGCGGTTAAGGTTGGGCAGGTCCCTTGATGGCGCCTGCGGCTGAGTTCTTGGTTGTGTTTGTAAGGCGGGTTGGTAACGTTCTCCCCACACCCGGTTGAAGTCTCGCGTGCCCTCCTGGGAAGAGGCCGTGAGAGTCACGACTAGAGCAATCATCGCGAACGCCGGCACAAACAGACTTCGGCTTGTTCGCAGAAACCTGCGGCTATTGTGAGATGTTGGGGACATGTTTTGGCCGTCCTTGAATTCATTGGATTTAGCGAGTGCTTCGGGATTGGGGAGCGTTGTTTTTCGGGCCGGACATTCTTACCACAACTGCGTTTATTTGCGCCAGCCTTTTAGAGCTTGCTCATAAACATCGTCGCTCTTATATAGCGGACAAACTGGTATGCTGTAGCGCACCAGCTCGTTGCCCAGATAGAACATAATCCGACAGTAACTCCCAATCGACCTCACAGCCCGCCGGCATAGCGCCGTTGGGAACTCCCAGTCCAGAACCGAAAGGTATGCAGTTCGAATCGATCTGCGTGCTCCGTCATCAACCACTGTCGCCGGCCGACGCACGCCTCGAGTTGTGTCACGGCCGGCGCACCAACCACAGAGGAAAGGGGCAAATGGAATGAAAAAGTCGAAGATCGGAATTGTTACCAAAACACTGCTTGCATTTTCTGCCGGGCTCGTCGTCCTGATGCTTTCCCTGGCAACGGCAACAATGGCGCCGGTGAGCGAAGGGTTCGAGGCGGGCGGCAAGACTTCCTACGCGGCGGCTAACGTAACACTGGGCACCGGGTCGTGGTTCATGGACGATGCGCTGACCGGCAATCTCTCTACCGACAGAAAAACCGGCGCCTATTCCGCTCGCATTCGGGAGATCGGTCGGGTGCGCATGAACTTCAATAAGACCGGCGCGGGAACTGTTTCTATTCAACATGCAGTGTTCAGCAGCGATGGTCCAAGCACCTGGCAGCTTTGGTCGTCAACCAATAACGGGAGCACCTGGATTCAAGTCGGCTCAACTGTGACTACCAGTTCGACGTCGCTTCAAACCGCATCCTTTACCGTCAATAACAGCAACGCGATTCGTTTTGAGATCAGGAAAGTTTCCGGCGGCGCCAATCGCATCAACGTCGACAATATCCAGATTGGTGACTCCTCGTCTCCGACGCCGACTCCTACGCCGACTCCCAGCGAACATCTCACGATGGGAAATCCGAGCAACGCGGTAACCAACGTGTTGCAGCCGAACAATTACCTGATGGAGAAACCGCAGTACACGATGTCTTACAGTCGTGACAACGGTGGGCCAAACTGGGTGAGCTGGCACCTGGATGCGTCGTGGCTGGGAAGCGCGCCGCGCCAGGATGATTTTCGCGCCGACACGACTCTGCCAACCGGTTGGTATCGAGTGCAAGCGACCGATTTTTCGGGTTCAGGCTTTGATCGGGGCCACATGTGTCCTTCAGCAGATCGCACGATTACTGTCACCGCCAACTCTGCCACTTTTCTGATGACCAACATGATTCCGCAGCTTCCAGCCAACAATCAGGGTGTGTGGGCCAATCTGGAAAGTTATAGTCGAACCCTGGTCTCACAAGGCAACGAGCTTTACATCATTTCCGGTGGGCAAGGATTGCAGTACTTCATTGCGAACGGACATGTGGCAGTGCCCGCGCAAACGTGGAAAGTAATCATCGTCTTGCCGGTGGGGAGTAACGACGTTTCACGAGTGACTACGTCGACGAGAACGATTGCGGTGGTAATGCCTAACTCCGGAACGATCGGCACTGACTGGCGAGCATATCGGGTGAGCGTGGACCAGGTCGAGGCGATCACGGGCTACGATTTCTTTTCCAACGTATCCTCCGGCATACAAGCCGTGATCGAGGGAACAGTCGACAACCAGTAAGGAGAACCAGACCGTTCTCATTGGGGAGTCACCAGTTGCGCCTGACGCTGGGCGGACATGCTCGTGCTGTGCAAACGATGCTCCTTCAAC
>Ga0105248_10007819_pt1 | contig 11740 bp, 14 predicted proteins | sample KBSS34metaG_FD_81524 | JGI IMG/M metagenome (GOLD analysis project Ga0105248, IMG submission 81524) | Switchgrass rhizosphere microbial communities from Kellogg Biological Station, Michigan, USA - KBS S3-4 metaG | ecosystem: Host-associated > Plants > Roots > Rhizosphere > Soil | place...
ATCATCAACCCCAAGGGCATGGCCGGCAGCGAAACGCCGGCCTGGGTTACGGTTGTCACCCTCATTGCCTCTCTGGTTGCGATTGCCGGGCAGCTCGCGCTCATCCGCCTTGCCCTAGGACCGTCCGTGACGGTTGGAGGAGCGATCAGCCATGGCATGCGGCGGATGCCGATCTATCTGCTTTCGGGCATCATCATCGTCTTCGGGTTGATCGTCGCGGCCGTTCCCTTCGTTGCGGCTCTTGCCGCCATGGGCGTTCCCGTGACGCAGAGGGGAATGCCGTTGACGCCATCCGTCGCGATCGCCGGGCTCCTGTATTTCATCCTTCTCATCTACGTCGGCGTGCGGATGTCCATGACTGCTCCCGCAGCGAGCGCGGAGCCGATCTGGCCTGTGGCAGTCCTCAGGCGCAGCTGGGACCTCACTGAGGGGCATTTCTGGAAGCTGCTGGGATTTCTCGTTGTTTATCTGCTCGCGGCGATCGTCGTGCTGATCGGGATTACGGCAGGGCTGGGGCTAGTGGTTGAACTCACGTTCGGACGGGTAGAGCCGATGTCGGTCAGCGCGTTGGTCGTCGCGCTGATTCACTCGATGCTCAACGCGGCGCTGACCGCGGTGCTCGCGGTCATGCTTGCGCGGATCTACGTTCAGCTTGCCGGCAAGCGCGACGACCTCGGCGAGGTGTTTCGCTAGCCGATCAGCGGGATCTGAGGCGCGCAATCGCGCGGCAGGATTCCGAGCAGGCGCGGGTCCGGGAAACGCTCGATGGCGCGCTTGAACGGTACGAAACCGGCGCGCCGGTAGGCGGAAAGCGCCGCGGGATGGTCGAGTGAACAGGTGTGGACGTGCATGCGCTTCACGCCTTCGCGCCAGCCACGGCGGACGGCTTCGGTGAGAAGCCATCGGCCGTGGCCGATCCCGGACAACTGGGGAACGAGACCGATGAAAGCGAGCTCGCATTCGTGAGGCTCGCGGAAATCGAGCTCGAGAATGCCGGCCTCGCGGCCGCCGTCGATGACCGAATAGAGCTCGACCTTCGGGTGCTGGATGATCGATGCGAGATGCGCGTCGTCCATGATCAGCCGTGAAAACCAGAGCCAGTGCGCTCCAACGAGGCGGAATAGGTCGCGATAATGCTCGGGCTGAGGGACTTCGATCCGTTCCAGGCGCAGCGAGGACGAGGGAACGGCCGACGTCTGCGCCTCCCGCATCTCGAGATAGGTGACGACCGCGGCGAGTTCGCCGTTCGGAACCGGCTGGTAGCTCATTTCCATTTCGCCAAGGGCGGAAGGCTCATGAGAATGGCGTCGATGTTTCCGCCGGTCTTCAGCCCGAACAGGGTCCCGCGATCATAGAGCAGGTTGAATTCGACGTAGCGGCCGCGGAAGGTCAGCAGGCGGTCCATGTCCTCTTCGGTGAAGGGCGTATCCATGCGCCGCCGGACAATCTGTGGGAAGATGTCGAGGAACGCTTCGCCGACGTCGCGGGCGAAGGCGAAATGCGCGTCGAAATGGCCTTCGAGTTGGTCGTAGAAGATCCCGCCGACTCCTCGCGCGACGTTTCGGTGGGGAAGCCAGAAATATTCGTCCGCCCATTTGGAAAAGCGAGGATAGAAGGTCGGGTCGTGCGCCGCGCAGGCGGCACGGAGCCGGGCATGGAAAGCTTCGGTGTCTTCGTCGTAGGGAATGGCAGGGTTGAGGTCCGCGCCCCCGCCGAACCAGCGCTTGGTCGTCGTCAGGAGGCGCGTGTTCATGTGCACGGCGGGTACGTGCGGATTGGCCATGTGGGCGACCAGGCTGATGCCGGTGGCGAAGAAGCTCGGGTCCTCGTTGGCTCCGGGAATGCTGTTGGCGAATTCCGGCGCGAACTGCCCGCCGACGGTCGAGACGTTGACGCCGACCTTTTCGAAGACCTGGCCGGTCATCTGGCCGCGGACGCCGCCACCGCCGGGCTCCCCACTATGGTCGGTCCGATCCCAGGGGGTGAAGGCGAAGCGCGCATCCGATCCAGCCTCATGCTCGATCTCCTCGAACGCGCCGCAGATCCGGTCGCGCAGGGCTTCGAACCAATCGCGAGCGGCCTGCTGCTGATCGTCGAGGGGACGCATGGCGCGTCATTGATGCGAGCGGCCGCCCGACGCAAGCCGCTGCATGACCAACATTTAATGGCAGTATAAACCTGCGGTTCACGGCGGCGACGTCAGTTCCACGCCTCGCAGGGGTCAAGAATCCAAAGGACGGAACATGAAGAAGTTGCTTGTCACGATCGCGTTGGGCGCGACGGTGGTTTCGACTCAGTCGATGGCGCAGGGGCGCGGCGGCGGGATGCAGGAAATGACTCGCCAGCAGGCGCAGGCGATGGCCGATGGCATGTTCCAGCGATTTGACATCAATCGCGACGGTGTCGTTACGCGGCAGGAAGCCGAGCAGGCGGGCCAGCAGTTCGGCGGCGGCGATCGGGTCGAGCGGATGATCGACCGGACGTTCGGCACAGCGCAGTCGCTCACGCTGCAGCAATTCGAGGCCCAGTCGCTGGCTCGCTTCGACCGCGACGACCTCAATCACGACGGGACTGTCACTGCTGCGGAACGCCAGCAGGCGCGCGCGGCACTCAAAGCTGCCCGTGGCGAACAGGCGCCGCAGGAGCCTGCGACGCCTTCGCCGGGTCAGTAAGCGCGGCGCTGCGCCCCGACCAGCATCCTTAGCAGCATGGCGACTGGGCGGGGCACGCCCACCTTGCCTTCGAGCCACAGACTGACCGCCGAACGCGAGACGCCGATCGCCTGGGCGAGGTCGTTCTGTGTGCGATAGCCGAGGCTCCGCATCGCCGAGCGAAGCTCGTCGGGCGACATGGAGGCCAACATTTCGCGGGTGTCGCTCATCTAGATCGCGTCGGCTCCGCGGTCGCCGGTGCGGATGCGGATCGCCTGCTCGACGTCGATGACGAAAATCTTGCCGTCACCGATGCGGCCAGTGCGGGCGGCATTTTCAATCGCTTCGATGACGTTCTCGGCGAGGCTGTCCTCGACCACGACCTCGACCTTCACCTTGGGCAGGAAGTCGATGACATATTCGGCGCCGCGATAGAGCTCGGTATGGCCTTTCTGGCGGCCAAAGCCCTTCACTTCGGTGACGGTGATGCCGGACACGCCGACGTCGTGGAGCGCGTCCTTGACGTCGTCCAGCTTGAACGGCTTGATGATCGCCTCGATCTTCTTCACGCGGCATCCCCGTTAGCGGTCTCAAGGTGCTAATGCCCAATCGCTGCCGCATTTGCTAGGCAGGGGGCGCTCGAAATGAAGGCTATCATCCTTTCCGCCGGCCAGGGGTCGCGCCTCGGCCATCTGGTCGACGACCGGCCCAAGTGCCTGATCGACTTCAACGGGCGCAGCCTGCTCGACCGCCAGCTCGACACGCTGGAGGCGAACGACGTGCATGAGGCGGTGGTGGTCACCGGCTTCCACGATGAGCTGGTCCAGCAGGCGATCGCGCGGCGCGGCGGCGGCGCCAAGGTGCGGACGATCTTCAATCCATTCTACAAGGTCGCGGACAATACGGGCTCGCTGTTCATGGCGCGCGAGGAGCTGAGCGGCGATTGCCTTGTGTGGAACGGCGATACTCTCGTCTCGCGAGAGCTGATGCGGCGCGTGGTTGGCAACGCGCGGCCGGGGATCTGCGTCACGATCGACCGGAAGGACCGCTACGACGAGGACGACATGAAGGTCGTCGAGGAGGGCGGCCGTCTGAAGGCGATCGGCAAACGGCTGCCGCTCGACACCGTCAATGCTGAGTCGATCGGTCTGCTGGCATTCAGGGGTGGTGGTGCCGAGCAGTTTCGCGGTGCGATCGAGCAAGCAATGCGCACGCCGGAAGGCACGACGATCTGGTACCTGCGCGTCATCCACCATCTCGCCCAGAGTGGGGAGATATGGACGTTCGATATCGAAGGCGGAGAATGGGGCGAGGTCGACTTTCCGCCCGACGTCGAAGCCGCCCGGCTGCTCACTGCCAAGTGGGACCTCGAGGGGGAGGCAGCGGCGGCTTAGTATAGAGCTCCGCTAGGATTCGAGCGACTGAACTTCGCGCAGAAACTGCGCCCGCTCGCCTTCGGTGCGGATCGATTCCACCAAGCGTTGCTTGAGTTCCTCCATCGACCTGCATCGCGAGCTTTCGCGCCGCGTGAGGACCGAGGCAATCGGTCCGAGATAGCGGGCCAAGACAGTCGAAAGAGCATCAATGTCAGCCGCGGGAATAGACGGCACCGCCGCGACGGCCTCGATCGGCATCTCGGAAGTCGGGGCGGGGGCCATCGATGCAAGAAAAGTCGTTCGTTCGGGCCCATCTTCGATGTGCAGCGACAGCAGCTGGTACAGTTCCTGCGCCGACTTAGCCCGTGCTGTTGCCTTGTCCACCAGCACGCTCGCGATCGGTCCCAGGATGCCGGTCAGCCGACGCTTCGCCGCTCCGGCGGTTTCAGCATCGACTGCAGGCCCACTCGGAGCAGCTGCGGGCTCTTGCCGGTCTGCGCTCCCGCCGCGGCGCAACTCGGCGACGCATTGGTCGAGAGCCCTCTGATAATTTCCAGTGGCGTCAATCACTTGCATGCGCGTGATGCGCAGCGGGAGGCGACAACGTTCGATCATCACCGGAAGCACGCTCTTGCCATGTTCGATCGCAAAGCTAATCTCGTCGGCAACATTGTCGGATGCGACGGAACGCGGTGAAAGGATGACAACGAGCCCGCGGCAATCGCGTACCGCCCGCTCGATCGCACGGTCCCAATGCTCGCTCGGGCGGATGTCGATCTGGTCCACCCACATGCTGACGCCCTGTGAGCGAATATCCTTTGCCAGCCGAAGCGCGAACGCCTCGTCGCTGCGCGAATAGCTCAGGAAGTAAGTGTCCGCTTCCACGGCCCCGGATTCAGCCATCGCCGAGCATCCGGAAAGCTTCGATCAGACTGCGGTGCATACGGTTGAACGATGCGGACAGGCGGCCGATCTGATCCTTGCCGGGATAATGATATTCGGGCGTGTTGATCTCGCCCATGCTGATCGCCTCCGCGGCGCCGGCAATACGTTCGATGGGCCGGATAACGACGAAGTTGAGCAGGATGTTCACCGAGACGAACAGCAGCACAAGGAAGCCAGCAAAAGGGAGGATCAGCAGCCGCCGGATATGGTCCGCGCGCAACGCCGACGCGGACATCGGCACGGAAACGATCTGGGCGCCGATGATTTCTCCGGGCTTCCATCCGAAGCCGTTCTGGCTCCCGTAGAGCGCGATCATGGATGCCGGGGCAGCAGCGGCCGTGCTGTGGCATTCCAGGCATGCCGGCTTGTTGACCAAAGGTCGTGCGAGCTCGAGCATCGGTCCTACGGGCGTTGAGCGGACGAAGGACAGCTCCGGCTGTTCAGGGTGCGATCTGAACTGGTTGATGATGTCGGCTTCCCAATCCTCCGCGCGGTCCTGCGGGTTGGTAGGATTGAGCGCGGCCTCCCTATAAGAGAAATCCGGAAACTTCGCGTGGATGACGTCGAAATTGCGCTTTGCGGCGTAGGCCGAGACCGATTGCGGGTAGAAATGCTGCGCGATCGCCGGGCGAAGAACGGGCGCGATCTGCTCGGAGGTATATTTGCGCGCGCCGGCTGCGCTTTCCATCATGATTCGCGAGCTCTGAACGACTTCGTCGCGTGCGATCGCATTGACCAGCGGATTGGCGGCGAGAGCGAACAGGGCAAATCCAACGGCGGCAATAATCAGGAGCAACAGGTTGAATTTCGCGCGAAGTCCCACACGCCCCTCCACGGTTGCCCTTCCAAAACGCCGCCCTCAGGCCGCCGGAGCGACGCCATCATGTGTTGAGAAGTGACGAACCGCAATGGGCGGGAAACGGAGCGAGGGGCGCCGCACCAGGAGTGGACGCTTTTCGGCCCCGCTCAGCCCTCCGGCGGGATAAATCGACCAACCACCTCGCGGGCGAGCCGTGCCGGGCGCATGCTGGTCGCATCGATGCAGCACCAGCTGCTCTTGATCTCGCTCAGCACGTCCTCGCCGCGGCGCAGGACGGTGGTGAACATCGCCCGGGCGCCCTGGACCCGCTCAGCAACGACCTCCGCGACCACGCAGTCCTGGAGAAACGTCGGCCTGAGGTAGGTGATCTCATGCTTGAGGGCGACCCAAAGGTGGGCTGCTACGGCGTCGGGCGGAGCGACGCTGCGCCAATAGTCGACCACCGCCTCCTGCACCCACTTGAGGTACACGGCATTGTTGACATGACCCATCTGGTCGATGTCGGCCGGCTCGATCGCGACTTGGTGGCGAAACATGAGTCCCTCCTTACGCCTTAAGTCGCTTACAGTCATGTCAATAAGTTGCGCGAACCGTGGAGTGATGATCTACTTTGATCGACCAGCGCGCCGTGCTACCACCATAACACGGTAATGCGCATGGGCACTGCTGCATGCTTGGATCAAAGCGATGATGATCGGACTCTACGTTCTGCTCAATCTTGCGGTGCTCTGCGTTGCCGCGCGGGCCTCTGCGGCGAGCGGATGGCGGCTGGTGCTGATGCTGTTCGCGGCCGGCCTGATCGTCGGATCGCTCAACAGCATGATCGAAGCAGTTTTCTTCGGGGTGCTTGCGCCGAGGCAGGCGGTGAGTGCGACCGTGCCGGCTGCAATCATCGTCGCGATATTGTCGCCCGTCGCGGTTCTGCTTTCAGGCCGGTGGAGCAAAGGCGCGGAGGCGCCGCCGGAGACGGGAGGTTTCACCCCTGTCGCCGTGGTCGGCGTCGTGATCGCCTATGAGCTGCTCTACTGGGGCGCCGGAATGATCGTGTTTCCCTATGTCCAGCACTTCTACGCTAGCCGCAGCCTTCCACCCGTCTATGCCGTCGCGGCGATGCAGGTGGTGCGGGCATTAAACTTCGCCGGAGCCGTCTATCCCCTGCTCAGGAACGGCTTGCGGAGCGCGCCGCTGGTGCTTGGACTCGTCTTCGCGGTGATCGGTGGTGTGGCCCCATTGCTCCCGGACAATCCTTACATGCCGGCGGACATTCGCCTCTATCACGGGATTGAAGTGACTGTGTCCAACTTCATCTTCGGCCTCGCCGTCGGCCTTCTGTTCAACCGACGACCAGCGATCCCGGCTCAGGCGTAGGGTGGCCGGTTTAGCCCCTTCGGGCTTTTCGTGAAGACCTCGTGTCCGTCCTCGGTGATCCCGATCGAATGCTCGAACTGCGCCGACAGCGAGCGGTCGCGGGTAACGGCCGTCCAGCCGTCGTCGAGCACCTTCACGTCGGGCCGGCCGATGTTGATCATCGGCTCGACCGTGAAAATCATGCCCGGTTTCAGTTCGGGTCCGGTACCGGGACGGCCGGCGTGGATGACTTCGGGGCTGTCGTGGAACAGGCGCCCCACGCCGTGGCCGCAGAAGTCGCGCACAACACTGTAGCGCTGGCCTTCCGCATGGCGCTGTATGGCGCTGGCGATGTCGCCGAGGTGGTTGCCGGGCTTCGCCTGCTCCAGGCCAAGCATCAGGCATTCGTATGTGACGTCGACCAGCTTGCGGGCTTTGATGCCGACATCGCCGACGAAATACATGCGGCTCGTGTCCCCGTGCCAGCCGTCGACGATGGGAGTTACGTCGATGTTGACGATGTCGCCGTCCTTCAGCGTCTTCTCGCTGGGGATGCCGTGGCAGACGACGTGGTTGATCGAGATGCAGCAGCTTTTCGTATAGCCGCGGTAGCCGAGCGTTGCGGGAACTCCGCCGCCATCGAGTGTCATGCGATAGACGATATCGTCGAGCTCCTCGGTCGAGACGCCGGGAACGACGTGCGGCGCAAGCGCATCGAGGATCTCGGCTGCGAGTCGGCCGGCGCGGCGCATGCCCTCGAACGCCTCCGCGCCGTGCAGCTTGATGATGCCGTTGCGGGCTTCGAGCCGATCGTCCGATGCGACGGTGATGTATTGAGTCATCTTGCCTAGATAGGCATTCGCGTTGGCGGAGTCACCGGAGGCCGTGTGAGCGATCGATCGAAAAGCTGGACTGCGGCCCTCGTGGTGATCGGGGATGAAATCCTGTCCGGGCGGACGCAGGACAAGAATGTGGCGCAAGTCGCGACGTGGCTGAACGATCAGGGAATCCGGCTCGCGGAAGTGAGGGTCGTGCCGGACGATTCGGAGCGGATCGGGGAGGCGGTGAACGCGCTGAGAGCCGCTCACGATTATGTTTTCACGACCGGAGGGATCGGCCCGACGCACGACGACATCACGGTGGACGCGATCGCCGCAGCGTTCGGCGTGCCGGCGATCGTCCATCCCGGCGCTCGCCGCATCCTTGAGGATTATTACCGCGACCGACCCGGTGGTCTGACCGAGGCCCGGCTGAGGATGGCTCGCGTGCCCGAAGGTGCCGAGCTGATCGAGAATCCGACATCCGGCGCGCCGGGTGTAAAGATGGGCAATGTCTATATTCTCGCCGGAGTACCGAATATCGCGGCGAGCATGCTCGAGGCACTCACCGGGACGCTGGAAGGCGGGCGGCCGGTCGTCTCGGTCACCGTAGGCGCGCGCGCTGCGGAAAGTGATGTCGCAGAACTGTTGCGCGAGACCGAGGCGGCGCACCCCGGCGTTGCGATCGGGAGCTACCCTTTCTTCAAGGACGGGCGGTACGGCGCGAATTTCGTCATCCGCTCGGAAGACGGCGAGCTGGCTCGGACGACGGGTAACGATCTGGTCACGCGGCTTCGGAACGCCGGATACGAACCGATCGAGGGCGGGATCTGACGGTCAGGCTACGACGGCTGCCGCGACGATTCCCTGGTTGCGGCGGACCTGGTGCCTCAAGTGGAGTCCTACCGCACCGGCGGCAACGAACACCAGTGGCACAAGCGTGAGACCGAAATTGTAGGACCCGGTAGCGTCCTTGCTGACGCCCCACAGCACCGGCATTACGAATGCGCCGAGTTGCGCCAGCGTGTTGACGCCTGCCGAGGCGACCGGAACAAGGCGGCAAGGGACGACTTCGGTCAGTACGAGGTTGGTCGAAAGCGTCACTGCCGGCCAGAAAAAGGACATTGCTAGGAAGGCAGTGATCATCATTGCCGGCGTGCTCGCGGCCCCCATGAATGCGAAGCAGCAGGCGACCATAAGGATGCTTCCGAGCAAGTGCCCGAAACGGCTGCCGATGCGGTCGCTGTGCCAGCCCGAGGCAAGCATTCCGATGGTGGTCATCAGCCCTGCGCCGCTGATCAGATAGCCGATGTGCCGGATGTCCATCCCCGTTGCGGAGATGAGGACCTGCGGAGCGATCAGCTGGAACGCCATGTAGCCGCCTATCGTGAGACAGGCCATGGCCGCGAGCTGCAGCACGACCGGCTCGCGCAGAACGCGAAGGACCCGCGGATGCTGGCCGACGACATGCCGCGCATTCTCGGCCGCGAGCTCGTTTAAGAGCCAGTTCCGCTCATCCTCGGTGAGCCAGCGTGCGGCTGCAGGGGAGTCGGGCAGAAGCCGTAGCATCGCCACGCCGAGCACGATCGTCGGAATGCCTTCGAGAAGGAACAGCCACTGCCAGCCTCGCAACCCGGCGAGGCCGTCAAGACTGAGCAGCCACGCCGAGAGCAGCCCACCCACAATGCCCGTGACACCGCCGAAGCAATAGAAGCGGCTGATCGCCCGGCCGCGATGGGCCGCAGGGTACCAGGCGGCCATGAGGTACATGCAAGTCGGCCAGAATCCAGCCTCCGCCGCTCCTAGCAGCAGCCGCATCACATAGAATTGGAACGGCGTCCGGATAAACATCATCCCGGCCGAGATGAGACCCCAGCTGATCATGATGCGCGCGATCCAGCGCCTTGGACCCACGCGCGGCATCACCATCCCGGACGGGATTTCCAAAAGCGCATAAGTGAGGAAGAACAGACCTCCGCCGATACCATAGACCGTTGCACTGAACCCCAGGTCGATGTTCATCTGAGTGGCGGCGAAGCTCACGTTCAGCCGGTCCAGGTAGGAGCAGAGGTAGCCCAGCCCTAGAAGCGGAATGATGCGCCAAGATGCCTTGGTGATGGCCGCGTTGGCGACCCAAGCAGCTTCCCCCACGCTTGTTCTCCGTCGAGCTGTGCACAGCCCTAACCGGACGGGGAGTCGCACGCCGGAAACGTGAACAGGTCCGAGCGGCACCACGGTGAGGCGGCAGAGGTATGACAGATATTGGGGGAATGTCACCGGGCGGAGCGGGCGAAGGGAATCGAACCCTCGTCGTAAGCTTGGGAAGCTTCTGCTCTGCCATTGAGCTACGCCCGCGTCGCCGAAGAGTTAGGTCGCGGCTCGAAGCTCGTCAACGAAGATGAAATGTTCTTGGCCGGGGAACGCCGGTCCGGTTTCAACGTTGCACATAATAAGTATACTTACTATATCCGCTCCCGATGGAAACGATTCCCTTTGAAATTGGCGAGACCGCGCATGCTTTGCGCAAGGCATTCGATCGCCTCGCGGTTGGCTTGGGCGTCACGCGCGCCCAGTGGAAGGTGCTGTTCAAGCTGACGCGAACGCCGGGCCTCAGGCAGGTCGAGCTCGCGGACATGCTCGACCTCGAGCCGATCACCTTGTGCCGTATCGTCGACCGGCTGGAGGAAGCAGGCCTCGTCGAGCGGACGCGCGATCCTGACGATCGGCGGGCCTGGCGGCTTCACGTCACCGCAAAGGCACAGCCGCTCGTCGACAAACTTCAGGCGGTTGGTGCCGAGCTCGTCGGGCATGCGTTTTCCGGGATCGACCCGGAAGACATTGAAATCACACGTCGGGTGCTCGCCCGGATTCGCGAGAATGCCGGCCGCACCGGAACAATGAACAGGGCTTCGAACGAATGAACAAGATGGCAACAGAGCCGATGGCCGCGGCTGAAGCCGCCCAGGTTTCGAACGGCAGGCTCACCCGCAAGAAACTCGCGGGCAAGCTGTCGCTGCGAACGATGCTAATGCTGGTCGTGCCGGCGTTCCTGATCCTCGTCGGCGGCTATCTTTGGCTGACGAGCGGCGGCAGCGTTTCGACCGACGACGCGCAGGTGAAGCAGGACATCGTCTCCGTGAGCCCGCAAGTGAACGGGCAGGTCGTCGAGGTCTTCGTCCGTAACGGGGCTCGCGTTAAGCGGGGCGACCTCTTGTTCCGTATCGATCCGCAGCCTTATCGCGTCGCGCTGGAGAACGCCCAGGCGCAGCTTGCCAACGCTCGGCTGCAGACGCAGGTGCTGCGCACGACCGCGGCGGGCACTGGCGGCGACATCACCGGTGCTGAGGCCAACCTCGCGATCAAGCGCAACGCTTTCGCGCGCCAGCAGGCTTTGCTGAAGCAGGGCTTCACGACCAAGGCCGACTACGAAGACGCCATGAACGAAGTGCGCAGCGCGGAGACCCAGCTAGCCGACGCGCGGGCTCGTGCCGCCAACGCCAGCGCTGCCGTGGCTCCGGGAGGCAACCAGCCCCAGATCGCTCAGGCCCAGGCGGCCGTCGACAAGGCGAAGCTCGACCTTTCCCGCACCGACGTGCGCGCGACGATGGATGGCGTCATCGAAAACGCCGACAAGCTTCAGGTCGGGCAAATGGCGATCGAGGGCGTCGGCATGGTCTCGCTCGTCCACAGCTCCAACGCATGGGTCGAGGCGAACTTCAAGGAGAAGGACCTCGCCCGCATGGCTCCAGGCCAGCACGCGACGATCAAGGTCGACGCCTACGG
>Ga0105248_10007821_pt1 | contig 11736 bp, 8 predicted proteins | sample KBSS34metaG_FD_81524 | JGI IMG/M metagenome (GOLD analysis project Ga0105248, IMG submission 81524) | Switchgrass rhizosphere microbial communities from Kellogg Biological Station, Michigan, USA - KBS S3-4 metaG | ecosystem: Host-associated > Plants > Roots > Rhizosphere > Soil | place...
GATCGCATCGATGACGAGCGTGTCGCCCTCCCAGGTACCCACCTGATGACCCAGCCAGTTGGGACCAACGCCGGGCGGATGTACCCGGCCGTCGAGCAGCATCTGCGTGAAGCCGGTCGCGTTCTCGACGATGAATACGAGCGTCGACGGGTGGTGCACGAGTTTGAAGAAGCCGCTGGTGAAGAAGGGAACGGCTGCCGCCGGCTGACAATACGATGGCGGCCAGTCCTTCAAATGATTGTCCTCGCGTTCTCGAAGGAGCGCCGCGGCCCACGGCTGCAGATCGAGTCCGCCCAGATCGGATGGGCCGCCAAGCCATACCCCCGTCAGATCGGGCTTGCCGTCGGTCAATCGCGGGGCCGGCCCTTTCGGCGGCTCGGGCCGATTGAAGTAGGTCGCGACGATGGCCGTGGGATCCTCGCCGAGCGTCCGCAGCGACACGGTGTCTTCAAGGCGAACATCGATCCGCATCAGCTGACCCGCCGCCACCACAAGCCCGCCGCGGCGAAACGATTTCATTCCGGGGACGTTGGCGGACAGCTCGTAGGTGCCGGCAGGTACCTCGAACGTGAAGACGCCGTCCGTCCCGCCGTTGCCGTTGAACGTCGGGCCTGAGGGTTCGCGTGTCGCCTGCACGAAGGCGAGCGGGAACGTTCCGCCCTGCGGGTCGGTGACCGTGGCGCGAATCGTCGCGACTGCGCCCTGAGCGATGACTCGCGCGCCGCTCGCGACAACGATGGCCAGGACGATTGACGGCAGAACGAACGCGGCACCTTGAGCCATAAGAACCTGCAGTTTATCGTCGACCTCAGCAACGACCGCAAGAAGATTCGACGAGCCCATCACTGCCGCGGCTCGACGTCAATTGCTCGTCTATTGGATCTTGATCAGCTCGACGTCGAAGACGAGCAGGCCTTTCGGGTCGCGTTGGCCCTTGTAGGCGAGCGGTTCGGGAATCCACAGCCGTCGCTTCTCGCCGACGACCATCAACTGCAAGCCTTCCGTCCAGCCCGCGATCACCCGATCGAGAGGGAACGTGGCCGGCATGCCCCGCGCGACCGAGCTGTCGAACATCTTGCCGTTGGTGGTCCACCCGGTGTAGTGGACGGTGACCGAATCCGTCCGCCTGGGATGAGCCTTGCCGGTGCCGGGCGCGATGACCTTGAAGGCGAGGCCCGACGAGGTCTTCTCGGCGTCAGCGGGCGGAGCGGCGACGTCGGGTGGAGGAGGAATGGCCTTGAGCGTCACCGTTTGAGCGGACGCCAGGCCGGTCGCGAACACCAAGCCGAATGCGAATAATGCTGTGCGCGTGCGCATTGACGAACATCCTTTCACGTCGGGGTCTGTCTGTTGTGACACGCTGGCGCCGACGGAACGCGAGCACGCCCTGGGAATCATAGTTGATGGCGAGCTCGAACCGCGCGAAGCGCGGCGGCAGGGATCAAGGGCCGATTCTACGATGTGGGTCAAAAATTCGTGGTTACGCGACGCGGGGAAGCGGGACGAGCGCCCGGCCGTGTGGAGACACACCAGTGGATTGCCGAATCTTTGGATCGGCGCGAAAATTGGCCATTCGAGGTCCCAGGCCGGGCGTCCTCGCTTTCGAACCGTAGGACACACATGACTACGCCGGCACGTAGATTCCGAACATTCGCCATCCTGCTCATGCTCACGTTCGGCGCCTCAGCCGCGCGCGCGCAAACGTCGGCAACGGTCACCGGAACGATCGTCGATCGGTCGGGCGGTGTGCTGCCAGGCGTCAGCCTCACCCTGCGCAACGTGGCAACGGGCCTGGTGCGCAACACGGTGACCAGCCCCGAGGGCCGCTTCGTGTTCGCCGGCCTGCCGGCAAGCGCGTACGAGCTGACCGCTGAGCTGTCAGGCTTCAGGCGGTTGGTGCAGCAGAACGTCGCGGTCACGGTCGGCGAAACGATATCACTGTCCCTGTCGATGGCGGTTGGCGGCGTCGAGCAGACCGTCACGGTGACGGGAGGCGCGCCGCTCGTGAACACGGCAACGCCGGAGCTGAGCTTTCTGGTGGGCGAGCGCGCGATCGAATCGCTGCCACTCAACGGCCGCAACTACGTCGATCTCGCACTCCTGCAGCCGGGCGTGCTCGCCTACCCCTCGCGCGACGGCGGTTCGGTCGTCGCCCATGGTCTGGGTATGAGCATCAACGGGCAGGACTACCGCTCCAACGTCTACCTGGTGGACGGTACGCTGCAGAACGACTTTACCAACGGGCCGGCCGGCAGCGCCGCGGGGACCACGCTCGGCATGGAATCGATCCGCGAGTTCCGCGTCGAGACCAACGCCTACAGCGCGGAGTACGGCCGCAACTTCGGTGGACAGATCAACGTGCTCACCAAGTCGGGCACCAACGCCGTCCGCGGCAGCGCCTACGAATACCACCGCAACGACGCGCTCGACGCTGCCAACTACTTCGACATCGACGAAAAGCCGGCCTTCGCTCGCAACCAGTTCGGCGCCACGCTCGGCGGGCCGATCAAGAAGGACCACCTCTTCTACTTCGCCAGCTACGAAGGCCTTCGCGAAAACCTGGGCAAGACGATCACCAGCTTCGTTCCCGACGATAACGCCCGCCGCGGCATCCTGCCTGACGGCCAGGTCACGATCAGCCCGATCGTCCAACCTTATCTGGATGCCATTCCGGCGGCGACGGGGCCGTCGATCGGCGACGGTCTGGCTCCCCACCGCTTCGCGTTCGACCAGACACTCGACCAGGATTTCTTCCAGGGCCGTCTCGACTACCAGGCCGGCGCCGGCCACCGGTTCTTCGCCCGCTATAGCTTTGACGATGCGGTGCAGCGGCTGCCGACGGATTATCCGCAGTTCCCCCGCTCGTTCATCTCGACGAACCAGTTCGTCACGGCGGAATACCAGAACGTCCTCTCGAACAACACGCTCCAATCGATGCGCTTCGGCTACAGCCGAACGCGCATCGGCCAGAACGTCGAGGCGAACCTGGCGTCGCCGCTGCCGCCCTTCGCGGCCGGCCGCGGGATTGTGGGGGACATCGACATCGGCGGCATGCAGCGCTTCGGGCCGCAGACCTCGGCCAACCTGCGGCTCGCGCAGAACGTCTACAGCGGCCAGTACGACATCACCCACACGCGCGGGCGGCACCTGCTGAAGGCCGGCGCTCTAGTGGAGCGTTATCGCGATTTCATGACCAACCCGACCTTCAGCCTCGGGATCTACACATTCGCGAACCTGCGCTCGTTCCTCGAGAACCGCGCGCTGCGCTTCGTGGGCCTGGCGCCCGAGGGCGACGTCAACCGCGACTGGCCGTGGACACTGTTCGGCTTCTACGCGCAGGATAACTTCGCGGTCACGCCGCGCGTGACGCTGAACGCCGGCCTGCGCCACGAGTTCACCACCATGCCGGTGGACACGGGCGGGCGCGACTCAGCGCTCATCGAGCTGAGCGATCCGGCGCCGAGCGTCGGCGAGCTCTATCGGAACCCGTCGTTGAAGAACCTTTCGCCTCGCGTCGGTGCTGCGTGGGACGTGCTGGGCAACGGCTCGACGTCGCTGCGCGCCGGCTACGGCCTCTACTTCAACACGACGAACCAGCAGAACCTGATCGTGACGGTGACCAACCCACCGGCTACGCCCCGGTTCGTCATCCCGAACGCGTCGTTCCCGAACCCGCCGTTCGAGCGTGGCATCGGCAACACGATCCGGCCGGTGCAGTGGGAGCTCGAGAACCCGCGGCTCCACGTCTGGAACGCCAGCGTGCAGCGCACGCTGCCGGGGGAACTGGTGGGCACCGTCGGCTACGCGGGCTCGCACGGCACGCACCTGTTCCGCAACACCGACGTGAACATCCCGGCGCCTGTCACCGGCGCGGACGGACGGCTGTTCTGGGCGGCGGGCCTGCCGCGCCCCAATCCGGCGTTCGGCACGATCGAGCTGAAGAGCAGCGACGGCGAGTCCTGGTACCGCGCCTTCATCTTCGAGCTGCGCCGCAACTTCCGCAGCGGCTTCTCGCTGCAGTCGTCGTACACCTACTCGCACAACCAGGACACGACCCAGGCGTCGACGTTCTTCTCCGACTCCACCAACGGCACCACGGTCGCCTTTCCGGAGTTCGACCCGGACTACAACAAGGGGCCCTCGGACTGGGACACGCCGCACAACTGGGTGCTCAACGCGGTGTGGGACGTACCGTTCGCGCGCGACGCGGGCGGCCTGAAGGGGACGCTGCTCGGGGGATGGCGGCTCACGGGCATCAGCACCATGCGCAGCGGCCAACCGCTGACCGTGTTCGTGCAGGGCAACCGCTCGCGCTCGCAGTGGTCGCCCTCGATTTCGCCGACCTCCGGCCTCGACCGGGCCGATCTGGCGCCGGGGCGCACGCCCGAAGACGCCGTGCTTGGCAATCCGGATCAGTGGTTCGATCCGACGGCGTTCGTGCTGCAGCCCGTCGGCACGCTGGGCAACAGCGCGCGCGGCGCGTTTCGCGGCCCGAACCTGCGGACGGTCGACGTCTCGGCGACGAAGCAGATTCCGCTGCACGGCGAGACCCGGATGGAAATCCGCCTCGAAGTGTTCAACCTCTTCAACCGCGACAACTTCGCAAACCCGACGCTCATCGCGTTCGCGGGGGTCGCTCCCACCGAAGCGCCGCTCGCAAGCTTCGGCCGCATCCGGTCCACAGTGACCTCCGCTCGCCAAATGCAGCTGGGCTTGCGGCTCGCCTTCTAGCCGAAGGCCGCCGGAGCGCGGCGACGGGCTCTGGCGCCACGCCTTTCACGAGTCGCGTTAGAATGGCCCCCTCACAAGGGCCAACAGTTCGCCACTGCGTGCGTACTTCGGCATCACGCCATCAGGAGGCCACGTGCGAATTGGAACCGAACACCGGCCTGCAGTCCAGTGCCGCGCGGCGTCGGCTTTCATTGCCACGCGGCGTGGGGTCGCTCCGACCGCGGCGCCGTTACTCGATCGACGTCCCTCGGCCGTTGCCCAACGGACGCTTCAGCTGCTGATTAATGGCAGCGAACGCGTCGCGGGTACCGCGAGGCTGCAGGCGATCGCAAGCTCGCGCCCGCCGATCCAGCGCATGCCGGAGGCGACGGCGCGCCGGGTGCGTGTCAGCTTAAACACCTGGTACCACGTTGGCGCGGCGCCCGTCACCACCCCCGAGGCGGCCGTCGTCCTGACCCAGCAGCGACGCGCCACCGGCTGGGCGGGACGCAATCACGTCGTGCACGACTTCAACCAAGCGAACGTGGAGGCAACGCTGTACGACAGGTTGCTCAATGATCAGTATCACGTGACTCCCGATGGCCAGCTACTCGTCCAGCTCCCGGACGTCAACTACTACGTCGTAAACGCCAACGACACCGTGCAACTGGGCGGCGGGCAGTGCGGCATACTCGTTAATCCCGTCACGATGAATGCCTTCCACCTGGTGTTTCCCTGATGAGGGTTCCCAACCGCGTTGAATGAACCGTTCCCAAGTTCCGCGTCGTCTTCTGTTACAGGCTCCCCGGAACTCTGCGATCCCGCGACTTCTGTTTATTCGTCCGCCTCCAGCGTGCTCGCGTTCATTCCGCGGGCTCGATCCGCAGCAACGCTCCCTGATCCTCGTCCGTCAGCACGTAGAGACACCCGTCAGGACCAGGGCGAACGTCCCGGATACGCTGGCGCAGTTCCGTGAGAAAGGCCTCGCGGCGGATCTCCTCCCATTCGTCGTTGAACACGATCCGCTCGATATGGCCCGTCCGATCGATTTCGCCCGTGCGCAGCGCGCCAACAAACGCGTTGTTCTTCCACGACGGAAACTTGTCCCCGGCATAGAACGAGAGCCCCGACACCGCAATCGACGGCACCCAGTACACGATCGGCTGCTCGATCCCTTCTTTTGCGGGCGTATCGGACTGGTTCGGCCCGGCGTATTTGCGGCCGTAGCTGACATCGGGCCAGCCGTAGTTCCTCCCCGGCTTGATCACGTTGATCTCGTCGCCACCGTTCGGCCCCTGCTCGCTCGCCCACACGTCGCCCGTCACCGGATTGAACGCCATGCCCTGCTGGTTGCGCTGGCCGAGCGTGTAGATCTCCGGTCGGTAGCCGGCGCGGCCGATAAACGGGTTGTCCTTCGGGATGCTCCCGTCGTCGTTGACGCGGACGACCTTGCCGAAATCATCCGCGGGGTTCTGCCCGCCGTCGGCGCGGTCGCGATCGCCCACGGTGACGAGCAGCGTGCCGTCCTTCAGAAACAGGAGACGCGAGCCGAACCGACCGTCGCCGAGATCGTTTCCCTTCATCCACGATTCGGTGACGAAGACGTCGCGCACGTCAGTCAGGGCCATGCCGTCGAGCCTGCCCCTGAACACCGCCGTGGCGGCGCCGCGCTCGCCATCCTTCACGTACGAGAAGTAGACGAGATGGTTGCTCGCGAAATTCGGATGCAGCGCGACGTCGAGGAAGCCGGCGAGACCGCGGACGTGCATCGGCGGCAGGCCAGAGATGGGCGTCGGGTCGAGGGCGCCGTTCCGGACGATCCGGAGCCGGCCCGGGCGCTCGGTGACGAGCAGGTCGCCATTCGGCAGCCACGCCATCCCCCACGGGTGCGACAGTGCTTTCGTCACGACGACGGCGCGGATCCTGTGCTGTTCGGCGGTGTCGAGGATGAGCGATGTGTCCGGCAGCGGCACGGCTGGCACGCCGACCGACACCCGGCCGCCGCCCCGTCCGCCGCGCCCCCCTTGCTGAGCAACGAGAGGGGACACGCAAACCATGGAGGCCGCGCAGATCAGTGCGATTCGCTTCATGGGGGTAAGTATACCGGCCGCGTCGGGACGAAATTCGCGCAGAGATCTCTCGTCGGCGGCGGTAGCCAGCGCGCTGCTCGCTGGAAACTCGCGTTACGCGCCGCCCTTCTCTGCGCGCAGTATTTCGATCGCGTCTTCCAGTGCCACGCCGGCGACGACGTGTGCGCTGACGCGCTCGCTGAGCAACTCCAAATCAGCATCAGAAAGCGGCATGCTGCCAGCGATGATGTCGGGTTGGACGTTGACAAGATCGTCCCAGGTGCGCCGAGCTTCCGCGAAGGCGTCCAGTAATGCTCCGATGTTGTGTGCCATGACGCACCGCCCTTCCTGGCAGGTGAGGATTCGATCTTGCAGGTCGCGGCGCCGAGGCCCAGCGAGTGCCGATGAGCAGGCTGCGAATGCGGCCACGACCGCGATGCGAAGAGGGCTTTGCTTTTGTCGTTACGAGACGCGCATGTGGTGTCGGAGTGTTTCAACGAGTGCGGCTGGTTCAGCGGGCTTTGAAATCCAATCCAGCACCCTCAGCCGTCGGGCGCGGCCGGTCAGCATCACGACATTAATGCCGGTCAGGGCCGAGGTCCGATCAGCTTCCTGCAGGAATTCCCAGCCATTCATCCGGGGCATCTCGAGATCGAGCAACACGAGACTGGGTCGCGAGTGACTCATCAGCCAATCGAGCGCCTCCCGGCCGTCGCAGGCCGTCGCGACAAGAAAGCCTTCGCCCTCCAAAAGCATCCGCAAGAATTCGCGGTTCGCATCATCGTCCTCAACGACTAGAACGTAACCATTCATCGGTTCCTGATCTCCGCGCGTGCCGACCACACTTCTGGTGCAACTGTCCGTTCAGCAAAAACGGCTCCACCATGGGTTGTCGGTCAGTGACGTGTTATCTGAGTCGGGCTGACTGGCAAAACGGCGAGGCGGCTCTGCCGTTGACGAGACGCGTCATGGCGAGCCGTGGCTTACCGACGTTGGAGTCCGTCCTGCGTGCGTTATCCGCGCGTCAGCCCTCCCGCTCGGCCGCGACACTCGGGTACGTCGAGCCAACGGTTCTCAACGCCGGGCACGACGGTGGCTGTTGACCAACGGTGACCCTTCGCGACGCGGCGGATAGTGGCAGGGGACTGCCCATAGTGAGCAGTCTGTCGGCTCGTCAAGGGCAGAGAGTCGTAACGGGGTCGGTTTGGGAGAGCGCCGCGCGCGTCCCTGTGGCGCACCCGATGCCTCGGCACAGAGTCGAATATGGTTCGGTGGCAGCTGAAGTGCATATGTGGCCAAGCTTGCGCGAATTCCCACGCGCCGTGGGGATGTCCTGATTTTGCTGACGACCATGACGCCCGCCAGTTACGCTCGCCAAACCATCGATCTCCGGTTATCGTCTCGCCCCCCCTTAACCCAGACAGACCACGTACACGTCCCATAACGACAGACTCGATCGATAGTGCCTCGCGTCACTCACATCGAGCATTCAGGCCAGCCTCGCACGCCGCCATGGTCCCACCGGGAAAGCGGCGTAGCCGCCTTGCACGCTCTGATGCGGTGATGGAATCATTCGAAGTAGACGGATATGAAGTCCATTCGACGTTGCGGTCGGTCGTTGTTTCTCTCCGTGCTGTTGGCCATTGCCAGCGCGACCGCCGTGCCGGCACAGACGGCCGCGGAGACTCCGTCAGCCGAGACCACGATGTTTCCGCACCCGAATGACAGTCGCTGGTGGTTGTCCGGACAAGTCAATCTCATCTCGCAGGCGCACGGGCAATTCACGTCACCCTACCAGGGGGACAACAGCCTGCGGCCGGATCCGGAGCAAGCGCTGTCGCGTCTGTGGACGATTTACACCGGCGTCAAGCTGCCGGGCCACACGGAACTGCTCGTCGACGTGGAGAGTGCCGGAGGCCGCGGTCTCAGCGACGCGCTTGGCCTGGCGGGATTCACGAACCTGGATGTGGTCCGGAACCCGACGCTTGGCTCGGCCCCGTACATCGCCCGCGCGATGGTGCACGTGACCGTTCCGCTCAGCGAGGAGATGGTCACTCGCACGCCGACCGCCTTTTCGCTGGCGGCACAGGTCCCGGCGCGCCGGCTCGAAATCCGCGCCGGCAAGCTGGGGATGGCGGACTTCTTTGACGTCAACGCAGTCGGCAGCGACAGTCATCTGCAGTTCACGAACTGGACCGTCGATAACAACGGCGCCTACGACTACGCGGCCGACACGCGCGGCTACACCTACGCCGCCATCGTGGAGTACGGCGCGCCGCGATGGTCGCTCCGGTTCGGAGAGGCTTTGATGCCGACCGTCGCCAACGGCATTGACATGGACTGGAATATTGCCCAGGCGCGTGCCGAGAATCTCGAGCTCGAGCTGCATCCAGCCGCCGGGCTGGTCGTCAGGTTGCTGGGCTATGCGAACCACGCGAACATGGGCAGCTACGAGGAAGCGATCGGCGGCTTCCTTGCCGGTCGCGATCCGACGCCCGACGTCGTCGCTTCCAGGCGACCGGGTCGGGTGAAGACGGGGCTTGGCGTGAACACCGAACACACGTTCCCCCGACTCCTGCGCGTGTTCGCGCGCGCCGGCTGGAACGAGGGGCACCACGAGTCGTTCGCGTATACCGAAGTGAACGACAGTGCGCAGGCCGGAGGCGACCTGAGCGGTGCACTGTGGAGTCGAGCGCAGGATCGACTCGGCGTCGCCCTCGTCTCAAACGGTCTGTCTGGGCCGCACCGCGAGTACCTGACGCTCGGTGGCCAGGGATTTCTGCTCGGAGACGGGACCTTGCGCTACGGTCGGGAGGACATTCTCGAGACCTACTACACGGCGCGCCTGTGGCGCGGCCTGTCGGCGTCGGGCGGCCTGACGTACGTCGACCATCCGGGCTACAACCGGGACCGTGGGCCGGTCCTCGTGGAGATGTTTCGTGTGCATCTCGAGTTTTGACGACCTCGTCCTTGACCTGGTGTCAGTGAGCATTTCGTGCCGGCAGGGAAATCCCTGAGGCTGACAGCCACCCAGAGAGTGCCGTCGGGATCCTCACAGGCGGCATGACTTCGGTCACCTGCCGCGAGACACACGCACGACGACAACCGGGCGGCGCGTTCAATCGAGCCCGTGACGTGCAGCGCTCTGCTTGAACCGAGCGCGCAGTCTGTGTAGAGGCGTCGCCGCGGCGGCGACTATTCGACCGTGGTAGGGAATGCCGCCCAGCGTTGCCCCCGCCGCGAGGGCGAGCCACGTACAGATTGCGCGCTCGGTTACCCAGAGCGGCGCGACCATGACCGCCCGCAACGGGAAGACCTGACGGCCGCCCGCCCGATTTCGGCCCATCGCCGCGAGCAGCCACACCGCCACGATGCCGAGCAACAACGACCCCCAGGCACCGCGCCACAGCAGAGCTCCGGTCAATGGCGCGACCGCAAGCCATACGGCCAGGCGCCACGGCCGGGCAAACTCGTCGTAGGCCTGCCGCACGCGCTGCGACCAGAAGTGCGCCGTCTGCGGTGGTTTACGGTGCACGTAGAGGTCGAGGGGACAACGCGCGACGCCGCCGCTCGCCACGATGGTCCGGACCAGCTCGAGGTTTTCAAACAACACATCCGTGGCGTAGCCGCCGGCGCGGACGATACGGCTGCGCCGGACACCGAGCGTGCCGGGCCAGTCACCGCCGGTCACCCGGTTGATCAGCGTGCGGGCTGTATCCAGGCAGGCGTGCCACGGCAACGGCGCGAAATAGTTCTGCGGTCTCACGACGTCGGCCCGCATGAGCCACGATTCCAACGCGGCCAGGCTGCTCGCGTCGTATCGGACGTCGTCGTCGGCGATGACCACGGCTTCATGGGACGCGCGGCGGAGCCCGGTCATGACCCCTGCGGCCTTGCCGTTCACGCTCGATCGGAACTCTGAATCCACGGGAATGTGAACGATCGCCGGATCGCACTGGCGCGCGTGAGTGGCGAAGACCGCCTCCGGTGAACCGTCGACAAGGATCACCTCCACATCGCTCGCCAGCCGGTTGAGATAGTCGAGCAAGTCGTCGTCGACGCACCGCGTTCTGCGCAGTGGAACGATATACGTGAGGGACACGCGCCTTGTGGAGCACGACTCGTGCCTGTGGCCGGTGATAAACGAAACCTCCCGCGAGCATGTGGCCTCGATGTTGCTCCCAGGTGAGGTGGACGCCACGGACAACCAAGCTGTGCACAATGACATCGCGGCAAGATGGAGGGGGCTTGTCGACGCGGCAGTCGGCGCCGTCGGCACGCCCTGCTACGTCACCGACTGGCAGCCGGTTCGTACTGCCGCAGAGCGCCTCGAACGGATTGGCAACGGCACGCCGGCGGTCCGTTGCTGGTTGTCGTACAAGACCCATCCGCTTCCTCATCTCGCGAGCGAGTGGACGATGGGTGGCCGCGGCGTTGAAGTCGTGAGCGCGTGCGAGCTGTCGACCCTGCTCGAACGAGGGTGTCCGGTGGATCGGCTTCTGGTCAACGGCGTCGCGAAGCACCGATGGCTGCCGGATCACCCTGTACGGCGGCTCAGGGTCCACTTCGACTCCCTGCTCGAGCTCGACGAATTGCTGCCGCTGGCGGTCGCCTGCGACTGGCGGGTCGGCATCCGCTGTCACGTGCCCGACGAAGCCGACGCGCGCGACCCGCGTTTTGGCGGACAGTTCGGCATGTCGAAGGACGAGGCGATTGCCGGCCTGCAGCGATTGCGTCGCGCCGGCCTCGAGGTCGAAAGCATGCATTTCCATTTGGGCCAGATCGAACAGTCGGTCGGCCCGTACGTGCGAGCAGTCGATCACCTCAAGTCGATCTGCCTGGCTGCCAACGCCACGCCCACGTTCATCGATTGTGGCGGTGGTCTCCCCACAGCGGATGACCGCCGCTGGCCCGATGCCTTCGCCGGTGTCCAGGCGGCGGTCGGGCGGATCGCCGA
>Ga0105248_10007824_pt1 | contig 11735 bp, 8 predicted proteins | sample KBSS34metaG_FD_81524 | JGI IMG/M metagenome (GOLD analysis project Ga0105248, IMG submission 81524) | Switchgrass rhizosphere microbial communities from Kellogg Biological Station, Michigan, USA - KBS S3-4 metaG | ecosystem: Host-associated > Plants > Roots > Rhizosphere > Soil | place...
AGAATCTGTCCCTCCGCGCGACGTGTCTTCAGCTCTTTCACTTCGACGCGCCTCGCAACCAGCCGCGCCGGAACTATCAACCTGATGTTGGACCACCGATCTTCGAACTCGTCCTTCGCCTGGCCGCTGTTGATTACCAACACCGAACCGTCTGTAGCGATCGATCTGACACGCCTGACAACACCGTCATCGACGAGCGTCACGACCTCTAAACCGAGCGCCTGCAAGCGAGCGTCAACAAGCTCCGCTTCTTCACGACTAGCCGTGCGTGCAAGCGGCAACGCAGCGCGCTCGTTGAGGATGCGTTGCAGCTCGTCTTCCGTTAGTTTCAAAAGCGCGGCTGCCTCGCTGATCGCTTCCGCGGAGAGCGCCTGCGCGAGGGGCAGCACGATCGTGTTGTAGCCTAGTTGATGTTTCTCCGGTTTGCGCAGGAGCGGCTTGCGTAATCTTGCCGACACTTCAGTCATCGGCAAGGGTACGTTACAGTACAAACAGTTGATACGAGTCGGAGGGTTGGCGCGCAAACATTCGTCGCAGCGAATCATCTGCTCGGGAGTGAATCCCTGCGGCTCAGATGGTTCAACTGGTCCAAGCAGAGGCAGACGAATGTTTTCGTTATCTTTAGGCAACAGCTCCTCCAAGTATTTTGATTATACGACGAGGCGTAAAATCCGAGGCGAGATATGTTTCCCCGAACCGCACTTACAGGACTCTCGATCGCGATCGTCGTCACACTAGTGGCACTCGCGACCGGCGCTTGCGCTGCCCTGCAACCGATCGATGCAAGCGGACCACGGTCCAACGAGCCGGCCTATCCGATCGGCCTGGCCGATCCCGCGGCGCGACTCGAAGAGGCTTCAGTTGCGTGGTACACGATGTCGCAACACTACGGGCTCGCAGACAAGACGAATGCGAATCTGAATCCTTATACCGGTACCCTTGAGGGTTTGCCGGCAAACGCCGGTACCATCACGTTGCCGCAAGTCGGAACTGATCCGCAGCCGACTGAAGAACAGACGCGCGAGTCGTTACGCAGATTCATCGCCGAGTGGCGCCCACTGATCGGCGCCGATCCCAACCAGCTCTCGCTCGTGGAAAGAACCGATGAAGCGAACGGGATCAAAGTCGCTCGTTACGAACAACGGCCGTTTCGTTATCCACTGCGCGGCGGCTTCGGCAACCTGCTCATTCGTTTCCGTCCGGACCGCCGCGTGGTCTCGATTTCGAGCAACTGTATTCCGAATGCCGATCGACTACAGGCTGCGCTCAATGGTCTAACTCCGAAGATCAATTCAGATGAAGCCATCGAACACGTCCGGAAGCAACCGGTCACCGCTCCTGATGCTGCCGGCCGGCAACAGACGTTCACGATTCCCTCCAACGCGGCCTTAGCAGCGCGCCAACTGGTGGTCTACGCTCGTCCCTCCGCGGAGCAGGCCAGTGGTCTTCAGTTATATCTCGCCTGGGAAGTTGAAGTTACCAATGGCCCCATAAAGATGGTCTATCTCGATGCGCTCTCAGACCAGGTGATTGCCGTGGCCTGACGTAGCCGGATAGCCTCGTTACTTGACCAGAAAACAGTGAAACAGCATGCTAAATACGAACAAGGGGTATTGTCGGAGCCGGCTTATGAGCAACAATTTCGATCCTACTAACAACATTTCATGGCAACTGGGTCATCGCGGAAGAGTCGCGGTATTTATTGACGGCAACAATCTTTTCCATGCGGCGCGATTTCACAACATCGATATCGATTACAACAAACTGCTGCGCGTTTTGCTGGGCGACGGGCGGTTGTTGAGAGCATTTTTCTACACCGGCGTCGATGTGGGCGCAGAGCGGCAACAAGGCTTTCTCCTGTGGATGCGGCGTAACGGTTTCCGCGTCGTGCAGAAGGAGCTGAAGACCTTTTACGACGGGACGCGAAAAGCAAATCTCGACGTCGAGATCGCGGTGGATATGCTCTCGCTTGCCGGCCGTTACGACACGGCGGTGCTCGTTTCGGGCGACGAAGATTTTGTCTACGCGGTGAATGCGGTCGCGTACAAAGGTTGTCGCGTGGAGATTGCCGGGTTCAGGTCCAACACTGCACCCAAGCTGATCGACGTCGCTGACTACTTCATCGATCTCGGCGAGATCGCAGATAAAGTGCGGAAGGAGATCTCGCACCAGCCGCGTTATGATGAACGCGATCTGCACGAACACATCCCGTCGCATTACATGCAGGACGAGTGTCCGCTAGACAAAACGCAGCCCGACACTTTTCAAACTGCGATGCGAGTGGTATTAGAAACTGAGATCGCGGACGTAGAAGCCGCCGAGTTTGAGGCAGCGACCGAGTTTATCCGCATCACGGACGAACATTGAGCCCAGAGCAGCGCACGATGAAACTGTTCACTATCCCCGAAGCCAACGCTCTTCTGCCGAGCGTCCGGACCATCGTGCAAAAAATCCAGCGCGCGCACCGGAACGTCGCGCGCTATCGCGACGAGGCCAAAAAAGCGGCTGAAGGCGCGGAAAAAGGCGGCGGCGGAATGTCTGCCGGCGTCAGCTACGCGCAGGCGCTGACCGTTTTGACAGTAAAAATCACGGAACTCGAAGCGCTCGGGGTGCAACTCAAGGATTTCGAACGCGGCCTCGTCGACTTTCCCTCGCTTCGCGACGGCCGCGTGGTGCTGCTGTGCTGGCAATTGGGCGAAGGCGATGAGCTCGAGTGGTGGCATGACGTCGATGCCGGTTTCGCGGGTCGCACACCTCTCTAGACCTCGAACGCACAACCTCAACGCCTGCTTTATTTTCTCATTGACCACTTAAAGTTATTCCTGATAGGATGCGCTCGCGATCGAGCAGCAGTGATCACGGGCGTCGGTAGTGAGCCCGCCCCTGTCGGTTTATTCACTTAACCGAAAAATGAAAGCAACTGGCGACTCTCCAAGTTCCCCCGCGGAACGAAAATCCACACTCATTGAGTTTCCCGGTATTTCGCGCAATGCTCTGCCCGAATGGCGCAAAGAACTGAGCGAAAGAGTCCGTGAAGTGCAGGAGCGGCGCGCCCGCGAGACCGCTCGCGAAGCGGCTGAAGCTGAACGACAGCGTCTCGAAACCGCCGTTGATGCTCCGCAACTCGAACTGTTGCCGCCGACCGAGACGCCGGCGATGAACCCGCTCGTTGCGGCTGCCCTGAAAAGAATCGAGCGCGCTCACCAAAGCGCTTCAGTTGAAACTCGTCAACCGAGATCGTCACTCGCGACCGCAGTCGCCTACGCGCCGGAACGAGAAGAAAACATCATGAACGAGACGGTTCCCCCGACCATTCAACTCGAGCTTGAACCGGAACCGCCAGCCGCAGATCCACCGCCGCCGGCAATCGAAAAAACTCATTTGGCGATCGTTCCGCCGCCGCCGAGCGAACCGGAAGTGATCAAAACCGAGCCGGCCGCGCCGCCAAAGCGTTTGATTCGCGACGATCCAAACGATCCGGCGCTCAACTATCTCGATTCGATTTGCCGCAATGTGCGGGTAGACGATCTGGCGAGCCGAAGTGCGTCGGCGATTCGTCGCTCTGTTTGCGCGATCGTCGATTTGATCCTTTCCGCCATGTTGACGTCGCCGATCGCGGGTGCGTTCTATCTCAGTAGCGGTGATTATCACGACCCGCGCGCGTTGATGGTTTTAGCGGGCGCGCTCGTGGTCGTGACGTTTCTTTATCTGACGTTAGCGACGGCGTTGACAGGACGGACTTTGGGTATGCGCCTGTTGTCGCTGCGCGTGATCGACACGAAGACGGGATTGATTCCGACTGGCGGGCAGTCGATCGGGCGTTCGTTCTTTTATCTACTTTCATTACCGACTGTAGTCGGTATTCTCTTCGCACTCGTCAGCCGCGAGGGTTACACTGCGCACGATCGATTCACGCGAACCGCAGTCGTAGTAACCTGAAGTGCATCCGCAACTCCTGCAGCAAGTCGTCGAAGAGCTTCGCACCACCCTCAGCGGCAGATACCTCGGAAAAATATTCCAGCTCAGTCGGGTTTCGTTTGCGTTTGATTTTGGGTTGAGGGGCGAGTTTTTGTTTGTGACGGTCGACCCGGCGAGCCCGAGGGTCTATTTGATTCGGCGGCGAGTGAAGGATCTCGAGCGACAGTCTGTGCCGCTTGGTCCGTTTGGGCAGGTAGTTCGAGATAAGCTAAGCGGTGCACCAGTCACAGCTATCCAAAAGGACCCGGAAGATCGAATCGTCAGGTTCGCGTTTGGCCCGCAGACGTTGGTGGCGCAGCTAACAGGCAGGACCGCGGATCTCTTCCTGCTGGACGAGAACGACGCAATTCAATCGTCTTTGCGGAGTAGAATTGAAGGCAAATATACTCCGCCTCCAATTCATAAAATGGTTTCGCCCGACGATCTTCCGCCGGCGGCCTCCTCACCTTCAGAAACGGCCGACGTCTATTACTCCACTCTCGAGAAAACCAAAGCCTTCGAAGCGCGCGTCGCGGCTGCTCGTGCCAGGCTACTAAAATCGATCCGTCAAAAACAAAAACTGAAAGAACACCTTGAGCAAGACCTCGCGAACCACGGTAATCCGGAGGAGCACAAACGTATCGGTGACTTGCTGCTCGCAAATCTCTCGACCGCCACGCGCGCCGGCAACAAAGTCACGGTCACGGATTACTACGCTGACGGCACGCCGGCGATTGAGGTTGAGATCGATGAGAACGCTTCGCTACAGGAGGAGGCGGCGCGGCGCTTTCGACAATATGGAAAGGCGAAACGCGCGCGTGAAGAGATCGCGGAGCGCATGGTCCAGATCGATCGCGAGGTAGCGCAACTCAACCGCCAGGTCGAGGACATTTATAAAATCGTCGAGCAAAATGACGCCGCAACTCCACCCCCCAAAACTTCTAAAAGACCTCCACCAAAGCAACAATCCATTCCCGGCGTGCGCCGCTATCGATCAACCGACGGTTACGAAATACTCGTCGGCCGCGCCGCCCGCGACAACGACAACCTGACCTTCAAAATCGCCCAACCAAACGATCTCTGGATGCACGCCGGCGACTACCCCGGCTCACACGTCGTCATCCGCAATCCCACTCGCAAAGAGATCCCGCATCGCACGATCATCGAAGCCGCCCAACTCGCCGGCCGCTTCAGCCAGGCGAGCGACGACTCCAAAGTCGTCATTCACTACACGCCACGAAAATTCCTTTCAAAACCAAAAGGCGCCGCACCCGGTCTCGTCAGGCTCTCACGCTTCCGCTCGATCACCGTCGAACCCAAAGAAGGCATCAACAGAATTATGTCGGAGTGATATTCTCTCCGCATGCGATCGGACGAACTGTTCTCAAAAGCAATCGAGCTGATACCCGGCGGTGTGAACTCGCCCGTGCGCGCGTTTCGCGGCGTCGGCGGCACGCCGCGCTTCATCAAATCCGCGCGCGGCGCGACCATCACCGACGTTGACGGCCGCACTTACATCGACTACGTCGGCTCGTGGGGACCGATGATCCTGGGCCACGCCGACGAAGAGGTAGTCGCAGCTTTGCAGGAAGTGGCCGCCGGTGGCACGAGCTTCGGCGCGCCGACCGAGCTCGAAGTGAATCTCGCGCAGGAAGTCGTGGACGCGGTGCCGTCGATCGAAATGGTGCGCATGGTCAGCAGCGGCACCGAAGCAACGATGTCCGCGATTCGTCTGGCCCGCGGCGTCACCGGACGCACGAAGCTCATAAAGTTTGAAGGCTGCTATCACGGTCACGGCGATAGCCTGCTGGTAAAAGCCGGCTCCGGCGTTGCGACGCTCGGACTGCCGGACAGCCCTGGAGTTCCCCCAGTACTCGCGCAGAACACGATCACGGTTCCCTTCAACGATGTTGCGGCGCTCGAAGAAGTCTTCGCCGAACACACCGAGATCGCGGCGGTGATCATCGAGCCGGTGGTGGGAAACATGGGTTGCGTGCCGCCGCAGCCGGGTTATCTCGAAGCTGTTCGCCAGCTCACCCAAGCACACGGAGCTTTGTTGATCTTCGACGAAGTAATGACGGGCTTTCGCCTGGCTCGCGGCGGCGCGCAGGAGTTGTACGGCATCTCGCCCGACATCACGACGCTGGGAAAGATAATCGGCGGTGGTCTGCCTGTCGGCGCGTACGGCGGCAGTCGCGAGCTGATGAACCACGTCGCGCCGGCTGGTCCGATCTACCAGGCCGGCACGTTGTCCGGAAATCCGCTTTCGATGACCGCGGGACTGGTGACGCTGCGTCGTCTGCGAGACAAATCGATTTACAAACAGCTCGACAACGTCTCTCGCAAACTATGCGAAGGGTTATCGACGGCAGCGAGCGAGGCAGGAATCAAGACTGAAACCAATCGCGTCGGCTCGATGTGGACGAGCTTTTTCACCGATGAGCCGGTTTCGAATTGGGAAACCGCGAATCGATCGAGTCGCGAGCAGTACGGCAGGTTTTTCCATGCGATGCTGGAGGAAGGTGTTTACCTCGCGCCGTCGCAGTTTGAAGCTGCGTTTGTGAGTCTGGCGCACACTGAGGAAATAATCGGCCAAACGATCGCGGCCGCGCGGAAAGCACTCGGGTCAATCCCTAAATAGGCAAATCGATACTGAACTCCGATCCCTTCCCGGGTTCGCTCGCGACGCTGATCTTCCCACCATGCTGCTCGACGATCTGCTTTACGATCGCCAGTCCCAATCCCGTGCCGCGCTTCTTCGTCGAGTAAAACGGCTCGAAGATGCGATCGCGCGTCGCCTTGTCCATGCCCTTTCCTTCATCGGCGATCCGGATGCGCGCGTAATACCGGCGCGACTGGCCGTTGCCATCGCCGTCAGCGCTGAACATCTCCGTCGCGATTCGTACCGACGCGTTTTCCTGGCTCGCGTCGATCGCGTTTGCAATGACGTTTACAAACACCTGTCGTAACTGGTGCGGATCCCACTGACCAACAATCGACCGGCCCGCAAATTCACGCTCGACGTTCGCATTCTTTTCGAGAATCTTGTCGCTGACGAGATCGATACTGCGTTCGAGAGACTCGTGCAGATCCACCGAAGAACGCTCGAGTTCTTTCTGCCGTGAAAACTGCGTCACGTCGACGACCAGTTTGTTGAGGTGCTTGATGCCGCGCTCGACGAGCTCGATCGTGTTTAGCGCGTCGTCGTCGTTCACGCTGTCGCGCAACATCGAAACGCCGAGACGAATGCTGCCGAGCGGGTTGCGAATCTCGTGGGCCACCTGCGTCGTCGCCTGGCCGACAGCCGCGAGTGATTCGCTGCGGCGCAACGTGCGTTCAGATTCGGCTGCTTCTGTCGCATCTACGAGCGTCACGATCTGGCCGCGATCGCCTTCGAGCGCGAGGGGCGATGAATAGACGTCAAACGACTTATCCTCACCTTCAACCTGGGCCACCATGCGGCCGTGATAAGTTGCCTTGGTGACGCGAACCGAGGTGACAGTGTCCAGCATCTTCATCGCGTCGTCCGGCGCAAAGCGCTCCATGACTGACGCCCCGATGCTCGCGCGCGGAAAGATTCTGAAGAACGCGTCGTTGGCGCTGCGAACGCGATCCTCCTGATCGATCGCGGCCACCGCGCTGACCATGCCTTCGAGCAACTGCGTCGTGAACGCGCGTTCGCGTCCCGCCTCGAGCATGCTGCGCCGCATCTGCCAGAAGTGACGTTGCACCTGCCAGATTGTTCCCGCGGCAACGAGTGCGCCGGCGGCGAGCGCAACCAGGCTCCAGTACAGGATCGAGCGCCGCGCGTCGGTCTGCGAGTTGATAATTTCAGTGAAGATTTCCTTTTGCTGCCGCTGCGCGCCAGTGAAGAGTTGATCTATGGCTTCGTTGAGGTTTTGAAAGCTTTCGTGACCCTCGACACTGAAGCGGCCGAGATCCTCCGTCATCGTGATGTACTGTTGTACATCCGAGCGGAGCGCGGCCCAGTCTTTATCCTGAAAAAGGGGATTACGGTCCATCGCCGCAACGGTTTCGACCAGATCATTGCGCGCCTCTGTCAGCCTGAAACCGGCCGGAGGGGCGATCCCCCGAGAGAGCACCGCGTGGCGGATCCTGGCTTCACTATCAAGCTGCGAAATCTTCAGCCGCAGATTCGATAAGACTTTAATGCGCTCGGAGTGATCCGAAGAGAGTGCGCGAGCTTTGTTTCCGATTTCCTCGATGCGGCCCGCACTTCGCAAACCCAGACCGATTATCAGCGCCAGCAACAGTACGAACCCGACGATCAGCGGCGTGATCGCGCGCACGAGCGAACGCCTGTCCAGGTCCGCCGCCGGCGCTTCGTAGGTAGTCGCCCGCGGCTCCGGCAGACGCCGGTAAACGACTTGCGATTTCTTTTTAATGGGTCGCATCGGAGTTGTTAAGGTTTCGCGTCCATCCAATTCTCACCGACTCCCACATCGGCGATCAACGGTACATCGAGCGAAACTGCCGACTCCATCTCGTGTTTCAGTATCTCTGTTACTTTACCGACTTCCGCGTCCGGTGTCTCGACCAGCAACTCATCGTGCACCTGCATCAACATGCGCGCGGTTAATCCGGTCCGCCGGAACTCCTCTTCGACGTGGAGCATCGCTATCTTCACAATATCACTTGCCGTGCCCTGGATCGGCATATTTATCGCTTCGCGCTCCGCGGCCTTGCGAATATTCGCGTTGCGATCGGTGATGCCGGCGAGGGGACGAATGCGGCCGTAGATCGAGCGCACGTAGCCGTGTTCGCGCGCGCGCAGCGGCACCTCTTCCATGTAACGCCGCACGCCTTTGTAAGTATTGTAGTAGTCCTGGATGACCTTCTTTGCTTCCTGCCGCGAAATGCCGACGCGTTGCGACAATCCCCACGGCTCGATCGCGTAGGCGATGGCGAAGTTGACGATCTTGGCGAAACGGCGCGCTTCGCGCAGCTCTTCGTCAGTACGCGCGCCGAACACGAGCCGCGCCGTGCGCGCGTGAATGTCTTCGCCGTTCTGAAACGCTTCGAGCATCACGGGATCCTGCGTGATGTGGGCCAACAGACGCAGCTCGAGCTGCGAGTAGTCAGCCGAAACGATCTTGTTTCCCTTCTCGGCGACGAACGCGCGGCGGATGCGCCGGCCCATCTCGCTGCGAATCGGAATGTTTTGCAGGTTCGGATCGCTCGACGACAAACGTCCGGTGGCGGCGACGGTCTGGTTCAACTGGCAATGAATGCGTCCGTCAGTCGCGATCTGTTGCGGGAGGGCATCAGTGTAGACGCTTTTCAGTTTGTCGAGCTCGCGATACTCGATGATCAAACGCGGCAGCTCATGCTCCTGCGCGAGCTCTTCGAGCACGGCTTTGCTGGTCGAGACGCGGCCGGTCGACGTCTTGCGGCCGATGTCGATGTTCAGGTCGCCGAGGATCTCTCCGACCTGCTTCGGCGATCCGATATTGAACTCACGCCCGGCGAGCTCGTAGATGCGGATCGTGAGCTTGTGCAGCTCCTGGCCGATGTAGCTCGAAAGATCCGCAAGCACTTTGGGATCGACTTTCAGACCCGCGCGCTCCATGCGATAGAGCAACGGCGCCAACGGAAGCTCGATTTCGGAGTAGATCGTTTCGAGTTTCTTTTCGAGAATGCGTTCGCGTAACACGCGCGCGGTCTGCGCGGTCAGATCGGCGGCCCGGACGGTTTGCCACGCGCTTTCAGCCCAGTTTGCCGCGGGCGCAGCGCCGTTTTCGATTCCGACTGCTTCGCGCGCGAGATCGTTAAGGTCATACTTGCTGCGCGCCGGATCGAGTAAGTATGCGGCGAGAAAGGTATCGTCTTTGACGCCTTCGAGCGTGATGTTGAAACGGTCGAGCAAACCAACGGCACGCTTCACGTCGTGAATTGATTTTTCGACGAGTCCATTCGACAGCACTTCACGCAACGGCGCGATCGCCTGATCCGCGCCGCCTTCGAAATTCTCGAGATCGACATAAGTCGACACGCCCGCGCTGGTCGAAAACGCAATGCCGCGAGTCGCGTCGAGCTCGGTGAAGCACTCATGTTCGCCCGTGCCGGCGGGTGTCGAATCGGCGATCGCAACGCCGACGTTCTCAGCGTCGAAGAGAGTCCTGACGAGGTTGTCGAGCTCGTTTTTCGTATGCACGACGCGATAGTTTTGCGCCGACTCGGCGGTCGCCGGACGCACGACCGCGGCGTCAGCGTACTCCTTGATCAGCAACGTAAATTCCAGCTCGTGAAACAGCTCGTAAGCCGCGGCGCGATCCGGAGGACGCGTCTTGATCTTGTCGAGCTCGAGCGGAACGTCGAGATCGGTGCGGATGCGCGCCAGCTCGCGCGACTGCCTGATCAGATCCGCGTTATCGCGTAACGACTCGCGATAGGTTTTGTGCTTCACCGCTTCCCAGTTGGCGAGCGCGTTTTCAATCGAGCCAAACTGTTGAATGATTTGCACCGCGCCTTTCGAGCCGATGCCCGGCGCGCCCGGTATGTTGTCGATCGAATCGCCCATGAGGCCGAGCAGATCGACCAGCTTGTCCGCGGTCACGCCAAACTTCTTTTCGACCCACGCTTCATCACACCATTCAACCGGCGGCACGGGTTCTTTCCGCTTCACGACCTGCGAGTTCTGCCGCATGCAGACGATCAGCGGATCGCGCACGAGCTGGCACATGTCTTTGTCGTTGGAAACGACGACTGCCTGAAGTCCCTGGTCGGCGGCCTGGGTTGCGAGAGCGCCAATCACGTCGTCCGCTTCGTAACCGGGAGAGTTGATGACGGGAATGTTCAGCACGTCGCAGAGCCGAAAGATCAAAGGCATCTGGCTCGCGAGATCCTCGGGCATCTCTAAACGGTTCTTCTTGTAGTCAGCAAACGTCTCGTGACGAAACGTCTTCTCGCGCGACTCGAAGATCGCCGCGATGTAATCCGGCTTCTCTTCACGCAACAGCTTCAAGAGCATGTTGGTAAAGATGTAAACCGCCTGCGTCACTTGTCCCTGCGACGTCGCGAGCGGCGCCGCGCGATTTTGCATCGGCGCAAAAAACGCTCGAAAGATGTGCGACATCGAGTCGATCAAAAAGACTCGTTCTGTTCGTTTCGCTGCACTCACCGGCTCAATTCCTCAACGTGCGCCCGCACTGTTTCACCCAACGTCTCTAAATTGTAACCACCCTCGAGACAGGAAACGAGACGTCCCTGGCAACTGCTCGCCGCCCACTCCTTGATCGCGCGCGTGAGGTCAACAAAGTCTTTGTCCTGGAGCAGCAACTGTCCGAGCGGATCGCCGAGATGCGAGTCAAACCCAGCGGAAATGATGATCAAATCCGGGCTAAAACTCGCCGACATCTGTTCCAACGCTGCTTCAAAAGCGCGCTTCTGTTCGACTGCGGGTGTGGCCGCGCGCAACGGCAGGTTCAACGTGTAACCGAGTCCACGGCCGGTGCCTTTTTCACCACGCGTTCCCGTTCCCGGGTACCACGGATACTGGTGCGACGAGAAGAAGTAAACGGACGGATCGTCGTAGAAAATTCCCTGCGTGCCGTTGCCGTGATGAACGTCCCAGTCGATGATCGCGACGCGTTCGATCTCCGGATAGTGTTGTTGCGCATAACGCGCGGCGACGGCGACGTTATTGAACAGACAAAATCCCATCGCGCGTTCTTCCGTCGCATGATGGCTCGGCGGCCGCACCGGCACGAACGCGTTACTCACCTCGCCCTTCATGATCAGATCGATCGCCTGGCAAA
>Ga0105248_10007826_pt1 | contig 11735 bp, 7 predicted proteins | sample KBSS34metaG_FD_81524 | JGI IMG/M metagenome (GOLD analysis project Ga0105248, IMG submission 81524) | Switchgrass rhizosphere microbial communities from Kellogg Biological Station, Michigan, USA - KBS S3-4 metaG | ecosystem: Host-associated > Plants > Roots > Rhizosphere > Soil | place...
CGCCCGAGTTTCGCAACCGTCTGGATGCCTGGATTGCCTTCAATCCCCTCACATATGCTGACATTTGCCGCGTAGTCGATAAATTTGTCGACGAAGTGAAAGTGGCGCTGGGCGAGAAAAAAGTCAAACTGGAGATCAGTGTTGGTGCCGGTACATGGTTTGCCGACAAGGGCTTTGATAAGCAATACGGGGCTAGGCCTATGGCTCGTCTGATCAAGCAAAAAATTCGCGAACCTCTGGCCGATGAGTTGCTCTTCGGTAAGCTCGAACATGGCGGCATCGTCAAGGTCGATGTGGCCGATGGCGATCTGGTGCTGGATTGCACTCCCTCCGACGCTGCAGTCGACGATGACGGCAGCTCTTCCGACGCAGCTAAGCCGCAGGACAAAGCTCCCGACAAAGCTCCGCCCAAAAAATCGAAACCGACGCCGGAACAGGATCTGGCACAGGCAGACGCTGAGACCGTGACTCCATCGCTGGAGGAGCAATAGCCCCGGTGCATCAGCTAAATAGAGTCTGGCTGCAGATCAATAGTGTTTTTCAAACGCCATTTTTGCCCATCGGCAAATCCACGATTTCTCTCTGGCATCTGATCTATGTCTTCACACTTTTTGCCATTCTCTTTTGGTTTACTGATCGTGCGAAAAAGTGGATAGAAGACAGGCTGCTGGCGCGCAGCTACTTTGACGCAGGAGTGCGTCAGGCCCTGGGCTCCATCGGTCGCGGCATAGTTCTGACCGTGGGCTTTATCATTATTCTGCAAACCGCCGGAATTGACCTCAGCTCCATTACAGTCATAGCCGGTGCTCTGGGCCTGGGTATAAGTTTTGGCCTGCAACAGCTGACAAGCAATTTTGTAGCTGGTATTACTCTCTTGTTTGAGCGCCCTATTAAAGTTGGCGACCGCATAGAAGTGGACGGCGTCACCGGTGATGTCGTAAAAATCAGTCTGCGCGCCACTACCATGTTGACCAACGACAATATTACGATCATCGTACCCAACGCCGACTTCGTCAAAGGTAAAATAACAAACTGGAGCTATTCCAATGAGCTAGTGCGTTTCAGCTTCCCTGTGCCGGTAGCGCATTCGGCCAAGCCGCAAAAGGTGATTGACGTTCTGATGGATGTTGCTAAAAATCATCCAGGAGTGGTGCAAGACCCGCCACCGGATGTGGTGTTTCAAGAGTACGGTGAGAAAGGTTTGAATTTTATCCTCAGGGTCTACACCAAAGATTATTTGAGCAAACCAAGCGCCCTGCGCAGCGAGCTTAACCTGGCTATCTACAACGCTTTTCAGAAAAATCTTATTGCCTTTGCCCATGATCCGGCAATGGAAGTTGATCGCCCACCAGGCCCCCAAAAAACCGCACACTAGAAGAAATAGAATCAGATAGAAAAGGTCGATAGCAAGCACAGTACTGCCGAGGCGCTTTTACCGGTGGCCGCAGTGGCTGCTTTGGCCGGCGCAATTTATTATTTCTGGCAGGGTGGTGAAAGTGTTTTGCTGGGCGGGGCAGACGCCGGTTGGTTGATTCGCACCGGCGATTACATCAACGCGGCCGGTCGACTGCCCGAGCACGATATCTTTGCCTGGACCTGCCCGGGGCAAAAATATATTTGTTATCAGTGGCTTTTTGAATGTGCTGCATCGTATCTGTGCAAACTGGGCGGCCTCGGTCTGGTTGGGCTGAGCGCCTACATACTTGTGGCTTTCCTCTATCTATTTGCGTTGCCCCTGACCTGGTTCAAGCTGGGCGTCAAACCTGCCTATACCGCGCTGTTTTTGCTGCCCGCCCTCACCCCCTTCTGGTTTTTCGCAAGGCCTCAGTTAATTTCTTACTGGGCGATTTTTGCCACCGTGCTCATCCTCGAAGCCTGGCGCCGCAACAAACAAAGCAAGCTCATATTTGCCCTGCCGCCAATCGCACTTCTCTGGACCAATATGCACTGTGTCGCAGTATTTGTGCCGCTTCTGACACTCGTGTATCTTCTGGATTGGGTTGTGTTCCAGCGAACGAAAGACTCAACTGAAAAAGCGTCAGTCAAAAAAATGGCTGCGCCCACACTCGCGTTAATCTGCGCCCTCAGCCTGGCTGCGCTTTTTGTCACCCCTCTGGATCTGCCGACAATTTTGGCCGGACTGATAGTGGCCAGTCGCACTGATATGGCCGCTTGCAATGAGCTTCGCCCCCTCTATCTCACCTCTTATCTCTTTCAGCTGAGCAATCTCTATGTCATTGCAGCGACTGCTGTGCTTATTGTCGGTCGCAAAAAGGTGCCCACGGTAGGATTTATTGTCGCTCCCCTGGCTCTGCTGGCGGGCCTGTTGGTCGCGCGCCTTCAGCCGGTGGGTGTGCTCCTATCCTGGCCCTTTGTCGGCCTCGCCCTTGCTGGGTCGCTGCCGCGCACGGCCGAAGTCAGTCGCTTTCTAGTCAGGGAGCGCATTTTGATCTGGCCCCTGGGCATATTGGCGCTTACTCTGGCGCTGTGGTTCAGCCGCTTTCCCCTTGCCGAAATAAATTCCAATCAGGACAGAGCCTTGATTACATTTCTCGGCACGCGTCCGGCCCTGAGCCTTGCCGCCGCCAATTTGAAGAGTGGCAACCGGGTCTTCAACGATACACTGTCAGGTTCCCGCCTGATATTTCTCAAAGGGCCGCCGGTTTTCATCGACGGACGACTCTTTGTTTTTGAGCGCGAATTCTATAACGAATGGCTTGCCGCAATGAATTTGCAGACACCGTGGTCGAATTTTGCAGACAAATGGAGATTCGACAGCATTGTTTTGGCTCGCGGTTATCCCCTCTACGACCAGCTTATGCGCTCCCCTGCGTGGCGTCTTTGCCTTGATGACGGTGGTACATCTTTCTGGATTAAGGCCGGAAAGACCGACTGCAAGTTTGATCCGGAGAAGCCGGAGACCCTGGGATTAACAACCGACGAACTTACGCATGACCGGGTAGCGCTGGCCTCCAAGCACTATCAAACGGCCAAAATTTTCTTCGATGGCGGACGCATGTCTGAGGCTGCCGCTGAGGTTGCCCTTTCACTTAAGCAGTTGCGGACGAAAAATGCCGTTGAATTGAAAGACAGAATTGACCGACGATGTAAACACATTTAGCAGGTAAAGACGTTCGGCTAGCAGTCCCCGGCTTCGCAAAAGAGTTCGTCGGGGAGATCTGGATTCAGTAGCACTTCCTTGTAAACGGTCGTACTTGTAATGTGAAGATCCTCTTTGTTTTGCGAAAATCCCTTTGGGAGCAAATGTAGCCAGGCTTTGAAGTATTGGAAAGACCTGAACATGACTGACCTGCGCGTCACGTCAGTCGATTTAGCTTGCGATACGGAATTTAGCCAGCTCTTGCAGAGTTGGAAAGACATCTTTATGACCAACCCGGGGGCCTTCTTCCGAGATCCAGCTTGAATGACATAGTCTTCGTCTATCTTCAGGATTATCAATCTTGATTCGGAAATATATATCTGTGATGCTCTATCATCATGTTCTAAATAATGGCACGCTTCGCCATTTACCATCTCCACTCCTCGATAGACCGCGTTTTTCAATTCCGTTAATTTGCGTCCTGATACTTCTTCCATCAACAGAGTCGACACAGTGTGAGCGGTACCGCCGGAAACTCCAGTAGCACCAGCTATTGCCATTCCTAGACTTTTCTCCTGTTTACTTTGTTTGTCGTAGGAGCATTTCGCGAATGCATTCTTTCCGTCGCACCAGATTACGTTTACACCCATGTGATCCGACCATTCAAACCTGAATTGATTTGGACGCTTGAAGTATGTCTTGAATGTCCTTCTACGTGTGCGACTCTCGGCGGTGCCAGGATAGAAAATTGATTCTTCAAATCCGCTGTCGCTGTAAGATTCAAGGCCACGGTAAATCCGCCCCATCTCGGCTAATACTGTTTGTGACTGTTCTTCCACGCTCTTACTTTGTAGTTCTCGCCGCTCTGATTAAAGCAATTGAATTGACCTATTGCAATAATGATATGCCCGGTAAGAAACCGGATGGACCAACACTTTAGAAAGTGATTGACAACAAAGGCTATGGCTAGGCTGAGAGATAGGCTGGAGGCAGTCTGTCTGGCCTTTCAGGAGAGTTGATGTCCATGCGCCATCGTGCCATTTCTGTTGCTGTACTGGCGTCAGTGCTGGCGACAGCATCGGGCTTGCCTCTGTGGCATTTTCCGCCCACGGCAATGGCTATGCAAGGGCTGGCCGAGTCGGTGTACTTTCCCTGCCGTCACTGCCAAACGATGCAGGTGGGCGAACTGAAGCGCCGCTTTGTTGTCACCTTGCCGAAAGTTAAAGATGAAACTGCAAAGCTGCCTGTGGTTATAGTCCTGCACGGTGCCCTGAGCAATGCCTGGAGCGCCGAATTCGACAGCGGTATGACTAAGCTTGCCACGGACAAAGGATTTATCGTAGTTTATCCCTACGGCACCGGTATTGGACCGAAGCAATTGCTCTTCTGGAATGCCGGGACCTGTTGCGCTACGGCCAGTTCTCGCAAAGTTGATGATGTGGGCGTCATCGGCAAAATGATCGACTATCTGGAGTCTAACTGCGACGCTGACCCGAAACGCATTTATGTGGCCGGCGCTTCCAACGGCGGCATGATGGCCTATCGTCTGGCCCACGATTTACCCGAGCGTATTGCCGCTATTGGATCCGTTGAGGGTTGTATGTTTCGGCCACACGATATGCCCCTTAAACCTGTCAGTATTATTGAATTTCATGGCACCGCCGACAGTATCATTCCCTATGATGGCGGCACCGGCTCTTACCATGGGATTAAAGTGCATAACATTGAGAAGATTAAAAAGACAATTCAATATTGGGTAAACAACAATCACTGTAATCCTGTGCCCGCGAGGGAAGAGCAAGAGGGGCTGACAACGGAAAGTTACGCCGGGGGTGACGGTGACAGCGCTGTGCGTCTGGTAAGCATTGCCGGCGGCAAGCACGTCTGGCCTGGTGGACGCGTTTCGCATCTGCTGTTGAGTAGCGCCGGACGGCGTATCTGTGCCAGCGAAGCGATGCTGCGTTTCTTTCTGGAGCATCCCCGCAAGTAAGCTCCGTAATTGAGTTGGATGCCCTACTGTGCTACCCTATGCCCCGCGTGGGCGCGGTGGTGAAACGGGCGGATTGTCTTTGAAATCGTCTAAACCTATGCTGCGTTGTGATTTTCACCGCTTGAAATATGCGGCTATTTTTGGTCTGTATTTGTCAATTATCGCCGCCTGTCATTTTGATGTGCTCGCCGGGGAGGATTGCAGCGCGGCTGAGGCCCAGCAAGCGCTTCAGCAGGCAAGGCATCTGACCGTTAAGGCTGATGCTAATACCGTCAATAAGTTGTTTGACATTGCCGATCGTGCTAATGATTCCGGACTGCACAATATCGCCAGAGAAATCGTCTCGATTTTAGTCAAAACCAAGCACCGCAACTGCGAAATGTATTGCTTCCTGGGTTGCACTTATTGCGAAGAGTTTGCCGACAAATTGGAAGACAGCAATATGGCGCGTCGGTATTTTAATATGGCATTGCAAGTGCAACCTGATTGTGGGCGCGCTCTGAATGAACTTGCTTACTTGGAGTTCAGCCAGGGGAAGCTTGACGATGCTTTGAAATTAGCCAACAGGGCTGTTAACTGCAAGGACCCTCATGTTCGGTCACGTTTGACACGGAGCAAAATTTTGGCTTCTATGAAGCGCTATCCGGAAGCGCTCAAAGACATTGAATTGGCTGAAAAGGTTGGCTCCAAGCGCATTGAGATCTACCGGGTTAAGGGCAGCATCCTGGAAGCGCTGGGACGTTATGATGAGGCCGTTAAGGCTTTCGACCAGGCCTTTGCTATGCAAAAGCAGGACTGGATTGTCTATCAGATTGTGCACTGTTATAAAAAAACTGGTCATTACCGGGAGGCAATTGCTCGCCTGGATCAGCTCTCCCTGACTAACGTCAATGACAGTGAGGTTTATCGCGAACGCGCCGATGTGCGAGTGCTGGGCAAAGACTATGTCGGCGCGATTAAGGATCTGGACAAGGCTATCGAATTGGAGCCAACGGCAAAAATTTATCGGCAGCGGGCACAACTTCATACGCTGATTGGGCACAAAGACCGTGCGGCCAGAGATTTGGCCGAAGCGGATAAAATCTCCAACCGCGTCGAAAATTTCTGATCTTCTCAACTTCTGACCATCGCTACATTTATTTGGTCTTGTAACCTGTTAATCTTTAAATGCTATGGCTGACGATACGCGCAATTTGGACCCAAATGCCGTTGCCCTCACATCCGGGGGCAAGAGCAGTCGTCTGGTCCGGGCCGGAGACATAATCGGCGACAGCTATCGCATTAAATCACTGATTGGCAAAGGCGGAATGGGTTACGTCTTTCGCGCCGAGCATTTGATCATGGGCAATGACTATGCCCTGAAGATGCTTGCCCCGGACCAGATTAACGAAGTCACCTGGAGTCGCTTCCAGGCAGAAGGCAAGGCGATTGCCCGTCTGGACCATACCAATATTGTGAAAATCTACAACATGGGCGTGGATCAGGGGCAATATCCCTATTACGTCATGGACCTTCTGGATGGAGTGTCGCTCTCCGATTGCATCGAAGACAAACTGCCTCTGTCCCTCGATGATGTGTTGGATATGTTTATCCAACTTGCCACCGGTTTTGGTTACGCCCATAGTCGTGGCATTATTCACCGCGACGTCAAACCCAGCAACGTCGTACTTGTTGACTCTGGTGGCCGCTATCCCACGGCAAAAATTGTCGACTTTGGTATCGCTAAATTGGTCGGTAACGGCAGTGATTTCCAGGGGCAGAGTCAGACTGCTACGGGCGAGGTCTTCGGCAGTCCGTTGTATATGAGTCCCGAGCAGTGTCTGGGCAACGACATCGATCACCGGGCTGATATATATTCGCTTGGTTGCACACTATTTGAAGCACTCTGTGGCTCTCCGCCTTTTGTCGGACAAACGGCAATGGCTACTGTTTTAATGCATCAAAATAAACCCAGCCCCACTCTGGAGAGCGTTTCCGGTAAGTACTGGACCGAGGAGATGGAAGCGCTAGTGGCCAAAATGTTGATGAAGCGTCCCGCCGATCGCTATCAATCAATGGAACAGGTGCGCCATGATCTTGAGCGCATCCAGCAGCACAAAGCTGTTGGTAAAAATGTGGACACCGGCTTTGTAACTTCGATGGAGAGCCAACTCGGTGACATCGAGGCAAAATACGAGGAGGTGCAAGCCGGCTCCGGTCGGCGTATAAAAATTCTCATTGCCCTGGGTTTGCTGGTAGCCGGTTGTGCGGCTTTTGCGGCCTACACTGTTTTTACGGCGGCTGCGCGCAAAGTGCCTCTAGCTCCAGTCACTCTCGGTGTCTCCTATAGCAAAGTGACCCCGGCCGAAATACCCAAGATGCATGCTGTGGAGGCGCCAGCCATAGCAAAGGCGAAACTTGTACTCGACGCCACTAAAACTATCAGTTCGCAAATCGACAAAACTACCGGCGCAAGAGTATTTAACTGTCCTGATTTCGACCTCGGCCTGTTAACTTGGTGGAGCGGAGCAAGAAATCTTGCCGGTGTTGATCCTGATATCAAAGATGACGGTTGGGTATACGCACGCAATAAATGTTCCGTGCCCGCAGGTAAGCCGATTTTTTTAAAACTGGATATGGGGCGAAACAGAGAGACTGTAAATAATCCCGGCTTCCTTGCCAAATTTGGACCGACTGAATTGAATGGTTTGATGCTTAGCTGTGAAGTCGCGCTTGAGGAGTACGCTGATGAGGAGTTTAAGGTATTGGCTCGAGATCGTGTCAATAGCGTGATCGATGCCGTCGATGGTTGGAAAAATTTAGAGTACGTCGACTTCTATCACGTAGCTATTACTCATCATGTGCTGGATGCCCTGGACAAGCATCCGACGATGAGGCGGTTCCTTTGTCGTGAGGCCAGTATCGATGCCCCCTATCTGGCGAAGAAGCGCTTCATCAGGGACTTGAATAGCATTGAATTGGCCAGCGTGTCGGGCAGCGTCGATCCTGTTCTGGAAGCTCTTAAGGGTTCGACGGCTCTGAAAAATGTCTATATTTGCAATGCTACTCTTTCGGCCAAGGGCATCAATGCTCTTGCCGGCTGTCCTAATCTTATAATCCTTTACCTGGACAATGTTGATATGGATGACGACGCGCTTGTCGCCATTCACAATATAAAAAGGCTACGTCGCTTGAAAATAGCTCGTTGTCGCTCGTCATCAGCCGCCATGCCGATCTTTCTCAAATTTAGGAATATCGAAGTAGTCGATCTTGATCTTTTAAAATGGCAATCTGAAGACAAGCTAAAGCTCTGGGCGCTTATGCCCAATGCCGACCCGAGAAAGCGAATGAAGCTTATTCAGGCGAGCAAACCGGCTCCCGCTCCATAAAAGCAAGGGCCACTTTCAATTTTTCCAGATGTTGGTCGGTTGTCTTTTGGCCTTCGTTGACTGGATGCTCGGCAAAAAAGGCGAAGACATCGGCGGCCATTTTTGCATCAAATAGTCCTGTAATGCCTTCGATCATACGGGTGATAATCTGGGTGGGGAAGACTGTACGAGCCTTTTCCCAGTTGTCCTGTACAAACTGCCAGCCGACTGCCTTGCCCCATGGATTGAGCATGACCGATCGCACCACAAATGGTGCACTCTGGCTGCGAATTTCGCCGTTCAACGTTTTGGCCAGTGTTTTCTTGAGCAGGGATTCTTCCTTAAATGCTGCTAGGGCGTACATATAACGCTCCTGCTCCTGGGGAGAAGAGGCCGTCGTAAACATCTTTTCAAATTCACTGTAGCGGGCCTCATCTCCGACAAACGCCAGGATTGAGATGACGGCGCCCAATACATCAGGCTCCAGCTCTGCTTTAGCGTCGATGAATTTGCTGTAGTGTTCTTTTGCTTTTTCGATTACTTCTTTGTCTTGACCGACCGTACCCAGTATCTGAATGACAGAGCCACGCAGTTGTTTGGTCAGGTCGTCTTCCTTGGCACCGGCTGCGCCCCCTGCATTGTCTGTCGCTGACCAGCCAAGGCGTTTGTAGGATGCTGACAGGAGTTCTCTGGTGTATGCCGCCAACTTGGCCGAATCTTTGTAATAGACGCGGTCCAAATATTGCAGTGCCGAAAGTATAACGGCCCAGACATTTTTGTCCTGTTCATCTTTGAAGAGTTTGACGAAAGCCAGGAACTGCTTCAATTTCACCGTGCCGTTCAATGTCAGGGCCCAGAGATCGCTAACGAGATTGAAGCGCTCCAAAACAGTCAATGAGGGCAAAAGCGACGAGAGTGTCGTCAGCAGAGCTTCACTGTAGGCCACACGATAGAAGCCGTGGCCGCCTGCGTTGACAACGACCCATTCGATGGGATCCTTGCTCAGTTCGACTGTCATTTCTCTGGCGTTGAGCAGTACACGTTTTTCGATTACTGTAGTGGAAGTCTTCGCCCGCAGCAAAAGCGGCACCTGGAAAAGCTGGCTTGTTTTATTGCCGCCGGCTGCGGCATGCTGTCCATCGGCTTGATAGAAGAAGCGCTTCTGACTGAGCTTGAGGCTCTTCTTGTCGGAGGCGAGTTCCACCGATACTAGCGGATGTCCTTCCTGGAAGATCCAGGTGTTCATGATCTCGCTCACCGGTTCGGATGATGCAGCCGCCAGCGCTTCCCATAGGTCGTTTGTTTCTGTGTTGGCAAAACTGTGTTTGTTCAAGTAAGCGTTGACGCCTGTTTTGAAAGTATCGGCACCGATATATTGTTCGAGCATGCGTAGCACCGATGCGCCTTTCTCATAGGTGAGAATGTCAAACATGCCATTGGCTTCTTCCGGCTTGTTGACCGGGAATTCGATAGTGCGTGTGGCTTTCAGTCCGTCGGTGGCAAAGGCCATAGCACGCGAGACGCCGAAAGTTTCAAATCTCTTCCACTCCGGCTTCCAGGCATCAACGGCTACCAGTGCCATAAATGTAGCGAAGGCTTCATTCAGCCAGATGCCGTTCCACCATTTCATTGTGGTCAAATTGCCGAACCACATATGGGCCAGTTCATGGGCTACAACATCGGCCACACGCTCTTTTTCAGCTTGTGATGCTTTGAGCGGATCTACCAGCAATGCGTTCTCTCGGTAGATGACACAACCGAGATTTTCCATCGCGCCGAAGGCGAAATCTGGCACAGCAATCATGTCCATTTTGTCGCCGGGATATTTGATGCCGTAATATTTGTTGAAGAAAGAGAGAGCGCTGGCGCCAATCTCCAGCGAAAATGGGGTGAGGGCTAATTTGCCTACAGGTGCGTAAATCTTAAATGGAATACCATCGACATCGACTGCTTTTGTTTCTTCAAAATGTCCCACGACAAAGGCCACGATATAAGTGGCCATCTTCATTGTGCGGCCAAAAACAAATACTTTTTTGCCGGACTTTTTGTCCGTTGTTTCCGATTCTACTTTTGTGTTGGAGATAGCCGTAAGGTCGGCCTCGACTTCCATTGTCAGCTTGAAAGTGGCTTTGAAAGCCGGTTCGTCGAAGCAAGGGAAGGCGCGGCGGGCGTCGGTGGCTTCAAACTGCGTCAAAGCAATCCAGCTTTTTTCACCGCTGGGCAGAGTCTGTGAGCTTCTGTAAAAGCCGCGCAATTTGTCGTTGATAGTGGCGCCAAACTTAATGCTGAGACTGGCTTTGCCCACTGGAATGGTCTGCGGGAAAGTAAACTTGGCCCGGTCGGTTTCGGGCATAAGCTCAATTTTGGCCTGTACGACTTCTTTCTTGTCGCCAAATGTTATTTCGGCCGATTCTATTTCCAACTCCAGGGCATTCAAGAGGATGTAGTCTGTCGGTCTGCGTATGTCAAGCTCAATCACTTCACTACCGGGACAATTAAATGTCTTCAGATCCGGTGCCAGCCTGATTTCATAGGACAGCGGCAGGGCAAAATCCGGCAGGCGGTAGGGGCTTTCCTTTTCCAGGGTGGCGCTATCAGTGCTTGAATTGGTTGGCATGGTACATCTCTTTAAAGCAATAAGTAGGCGAAGAGGTTAGCATATTGGAGCCCTGGATTTTATGTCGACTTAGTTAAATGGGGAGTTTCAAGCAATGGTTGAACTGCAGGCGAGTGTAGTGGGCTCGATGAAGGATCTGGCCAGACAATTGCGGGTAGACAGCATTCGCGCTACCACCGAGGCCGGCTCCGGACACCCAACCTCTTCTATGTCGGCTGCCGATTTGATGTCGGTCTTGATGACAAAGTATCTAAAATTTGATTTTGACAAGCCTCAGCATCCTGCCAATGATCGCTTGATATTTTCTAAAGGCCACGCCGCTCCTTTGCTCTATGCCATGTACCGCGCCGCCGGCTGCATTGGCGAGAAGGAAATGCTCAGCCTGCGCAAGTTTGGCTCGCGTTTGGAAGGTCATCCGGTGCCCAAGGTCATACCCTGGGTGGACGTAGCCACCGGCTCACTGGGCCAGGGACTGGCTATGGGCGTGGGCATGGCTATCAATGCCAAATACCTGGACAAAATCAATTACAAAGTCTGGGTCCTGATGGGCGACAGCGAAATGGCCGAGGGCTCTGTGTGGGAAGCAATGGCCGCTGCCACGCACTACCAACTTGATAATCTGATCGCCATACTCGATATGAATCGTCTGGGCCAACGGGGCGAAACCGCTCTGGGCTGGGA
>Ga0105248_10007828_pt1 | contig 11734 bp, 8 predicted proteins | sample KBSS34metaG_FD_81524 | JGI IMG/M metagenome (GOLD analysis project Ga0105248, IMG submission 81524) | Switchgrass rhizosphere microbial communities from Kellogg Biological Station, Michigan, USA - KBS S3-4 metaG | ecosystem: Host-associated > Plants > Roots > Rhizosphere > Soil | place...
ACTTGGCCGACGCCCTGCTCGCTGTGAACATGCGGGCGCTGACCAGCCGCGCACCGGCCCCGTCCTCGATGCGGTAGGTCGTCCGGAGGCTCTCACCTCGCCGGTACGTCGCGCGGACCCGGGTGCAGCTCCCCAGCGCCTGGCCACCCCCCTCGCCCCACAGCTCCCGGAGCCGTGCGCCGACCAGCGCGCCGTCGAGCAGGTCATCGCGGCGCGGAAGGGCCGGATCGGGCGCGAGGAGGGCGGTCAGCTGGGGAACGGGCGTCACGACGGCACTCCTGGAGCGCGCAGTGCGCTGAGGTCTCCGCGTCGTGCCAGGCGTGCCTCGAGACGGGGAGCACGCCAGCTGATCTGGTCCGCCGTGCCGTCGGGCAGATCCACCACCACCGCCCCCGACGTCGGGTCCGCGGCGCGCAGTGTCGGCGCGCGGTCGTCGAGCCGGGGCGCCAGCAGCGACACGACGTCGACGTCCGTCTCGTGCGCTAGCGACGCCACCACGACCGGCGCCGCCTTCTTCACGCCGTACTCGGTGGAGATCCACCCCCGCTCCGTCGTGACCAGCGTGGGACCGACGATGTCGAGGAACACGGCCGGAGTCGTGACGCGTGCCTGTCCCGCGCTCGGCGATGCGAGGTCGGGCGACGGGTCGTCGGCAAGATGCCAGCGGATCGCGTAGTCGTGCGGTTCGGCGGAGCGCACCGTGTCGAAGACCAGCCAGTACTCACCGGCCACGAAGAGCACGGTCCGCTGGTGCACGGCGTCGTACGCCGGACTGGTGACCTCTCCGCGCAGCAGCTCCACGCCGTCGACTGACTGCCGGTCGAGCAGCCGGCTGCTCATCAACGGACCCTTGGGCTTGCCACGCCGGTAGGGCTGCTGGTCGAGGTCGTCGACGCTCAGGGTGTTGTGCGCGGCGGTGCCCTTGAACCAGTGTCGCCAGTTGGGGCTGCCCTCGGCGTAGGTGTAACGGCCGGGGTCGACGACGAGGGGGTGGCCGTGCCCGTACGCCTCCACGGCGAGGGCGTCGTAGTGGCCGTGTCCCCCGTCGCCGAGCGGCCCGCAGCCGAAGACCAGGAAGCGCTCGTCGGGCAACGGCTCCTGCGCTCCCCAGCCGCTGCGCTGCACGTAGTAGCCGCCGACCGGGAAGTCAGCGCAACGCTCGGACGGTGGCGCGCCCTCGCGGCCCCGGGTCGCCACGTAGCGCAGGTCCGCGGCGTCGAGGCAGTCGGCCGCGAGCCCCAGCAGGTCCAGGTAGCTGTCGGAGTCGCTGTCGGACAGCGCGGGGACGTAGCCGTCGGGTCGGTGCAGGTGCATGCCGAACCGCAGGGCGGCGCGGAGTCGCTCGTCATATGCGGGCGGGATCTGGCCGCCGAAGCGTGTGATGTTGACCCGCGCCGCCACGAACGAGCGCAGGGCGATCAGGTGGTAGTGGCTGGACCGCTCGCGGTGCACCCCGTCGCTCCACACGTCGGTGAGCAGGTTGTCCTGGAGGTCGGCCCAGGCTCGTGACGCACGGACGCCACCCGGGTCGAGGACGGGGAGCCCCAGCGACACGACCAGGAGGGCGAACAGCTCGAGAGTGCGGTGGTTGCGTTCGGGGGTGAGGTTGGTCGCGACGTGGTCGATCTGCAGCGCCAGGCTGGTCAGCAGCCGATCCTCCAGCTGGGGGTCCAGCCCGGGGTACCCCGGCACCCGGTCGAACCCCTGCCAGGCGTACAGCCAGTTCTGCACCCGGCGGGCGGTGACCTCGGGTGGGTCGCAGTCGGGGTCGCGTTGGTCGATCCAGCTGGCGACCAGGCCCTGCCAGGCGTCCAGGTAGGACCGGTCATCGGTGACCGAGAACGCGTGGGCGAGATCGAGACCGAAGTAGAACTTGCTCCACTCGATGTGCCACTCCTCGTCGTCGGCCAGCCCGCCGTGCTGCCAGTCCGGCGGCTGGCCGAGGTCGAGGGTCACGCCGGCGTAGCGGAACCGGCCGGACACCGCGTCCTGGGCCACGTGCAGGTCCCGGTGCTGCGCCTCGATCGGGCAGAACACCTGTCTCGGCCGGACCCGGATCGCGGGTGGCTCCGCCGAGCCGTCGCGCAGGGAGGGCAAGCCGCTCACCGGCCGCCCCCGCCGGTGAGGAGCGAGGCCATCCGGCCGGCGGTCGTCGCCGCGTCGAACCGCTCCTCGACCGTGAGGCGCCCTTGCTCGGCTAGCTGGCGCGCCAGCCCCGGGTCCTTGACCAGCCGGTGCAAGGCATCGGCGAGATCGACGGGGCGGTCGGGCCCGACGATCAGCCCGTTCTCGCCATCACGCACCAGCTCGGTGATGCCGGAGACACCGGTGGTGACCACGGGGACGCTGCAGGCCATGGCCTCCATCAGCACGTTCGGGATCCCGTCGCGGTCGCCGTCCTCGAGCACCCGGCAGGGCAGGGCGAACACGCTGGCACGGCGGTACTCCTCGAAGAGGGCGTCCTGGGTCAGCGGGCCCTGGAGCGTGACCCGGTCCTCCAGCCCACCGGCAGCTACCCGGTCGCGAACCTCCTGCTCGCTCTCGCCGCTCTCGCCGACGATCACGGCCTCGAAGTCGAGGCCGCGATCCCGGAGGAGTGCGCACGCGTCCACGAGCGTGTCGAGCCCCTTCTTCCGGACCAGCCGTCCCACCGCCAGCAGCCGGACCCGCCCGGGCGTGTCGCGTGGCGCACCCGTCGCCACCAGGGGCTCGAAGTCGGCGTTCAGGCCGTGGTAGAGCACGTGCACCGGCGTCCGCGAGCCGAGCGAGGCCAGGTGGCGGCGGTTGGCCTCGGTGCAGGTCACGACGAACGAGGCGGCGTCCATCTTGCGCCGCAGCAGGCCCGCAGGGTTGAGCTCCTCGGTGTAGATGTCCTTGGCGTGGCCGGTGAACGAGAACGGCAGGCCGGTGATCGTCGAGGCCAGCCAGGTGACCGTCGTCGTTCCGTGCGCGAAGTGGGCGTGGATCCGGGCCACGTCCCCGGCCCGGTCGAGCCGGTCGGCCAGGTCCACGGCACGAAGCAGCTCGAGGACGTACAGCTTGCGGGGCGCGGCCCAGAACCTCCGTCGTGCGCGGACCGCCTGGGCGAGTGCCCGGCCGGCCGCTCGGGCCAGACCCACGGGGTGGCGCCGACCGGTGCGGACGACCGCGGGGAGGAACAGTCCCCGGTTCTGCGCGAGCCAACGCGGCAGCTGCGCCCTGGTCAGCGATGTCGGCTGCAGGAGGTACTCGGGCCGCGTCCGCACCCGACGTACGACGTCGTGGTGGACGTCCTCGTCGGCCGCCTTGATGACGTAGAGGCGGAGCGGGACGCCGAGACGCTCCACGCGGTAGATCTCGCTGGTGATGAACACCTCGGAGAGCCGGGGGTAGCCCTTGAGGACATAGGCGACGCGGCCCGTCCCTGGTGTCGCCTCAGACATCGGCGCCCTCGGACTGTCGGACGTGCAAGGCGTCCAGGTGCTCGACGAAGCGGCGGGTGCAGGCGGCGAGGTCGAAGTGCGCCTCGACGTGGCGACGGCCGGCGGTCGCCAGAGCCGCGCGCAGCGCCGGTGCCCTCAAGGTGTCCAGCGCCTCGGCCAGCGCCTGGCTGTCGCCGGGAGGAACGACAACACCGCTCCTGGCTGCCTGGACCGTAGGACCCAGGTCGGAGACGTCGGAGACGACGAGCGGACGGCCGCTGGCCATCGCCTCGAGGGCGACGTTGGGCAGCCCGTCGCGGTCGCCGTTGCTGTCCACGACCGAGGGCACGGCCACGACGTCGGCCCAGGCGTAGTCCTCGGGCAGGTGCTGGTGCGACCGGGGACCCACGATCTGGACGCGCCGCGTCGCATCGTGGTCGTGGATCGCCCTCTCGAGCGCGGTCCGCTCGACACCGGCACCGACGATCCTCACCGAGACCGGGCCGCGCACTCGGGCCGCCGCGGCCACCAGTGTCTGGAAACCCTTCTTCTCCACGAGCCGCCCCACGGCCAGCACCCGGAGCCGGTCGTCATCCTCGGGGCGAGCACGTGGGACGAACCTGCTGAGGTCGACACCGTGAGCCAAACGCCGCACCCGGACACCGGGTACGTCGACGTGCTGCGCGACGTCGGCGTTGCAGGCGACGACGCCAACCGCCGCCGCGGCGCGTCCGGCCAGCTCGGGCGCAGGCACCTTGCGAGCGTCTAGCGCGTGCACACTGAAGCTGAACCCCACTCCGAGAGCCGATGCGGCGTGGGCCGCGACTTCTGCGGGCTGGTGGGCGAAGTAGCCGTGCACGCCGTCGACCTCGAGCTCCCCCAGGTCGGTGACGAGAGCGGCCGCCTGCTCGGCCGCATCACCGACCGGCAGCATCCGCAGGAGGGGGAGCAGCTCGTCGACTCCGGGCTGCGGCACTGCGCCGTCACCGGCCTTGGTTGCGTAGAGGCGCGCGAGCATCCCTGCCCGGGACAGGGCGACGAGCTCGCCGACCGCGAACGTCTCGGACGTCCGGGGGAACCCGCTCATCACGACCGCGAGCCGGGTCCTCACGCGGAGACCTCGCGATGCGGTTCCCGCGCGCGCACCCAGGCGAGCTGGGCTGCCAACCCCTCGCTGAGGGAGACGGTCGGTGACCAGCCGAGGTCGCGGCGGGCCAGCGCCACGTCGGCCGACGTGCGGCGCACGTCACCGCGCTGGGGCGGGCGACGGTCGAGCAGGAGTCGGGCGTGAGCGAGCGACTCGAGGGTCGCGATCACGTGCGCCATCGTCGCCTCCTCGCCACCGCCGATGTTGTAGACGGGGGCCGTGGCGGTAGCGTCCGCGCATCTCACCGTCGCGTCGACGGCGTCGGCCACGTACGTGAAGTCACGCGACTGCGACCCGTCGCCGAACAGCTGGAACGTGCCGCCGAAGGCGAGGGCATCGCAGATGCGACGCATCGCCATGTCCGGCCGCTGCCGGGGACCGTAGACGGTGAAGTACCGGAGTCCGGTGATGGCCAGTTCCGGGCTGCGATAGACCCTCGCGAGATCCTCGCAGGCCCGCTTCGTGACGCCGTAGGGCGACCGCGGGAGCGTGGCGGTCGACCCCTCGCGGCACGGGTGCGTCTCCGCGTCGCCGTAGACGGACGAGGACGAGGCCCACACGACCCGCGCGGTGCCGGCGGCGCCGGCCGCCTCGAACACACGCTGCGTGGCGACCAGGTTGTTGTCGGCATAGTGCTGGAAGCTCCGGCCGAAGCTGTCGCGAACGCCGGCCTGGGCGGCCAGGTGGAACACGACGTCCGCTCCCGAGAGTGACGCCTGCCAGCCGTCGCCCAACAGGTCGCGCTCCAGCAGGTCGAAGGCGGGCGCGCGGGTGAGGCCCTCGAGGTTCGACAGCTTGTCCTCCCGTGCGTAGTAGTCGGTGAAGCAGTCGACGCCGGTCACCCGCCAGCCGTCACCCACGAGTCGTTCGCACAGGTGCGAGCCGATGAAGCCGGCCGCGCCGGTCACCACCGCTCGTCGTACAGGTCCAGTCGTCATGTCCGCTCCACAGGACTGTCGTCGGGGATGCGCGCGTCGAGAACCGCCGACGGATCGAGGTGCTCGAAGGCCAGTGGCTGCTGGGTCCTCGTCAGCGTCCGGAACGCCGAGTCCCGGGACAGCAGCCGCTCCGGGGTGTCGTACTCGACGATCCGTCCTGCGGACATCACCGCGACGTGGTCGGCGCTCCGCGCCAGGGAGGTCGAGTGGGTGATCAGGATGGTCGTGCGGCCCTCGATCAGTCGCTGCAGCCCCGCCATCACCTGCGCCTCGCTCTCGGCGTCCAGACCGGTCGTCGGCTCGTCCAGCACGAGTAGGGGTGGGTTGCGCAGCAGGACGCGTGCGATCCCGATCCGCTGTCGCTGGCCGCCGGAGAGGCCCACGCCACCCGGGCCGAGCAGAGTGTCGAACCCGTCGGGAAGGGACTGGATAAACGTGAGGGCGCCGGATGCCTGGGCAACGTGGCGGACCATGTCCATGTCGGCGTCGGTCCCGTAGGCGATGTTGTCCCGGACGCTGCCGCTGAAGAGGATCGTGTCCTGGAGCAGGACACCGACCTGGTTGCGCACCCAGCGCAACGGCCACGACCGGGCGTCGCGGCCGTCGATCCAGACGGAGCCGTGCGAGGGGTCGTAGAAGCGCGCCACGAGGGCTCCGACCGTCGACTTGCCGGCGCCCGACTCCCCGACGAGCGCGAGCCGGGAGCCCTTGGGCACATGCAGGGAGACCCCGTTCAGTGCCGGTCGGTTCTCGACGTAGCGGAAGTGCACGTCGTCGAGCCGGACCGTGCCCACCGCCGGGTGGTCGGGCTTCGAGCCGTCGGTGCCGTCGATCAGCACCATGTCCGACGACAGGATCTCGGCGATGCGCTCGAGCCGGGCCAGGGACCGGGCGGCACGGCTGGCCTGCTTCGCGATGTCCTTGAGCGGCTTGTAGATCTTGTTGGTGTAGGACACGACGACGACCAGGTCGCCCGGGCTGATCCGACCGTCGGCGACGGACATCACGCCGAGGACGAGAACGAGTGCCGTCGCGACCGCCCCGAGCACGTCGACGAGGGCGCCGAAGCGCGCCTCGACGCGCGAGCTCTCAACACCCACCTTCAGCCGCTCGGCACTGGTTCGCTGTACCCGATCGTGCTCGAAGCGCTCGGTGCCGAAGGCCTTGATGACCTGCATGGCCGACAGCGCCTCGGTTGCCAGCGACGCGATCTCGCCCTCCTTGGCCCGCTGGCTGCGTGCCATCAGCCGGATCCGCTTCTGGTAGTGCATCGTCGTCGCCAGCAGCAGCGGTGTGACCAGGAAGGCGACGAACGCCAGCAGCGGGTCCAGCCAGAAGGTCACCGCGAACATGCCGATCAGCACGAGCGAGGCAGAAGCCAGGGTTCCGAGGGTCTGGGTGAACAGATCACCCACGGCATTGACGTCGCCGGTCACGCGGTTGACGAGGTCGCCCGTGGGACGTTTCGCGTGGAACATCAGTGACAGGCGCTGCAGGTGCTCGTAGACGGCTGTTCGCAGGTCGTGGACGATCTGCTCACCCGACCTGCTCAACCAGAACTCCGCGAAGTAGTCGGCCAGTGCGCTCACGACCGCGATGCAGAGCACGAGGGCCGCGAGCCCGAGGAGCATCGTGAAGTCGTCGCGGTCGAGGTGGAAGCTCGTGCCCCGGCCCGTGACCAGCTCGTCGATCGCGAACTTCAGGGGCCATGGTGCCGCCAGCTGAGCGAGCGTGAGCGCGACCGTCGACGCGGCGGCACCGACCAGCGCACCCCAGTGCCGACGCGCGTGGTCCCAGAGCAGGCGCATCGCCGGGTTGCGCGGAGGTGCCGGAGTGGCAGTGCCGCTCATCGCGCGACCCGCGTCGTGCCGAGATCGTGCAGCAGGTGGGCTGCCGCATCTGCCCCGCCGAGGTCGATGCCGGCGGCCTCGAGCTCGCCGTCCGCCAGATGACGGGGACCCTGTCGCAGGAGTGTGGCGACCTCGGCCGGGTCCGCCCCTGCGTGGACCACGTCGGCCAGCCCCAGTGACTGAAGCCGCATCGCTCGGATCTCCTGCTCGCTGCGCGGGTAGCGGCGGGGCACCAGGATCGGGCGACGGCCGGCCGCGAGCGCCTCAAGGGTCGAGTTGTATCCCGCCATGCACAGGATCGCCGCGGCGCGGGAGAACCACGCGTTGCACGAGTTCGACGAGCTCACGACCCGGGCCCGCCCCGGGACCAGCTCGTCCAGTCGGCGGAGGGCGTCGGACCCGGCATAGGGACCGGGGGCGAAGAGTCCGGACATCTCGGGGTGGAGAGCGAGCAGCTGGCCGCCCAGCTCGAACACCGCTGCTCCGTCGCCTCCACCGCCGGCCGTGACGACCAGCAGGTGGGGGTCCATCTCGCTCGGTCCGACCCGCTCCACGACCCAGCCGCAGTAGCGCACCGGGAGTGTGAGGCCGTACGCCGCCGCGTGGTCGACGAAGTGGCGCGCACCGTAGACCAGGATGTCGTCGTACACGTCTCCGACGCCTGCCCAGCCGAGTCCTTGCAGCTCCTCCCGGACGACCGACGGCTCGTCGAGGACGTCGCGCAGCCCGAGCACCGCGGCGGCTCCGCACCGGCGCGCCAGGTCGAGCCCCGCACGCAGCTCACCGGCCGTCCCGTAGGGGTGCCGGTCGACGACCACGATGTCGGGCCGTTCCTGCTCGACCAGCCCTCGGAAGATCCGCTCGCGCTCTCGCACGGCGTCCTCGAAGGAAAGCGTCTCGTGCCGGTAGGAACCGTCCGCCGCCTTCAGCAGGGGCGGCACCCGGTGCACGCGCATGCGCTCCGACTCCTCCAGCCAGTGCGGGCGCGCCGTGAGTCCGGTGACCAGGCTCACCTCGGCTTCGGTATCGGCCTCCAGAACCGCTCGCGCGATGAGGCTGTTGCGGCGCACGTGGCCGAGACCGTAACCGTCGTGGGAGTAGAAGAGGTATCGACGGACCACAGTGCCCCCTTTCGCGGCGAGGAGGACCAGTCGGTGCCGAATGGTCGAGCAGTCGCGTTCCCGCCCCGGTCCTGTTCAGCGAGATGCCCGGATCCCATCGTGGCCCCAGGTGCACTGTCAGGACCAGTGGACATAGGTAGTAGGACTCGGCTCGAGCTGCTCAGAACCACGGCTGGCGCGACGTGCCACACTGCGTTCCATGAGCGGGGAGACTCCCGCGGCCGATCTGGGGGCGCCGTACCGTTACCGCTTGTCCTTGCTGGCGGAAGGACGGATCGTCGAGGATCTTCTCGACTCGTGGGCGGCGGAGCAGTTGTCCCACCCGTTCGGGAGCTGGCATCGCATCTACGGCAAGCTCCAGCCGCAGCGCTCGCCGTGGGCGCTGCTCGTCTTCCGTGCCGACTCCGGGGACACCGTGGGGATCCGACTGCTCGAGCCGGACGACACGGCCATCAACGCCCGAGGACTTGTGCCCGTCGGTGACCTCGGCGTCGCCGAGATCGTGCCCTGCGTGCAGGACCCGGCGCTGCCGGGACTGCGCTCGGTGCTCGAGGCTCTGGAGGATCCGAGGGTCGTGCGCTACCACCCCGGCAGCCGTTGCACCGTGCACGGCCGACTCGGGCCTGCGGGTCGGTACGTGAAGGTGTCCGCCACGGAGACCGACGACCAGCGGGAGGCACACGACCGTTGGACCCTGTCGACCTCCGGAGCCCTGACGTTCGCCGTGGCCGAACCGCAGGGTTGGGACCAGCGGTCGCGGTCCAGCTGGTACGGCGTCGTGCCGGGCGAACCGCTGGAGCCACGCCTGCTCGGCCCCCAGGGCCTCCGGCTCGCTCGACAGGTCGGAATCTCGCTCGGCGAGCTCGCCATGGCCCCGCTGTCCCCCGCCCACAGCGATGACGCGGCACACCAGCTGAGGCGGACCGAGCGGGCCCTGGCCCGGGGAGCACGGGCGTCCCCCGCCCTGAGCAGCGGACTGCAGCGAGGGTTGGTGGTGCTCGCCCGCCTCCACGACCGCTTGGGACCTCGCCGCCTGGTCCCGGTCCACGGGGCGGCACATCCCGGACAGTGGCTCGTTGACGAGACGGGCCGGCTCGGGCTCGTCGACTTCGAACGTTTCGCGTGGGGTGAGCCCGAGTTCGACCTGGCGAGCTTCCTCGTGGAACGTGAGGCGCTGGACAAGGGGCGGACCGGCGAGGCGTTCGAGGACGCAGCCGTCGGCGGTTTCCGTGAGGTCGCGGGCAGGATCGACGCGGAACGGCTGGCCCTGTACGTCGCACACCGGCGGTTGGCGAGGGTGGCCCGGCTCGCAGCCGGGCTGCGACCGGACGGCGGGGACCGGGCCGCGCGAGCGCTCGAGGAGGTCGAGGTGGTGTTGCGGACACTGGTCAGCCGCCTGTGACATCGGACGACCATGCTCGGGGCTCGGCCGACCCGGCCTGGGCGGCCCCCGAGCGAGGACCTGAGCTAAGCGAGGTTCTGCCCGGGGACCTGAGGCGGTCAGTCAGTGGCTTGGCAGCCCGAGGTGTCAAACCGTTGACGAGGTCCGTCTCTGGTCCGAGTAAGCCACATGCGCCGGACCGACGCACCATCCCTGCGGCGGTTCGCTGTGAAAGGCGCTACGCGGCCGGCGTCGTCCGGGCGAGGCCGACGACCTGCCAGACGCGGCCGCGGTGGGTGTACTCGGCGTTCATGCCGCGGCTCTCCGCGACCGCCACCATGGCTGCCGGCGGATGGGTGAACGTCCGGAACGACTTGCCCAGCAACCGGAAGGTGGCGTTCTGCGCGGTCATGAACGCACGGCTCACCACGTTGCGGGGTGGGTGGCTGAAGACGAGCAGGTGCCGTGCGTGGTCGGCGGCTGCCGCGAGAAGTCGCTCGTAGTCCGGATAGCAGCACACCACCCGGTGCAGGATGACGATGTCGGCCGGTTCGACGGCCTCCGGGGTGGCGGCAATGTCGACCAGACGGCGGGTGACCCGGTCGCTCAGCCCCGCCGCAGCGGCGATCTGCGTCGCGTCCGTGTCGTACACGTCGACGAGCTCGAGGTTCATCGCGTGCTCGGCACCGCGGCGCAGCAGCTCGAGCTGGATGTCGCCGATACCGCCGCCGACCTCGAGGACGGTCGCGCGGTCGACGCCGTGGCTGGCGACGAAGTCGACGATACGGGTCGCCGTCTTGTCGAGACCACGCTTGCGGTACCGGGACCTCAGGTGTCGCGAGAACCGGGGTCCGAACATGTCGTTGCACCCGCGGGGGTCGCAGCAGCCGCTCATGACGGAAGTATCGCGGACATCGGCACCGGGGTTCACCCTCAACGGATGATCCCCGACCTGCGCGAGCGGCGTTAGGTTCGCGGGCATCGTTGCCGCTCCAGCGGGGAGGCACCTGCCCCAGGAGGCACTCATGTCCGACCAGCCCAACATCCTGGTCATCTGGGGTGACGACATCGGGATCAGCAACCTGAGCTGCTACTCCGACGGCCTGATGGGGTACCGCACGCCGAACATCGACCGGATCGCGGCCGAGGGCGTTCGCTTCACCGACTACTACGGGGAACAGAGCTGCACGGCAGGGCGCGCGGCGTTCATCACGGGCCAGAACCCCTACCGCACGGGGTTGACCAAGGTGGGAATGCCGGGCGCCGACATCGGTCTCCGAGCCGAGGATCCGACCATCGCCACCGCTCTCAAGGCACGGGGCTACACGACGGGGCAGTTCGGCAAGAACCACTTCGGTGACCGTGACGAGTTCCTGCCGACGTCGCACGGCTTCGACGAGTTCTTCGGCAACCTCTACCACCTCAACGCGGAGGAGGAACCGGAGCTCGACGACTACCCGAGCGAGGACGAGTTCCCTGACTTCCGCAAGAACTTCGGCCCCCGCGGCGTGATCCACGCCTGGGCCGACTCTGACGGCACCCAGCGCATCGAGGACACCGGCCCGCTCACGAAGGAGCGGATGAAGACCATTGATGACGAGATGGTGCCCGAGGCGATCCGCTTCATGACCGACGCCAAGGCGGCCGGCACACCGTTCTTCGTGTGGCTCAACACCACGCACATGCACTTCCGCACCCACGTGAAGGACGGCAGTCGCTACCGGGCCGGCCGGTGGCAGTCGGAGTACCACGACACCATGTGCGACCACGACGAGCTCGTCGGCAGCGTGTTGGACCGCCTAGACGAGCTGGGACTCGCCGACGACACCATCGTCGCGTACTCGACGGACAACGGCCCGCACATGAACAGCTGGCCCGACGCCGGCATGACGCCCT
>Ga0105248_10007832_pt1 | contig 11730 bp, 15 predicted proteins | sample KBSS34metaG_FD_81524 | JGI IMG/M metagenome (GOLD analysis project Ga0105248, IMG submission 81524) | Switchgrass rhizosphere microbial communities from Kellogg Biological Station, Michigan, USA - KBS S3-4 metaG | ecosystem: Host-associated > Plants > Roots > Rhizosphere > Soil | place...
AATCTGCGCCATACATTGCTGAATGATTTTGTTGGACTCGCGCATTTCGAGAATACGCGCCATGTATCTGTCCCACGTGTCGCCATCATGGTCGGTGACGATAGTTTTGAAATCGAGCTCAGGATAAACCGAGTACGGTTTGGTCTTGCGCAGGTCGAGAGGTACTCCCGATGAGCGAATGCAAGGACCGGTCACTCCGTAGTCCATAGCCAACTGCTTGTTGAGAATGCCGACACCCTTCGTCCGATCTAAGAAGATCGGATTTTGGGTGACGATCGCTTCGTACTCATCAATGCGATCGGGAAACTCATCGGTGAATTTCTTCAGCTGAGCGAACCATTCGGGTTTGGGATCGCGCAAGACACCGCCGATGCGGATGTAGTTGAACATCATGCGCTGACCGGCAACTTCTTCGAACAGGTCAAAGAGTTTTTCGCGTTCTCTAAAAGGATAGAAGGGGAAGCCGAACATGGCGCCAAGGTCGATCAGGTACGTACCGAGCCAGAGCAAGTGCGACGTGATGCGGTTCATTTCGGAGAGCATGACGCGCAGGTATTCAGCGCGCTTGGGCACGACAGTACCGTCCAGTTGCTCACAGGCGCGGGCCATAGCCCAGGAAGTGAACATGCCGGAGAGATAGTCGACGCGGTCAATTAAAGCTTGATATTGGAACCAGGTGCGATTCTGTCCCTGCCATTCCTGGGCGCGATGCAAGTGTCCCAGTACCGGCTCAACGTGCTTAACTACTTCGCCGTCGAGGGTGAGAATCAAACGCAGTACCCCGTGTGTGGCGGGATGCTGCCGACCCATATTTATGATCATCTCATCAGTTTTGAGGTCTTCTATGTGTGCTAATTCGAGAGCCATACCTAATACCCTTATCTCATACTGTGAGGATTTTTGTCGTTCAAGCCATCCAGCGGTTGTTTGTAATCACGGCGCAGCGGGTGACCATCCCAATCCCAAGGGTTGAGAATGTGCTGCGGGTAGGGGTGACCGGAATAACGAATACCGACAAGGTCATAAGTTTCGCGCTCGTGCCAATTGGCAGCGGGCCAGAAACCGGTGATAGTGGGAACACAGGGAAGCTCGCCTTCTTTGACTGCGGTCTTAGGAATGCGCACTTTCACAACCAGTTCATTGTTGTGACTGTAAGACCAGAGGTGATAGACCGAATCGAAAGTTTCGATTTGGTCGACACCACTGACGGTGAGAAGCAAATCAAGTTTGATTTCGGATGCACTCTTCAATAGGCGCAGGGCAGCGTCCAGTTGGTCGCCGCTCAGTGAAATAGTTTCCACTCCGCAGGAGTCGGCCAAGCGCTCGGTGGTTATGCCGTGCTCTTTGAGAAATTGACCATACTGCCCGGGGGGAAGTGGCGCTTCGACTTTTTCAGCCGCCGGTTCCTTTTTGGCGTTGGCATCATCTGTCATGGTCTTAGTCCTTTCCCTTTGCTATGGCCGCGTCTGTATCTGCTTTGGCCTCGGCCACCAGATCGTCAACCAGGCGTCCCGTGTCGTAATCGACGAAGCGCACGGCACGTTGCGCGTAGCTGCGTTTCTTACGCTCATGATAATTTTCGGTGCGGATTTTTTGCTGTAGTTTGAGCAGGGCATCAAGGATGCCTTCCGGACGGGGTGGGCAACCGGGCAAATAGATATCGACGGGGATAATGCGGTCGACACCTTGTACAACAGAATAAGAGTCGTTGAACATGCCGCCAGTGACGGTGCATGCACCCATAGCAATTACGTACTTGGGCTCGGGCATCTGCTCATACAAAGTAATGAGAGCGGGAGCCATTTTGCGAGTAATTGTACCGGCGGTGATAATCAAGTCGGCCTGTCTCGGCGTACCGCGAAAAACTTCCGAACCGAAACGCGAGATATCGAAGGCGGACATACCGACGCTCATCATCTCGATAGCGCAACAGGAAGTGCCGAAGGTCAAAGGCCAGACGGAGTTTGACCGGAAATAATTGGTGATGGGACTGAGCACCGGGCTGAGCAACTCACCCAGGCCGTCAATCATCATATCGACGCTGCTTATCGTTACTGTGTCTTTCAATTCCTCGGGTACCCCCGGGAAATCGCTCTTTAATAAGTTGCCTTCAGTCATACGTTTTCCTACTAATCTCGCCTATTAATAACTTAGCCGCGGCTATTTATTTCCAGATTTACTCCCACTCGAGAGCGCCTTTCTTCCAGGCATATACAAGGCCAATGGCCAGGATAAAAATGAACATCGCCAACTCAAGCGGACCAACCATTCTCAACTTGAGAATTTCAGTCATGTTGCCGGCGGCTACAAGATTTTCCAGTACCTGCGGTCCGACCAGGAGGCGCGGTAAATCATCGGTGGCCATGAGCCAGGGAATGATGAATATAACTTCGATATCGAACAAGATGAAGAGCAGGGCGTAGAGGTAGTAGCGGATATCGAATTGCACCAGTGCTTCTTGCATCGGTCTCATACCGCACTCGTACGGCTGATTCTTCAGTGAATTGGGTCGGTGGTAACCAAGCGCCAATTGCAAGACCCAAGCCAGGAGTATCATCCCGAGAGCGGGCAGGGCAAAGGCCAGGGTGACGAAAACGATAATTTGCGCTAACTGCAGGGAACTCTGGTCCATTTAGATCCGTCTTCTCCTTCTACTAAAAAACTCGAAAGCTCGAGTACAAAAACGTTAAAGAATTTGCCGCTACAGCATAGCAGGCTGAAGGAAGAGCTGGCATGAACGCCAGATTATAGGCAGGTAAGCAGCCCAGTTTTTGTGGTCAAAAGTGCCGTCTGAGAGGGGGCTTATCATTATTGCTTTCCAATTTTTTAGTGATTTTCATGCCGAAATGGGCATTCTTGCCCGCAGGAGGTGAAGTCAACAAGGAAACAATGGTTAACAAAATAAGCACTGAGCGCTTACCTCTTGTAGTCTTCGAATAGGTAGATAAGAGGTCGCGGAATCCCTTGAAAGCATCAGGATCAATAACCAACGTAATCAGTGTGCCCGAAACGCACGCCACGAGGAGCGTTAGCTCTTCCCATCCCCATCGTATATACGTACAACAGAAAGCCACTCCGTCTAAGCGGTTCAAAGAACTAGACCAACTTTGCCTGAAGCTGGGAGTTACGTGCGGCCGCATGGGGCTTGTCAACGAAGCCTTGACGCATTCCTCTTATGCCGCAGAGCACGCGGCCGAAGGGGTCAAAGACTACGAGAAGCTGGAATTCTTCGGCGACGCGGTCCTGCGCTTCGTTATCTCCGAGTATTTATTAGAACGATTTCCTGATTATGATGAAGGCAAACTCACCGAACTACGTTCGGTCCTGGTGAGCGATCGAATCCTGGCGGAAATCGCACAGGAAATCGGCCTTTCGAAATATATTTTGCTGGGTCAAAAAGTACAAATGCGCCCTTCAATCATGGCGCAGGCTATGGAAGCGCTGATTGGGGCCATCTACCAGGACCTCGGTCTTTTCACCGTACAGACACTGCTGGTGCGCATTTTTGGCCATCAGACTACAGTCTGTGACCGCGATGAAGTGAAAGACAACTACAAACAGCAATTGCAGGAATACACCCAGGGCAAAGGCCAGGGCACTCCTCTCTATACAGTTATCAACTCTGAAGGCCCTTCCCACGATCTGGTTTTTACAGTGTCGGTGGAAGTGGACGGCTTAACTCTAGCTCAGGGAATCGGTAAGTCTAAGAAGGCCGCCGAACAGGAGGCAGCAAAAGCGGCCTACCAAATCCTTGGTCAGGCCGCTCAAGTCGTTTAGAGTTCGTTTCCAGAACTTTTTAGCTACCTAATTTAGGTACCTGTTTCAGGTATCTATTAAGGTACGTTGGAAGGAGCCAGGTCCTGCAAGGTCACAGGTGGGGCAGACTCGAAGTTCACGCCGGTGCTGCTGCCGCTATTTGTATTGCCGGGCACTGGTGTAGCTGTGGCCTGAACGTCGTGAATCTGAGGAGCATCGGCGCCCAGAGGATTTACTCCAAGACCATTAGTGGTCGGTCCTTTGACAATCGGGTCTGCTGCCGCAGCCGATGCCAGTTCTCTCGCCTGAGTTCTCAGACCGAGTGCTTCCTTATCCGCTCTTGCCGCTTTCAGTTCAGCTTCAGCTGCCTTCAAGTTGGCTTTAGCCGCATCCAACTGCTTCTTAGCCTGGTCATACTTGGCCTTGAGCAGATCACATTTTTGACCGGCAGCGTCAAGCTCGGGTGTGGTTAGTTCCTTCACCGTGGTCGTGGTGGTTTTGCCGTCGCTTTTGCCACCAAATCCGAGTGGGCTGGCGCTCGCTGCACCCACTGTAAGACTGGCTGCCAGAGCCGCTGTTAATAGTTTCAAGTTGCCGGACATGTGTTCCTCCCTTCCAATAAAATCTCAAAAGTGCGATTACTCTGCCCGTCGGGCTTACTCGCGGACCTAGTAAATCTCCCGCTATTATAAGGAAGGATTACAAGAATGAAACTACTAAAATTGGCTCAGAGAGCCAGCTTCAAGCAGCACCGCCGGAAGCGAAAAGATAGCGCGCGGACATGCGCCATACTCAATCAATATAAGAAGTGCTGAGCCAATGGCTATGCAATCGTGACAAAGGGCCAACGAAAGCCGCCGCCAAAGACGCTCAAATATAAGTCGAATCTAATGCCGGAGCAGCATTTTCTCTTTGCTTCCACCACTTTTGGGCTCAAATGTGGCCAAAAGTCTAAATGTTCATTTAAACGGGGACCAGTTCTCTTGAAAGCTGGATATCGATTAGTCTATATTCAGTGCTTCGCCACGTTCTTGTTGAGCTGGGTTTAGCTTTCAAGCATTGGTTAGCTTAGGCTTCCAATAGTAAAGCTTTCAGTAACTATGTGCGCTTTCCCAAGCCAGAAGTGCTCCGGGGCAGTAATATAGGGGACTAACCTGATCGCAAGAGCTTCTAACTTCTCTTTGGTTTAGACCGAGTGAAGCCCCGAAGCGAAGGCGCCAGTGGCTCTTGTAGCCAATTTAAGAGGTAATTCCCAACCATGTTGCTAACTGAGCCGAAAAAATCGAAGGCCCAAGGAGAGACAATTTCAGTGACAGAAAAGCAGTTAGAGTCCAACTCAAAATCCGAATTCGAGCGACTTCTCGAAGAGTCCTTGAACTTCAAGTTTGAGCAAGGAGACATTGTAAACGGCTATGTAGTACGCGTTGAAAGAGACGGCGTCCTCGTTGACGTCGGCGGCAAGTCCGAAGGATTTGTCCCCCAGAAGGAAGTCTCCAACATCCCCGTCGATAACATGGACGATGTTTGCAAAGTCGGCGATAAGCTCGAGTTCTATATCCTTAGAGAAGAGAACGAGAACGGACAACTGACTCTGTCCCTCAAGCGTGTTGCCCAAGCCAGAGGCTGGGTGCAGCTGGAGAACCAGAAGAAGAACGACGACACCATCCGCGCCAAAATATCGGCAGTGGTCAAAGGCGGCGTAGTTGTAGATGTTTACGGCCTGCGCGGTTTCGTACCGGCAAGCCAATTGCGCGTCAAAGGTACGACTCCAGAAGAATTGATCGGCATGGAAATCCCGATGAAGATTTTGGAAACCGACACCAAGCGCAACAAATTGATTTTGAGCCAGAGACTGGCAGTCCAGGAAGAGAAAGCCGCCCAGCGCGAAAAAATTCTCTCCACCCTGGAATCCGGCCAAGTTGTTACCGGCGAAGTTGTCCGTATCGCAGACTTCGGTGCTTTCATCGATCTCGGCGGCCTGGATGGCCTCCTCCCGATCTCCGAAATCTCCTGGGAGCGTGTATCGCATCCTTCCGACGTACTCAAAGTCGGTCAGATGGTTACAACCAAAGTGCTCAAAGTGGATCAAGACAAGGGCCATATCAGCTTGAGCTTGAAGCAAATGCAGCCTGATCCGTGGAAAGAAATTGAAGACAAGTTCAGCGAAGGACAAGTCGTCAACGGTACCGTCCGCAAGATTCAGAGCTTCGGCGCTTTCGTTCAAATCTATCCCGGTGTTGATGCTCTGCTCCCCACCGTTGAAATGTCCGAACAGCCCACCGCCAAGCCCGAAGAAATCGTGCAAGTCGGCCAGCAAGTCAAAGCTATCATCAAGAAGTTCTCTCCTAAAGAACACAAGATCAGCTTGAGCTTGAAGGGTATGGATGTAAGCGACCTGCTCGGCAGCTAATAGCTCCGAAAGAATCGCGAACTAAAGAAATTGAAAAGCCCGGTCAAGAAATTGGCCGGGCTTTTTGTTTGGTGTGAGCGCGCGGCCAAAGTTGATTTGCCAAAAGTGCATTTGGTGATTGAATGGATAGATGACCCGCTTTGGTCGGCAGGAGCAAATCATATGTGTGGAAATGGAATTTTAGGAATTGGCTTCATGTTCTACGCCGCAGCTCTGATAGCTCTGGTACGCAGAGTGCTTTCTTCCTCCATCAGCAAAGACAAGGAGCCTAAATTAACGTACAAGGCATATTTGCTTGCAACGATATTAATAGGCCAGGCAATGATTGCGGCGGAAGTTATACATCAAGGAGACTATGCTGCCTCGATGTTGCCTCTAATTGCCCTTTTTTGGCCTCCTGCATCAGTGGCAGTATCCCTAATGGTAGACAGACGGTGGTGCGTATTCCCCCTCGCCTACTCAGGGTTTCAAATTTCGTCGGTTCTTTACCTGATAACGAGAAGCTTCCGAGATCCTCAAATCATAACCATGGACAACTATCTGATTTTGTTGGGCACGCTAATGACTCTAGGGGCGGTGCTAACCTTTTGGCAGATTCGCAATGACACCAGATCGGCACGAGGCTTATAGGCCCGCGGCGGCGTAAACAACGGCCAGGGCAGCAAAAACAATTACATGCATATGATTTGCCTGGCTATTGACCGGACTCAGGCTGCTGTACTCAATGACTGTCCTCGCACGCTCCATTCCAGTATAGCTCTGGCCTGATCGCTTAACCATGACGGCATCCAGCATGCATTCTCTAGGACTATTTCGAGAATGCCTGCTCGCAGTTGCGTAAGCAGTCTGTACGTTCGTTCGTGACCCTGCATTTTACCGATAAAGCAAAGCATGCGAATAAGTTGCCCCACCGGTGCATCGCCATTACGAACGGCTTTGGCGCATACTTTGCTGAAGAAAATACGACCGGTTTGCGCGGCAAATGAGCTGGAGCTGCCATTGACCTGAAATATGTCTTCGAAGTCTTCGCATTCATTTGGCAGGAGACCGCAATTTTGGGCAATTGTTTTGCCGTGTTTGACGATTGTTTTGCCGAATGCTTTTGCTTTGCATGCGGCTATTTCGGCCGCTGTTGGAATGATCGCTCCGAATTTGACGAATACGCCTCTAGCTACTCTTGTGATTACTTCGTCTTTGATTAGTCTATAGACACTCTGATCGACTGCATTTCTGTAGCCAAACTTCAGTAAGTCTCTGCTTGTGATAAGCGCATCATCAGGCTGTTTGGCGACATGGTCTCGAATATCGGATATGCAAGACATACTATCTCCTCCTTGACTGACGGGGGCGTGGATAAGTAGACGCTGGATTGCGGGAGTTAGTTCAATTGTTCTGGATATTTTTTTAGTGTTTTTCGATATAAGAAAAACAGTGGAAGTTCTCACGAGGAGCAGTTGAAGAAGTCGAGCATGCGAGCTTCTTCGGCTCCGCCAGGAATATAGCACTCCAGGTTTTATATACCCGCTTCCGCAGCCGATCGTCACTGTACTCAATTGAATTCGCCATGTAAGAAAAACCACTGAAATTCTCTTTTGACTCAAGGATGCGACAGCTTCGAGCCATATCAGGAATGTAAGAAATCAGGCAAAATTTCTCTGCAAGGCCCTAGAAAATTACACGCACGCAAAATCTGAGCACGAGGGCTTGCAGTATATGAAAGACAACTACAAGCGCCTGGTTGCGTATGACACGCATCTCGGCAGCGACTGGGAAATAGCCGGCGACGGCGGTATGCCGCTGCACGATCTTGAAATAGAACAATAAGCGAATGAGCGTTTAGTCACATCGATGCACACCGCCAGCGGTATCACGGACGCAATCGAAGCCGCGGGGGCACAGTGTCAATTAGCTTGCCGTCGTAGCGGCAATCATCGAGCTTTTGTTGGTTAGACGGCTCACTCCGATTAAGCTGATATATAGAAGGAGGCTCAGCATCGAGATTTTCGCTCCTCCTGTGACAAAGCTGCTGAAAAACAGAAAGGGAACCTTTCGTGATGTCCAAACCGGCGAGTAACATTGCAATTGAAGCAAACGAGGAAAGAACGAATGCGAGCAAAACCAGCCTTGCCACTGGCTTAATTACCCCCTCATAGCCGACGTATTTCAGTATTGTCGCTTGTCTTGTCATAGTCTCACTTTATGGGTGATTCCGATTTGCCATAGCGAGCAAGAATGCGAATGGTAGTCTTTGTGCGCTGGCCATACTTTCATTCTACCCGAGGAAGTCAGGCACAGCAGACCAATCCAGACAAATGTGCTCTTATCGTCTTGGTGCCTCGTACATGTGCTCCTGTAATTTATCGCCTATGCCGATAATCGTGTAACCATCACCGCGATAGCCTGCCTCAAGCGAATCCACAGTCTTTCGAGAATGGAAATGCCCGGACATCAAGGAAGAGATAACAACCAAAACACCGACCGCAACAATGCCAATAAAAACGACCTGCCTGGCTACTGGCCGGACAACATTGGTATAGGCAAAATGCCTGAATAGTAATTTGCGCGGGGCTGACATGAGTCCATCATATCGCGCAACCGCCGTCGTCAGATTAAACGACAGTGCACCGTGGCACATAGGCTGAGCACTGTCGCAGGAGTAACAAAAATGAAATGCGGATTTCCGGCCGTTCTTCTTCTGATAGCGCTTTGCTTACCGCCCGGCTCCACTGTTTGCGCAGAGGAGACCAATGAAAGCAAATCGGCCCCTCCTGACCAGTCAGCAAATGCGGAAACGGATACTGAAGGAGCAAAAGCCCACTACGACAAGGGTTTGGATCTCCAACAAAACGGCAAAGAGACCGAAGCCATAGTCGAATACAACAAGGCTATAAAATGCGACAAATCATTGTTCCAGGCTTGGCGCAATCTGGGAGTTATCTATTTATTTCGCAGGCAATTCCAGCAAGCGCTTCCATACGCAGAGACGGCCATGAAGCTTAATGCGAAAGACGTTATGACCAGAGATCTCCACGCCGGCCTTTTGTTCGTGACAGGCAAGGAAGAGCAGTCAATCGAGCTCTATAAGCAATTAGTGAAGGAGTATCCCAACGACAAAATTCTCCGCAGAAACCTGGATAATGCGGTGTTAGATTTTAGAGACAAAAAAGCGCGAGACGCAAAAGCAGCGCAAACTCCGAATGGCCACTAATTCAGACAAGAGCATATATCGATGGAAAATTATGGTATCGGCCTTGGTTTGATAGGTGATATGTTAGGCATTGCAGTATTGCTCTACAGGTTTGGGACCAAAAGGGTAATTAACAACAAACCTGGTTGGGCATTTCGAACGTACCTCTTTGCCTCGCTATTACTTGGACAAGTGTTAATCGTTGCCAGCATGCGAGAATTTCCAGCCCCATGGGACACCATGTTCGTTCTGCTTTTGCTCAGCTGGACTGCTGTTTCGATCGCCGCCACCTTTACTGTAAGCACCCGTTGGATTGCCTTTCCGATTGTTTACTTAATTTCTCTCAATTGCTTTTGCATCGCTTCCCTATTTTTAGAACCAGAGAATGGCTCTGTGACTACAGGCGAAATTGCAAGAGTCGCCACTTTCGGAATCATAGTAACAATTGGAGCAGCTATAACTCTGTCTCTAAGTCATTTTCGGCGATCATCGTCGTAAAAACCAAGCGTAAGATTTATGACAGTTGGCACTTATATACAGTCTCTAAATCTTCGCCACCAGCGCTTCCAACTGATCTGCACATTGATTCCAGCCGGTGATAAAGCCCATCTGCTCATGTTGTTCACGGTCGGCTACAGACCAATGAAGCGCGCGAGCGGTATACCGTGTCTTTCCGCCTTCATCCTCGAAAGTGACTATGGCGGTCATGAAGGCTTTCTCCGATGGCTCCCAGGCTTTTGTAAAAGCGTCAGTGAAAACCAATCGTTCGTTCGGCACCACGTCCAGGTAGACGCCGCTGTTAGGGTAGTCGGTGCCATCGGGTGAACGCATCACGATATAGTTCGAGCCACCCGGACGAACATCGAGCTCGGCCACAGGAATCGTCCACGGCAGCGGGGCACACCATTGCTTGTACAGCGCGGGATCGGTCCAGGCGCGAAACAATTTCTCGCGAGGAGCATCGATAAGGCGCGTAATCATGAGTTCACGATCAGCAATAGCTGTGGCAGTCATAGTTTCTCCAGGTAGAGGACGACTCCGATATTATATCGGTGCACAGCGCACCGTCGCCATAGGGTATCGCTTCGGGTCCTTGATTTGCCAAACCAAGCCAGCTCAGGGCACAATAGATCCATAGAGTCTAGGAAAAGGCGGGGCTACGAACATTGCTAAGCACGGCAGCCATAGTCACCGCACTAATCACGGGAATACCGGCCCTTTTTGTGCTCTTTCTCCGATTCGGATCCAGCCATTGGTCAAAAGTCCAAAAGGAGCCTGGCTTGGCCTTCAAGCTTTATCTATTTGCATCCATATTGATCGGCCAGACTCTCATTACATTTAGTGCCAACGAAATTAATCCACCATGGGATGCTGTGCTGGCGTTAACGGTTATGGTTTGGAATGCCATGTCTTTGCTTGTGACGTTTTCGGTCTCCACACGTTGGTGTGTTTATCCGATTGCCTACATTTTTTCTTGCATCTGCTTTCTCGTCTATTCGCTATCGACGGTGAAGACAGCCGGATTGCCCGACGAGCTGAAGCATGCGCTGATTTCGCAGCAAAACATGGCGACACTTATCTTTGGCTCGATCGTCACTATTGGAGCTGTCTTTACTTTGGTGAGAGCAGGCATTGCTAAAGCGCGCCAGGCTGCGCAATAAGCAAGACAAACATGTCACTTGAGAATCGACGTCAACAGATTAGTGGCTTCAACAATATCAGGAGCAGTGGCACCTTCTTTGAATGACGCGTATATGGGCCCGAGCACCTGCCGCGCTTCGTCCAATCGTTCTTGCTCTTTCAAAAGTTTCGCCAGGCTGAGGGCGGCTCGCAGTTCCCAGGCTTTACTTTCCTGGCTGCGCGCGACCTCGATTGCTTTCTTGAAACAATTTTCTGCCGTTTGCACCACCTTGTCACTGCGGTCACCAAAGGCCAGCAACAACTCGCCGCGCAAGCGGTGCAGATCCGATTCGTGATATCTGTCGCCATTTTTCTCTACCAGAGTCAAGCCTTCATCGAGCATAAGACGAGCCGGTTCCATACGTTTCAACTTCGTATAAGCATGAGCAAGTACGCCAAGCTGAGCCGGTAGGGAAAGGGCGGCACTGACCGATTTAAAGGCATGCAGACCAAATTCCATCAGCGGCAGTCCCTGATCGACTTTGCCGAGAAGGTCATATCCAGCGCCTTTGAGGAAAGTCCCTGAAGCATTCCATAGGGCAAAACCCTGGTTTACAGCAAGCTCTACTTCTTCGTCAGCAGTGATTAGCAGCTTTTCTCCAAGGCGCGACAGTTGATAATACCAACTGGCAAAATGTAGAGCGTGACCCAAACTAAATTGATGCCCGCACTGACGAGCCAGCGCCAGCATCTCGTC
>Ga0105248_10007834_pt1 | contig 11730 bp, 8 predicted proteins | sample KBSS34metaG_FD_81524 | JGI IMG/M metagenome (GOLD analysis project Ga0105248, IMG submission 81524) | Switchgrass rhizosphere microbial communities from Kellogg Biological Station, Michigan, USA - KBS S3-4 metaG | ecosystem: Host-associated > Plants > Roots > Rhizosphere > Soil | place...
AGATCCCCGGCTATTACAACCTGGCCGACCGTGGCCAGCAGTTGAATGCGCAGTTGAGCGACAAGAGCGTGAAATGGGACGTGAACAACAGCCAGGCCTTGCAACTGGGCACCACCACCGCTTTCGGCCCGCGCCTGCTGGCGCCGCTGTTGCCGGTACTGCGTGAGGTGGTCAAGGACCCGGCACAGTTGAAACTGGTGGAGCAGCTTGCACGTTGGAAAGGTGACTACCCGCTGGACTCCACCAGCGCCACGCTGTTCAACCAGTTCCTGTTCAACCTGGCCGACGCGGCCTTCCACCCGAAACTCGGCGACGGCATGTTCAAGACCCTGCTCACCACCCGCGTGATCGACGCCGCCCTGCCACGCCTGGCCGCCACGCCGGACTCACCGTGGTGGGATGGCAAGCGCGCCGATACCGTCAAGCTCGCCTGGGACAACAGCCTCGCGCACCTCAAGGCCACCCTCGGCGATGACCCGGGCCAATGGCAGTGGGGCACCGCGCATACCCTGACCCACGGCCATCCATTGGGCATGCAGAAGCCTTTGGACAAGGTATTCAACGTCGGCCCGTTCCCTGCTCCGGGCACCCATGAAGTGCCGAACAACCAGTCGGCCATGATCGGCCCGGCGCCGTGGCCGGTCACCTACGGCCCCTCGACCCGCCGCTTGATCGACTTCGCCGATGCGGCTCACGCACTGACCATCAACCCGGTCGGGCAAAGTGGCGTGCCGTTTGACCGACACTACAGCGACCAGGCCGAAACCTACATCGAAGGTGGCTACGAACAGGCGCATTTCACCGATGAGGAAGTGACGGCCAATACGCGCGGGACACTGAAGCTGTTGCCCGCGCGCGCGCCGCAGTAACCGGCGCCTATACCGGCGCCGCAAAGTTAAGCCGGAACTGTTGCGGCGTCACGCCCAGGCGGCGGTTGAACACACTGCGCATGTGCTGGGCGTCGCGAAAGCCGCATTGGTAGGCCACGGTCTTGAGCGGTGCGGGGCTGCTTTCCAGCATGACCCGCGCCGCATCCACCCGCGCCCGCTCGACAAACTCCGCCGGCGTGATCCGCGCCTCACGGGCAAACACCCGGGAGAAGTTGCGTGCGCTCATGTTCGCGGCCTTGGCCAGATCGGCAATGGTCAGGTCCCCGGTCAGGTTCGCCAACACATACAACTGCACCAGCGCTACCGCCGAGGTGGTTTCGGCGTGGGGCGTCAGAAACGGGCTGAACTGCGACTGCCCGCCCGACCGCTGGGTGAACACCACCAGGCGCTTGGCCACGCTCAGCGCGACTTCCGGGCCATGATCCTGGGCCAACAGATACAACGACAGATCGATGCCCGCCGTGACCCCGGCCGAGGTGTAGAGACTGCCGTCCTGCACGTAGAGACGGTCGGCTTCGACCTGAGCCGTGGGGCACAAGCGCGCCAGATCCGCCGCATCGTTCCAGTGGGTGGTGACGGTTTTCCCGTCCAGCAGCCCGGCGCGGGCCAGCAGGAAAGCGCCGTTGCAGATCGAGCCGAAGCGCTGCGCACGCGCCGTGGCGCCACGTAACCAAGCATCGAACTCGGCGCCGAAGTCTTCGAAGGGCAACTGCGGGCCACCCGCCACCAGCAGCAGGTCATACGCTTGCAACGCTTCGCTGTAGTGCCGATGGGCCTGCAATGACAGGCCGTTGGAAGCAACCATGTTGCCGTGACCGAAGCCGATGACGTCCAACCGGTAATGATCCTGCGACGGCAGAAAACGGTTGGCTTCGCAGAACACGTCCATGGGACCGCTCACGTCCAGTGACTGGACGCCGGGGAAGATCAGGATGGCGACGGTTTTTTGCATGGGTAGACCTTTATGTCCGGGCGAACGCAAAACCCTGCGGGAGCTGGCTTGCCTGCGATGCAAGCGACTCGGTCCATCAGGTATACCGCGGTGATGATATCGCAGCGTTGCGGCGATCCGACAAGCCACCGCCCACATTTGACCGAGTACACCCTTGGCGTGATATGCCAGCACATTGGCCGGGATCGCTCCCCCGCCGCGATGGCCCCTTGGCGGCCACGCGAACAGACTGGACTCATCGGCGCCACCCCCGGCGCTTTGTTGAGGAGAACCACCATGACCACCACCATCGCCGGCATCCCGATTCCGGACAGCGCCCTGGCCAAGGCCACCACCGAATACATCCGCGACGTCGAATCCGACCTGCTCTACCACCACTCGCGCCGGGTATTCCTGTTCGGCGCCTTGAGCGGTGAACGCAAGCAACTGGCCTACAACCCGGAGCTGCTCTATGTCGGCGCGATGTTCCATGACCTGGGCCTGGTGGAGGGCCATCGCAGTGACAACGAGCGCTTCGAAGTCGACGGTGCCAACGCCGCGGCCGCGTTCCTCAAGCCATATGGGCTGAGCGATGACGATATTGAACAGGTGTGGCTGTCCATCGCCCTGCACACCACGCCGGGCGTGCCGCAGCATTTGCGCCCGACTGTGGCACTGGTGACGGCCGGCGTTGAAATGGACGTGCTGGGCATGGACTACGCCGCGTTTTCCAGCTTGCAGCGCGAAGCCGTGGTGCATGCGCACCCACGCGGCGAGGGGTTCAAGGAGTGCATCATCTGCGCGTTTGCCGACGGCTTGCGCCATCGTCCGCAGACCACGTTCGGCAACGTGAAGACGGATGTGCTGGTGGATCAGGAGCCGGGGTTCAAGCCGATGAATTTTGTGGAGGTGATCCGCAAGTCGCCCTGGACTTGAAATGCAATCAAACGTGGGAGGGGGCTTGCCCCCGATAGCGGAGCATCAGCCACATATCCATTGGCTGACACACTGTCATCGGGGGCAAGCCCCCTCCCACATTTAGACCGGTGCAGCTGCCCGGCGCTTGTCCGGCTGCTGCCAGCCATCGGCAGCGGCTTCTTCAATCGCTTGCTGAATGGCCTTCTTGCGCATCTCTTCGGCACGCCGACTGAAGAACCACACCAGGAAGGTCACCAGCGACACCGCCAGCAGGATCAGGCTGGCCACGGCGTTGATTTCGGGTTTGACCCCAAGACGCACCGCCGAGAACACTTCCATCGGCAAGGTCGTCGAGCCCGGGCCCGATACGAAGCTGGCAAGCACGAGGTCATCCAGGGACAACGCGAACGACATCATGCCGCCCGCCGCCAGCGACGGCGCAATCATCGGGATGGTGATCAGGAAGAACACCTTCCACGGCCGCGCACCCAGGTCCATCGCCGCTTCTTCGATCGACAGGTCCAGCTCACGCAATCGCGCCGACACCACCACCGCCACATACGCCGCGCAGAATGTGGTGTGGGCGATCCAGATGGTGACGATGCCACGCTCCTGGGGCCAGCCGATCATCTGCGCCATGGCCACGAACAGCAGCAACAGCGACAGACCGGTGATCACCTCGGGCATCACCAACGGCGCGGTCACCAGGCCGCCAAACAGCGTGCGGCCCTTGAACTGGCTGATGCGCGTCAGCACGAAGGCCGCCAGGGTGCCCAGCGCTACCGCGGCCACTGCCGTGTAGCAGGCGATTTCCAGGGAACGCGCCACAGAGCCCATCAACTGGGTGTTGTCCAGAAGGCCCACGTACCACTTGATCGACCAACCGCCCCACACTGTCACCAGCTTGGATTCGTTGAACGAGTAGATCACCAGGATCAGCATCGGCAGGTAGATGAACAGCAGCCCCGCCACCAGCATGAAACTCGAGAAACTGAAGCGCTTCATATCTTGCCCTCCATCTCTTTGGCTTGGCTGCGGTTGAACAGGATGATCGGCACGATCAGGATCGCCAGCATCACCACCGCCAGGGCGGAGGCCACCGGCCAGTCACGGTTGTTGAAGAACTCTTGCCACAACACTTTACCGATCATCAGGGTTTCCGGGCCGCCCAGCAGTTCCGGGATCACGAACTCGCCCACGACGGGGATGAACACCAGCATGCAACCGGCGATGATGCCGTTCTTGGACAGCGGCACGGTGATCTTCCAGAAGCTGTTGAAGGTGCTCGAACCCAGGTCCGAAGCGGCTTCCAGCAGGCTCTGGTCGTGTTTCACCAGGTTGGCGTACAGCGGCAGGATCATGAACGGCAGGTACGAATAGACCACGCCGATATACACCGCGATGTTGGTGTTGAGGATCTGCAGCGGCTCGTTGATCAACCCGATGGACAGCAGGAAGCCATTGAGCAAACCGTTGTTGCTGAGGATGCCCATCCACGCATACACGCGGATCAGGATCGCGGTCCAGGTCGGCATCATGATCAGCAGCACCAGCACGGTCTGCATCTCTTTGCGCGCACTGGCAATGGCATAGGCCATCGGGTAGCCGATCAACAGGCACAGCAGCGTGCTGAAGAACGCCATTTTCAGCGAGCCCAGGTACGCAGCGATGTACAACTCGTCGTCGCCGAGCATCGCGTAGTTGCCCAGGTTGAGCACCAACTGCAGTTTCTGCTCAACGAAGGTGTAGATCTCGGTATACGGCGGGATCGCCACGTCGGCTTCGGCAAAACTGATCTTCAGGACGATGAAGAACGGCAGCATGAAGAACAGGAACAGCCACAGGAAGGGAATGCCAATGACCGCATGACGGCCACTGGGCGTTATTCGTTGCAGGCGGCGCTTGAGCTTCTTCATGTTCATGAGCGCAGTACCACGCCGCTGTCGTCTTCCCACCATACGTAGACCTGGTCACCCCAGGTCGGCCGCTGGCCACGGCGCTCGGCGTTGGCCACAAAGGACTGCACCAGCTTGCCGCTCGGCAACTCCACGTAGAACACCGAATGGCCGCCCAGGTAGGCAATATCGTGCACCTTGCCGCTGGACCAGTTGTGCTCGCAGGTCGGCATTTCGGTGGTGACCAACAGTTTTTCCGGGCGGATGGCGTAGGTTACCGACTTGTCTTCCACCGAGGTGGCGATGCCGTAGCCCACATAGATGTCGCGGTCCAGGTCCGGGCACTTGAGCACCGCGTGGCCTTCGGCGTCATCGACCACTTGGGTGTCGAAGATGTTGACGTTGCCGATGAACTCGCACACCAGGCGGCTGGTAGGCGTTTCGTAGATGTCGATCGGGCTGCCGATCTGGGCGATCCAGCCCAGGTGCATGATCGCGATGCGCTCGGCCATGGTCATGGCCTCTTCCTGGTCGTGGGTCACCATCACGCAGGTCACGCCCACGCGCTCGATGATCTCCACCAACTCCAGTTGCATCTGCGAACGCAGCTTCTTGTCGAGGGCGCCCATGGGCTCATCGAGCAACAGCAGTTTCGGACGCTTGGCCAGGGAACGGGCCAGGGCCACACGCTGGCGCTGGCCACCGGACAACTGGTGCGGCTTGCGCTTGGCGTACTGGCTCATCTGCACCAGTTTGAGCATCTCGGCCACGCGGGCGTCGACCTCGGCCTTGGGGATCTTGTCCTGTTGCAGGCCGAACGCGATGTTCTGCGCCACAGTCATGTGTGGGAACAAGGCGTAGGACTGGAACATCATGTTGATCGGCCGCTCGTAGGGCGGCATGTCGGTGATGTCCTCGCCGTCGAGGTAGATGCGGCCCTCGGTCGGGCGCTCGAAACCTGCGAGCATGCGCAGCAAGGTGGACTTGCCCGAACCCGAACCGCCGAGCAGGGCGAAGATCTCGCCCTTCTTGATTTCCAGGGACACATCGTCCACGGCAATCGTCTCGTCGAACTTCTTCGTGACCCGGTCGATTTTGACCAGCACCTTCTTCGGTGTCTGGTCCCCTTCGAGGGCTTTCTTATAGGCGCCGGAGGCAACTGCCATTTACGAAACTCCCAACAAAAATTTCTGTGCGCCCGAGGCGGGCGAACCTTGGATAGTTTGAGCCTTACTTGCCCGTCTTGACCTTGGTCCAGCTACGGGTCATTAAACGTTGCACTTTCGGGGGTAGCTCGAAGTTGACGAAGGTCCTGTCGAGTACCGCCTGCGGTGGGTAAACCGCTTCGTCCGTGCGTATCGATTGCTTCATCAGTTTGTCCGCCCCTGGGTTAGGGTTGGCGTAACCGACGTAATCACTGACCTGGGCGATCACCTCAGGTTGCAGCAAATAGTTGATGAAGGCGTGGGCTTCTTTGACGTTGGTGGCATCCTTGGGGATGGCCAGCACGTCGAACCACAGGTTGCCGCCTTCCTTCGGAATCGCGTAGGCGATGTTCACGCCCTTGCCCGCTTCGCTTGCGCGAGCCTTGGCCTGGAACACATCGCCGGAGAACCCGGCCGCCACGCAGATGTTGCCGTTGGCCAGGTCCGAGATGTATTTGGAAGAATGGAAGTAGGTCACGTAGGGCCGCACTTTGAGCAGCTTGGCTTCGGCCTTCTTGTAGTCTTCAGGGTTCTCGCTGTTGGGGTTCAGGCCCATGTAGTTGAGCACTGCCGGCAGCATTTCGTCCGCCGAGTCCATGAACGACACGCCGCACGTCGCCAGTTTCTTCATGTTTTCCGGCTCGAACAGCACGGCCCAGGAATCGATATGGTCGACGCCCAGCACTTCCTTAACTTTATCGACGTTGTAGCCGATGCCATTGGTGCCCCACAGGTACGGTACGGCGTACTGGTTGCCCGGGTCGTTCTTTTCCAGGCGCTTGAGCAGCGCCGGGTCAAGGTTGGCGTAATTTGTCAGCAACGACTTGTCGAGCTTCTGGAATGCCCCGGCCTTGATCTGCTTGCCCAGGAAGTGGTTGGACGGCACCACCACGTCGTAGCCGGTACGCCCGGCCAGCAGCTTGCCTTCCAGGGTTTCGTTGGAGTCAAACACGTCATACACGGGCTTGATGCCGCTGGCCTTTTCGAAGTTGGCCAGGGTGTCGTCGCCGATGTAATCCGACCAGTTATAAATATGCACGGTCGGTGCGGCCTGTACGCTCAACGTCAGCGTGATACCTGCACCCACCAGCATGGCTTTGCGAAATAAAGAAATTGGCAAGTGGAGGTCCTCTTAAATAGTTGGGCCCAAAGTTGTTGCCCGGCAACAAAACCGGCGCGCAACTTACCCTCGATAAACCGATCCGGCAAAACTTTCTGTTATTTAATTTGTGAGAGGGGCAGTCAAACTGCCCCTCCACCGGTTTCAGCGCTTACTTACCGGACTTGATCTTGGTCCAGCTGCGTGTCATTTCACGCTGGGTCGCAGCCGGCAGGTCGGCAATGGCGTAGAGCTTGGCCTGCACATCCGCTGGCGGGTAGATGCCCGGGTCGCTGGTGATGTCTTTGTCGACCAGTGCGGTGGCCTTCTCGTTACCGTTCGGGAAACGCACGCTGTTGGTGATCGACGCCATGACTTCAGGCTTGAGCAGGTAGTTCATGAACTTGTAGGCCGCGTCGACGTTCTCGGCATCTTTAGGGATGGCGACCATGTCGAAGAAGCTGCCAGCGCCCTCTTTCGGAATGTCATAGGCAACCTTGACCTTGCCACCGGCTTCGGCCGCGCGGGACTTGGCCTGCTGGATGTCACCCGAGTAACCCACGGCCACGCAGATGTTGCCGTTGGCCAGGTCGGAAATGTACTTGGAAGAGTGGAAGTAGCCGATCGAAGGACGGATCTTCAGGAACAGCGCTTCGGCTTGCTTGAGGTCGTCTTTCTTCTGGCTGTCGGTCGGCAGGCCCAGGTAGTGCAGCGCGATCGGCAGCATTTCGGTTGGCGAATCGAGGAAGCTCACGCCGCAGCTTTTGAGCTTGGCGATGTTTTCAGGCTTGAGCAGCACGTCCCACGAGTCGATCTTGTCCACGCCCAGCGCGGCCTTGACCTTCTCCGGGTTGTAGCCGATGCCGATCGAGCCCCACATGTACGGGAAGGCGTGCTTGTTGTCCGGGTCGCTGACCGATACGGCCTTGAGCAGGGATTTGTTCAGGTTGTCGTAGTTGGACAGCTTGGACTTGTCCAACTCCTGGTAGACACCGGCCTTGATCTGCTTGGCGAGGAAGTTGTTCGACGGCACGACGATGTCGTAACCGGACTTGCCTGCCAGCAACTTGGCTTCCAGGGTTTCGTTGCTGTCAAAAACGTCGTACACCACCTTGATGCCCGACTCTTTTTCAAAGTTGGCGATGGTGTCCGGTGCAATGTAGTCGGACCAGTTGTAGACGTGCAGCACTTTATCGTCTGCCTGGGCCGCGCCCGCCATTGCGCCCATCAGGGACAAGGCGAGGAGGGTCTTGCCAGCGTTCTTCAAACCTAATGCCTTCATTTGGTGATGCTCCGATTTTTTCTTTTTTGGGCCACAAGCTTTCAATGTTGAGTAGCCCAGCCAAAGGGCAACAAAACAGGGCGACAGTCTGGCAAGTTCCGAGGCCGGCTTTCAACCAAAGCCTCATTTATAACTGCCCTGAACGCAGCACCCGAAAGCCACTGCGTTCTGAGCCTAGCACTTAGCCCTGCAATGCCGCCAAAGTCAGGTCCAGGCACTGCCGAGCCTTGGTCACCAGCTCGTCGATTTCTGCCTTACTGATCACCAGCGGCGGCGAAATGATCATGGTGTCGCCCACGGCGCGCATGATCAGGCCATTTTCGAAGCAGAACGTGCGGCAGATCATGCCGACACCCTTGCCTTCGTAGCGCTTGCGGGTGGCCTTGTCCTGCACCAGTTCAATGGCACCGAGCATGCCCACGCCGCGCACTTCGCCCACCAGCGGATGATCCGCCAACTCCCTCAGGCGTTTCTGCAAATACGGTGCCGTTTCATCATGCACACGGTTAACGATTTTTTCATCGCGCATGATTCGGATGTTTTCCAGGGCCACTGCAGCGGCCACCGGGTGACCGGAGTAGGTGAAGCCGTGGTTGAAATCACCACCTTCGTTGAGCACCGCCACCACGTCATCGCGCACGATCAGGCCGCCCATGGGGATGTAGCCCGAGGTCAGGCCCTTGGCGATGGTCATCATGTGGGGCTTGAGGTCGTAGAAGTCGCTACCGAACCACTCACCGGTGCGACCGAAACCGCAGATGACTTCGTCGGCAATGAACAGGATGTCGTATTTGGCGAGGATTTCCTTGATGCGCGGCCAGTAGGTGGCCGGCGGCACGATCACGCCACCGGCACCCTGGATCGGCTCGGCAATAAAGGCACCGACGTTGTCCACGCCCAGTTCCAGGATCTTTTCTTCCAACTGGTTGGCGGCCCACACGCCGAATTCTTCCGGGCTCATGTCGCCGCCTTCGCCAAACCAGTACGGCTGGGCGATGTGGGTGATGCCCGGGATCGGCAAGTCGCCCTGCTCATGCATATACGTCATGCCGCCCAGGCTGGCGCCGGCCACGGTGGAACCGTGGTAGCCGTTCTTGCGGCTGATGATGGTTTTCTTGTTCGGCTGGCCCTTGATCGCCCAGTAGTGGCGGACCATGCGCAACATGGTGTCGTTGCCTTCGGAGCCGGATCCGGTGAAGAACACGTGGTTCATGCCGGCCGGTGCGATGTCGGAAATGGCCTTGGCCAGTTCCAGCACTGGCGGGTGAGCGGTCTGGAAGAACAGGTTGTAGTACGGCAGTTCTTTCATTTGCCTGGCGGCGGCGTCAGCCAGTTCATCGCGGCCATAACCGATCGCCACGCACCACAGGCCGGCCATGCCGTCGAGGATCTTGTTGCCTTCGCTGTCCCACAGGTAAACGCCGTGGGCTTTGGTGATGATCCGTGGGCCTTTCTCTTTCAATTGCTTGAAGTCGCTGAACGGCGCCAAGTGGTGATCGCTGCTCAAGGCTTGCCATTCACGGGTTTGCGGGTTGTTGCTGGACATACCAATCTCCTAGACTTTTCAGTAAAGGGCGCGCCGTTCAAAGGGCGCGCCCGGCGTATCAGACGGCAAAGAGCAGGAATTCCCGCTCCCACGAACTGATCACGCGCTTGAAGTTTTCATGCTCGGCCCGCTTGACCGCGACGTAGCCTGTGATGAATTTCTGACCCAGGTATTTCTCGATGGTCTTGCTGTTTTCCATGCGCTCCAGGGCGTCTTCGATGGTCAACGGCAGGCGCAGGTTGCGCCGCTCGTAACCACGGCCCACCACCGGCGCGCTCGGGTTATGGCCTTCGACCATGCCGATGTAGCCGCACAACAGGCTGGCGGCAATCGCCAGGTACGGGTTGGCGTCGGCACCCGGCAGGCGGTTTTCCACACGGCGGTTCTGCGGGCCGGCATCCGGTACGCGCAGGCCGACGGTGCGATTTTCTTCGCCCCATTCCACGTTCACCGGCGCCGAGGTGTCGGGCAGGAAGCGGCGGAACGAGTTCACGTTGGGGGCAAACAGCGGCAGCAGTTCAGGGATGAATTTCTGCAGGCCGCCAATGTGGTTGAGGAACAGCTGGCTCATGGTCCCGTCTTCATTGGAGAAGACGTTCTTGCCGGTGGCGATGTCGATGATGCTCTGGTGCAGGTGCATCGCGCTACCGGGCTCGCCGGTCATCGGCTTGGCCATGAAGGTGGCGGCCACGTCGTGCTTGAGCGCGGCTTCGCGCATGGTGCGCTTGAACACCAGGATCTGGTCGGCCAGGGACAGGGCATCGCCGTGACGGAAGTTGATCTCCATCTGCGCCGTGCCGTCTTCGTGGATCAGGGTATCGAGGTCCAGCTCCTGCAGTTCGCACCAGTCGTAGACGTCTTCGAACAGCGGGTCGAATTCGTTGGCGGCTTCTATAGAGAAAGACTGGCGACCGGTTTCCGGGCGGCCGGAACGGCCAATCGGCGGTTGCAGCGGGAAGTCAGGGTCTTCGCAGCGCTTGGTCAGGTAGAACTCCATCTCCGGCGCCACGATGGGCTGCCAGCCTTTGTCGGCGTAGAGCTTGAGGACCTTCTTGAGCACGTTGCGCGGCGAAAGCTCGATCGGGTTGCCTTGCTTGTCGTAGGTGTCGTGGATCACCTGGGCGGTCGGCTCGATGGCCCAAGGCACCAGGAACACGGCATTCTGGTCGGGGCGGCAGATCATGTCGATGTCGGCCGGGTCGAGCAATTCGTAATAGATGTCGTCTTCGACATAGTCGCCGGTCACGGTCTGCAGCAGAACGCTTTCGGGCAGGCGCATGCCCTTTTCGGCAATGAACTTGTTGGTCGGCGAGATCTTGCCCCGGGTGATACCGGTCAGGTCGCCAATCATGCATTCGACTTCTGTGATCTTGTGGTCTTTCAACCAATCGGTGAGCTGGTCGAGGTTGTTACTCATAAATGCCTCTGGGCTGGGTTTCCTGGCATCCATTAAAGGCCAGGCGTTGTTTGACGCAGCATCCGCGTCGTTTTTTTCGTTCAGGGTAGGAGCTTACCTGCCATTTGCTGCTGCGTTGCATTCCTCACGCCAAAGTTGTGCGCAATCTTGAGCAGCACGCAGGGCGCACGCCGCTCTCTGACAAATCAGGAAGCAAAAAAGAGGGTAGACCGGGCGTCAAGAATATTGGCCGGGGGGCGCGCTATCACGCGGGAGGAAAATACGGATGACACAGCCTGGCTGAAGCAGGCCAAGACGCCGTTGGGCGGCAGGTGAAACATGAAGCACCCCGGTATTATTGCTGTTATGGGTTTGAATCGAGCTTAGCCTTGTTCATTTTTTTACACAACACCCCCGTAAAAAATACAACACGGCCCGCTCCAGCCCGCAGGCGCTAAAGCGCTCAAAGGCATAAAAACGCCCCAAAGTGCCTCAAAAAAGCCCCACGGGTGCTTTTTTAGGGCAAAAAAGGCCTCGCTTGACTTCGGCATGCCGTTCGGGTTGACTG
>Ga0105248_10007836_pt1 | contig 11729 bp, 8 predicted proteins | sample KBSS34metaG_FD_81524 | JGI IMG/M metagenome (GOLD analysis project Ga0105248, IMG submission 81524) | Switchgrass rhizosphere microbial communities from Kellogg Biological Station, Michigan, USA - KBS S3-4 metaG | ecosystem: Host-associated > Plants > Roots > Rhizosphere > Soil | place...
AGGATGCGAACCCCGGCGCGGCCTTGCTCCTGAATTACCTGATCAGCCAGGCTTACATCCCCGAGTATCAGGTCCGCTTCCGGTTTCGCCGCAACAGCGTCGCAATCTGGGACAACCGCTGCACCCAGCACTACGCGGTGCAGGATTTCTGGCCGGCGGTTCGTAACCTGGAGCGCGCCGGCATCGTCGGCGACCGCCCGTTCTGAACAACGACAGACCCATTCGAGGTGCAGACATGACAACAGCAGCAGCCACAGCCGCTCCCGCGCAGATCAAGACGCGTGGCTCCATCAAGGTCGAACCGCTCACCTGCACGATCGGCGCGGAACTCTCCAACGTCGACCTGGGCGTTGCATCGCGCGATCCCGAAGTCGTCGCGGAGATCCGCGCACTGCTCCTGAAACACAGAGTCCTGTTCTTCCGCGATCAGGACATCACGCGTGCCGAGCACATCGCGCTCGCGCGGCACTTCGGCGAACTCGAGGATCATCCGGTGGCCGGCAGCGATCCGGACAACCCCGGACTGGTTCGCATCTACAAGTCCCCCGACAGCCCCATCGACCGTTACGAAAACGCGTGGCACACGGACGCCACCTGGCGCGAGAAGCCGCCGTTCGGCTGCGTGCTGCGTTGCGTCGAGTGCCCGCCGGTTGGCGGCGACACGATGTGGGCGAACATGGTCGAGGCGTACGCCCGACTGCCCGAGCACGTCAAGACGCAGATCGCCGGCCTGCGGGCACGGCACAGCATCGAGGCGAGCTTCGGTGCCGCGATGCCGATCGAGAAGCGGCTGGCGCTGAAGGCCCAGTTTCCGGATGCCGAACACCCCGTCGTGCGCACTCACCCCGAAACGGGTGAGAAGGTACTGTTCGTCAACGCGTTCACGACGCACATCACCAATTTTCATACGCCTGCGAACGTCCGCTTCGGCCAGGACGCCAATCCCGGAGCGAGCATGCTGCTGAACTATCTGATCAGCCAGGTGTTCATCCCGGAATTCCAGGTCCGCTGGCGCTGGAAGCCCAACAGCATGGCGTTCTGGGACAACCGGTCGACACAGCATTACGCGGTGATGGATTACCCGCCGTGTCACCGCAAGATGGAGCGCGCCGGCATCATCGGCGACCTCCCATTCTGAGCGCCGGACGTCATTACCAACGAACTGATTTATTGAAGCGCGGGAGCACATCGCATGTATCGTCATCTCTTGGTTCCGCTCGACGGATCGCTGCTTTCCGTCGAGACCGTGCGCAAGGCCGTGGGCCTTGCGCGCAAGCTCGACGCGAAGGTGACGTTCTTCCACGCACAGGAGGACTACGGCGCAACGAGCGTCGGCGCGCTGCAGCGCGTAGTCGCGCCCGCGCTATACAACGACGCCATGGCTGGCGAAGCGCGCGCGATTCTGTCGAAGGCAGAAGTCGTCGCGCGCGAAGCGGGCGTTCGCCATGAATCGTTCGTCGTGACGAGCAATCGCCCCTATGCGGCGATTCTCGACGCGGCCGAGTCGCGCGGCTGCGATCTTATCTTCATCGCTTCGCATGGCCGGCGTGGAATCAAGGGGATGATGCTTGGCTCGCAGACGCAGAAAGTGCTCCAGGACACGACGATACCGGTGCTCGTCTCGGCGATCGAAAGCAACGTCGCCGCGAACGAGCAGACGCTGCCGCTCGCCATCATCGGCGACGAGCATCGCTCGCTCGCAGCGACGATCTACGGACTCGAGTACCTGGTCCGCGATGCGCGCGAGAAGGGCCGGGCACCATCCCTCCCGCTGCTGCGCTCGATGCTTCACTATATCGACGCGTACTCCGAGCGGCTGCATCATCCGAAAGAGGACGCGTATCTCTTCACCAAGCTGCGCGCCCGCACCAAGGAATTCGATAAGACGCTGGCGGAACTCGAGCAGCAGCACGTCGAGGGGCACGCGCTCGTGGCCGAGCTGCAGGCAAGCCTTGCGGCCTACGAGACGAACCCTGCGACAGGATTCGATCGATTCGCCGCCGCCGTAGACGCGTACGCCAGGGCGCAGCTCGCCCACATGCGGCTCGAGACCAAGGTGGTCCTTCCCGCGGCGCGGCAGTATCTGACGGCCGACGACTGGCTGGAGATCGGACGCGCCTTCGGCGAGAACGGCGATCCGCGGTTCTCGATCGACAACGACGAGGAGTTTCGCCAGCTCTTCGCAAGAATACTGAACCTGGCACCGCCTGGCGTCGTGGGGGGTACGACGCAATCCGACGATCGGGTTGGGAACGCGGTCAGCTGAACATTTTTCTCAACGCGCGGATTGCGCGCCTTCAATCAACGTTGGTCGTAACGGGATCGGGGAGACCTGAAGACATGCAGCGTTCAACAACGAAAGCCCGCTGGAACGCGGCCTTTCCGCGCCGCTCGGCGGCGCTTGCCATCGCATCGATGTTAGCGGCTGCGGGAACCGCAAACGCATTCGAGATCAGCACGGGAAACCCGGACATCGCGATGCGCTGGGACAACACTTTCCGCTACAACCTGGGCTTTCGCTCGCAGTCGCAGGATCGGAACCTGCTGGCGAGTCCGAACTTCGACGACGGCGATCGCAACTTCAGCAACGGATCCATCGTCACCAATCGTCTCGACGTGCTGTCCGAGTTCGACTTCATATTCCAGCGCAAGCACGGTTTCCGCGTCAGCGGCGCCGGCTGGTACGACGATGCGTACCGTCATCTCGACAACAACAACAACGTCACGGCGAACACGCTCTCCGATGGACTCCCGGTGGCGGGCAGGCTGAGCCCGTACACGGAACGCTACGCAAAGGGTTTGTCCGGCGAGATTCTCGACGCGTTCGCGTTCACCACCTTCGACATCGCCGACGTGCCGGTCAACGTCAAGGCGGGACAGCACACGGTGTACTGGGGCGAGAGCCTGTTTCTCGGCGGCGCGGTCCACGGGATCTCGTATTCGCAGAATTCGATCGACGTGTGGAAAGGCTTCGCCACACCGGGCAGCGAGGCGAAGGAGTTGTTCCGGCCGCGCGGCGGCCTGACGCTCCAGGCACAGCCGACGCACGATCTGTCGGTCGCCGGCCAGTGGTTCTACAACTGGCAGGCGATTCGCCTTCCCGAGTCGGGCAGCTATCTGACGGTCAACGACGCGGGCTTTTTCGGGGGCGAATCGCTCATCTTCGGCCCCAATCCGCTGGCTGCATCGGTTCCCGGCGCCCCGGCCTACCTGCGCCTTTGGAACACGAACCAGATTCAGCAATCGCGCACGAGCGGGAGCCTCGGCGATTTCGGTCTTGCCGCTCGCTGGAGTCCCGCATGGCTCGACGGGACACTCGGGTTCTACTATCGCAACGCGACCGATATCACGCCGCAGCTGGTTGCTACCCCGGGCTTTCTCCCCACGGTGGCTGCCCCGGCATGCTCGGCCATCGGCGGTATCCCGCTGGGCGGCACGAACTGCATCATCAACCGCAACGCAACGTCACCTGCGGAACTGCAGCGCTTCGGAAAGCTGGGCACGTATCAGCTGGCCTACGGCGACAACATCCACATTTACGGCGTCAGCCTCTCGAAGCAGCTCGTCGGCGTGAGCGTCGGCGCGGAGCTCTCGTATCGCCAGAACATGCCGCTCGTGAGCCAACCGGTGCAGGTGCTGCCCGCGGCGCTCGTTCCCCTCGTCCCCGGGTCGGTTCCCACCACGACGGACCTTGGACACGGTACGCCGGGGGCAGTGGGCGACACGTGGCACGGCTTGATCAATGCCACGAACATCTTCGGAAAGACCGCGCTGTTCGATACGGCAGCACTCGCCGCGGAGCTCACGTGGAGTCAGTGGGCGAGAGTTACGCAGAACGGGGCGGTGTTCAAGGGACGTTCGAATTACCTCAATCCAGATGGCTCGACGCCGATCGACAAGGTGACACGAAACTTCGTCGGCCTCGCGATCAATTTCACGCCGACGTGGTTCCAGGTATGGCCAGGCGTCGATATGTTCGCGCCGCTCTCATGGAGCCAAGGGCTGTCGGGGAACTCCGCCGTGACGCTCGGCGGGAACGAGAACGCCGGTACGTGGAGCGCCGGCGTCGCGTTTGACATCTATCAAAAATACCGCATCGATCTCAAGTACAACGGTTATTTCGGCGATTACGCGCTGACGACGACCGGCGCGCGCGACATTCTTCCGAATGGCTCGGTTGCGGCGATCTCCGATCGCGGCTGGGTGTCGCTCACATTCAAGACCACATTCTGACGAGGATCACGATCATGTTTCGCAAGACATTGCTCGCCGCAGGCATTGCGGCATTCGCGAGCGCCGGCGCATGGGCCGGCGTGTCGCCGGACGAGGCCAAGCAGCTCGGGACGACACTGACATCAGTCGGCGCCGAGAAGGCAGCCAACAAGGATGGCACCATCCCGGCGTATACGGGTGGACAGACCACGCCACCGGCGAGCTACCAGAAGGGGAGCAAGGTCCGTACGGATCCGTTCGCTGACGAGAAGCCTCGGCTCGTCATAACCGGCAAGGACATCGATGCGAATGCGGACAAACTGACCGAGGGCGCCAAGGCGCTGCTCAAGCGCTACCCGACGATGCGCCTCGACGTCTATCCGACGCACCGCACGGCGGCGGTTCCGCAGTTGGTCCTCGACAATACCCTCAAGAATGCGACCGGCGCGAAGGCCGTTGACGGGGGCCTCGCCGTGGAGAACGCGCTAGCCGGATATCCGTTCCCGATGCCGAAGACCGGTGCGGAAGCGATGTGGAATCACTTGCTGCGTTATAGCGGCCTCGGATACGACGGCAGCCGTTACGAGAACTGGAACGTCGACGGGGCTGGCGTGGCGACACTTGCTGTTGCAGCGGACGCATTCTGGGCGTGGCCGATCTACGATCCCAAGAAGACGGGGACGATCAACGCGTCCGACCCGTACTGGTACAACAAGCTCCTTTATGTGGGTCCCGCGCGCCGCAACGGCGAGGCGCTCCTGATCATCGACTCGGTCAATCCGCTGAAGCAGCCGCGAAGGGCATGGCAGTATCTGCCCGGACAGCGACGCACGCGGCTCGCGCCGGATCTCGCGTACGACACGCCCAACCCCGGTGCGGCCGGAACGGGAACGTACGACGACGTATCGGTGTTCAACGGCGCGCTCGACCGCTATGAATGGAAGCTCATCGGCAAGAAGGAGATGTACATCCCGTACAGCAACTATCGGCTGACCTATCACAAGCCGGTCGCTGACATCACCAAGCCGAACCATCTCAATCCCGACCTGGTCCGCTGGGAACTCCATCGCGTGTGGGTCGTTGAAGGCACGCTGAAGCCCGACAAGCGCCACATCTACAGCAAGCGGACGTTCTACCTCGACGAGGACACCTGGACGGCGGTTGCATCAGATCAGTACGACGCCCGCGGCCAGTTGTATCGCTCGAGCTTTGCGTTCCAATCGCAGAGCTACGACGTGCAGGCTCCGTTCGACACGACGTTTGCGATCTACGACTTCACGTCGGGTGCATACAACATCACCGGGCTGTTCGGTTCGTATGACGGATTGAAGTACATGACCGAGCTGCCGCGCGACTCCGCCTGGACCGCGGATGCACTCGCGGGTGCAGGCGTTCGCTGACCCGCGGTCTCGTTAGGGAACCCACGATCGTCCGGGCTGCCGCGCAGGACCTCGCGGCAGCCGAACGGAAGCAGAGGATTCGAGCCATGATCGCCGTGCGCGCTGGGCTATCGCTGTCCCTCCTCGTGATCGCGTCGTTCGCGCCGCTTTCCACCGCGGGCGGGTTCGTCGACGTGCTCGACACACCGGCGCAATCGACACCGCTTGCCGCGAAGAGCCTGATGCTGGCGGTCACTCGCGCCGGGGATCGGCTCATCGCGGTCGGACAGCGCGGACAAATTCTGATGTCCGGCGACGGCGGTGCGACGTGGAAGCAGTCGGGGGTGCCGGTGACTTCGGACCTCACCGCCGTGTACTTCGTCGACGGCAAGCAGGGCTGGGCCGTCGGGCACGATGGTGTCGTGCTGCATACGGAGGACGCAGGCGATACGTGGCGCCTGCAGCTCGACGGACGCAAGGTCAACGAGTTGCTGGTCGCCGCAATGACCAAGAAGGTGCAGGCAGAGCCTGCGTCCGAAGAGGCGAAAAAGCTCCTTGCGGAGGCCGAGCGGTACAAGGACCAGGGCCCGGACAAGCCGTTCCTCGACGTCTGGTTCGCAGATGCGCAAAACGGCTACGTCGTCGGCGCCTACAACCTGATCTTTCGCACCAGCGACGGCGGCAGCACGTGGACGCCCTGGTTCGACCGCACGGTCAATCCCAAATTCTTCAACCTGTACTCGATGCGTCCGGTCAACGGCGATCTCTATATTGCCGGTGAGGGCGGACTCGTGCTGAAACTCGATCGCGCCGCCGAGCGGTTCAAGCCGCTCGACATGCCCTACAAGGGAAGCTTCTTCGGACTGGCGCGCGCAGGGAATTCGATGCTTGCATTCGGGCTGCGGGGCAACGTGTATCGCAGCGACGACGGCGGCACGAGCTGGGTCAAGGTCGAGGTCGGCCTTCCGTCCGCAGTGGTTGGCGCGGCGCAAACGCAGCGCGACGCGATCATCCTCGCCGATGCGGGCGGTCGCGTCGTGGCAAGTGCAGACGGCGGACGCACCTTCAGCAACGTGTCGCTCAAGCATCCGATGCCGCTCACCGGTATTGCGGAAGCAGGCGAGGGTCGACTCGCGCTCGTGGGGCCGCGCGGCGTTGCGGTCACGGAATCGGTAGCGCCCTAAGGCGCAGGATCGCTGGAGCAGATCGATGGTCGCCGTTTCGGAAAATCTCGAGCAGATGCCGGTCGTTCGCGATGTCGCGGAGTTCGATCCGCGCTCCGGCAACGCGCTCGAGCGCCTGGTTTTCAATAACCGGCTCATCATGATCGCTGTCTGCGCGATCGTCACGCTGGTTCTCGGCTATGCGGCGGCGACGAGGCTCGTACTCAACGCGAGCTTCGAGAAGATGATTCCGCAAAGCCAGCCTTACATCAAGAACTACCTCACCTACCAGAAGGAACTGCGGGGCCTCGGCAATGCGGTTCGCGTCGTGGTGGAAAATACCAATGGCGACGTCTTCGATGCGCGTTACATCGATGCACTGAGGCAGATCAACGACGAGCTCTTCCTCACGCCGGGCGTGGATCGCGCGTGGGTGAAATCGCTATGGTCGCCCGCAGTGCGCTGGACCGAGGTCACCGAGGAAGGCTTCCGCGGCGGCCCCGTAATGCCGGACGGCTATGACGGGTCACCGCAAAGCGTCGAGCAGCTCAAGCAGAACATCGCGCGCTCCGGCATCGTGGGCAGCCTCGTCGCCAACAACTACAAGTCGAGCATGATCTTCGTGCCGTTGCTCGACAAGGACGTGCGAACGGGAGAGCGCATCGACTATCAGGGACTGTCGAGGGTCCTCGAGGAGAAGATCCGCGCGCGGTACGAGCTCGCTCAAGACCTCGAAAAGGTGCGCAGCAAGGAAACGTCACAGATCAGGATCCACGTGATCGGCTTCGCGAAGCTGATCGGCGAGCTGATCGACGGCCTGGTCAAGGTGATGGCGTTCTTTGGTATCGCGGCGTTGATCGCCACGGTCATCATCTATTCGTACACGCGATGCGTACGCAGCACGGTATTGGTGATCGCCTGCTCGATCATCGCCGTGATCTGGCAGCTCGGACTTGTCGCCCTCATGAAGTTCGAGCTCGACCCGTTCTCGATCCTCGTGCCGTTCCTGGTCTTCGCGATCGGCGTGTCGCATGGCGCGCAGAAGATGAACGGCATCATGCAGGACATCGGCCGGGGCACGCACAAGCTCGTCGCCGCGCGGTATACGTTTCGCCGACTCTTCCTAGCCGGACTTACCGCGCTTCTCGCGGATGCGGTGGGCTTCGGCGTGCTGATGGTGATCGATATTCCGGTCATCCGCGATCTGGCCATGACGGCCAGCATCGGCGTCGCGGTGCTGATTTTCACGAACCTGTTGCTGTTGCCGGTGCTGCTGTCCTATACCGGCGTCAGCCCGAAAGCAGCGGAGCGCAGTCTGCGAGAAGAGCGAAGCGAACAGACGGGTCGCGGCCTCGGCGCCGTATGGACGTGGCTCGACCGCTTCACGACGCGGCGCTATGCAGTCGGCGCCCTCGTTGTCGCGGCCATCCTGGCGGGCGGGGGTCTGGTCGTCAGCCGCGGGCTGAAGATCGGTGACCTCGATCCCGGCGCGCCCGAGCTTCGCGCGGATTCGCGCTACAACCGCGACAACGCGTACATCACCGCGAATTATGCGCTGTCGAGCGACCAGTTCGCCGTCATCGTCAAGACCGACAAGGAAGGCTGCCTCAAGTACCAGACTTTGATCGAAGCCGATCGCCTGGCCTGGATGCTGAAGCCGGTGTCCGGTGTGCAAACCACGGTATCGCTGCCCGACGCGGTACGCCAGATCACCGCCGGTTCGTTCGAGGGCAACCCGAAGTGGCTGACGATCAACCGCAACCAGGACGTGCTGAACTACGCCGCGCAGCAGGCCTCGGTCAACAACCAGGATCTTTTCAATACCGAATGTTCGATCATGCCTGTGATTGCGTATCTCGCCGATCACAAGGCAGAAACGCTCGATCGCGTGATCAATGCGGCCGCCGGATTCGCGGGCAAGCATGACGAAGGTGACCGCAAGTTCCTGCTCGCCGCAGGCAGCGCGGGCATCGAGGCCGCCACGAATATCGTCGTCGCGCAGGCGAACCGTACGATGCTGCTCTACGTTTACGCGGCCGTCATCATCCTGTGCTTCATCACGTTCCGCAGCTGGCGAGCGGTGGTGGTCGCGGTGGTCCCGCTCGCGCTGACATCGATCCTGTGCGAGGCGCTGATGGTTGCGCTGGGCATCGGAGTGAAGGTTGCGACACTCCCGGTCATCGCACTGGGCGTCGGCATCGGGGTCGACTACGCCCTTTACCTGTTGTCGGTGCAACTCGCGCAGCAGCGGGCCGGCGCCCCGCTCGCCGATGCGTACAGGAAGGCGGTCCAATTCACAGGCAAAGTCGTCGCGCTGGTCGGCATCACTCTAGCCGCGGGTGTCATAACGTGGGCCTTTTCGCCGATCAAGTTCCAGGCCGACATGGGCATCCTGCTCACGTTCATGTTCGTGTGGAACATGCTCGGTGCACTGATCCTCATCCCGGCACTCTCATACGTTCTGTTGCCGACGTCGCGAGTGCGGCGCAGTTCAATCCTGAGATGATGGACGGGACCGAAGCCGTTCGCTACGGCATGGCGACGCTCGACAGCTTCGTCGGGAAGGAAATCGGCTTGTCGAGCTGGGTGACCGTGGATCAGCGGCGCATCGACGAATTCGCCGACTGTACCGGCGACCGCCAATGGATCCATGTCGACGTCGAGCGCGCAAAGCGAGAAAGCCCCTATGGCGGCACCATCGCGCACGGCTACCTGACGCTTTCGCTCGCCGCTTCGTTGACGATCGAGGCCGGCGCCATTCCGTCCGACGCGGCCGCTGCGCTGAACTACGGCCTCGATAAGGTGCGATTCATGGCGCCGGTCAAGGCCGGCGCGCGGCTGCGGAATCGCGTCGTCCTGCTGGCGCTCGTACAGCGCCCGAACGGCGGCGTCCTGCTCACGCTGCAGAACACGATCGAGATCGAGGGCGAGACGAAGCCCGCGCTGGTTGCCGAATCGCTCGCGCTGCTGATGAGCGCGGGGCCGAGATGAGGCCGGTGATGAGTACCCAGCATCGATCGACGCAAACCAGCACTTCGCGCAAATCCGCGAAGCCTCGCATGGAGAAGCCGGCGAAGGCGGCGAAGCGGCGCGTGGCATCGTCGCCGAAAACCGCCGGCAACCATGCGGCACTGGTGGAAAGTGCGGCGCAGAACACGCTCGCGCTCAACCCGCTCGTCGGTGTCCGGCGCAAGGATCTGCTCGCGGCTGCGGCTGCGCTCACGGCTCAGCTCGCGCGTCAGCCGAAGACGCTCGGTGTCGAGTACGCGAAGCTCGCACGCGAGTACGCGCGCATTGCCCTGGGCCGGTCCGAGATTGCGCCCGCCTCCGGCGATCGTCGCTTTGCCGATCCAGCGTGGACGAAGAACGGCGCGTTTCGCCGCTTGCTGCAATCGTATGTCGCCCTCGGTCAATCGCTCGATCGGTGCGTCGACGATGCCAAGCTCGAGGCATCGAACGCCGCGCGCGCGCGATTCGCCGTCTCGCTCTTCGTCGACGCTCTGGCGCCGACCAATTTCGTCGCGAGCAATCCGACGGCGCTCAAGAAGCTTGTCGACACCAAAGGCGCGAGCGTCATTCGTGGCTTTGCGAACTTCGTCGAAGACCTTGGCCGAGGCAGCCGGTTGCCTCGGCAGGTCGACACGAGGCCTTTCGCCGTCGGCAAGAATCTGGCGGCGACACCCGGGGCCGTCGTCTTTCGCAATGACTTGCTCGAGCTGATCCAGTACGCGCCTGTCGCGCCCGACGTGCATGCGCGCCCTCTGGTCATCATCCCGCCGCAGATCAACAAGTTCTACGTGTTCGACCTCGCGCACGACAAAAGCCTCGTGCGCTGGTCGCTCGACGGCCGCATGCAAACCTTCGCGATAAGCTGGAGAAATCCGACGCGCCAGCAAGCCGATTGCGGCTTCGATGCATACACCGAGGCCCTGGAGCAGGCGATCGACGCCGTTCGTGCGATAACGCGATCACCCGACGTCAACGTGCTCGGGGCCTGCTCCGGCGCGATCACGCTGACCGCGTTGCTCGGTTCTCTTGCCGCCCGTCGCACACCCAAAGTTCGCACCGCCACGATCGTCGTGTGCGTGCTCGACACCGCGTCGATGCAAAGCACCACGGCGGGACTTCTCGTGACCCCGGCTTCCATCGCGGCGGCGAGGGCCGCATCGCGCAAGCGTGGTGTCGTCGAGGGCAGCGATCTCGCACGGATGTTCGCTTGGATGCGACCGAACGATCTCGTCTGGAACTACGTCGTCAACAACTACCTCCTCGGCAACGACCCCCCGGCGCACGACATACTCTTCTGGAACAACGATACGACCCGCCTGCCGGCTCGGCTTCACGCCGATTTCCTCGATTTGTTCGAATCGAACGCGTTCGTGCATCGCGGCAGATTGCGCGTGCGGGGACGCGCAATCGACGTCGGCAAGGTCAAGCTGGAAACCTATGTGCTCGGAGGTCTCACCGACCACATTACCCCGTGGCAAGGCGTCTACCGGACGGCGCGCCTCATCGGCGGCGGCGCCCGGGCGACATTCGCGCTGTCGAACGGGGGCCACATCCAGAGCCTGATCAACCCGCCCGGCAATTCGCGCGCGTGGTTCATGGCGGGCAAGGCGAGCGCGCAGACACCGGAGCGCTGGGTGACACGGCAAGGCAAGACCGAGGGCAGCTGGTGGCCGCACTGGCGCGAATGGATCGGCAAGCGCTCGGGGCCGTTGCGTCCGGCGCCGGCCGAAATCGGCGACGCGCAATATCCGGCGCTGACGGCTGCGCCAGGTACGTATGTCCTCGAACGTTAGGGCGCGGCGGCACATGCAAGTCGATCACGTCGACATTCAAGGGCGTCGAATTCGGTACGCGGTTCGCCCTGGTTCACCCGCCCGCACACCGTTGTTGTTCCTGAACGGGCTCGGCGCCAACATCGAGCTCGCGCAGCCGTTCATCGACGCACTTCCCGAGCCGACTGTCGTCA
>Ga0105248_10007838_pt1 | contig 11728 bp, 10 predicted proteins | sample KBSS34metaG_FD_81524 | JGI IMG/M metagenome (GOLD analysis project Ga0105248, IMG submission 81524) | Switchgrass rhizosphere microbial communities from Kellogg Biological Station, Michigan, USA - KBS S3-4 metaG | ecosystem: Host-associated > Plants > Roots > Rhizosphere > Soil | place...
CCAGCGCCCCGGCCACCGGGGCCCTACTCGATGTGCGGTCGTGGCGGAACTGGTAGACGCGCAGCGTTGAGGTCGCTGTGGCCGAAAGGCCGTGGAAGTTCGAGTCTTCTCGACCGCACCAAGACCCTTGATTATCATGGGTTTTTTCGTGGCTTTGGCACAGTGGCGAGTTTGGTGCGCCAATTGCCGCACCAAACCTCTGGTTTTCCACCTCAATTAGATCAGTTTGGCACACATCCATGGGAACCACGCCAACGATGAGCTTGCGGCCTGGACTGTCGGTGACCGCGAAGGTGATGCGTCGTCGATGCGCACCGCATCGAGGTTTTCGGCCGCTTCTGCCCCCGCCCGCGCCTCCACTAGGTCACGCAAATGCTCCCATGCGGGCTCGAAGGTGCTGAACAGACGTGCTGAGTTGGCCCCCTGCTTGAAGAAATGGCTGAGCACGCTTGAGCGCCCTGAACAGAATGCCATGATGCCGAAATCACCTGGGATGTGAAATTTTTTGAGATTCAATCCGATTGAATATTCCCAATGCGTCTGCGGAAGCATCGCCCAGGCCTGACCCGCCGTCGCAATCCACAATCGCTCCCGTCATGTAACGGGTTGCGCCTGAGGACATAAAAAGGGCGAGGTCCGCGATATCCTGGGTCGTACCATATTCGCGCAACGCAAGCCGGCTTCGCCATGCCTTGTTCTGTTCAGCAGCAGCGGCGAGCCGCTTTACGCCTTCAGTCCCCATGATCGGGCCCGGGGCAATCGCATTGACCCGGACGCCCGCCGGTCCCCATTCCATCGCCAGACATTTGGTGAGCATGTTGACTCCAGCCTTGGCCGCACAGGCGTGAGATTGAAACATTTCGGGATGGGCTCCCTGCGGCGCAGTAATAGAAATAAGCGACGCGCCAGGCTTGCGCAGAAAAGCAAAACTTGCCCTCAACACATTGAATGTACCGATTAGGTCGATGTCAATGACCGTCTTAAACGCATTTGCCGACATTCCGATCGCGGGTGCGACAAAATTGCCGGCCGCTCCCGAAATGACAATGTCGATCTCACCAAAGGCGCTCCGAACCTGCTCGAATGCCCTTTCCACGGCCGCGAAGTCACGCACATCGGCCGCCATTCCCAACGCCTCTCCCCCACTTTCGATGATCGACTGCGCAGCTGCAGCAATTTTGTCCGGGGAACGGCTGATGATGGCGACCTTCGCTCCTTCCTGGGCAAGGCGCTGAGCTATCGCCAGGTTGATTCCACTCGAACCGCCAGCGACAAATGCCGTACGGTCCTTAAGAAGAATGGGGGATGCCATAAAGATGATACTCCGTAAAACGAGGCAGGCACATCATTCGACTGCACTCAAATGATGTTGATAACGCTGACGAAGCACCTTCTTGTCGATCTTGCCCGTTGCCGTGAGGGGAACCGGTGCAACAACAACATCGTCCGGTAACCACCAGCGCGCGACGTATGGCTCCAGAAACGTCCGCATCGTCTGGGCCGTGACCGTCGCTCCATCTTCGGTTTCGATAATCATCAGCGGCCGTTCTTCCCAAAGGGGATGGTAAACCCCAATGACGGCGGCGCTGCGAACGCCGGGGCACCCCAAGGCATGATTTTCAAGATCTATGGAACTGATCCACTCCCCGCCGGACTTAATCACATCTTTCTTTCGATCGGTTATCTGCAGGAACCCGAACTGGTCGATCGTTGCTATATCGCCGGTATCGAACCAGCCTTCGCTGTCGGTGGCGGCAACGTCAGGATAATAACGATCCAAAACCCAGGCGCCGCGAATGTGGAGATTGCCTGCGCTGGCGCCATCCCACGGCAGTTCGCCTCCATTCGCGTCGACAATTCTCAGTTCGACACCGAAAATTGCCCTGCCTTGCCGTGTTCGGAGTATATGCTCGGCATCATCTCCCTTCGCCGCCAACAGGCTGGGTGTGGGCGTCGATACCACTATCAGCGGGTTCGCTTCAGTCATGCCCAGAGCATGAACAGTGATGATGCCGTATCCGGCAAATGTTGATGCCGTGGCCTCGGGCAGCGCAGACCCCCCTATGATGATGCGTTCGAGATTTCCGGCAACACTGCCCGCGCTGCGAAGGTATTCGAGGTACATTGTCCACACCGTTGGCACACCGGCGGACATCGTGACTCCCTCAGCCGTTATGAGCTCGTGCAAACTTGCTCCGTCCAGCTTGTCAGCGGGCAAAACCAGCTTGCATCCGTTTATGGCCGCGGCAAAGGGCAGCCCCCAGCCATTGGCATGATAGAGGGACGATGCCGGCATAATCGCATCGAAAGCCGTCAGACTCATTGATCCACTCAGCCCGGCTGCCAGCGCATGCAAGGTGATCGATCTATGGCTATACAGCACGCCCTTGGGAGAGCCAGTGGTCCCGGAAGTATGGCAAAGAATCGCACCCGCGCACTCTTCCAGTCGTGGCCAGGTAAAATCCGCCTCCTCCGAATGGAGCAGCTGTTCATAGGATAGGACGTCATTCTGATCTTTGCCGAGCCTTGTCTCATCACAAAGCATCACAAAATGCTCGACGCTTCTCAGCTCCGGTTTCAGTCTTTCGACCATCGGCAGAAGGTTGCGATCAAAAAACAGGATCCGCGAGGCAGCGTCTTGTAGCGTATAAAGGATATGCTCATCCGCAAGCCGGGGATTCGCGGTGTGCAACACAGCGCCCATTCCAGGAACCGCATACATCAGCTCGACATGCCGATGGGTATTCCACGCAAGGGTTGTGATCCGATCGCCCGGTCCGACACCCATGCGAACCAGCGCGTTTGCCAAGCGCGCAGAACGCTTACCACATCCCGCCCAATCATACCGCCATAGTGGCTCATCAATTAGCCGCGAGACAATTTCCCGGTCTGCATGCGCCTTCTGGGCATGCCTGAGCATTCCACTGATCAGGAGCGGCCATGCCTGCATCAAGCCATCCAGCATCATAACCTCGCCCAATTTCCCGATACGCATAAGCGCAGACCTTTCACTGCACGGCCCTGTTCATGTTCGCACTGCTGCTTCAGAGCATCGCGACCGGGATCGTGTGCAATGAAAAGGCCACTGCCTGATTCAATGAACCCGATCGAGCACAGAGACGCAGCTGGCTACGGCCCCCAACTATGACCGCGTCATTCTTCATTTGGTTTCCGGCCTTTATAGGTGGTCATGAATATTGCTGGGCGACGCCCGTAAGGGCCTTGATAAGGCGCTCCTCAAGTTCATCAGGTGACAGATTCTCTACCAGTTCGCCCACGATCGCTGCTTCATCCTGGTCGGCCGAAATCATCGCCCCGTGGATCGCGAGCCCCAGCACGAACAACATATCGCTCCGCTTTGCGGTAGGCAGGGAACGATGAAGTATGTCGGCAAACCGGCGGATGGCCGGCGCTAAGGTCGAAGCCGTGACCTCGCGCCAAATGTCGGTTCCAATCTCTCGAAAATAGGTCCGTATGAAGGCCACCCAGACTTCGGCATCTATCGATTTCAATACGAAAAATGGATGAACGAAGGCGCGGACTATCTCCTCAACCGGAGGCGGAGCATCAGGATATTTCCGGTCGAGCTCCTCCAGAGCGGCTTCCCGCATTTCGTTGATTTGCTCGGCGCGGGCTTCGTGCACGCGCTGGTACAGGGTTTCTTTGTTGTCGAAGTGGTAGCCAATGAGGTTGACGTTCACATTGGCTTCACGTGCTATTTCACGCAGACCAGCGCCATGCAGCCCCTTACTTGCGAATAGCTTCTCAGCGGCAAGAATGATCCGGTCTCTAGGGGGTATTTCCTTGTTGCTACCGCCGCCCAGCCTATCGTCCATAACTGCCTTGTCCCGTACTGTTCAACACGATCAAACAACTGTCAATGGCGCAGTAGCGTGCTTGCGAAGATCGAGGCCTGCTTGATGCAATGGAGGCACCGGATGATTGAAACCTCATAAATCAACGCGACTCCGTAACTTGATTGCGCAAGGAGCCGATACGGGAAACCGTCAGTTCAACGATATCGCCATCGCTGAGAAAGCGGGATTGTTCCAGGCCGCAGCCGCTGGCCACCGTGCCCGAGCCAATGATCTCGCCCGGGAAAAGCGTCTGCGACCGCGATACATATGCAATGCAGTCCTCGAACTTATAATGCATGTCTTTGCTGGTTCCGGATGACCATTGCTCACCATTGACGAACGCGCTCATATCAAGCGCATATGGATCGCCAATCTCATCGACTGTCACAATGCAGGGTCCCAATGTGGTTCCCTGGTCGAAATCCTTGCCTTTTCCAGGACCGAGCATGCCCCGCATTGCCTTCATCTGCTCGTCACGAGCCGACCAGTCGTTATAAATTGTGTATCCGAAAATATGTTCACTGGCCTCATGGCGCGAAATATTCCTTCCGCGCTTGCCGATGATCGCAGCAAACTCCAGTTCATAATCGAAATAGCGGCAATATTCCGGCCGCGGAATCTTGTCCTCGTGCCCGGCGATTTCTGTCCGGCCCGCGATATAATAGGACGGCTGCTCATACCATATATCCGGCACCGTCCACTCTTGCTTGCGATCGATATTGGTAATCTCCGTCTCGCCCGCGCCGGACAGTTTGGCGGCAAGTTTGGCCGCCCCCTTGAACGCCCCTATCAAATGGCCTTCAAAGCACAGAAAATCCCGGATCTGTGTTGGCATAGGCAAGGGAGAGAGCAGTTTGCAGTGCCTGCTCTCGACCAGCGCCTCATCCGGAGCCTCTTCTGTTAGGCGTCGCGCGATATCCCATGCCCCCTCTCCTGCTTCGATCAAGGAGATCATGGAGGCGAAAGGCCCCAAATTCCTCTCGCCTCGAAGCTGCGCGGCTCGAAACAGATCGACCATCCAGGCATCGTCCGCCACCCACGATCCAAGAACCGTACGCCCTTCATGAACACAAGTGACTAGGCGCATGATGTCGATCCCGTACAGTGATCAGAAATGATAGCCCACGCGCACACCGTAGGTGCGGGGCGGCTCCAGGGTGCCGGAAACGGGCAGGCCCACGGCGACGGAATTGACGAGCGCGCTGGCGATCGTCGTCTTGTTGGCAAGGTTCCTGCCATACACCGATATGTTCCAGTTACCGATTTCATAGCGAATGAAGGCGTTGATCTTCGTGTTGGCGGGACGCGAAACTGCAGCCTCGTTGAAGGGCGTGAAATATATACGATCTTGCCAATTCAATTCGCCGCGCAGGTTGACCGTGCCATTGGCCACGGCGAATTCATATTCGATCGCCGAGTTGATCGACATCTCCGGCGCCTGGATCAACTGATTCCCGTCAAGCACCGCGGGTGCAGGATTGAAGGGGTTTGCCGGATTGGCCGATTGGAAGTCAGTATATTTTGAATGCAGCCATGCAGGCGCGACCTCGATCCTCAGGCCATCAGCTGGGACAATGGTGACTTCCGCTTCAGCGCCATAAAGCGTGGACGCCGCCGCATTCTCGATGGGCACCGTTGCATTGACGACCTTGGCGATCTGCAAATTCTTGTAATCATAATAGAATCCCGACATGTTTATTCGCACGCTACCATCGGCGAAAGTGCCCTTCACGCCTGCCTCGTAAGACCATAGGGTCTCCGGTGCAAAGCCTCCGTTGGCGTCACCGATATTGAAACCGCCGCTCTTGAAGCCCTTGGAGACATTCGCAAAGAACATAAGTCCCTTCCGGGGTTCATATTGGATGCCGAATTTCGGCGTAAATGCTGTCTCGGATCGCTTGTGGAAGCCCTGATAATAGGGATTCGGGGGAAGTTCTGGTGGATAGGGGGTGAACAAATCGAACTGGACCAGATCATCCAGCTTCTTGCGCTCCCAACTATACCGCGCACCCAGGGTCGCAGTGAGCTGCTCGGTTAACGCATAATCGATCTGACCAAATCCAGCGACCGCTTCAGTGGAGAAATTGCCCTGTGCAACATAGCCTTGCACGAAATGGCGAGGGGGCCCGAAGACCAGCGCGGCATCCAGCGGGATTTTAGAACCACCGAATATCTTTTCGGTGAAGTAATAGCCGCCGAGGATAACCTTTGCCCGGCCAACGTGGCCGTTCAATTGCACTTCCTGGCTGAATTGATGCGAGTCTTCAAAAAAGGAGAATATCGATAACGGCGCACTGGTGATGTCGAGATCGGTGACCGTTTTCCATTCGCTGTTACGATAGGCGGTAATCGACGCCAGGGTAAAATCACCCAAGTCGAACTCCCCCCGGCCGGCAAGTCCCCAGAAGGTACGGTCGTTGGACGGATCGAAATCATTGGCGATATCACGGCGGTTCGCCGGCACCACGCCGCCGAATAAAAAGCCAGAGGGCGTGATCAGTGGATTAGCCTGCCCAAAATAATGGTTGCCATAGTTGCGGTCATTCTCGTGATAATAATCTCCGATCAGATCGAACTTGCCTACGTCGCCGATTTTTGCGCTGACCGTTCCTCTAAAGCCATATCGTCGCGCATTATCGATAGCGTGGCCCGTGACTATATTCTTGCCGTAGCCATCCCGCCGCTCGCCCGTAAACGCCAACCGGACACCAAGCCCTTCCGCCAACGGCGCGCTGACCGCGCCTTCCGCCGTCAGAGCATTGTAATTGCCGTAACCGACTTCGAGATATCCCTCGAACTGATTGCGCGGCTTGCGTGTGATGACGTTGATCGAGCCGCCCGTCGCGTTCCGCCCATAAAGCGTGCCCTGCGGCCCGCGCAAAACCTCGACCCGCTCGACATCGAAAAACGTGCCCATCGTCGCAGCGGGTCGCGAAATATAGACTCCGTCCACATGATAGGCGACGCGCCCTTCCCCGCCGGGATTAATCATGTCAAAACCGATACCGCGAACCGAGATACGCGCAATGCCGCCATAGGAACCAAAGGTCATGCTTGGCACCGAGGTCGCGAGGCTGGCGAGGCTGGTTATTCCTCGATTGGTCAAGGCATCACCGGACAGCGCCGAAATGGAAAGCGGAACCGTCTGCAGAGATTCGGACCGCATTTGCGCGGTAACAACAATCTCGTGAATCGCCCTTTCGGCAATCGCGCCTGTGTCTGTCGCCACCCCCCGCGCACCCGCGTCGCCCGCAGAAGCGGTCTGCGCAGCAGCGGGCACGATCCAAAGAGCGACTCCCGCGAACAGCCCAATCGTTCCGGCTCGTATCATCCTGGTCCTCCTCCCCAATTGGCGCAGTTTTGTTGCCGCCCCTTGTGATCACTGGGCGAAGGCCTATCGGCTCAGGCCCGCAACTTGTTGTACGGTTGTCTATATACGCATTGCTGTCAAGCGAAAAATATGCGACGATCTGACTGTAAAAACCACGAGCTAGGTCGTATGATGCATTGATTTATGGGTTTTGGCATATTTTTTATATGGACATATGTCTATGAAAGCGAGGGGATGTGATACCGTTCACAAGGGGCCTGCACCAAATCGGGATTGGGCATTACGCATACCTTCAGCCCTCAGGGACCTGGGGCTATAGCAACGCCGGCCTCATTCTCGATGGGGATCAGTCGCTGCTGGTCGATACATTGTTCGATGAGCGCCTGACCGCCGAAATGCTTGACGCGATGAAGGCCGCGACGAACCTTGGAGCCGGCGATATCTCCCAGCTCGTCAACACACATGCAAATGGCGACCACACTTTTGGCAACAGGCTGGTCGTCAATGCGCACATCATCGCGTCTGCCGCAGGAGCGGAAGAGATGGCGCATGAGGCCCCTCCCGAGTTTATGGCGGATCTTATGCGCAAGACCAAAGAACTGGGCGATCTGGGGATATATCTCGAAGCGATATTTGCGCCTTTTCAGTTTGCTGGAATCGAGCTGCGCCTGCCCGACGAGACCTTCCAGGGCCAGAAGACGCTTATGGTCGGCGATAAGCAGGTTGAACTGATCGAAGTGGGACCGGCGCATACCGGCGGCGACACGCTCGTCTATGTGCCAGCCGACAAGGTGATTTACACCGGGGACATATTGTTCGTGAACGGCACCCCGATCATGTGGGCCGGGCCGGTGCGCAATTGGCTCGCCGCGTGCGATCTCATGCTGGAAAAGGATATAGAAACAGTAGTTCCCGGTCACGGCCCGGTCACCGACAAGGATGGGATCAGGTCAATGCGTTCCTATCTCGCTTATGTCGAGCAAGAGACGAAAAAGCGCCATGTGGCTGGTTTGACTGCTTGGGAGGCGGCGCAAGACATTGCACTCGCAGAATTCGGCGCGTGGGAAGACCCGGAACGCGTCGCAGTCACAGTGGATACGATCTACCGCGAGCTGAATGCCGACACCACCCCACGCGATATACTCGGACTGTTCGAAAAAATGGCCGCGCTGAATAAGGTCTACAGTCCAGCCCGCACCTGCGCTGCGGGGCACAGCCATTGATATGACGGCCGAGCCTGAAGCACCTGGCAGATAACGGAGAGAGAGATGCAACGGTTTTTGAGGAGTAGCTGGTACTGCACAGGATGGAGCTCCGACATATCCGACAAGCCGCGCGGCATTAAAATTCTGGACGAAGACATCGTACTGTTTCGGACGTCCGAGGGAAAGATTGCTGCTCTGAACGGGCGCTGCCCGCATCGCTTCGCCCCCCTTTCGATCGGATGCGTAAAAGGTGATGTCATCGAATGCGGCTATCACGGCCTCCAGTTCGACAGGAACGGCACCTGTACGCTCAATCCTCATGGGGAAGGTATTGTTCCTCCAAGAGCCCACACCAAGGCTTTTCAGGTTGAAGAGCGTGATGGAGCCTTATGGATTTGGATGGGTCAACCCGGTACCGGCGACCCCAGCGACATATTGGATCTATATTTTACAGGCGGCAAATCCGGCTGGGAGACGGCAACCGGTTATCTGAAGATAAATTCCGATTATCAACTCGTGATCGACAACCTGCTCGACCTGACCCACGGCACATATTTGCACCCCACGACTGTCGGCGTCGGCGCCGAGCATTCCACGGGATCGGCAATGAAATATGATTTCAAAACCGAAGGGAATGTCGTGCATTCCAACTACACCTTTTTAAATTCTCCGCCGACGGCCTTGTTCCAGCCTTTCTACGGCAAGGAGCGGTGCGATATTTATGCTTTCATGCGTTGGCAGCCCGCAGGATCCCTGATTCTGGACATCAGTGCGACAGATGTTGGTCAGCCCAAGGGAACCGGCGTTATGCTACCAAGCTGCCACTTGATCGTGCCGGAAACAGAAAACAGTTGCCATTATTTTTGGGCGATAGCGCGCAATGTGGAACTCGGTGACGAGGCCAAGACCCGGGCGATGAAGGAAGCGGTCGCCTATGCATTTGAGGTTGAAGACGAACCAGTGATTGAGGCGTGCCAGAAAATGATGAATGGCGAGGAATTCTTCGATTTGGAACCCGCAATATTGTCGACAGATGTGGCAGGCATTCAAGCCCGGCGCATCCTGAGCAAGCTGATTGCGCGCGAGGCAAAAGCCCACATCTAGCTTGCAGACGACTGCTCGGACGATCTCGAGTCCAATCCCGCGAGTCCAATCGCCCGTACGCCTTCCACCGGCTGATCGTTTGAAATGGTCGCATTAATTCGGGTCGATCGCCTCCCCCTCAGGGTGCCAACGCGGCCTCGACCGGTTCGGGCGGATAGATCGAAGGTTTGCCGGGATCGTAGACGCGGGTGAGCACGTTGACGAAATCGGGGTCGCGGATCGGGTCCGTCGGCATGGTGAAGCGCTCACCGCGCGCGTGCAGGTCAGCGATGAAAATGTCGAAGACCTGCTCGTGGGTCAGATCGTCGCTGTGATCGAGGGCCACCTTCAGTTCGTGGTAGTCCATGAAGATGTCTGCTCCCCAATGAAGGAGGAAGCGCATCTCGTCTGCAGGGATATGCTGGATCACCTCGTCGCCGGTAGTGATTTGCCAACCATCACCGGCGGGATCGGCGCCCAGCCGTGAATCGAAGGCTAGACCCTTGGGATGACGCAGCGCCGCCGGCCCGGTCGCCTCGGCGGTGTGGTACATCAACTCGTTCTCGACCACGACTGCGCGTCCCCACATCGGCGCTTTGATCTGGCGTGGCGGAGCGTGGGGGCCATCGGGCCAGCAGGTAAAACCACCACCGACCCGTCCCTTGTAGTACCATGTGATGACCTGCGCCTTCTTGGCCTTCCAACGGGCGAATAGACCTGACTTGACCATAGTGTTCATCAACCAAACCGGGGTGGAGTGCATGTCGATGCCACGGAACCGTGCCGCGTCCAGATGGGCGGCGTCACCGCCGCGACACGGGCCCTGAAGGTTGAACAGCATGTTTTCCGGGCGCGCGTAAGCCGCGCCCCAGTAGCCACGCACCAGATCGAGGAATTTGCTGTTGAAGAAGCAGTCCTCTATCTCCGGGTGCAACACGGTGTGCCCCTTGGCCAGATAGCCACGGAACACCGGCGTCAGGAACATGTCCCAAGTCGGCTCAACGCCTTCGGGCAGTTGCCCGGCGAGGCTGGCCACCACTTCCTGGGGCGAGGAAAAGTGCTGCGCGAGAATTGGCGCATAGGGGCCCTCTCGCCGCACAAGCGCCAGCAACCGCCGATGTTGGTCTTCGGTGAACGCGTTCTCGATGACCTGGGGCTCCGCGACGGGCCGCAGGACGGATGTTTTGGTGGTCATGTCTCTCTCCTCGGCCGTTCAGGAATGCATCTCGACGACTTCTATCAGATGTCCTTCGGGGTCCGCGACAAAGCCGACTTTCACACCATGCTCGGGCATGTCGCGCATCGGCCTTGGCAGGCTGCCGTCCGCCGCCAGCGCCCGCTCGAACAGCGCGACGATGTCGCCGGTCACGGAACCCATGATCGCTTCCCCGATCGGCGGCGGCGCCCGGTCGACCAGCTTATGAGGGTCAGCGACGCGCCGCCCGCCGCCGTCGAGCGGAAAGTGATCTCGTCGATGGGACCACCGCTCGTCGCCGAGTTGTCGTGCGTCACGCGCGTCCAGTCCGCAAGACCGAAGACTGCGCGATAGAGGCGGCGCAGCGATCGAGATCCTCCACCACCAGCTTGCAGAAGCCGAAGTGGGCCAACTCCGTTCCCGAGGGTGTCATCGGTCCGGCCATTCCACCGCTCCCTGTCTAGATCCTCAGCATAGCCATCGCGCGCGATTCCCGCTGTCTGGCGTCCTTTCGTCGGGTCACGACGAAATGGTCCATATTGGGCCGGCGCATCGCATGCCAGACCGTCGAATAGTGGCGCGGCGTGGCGATCACAATCCTGCCGCTCTCGTCGTGGCGGTAATAACCGTGCGCTTTGCCTTTGCGATGCCAGGCCGTGTCCAGCAGCTTCTCCTGCGTCCATTCGTTGTAGGCGCGCGTCGCCTCGACATCCGGCTCCACCGCCGAAATGGCCTCGTCGACCATCGTCTGCAGCAGCTCAACGATATAATGGACCTGCTGCTCGCCGATCACGGCCGCGTTCGCGGTGAGGTTGCAGTTGGGGCCGTGGGTGATGAACAGGTTGGGGAAATCGGGCACCGTGATGCCTTCGTAGGCGAAGGGATAGGGCGTGAACGTCTCGTTCAGCGTCCTGCCGCTGCGGCCTACGAAGTTCATCGGCCTCGCCGTCGCCAAGCGGCTCATCGCCGCCGGCGCGGAGGTCGTGATCTCGGGCCGCAATGTTGAGGCCGGGGCAGTCGCGGAGGTGGAACTGAGACGCGGCGGGCGCGAGGCCCG
>Ga0105248_10007840_pt1 | contig 11727 bp, 25 predicted proteins | sample KBSS34metaG_FD_81524 | JGI IMG/M metagenome (GOLD analysis project Ga0105248, IMG submission 81524) | Switchgrass rhizosphere microbial communities from Kellogg Biological Station, Michigan, USA - KBS S3-4 metaG | ecosystem: Host-associated > Plants > Roots > Rhizosphere > Soil | place...
CACGTGGCCATGCTGAACAACGAGGACGACGGAGTCCAGGTTTCCACCGGCGGACGCTTGGTCGTGACCTGGAGGTACTGCTACGTCGCCGGGGTCATCGGCGGGCAGGAGGGCGGCTCGGACGGAGGCGTCAAATGGGTATACCACCACAACGTCATAGACCATCGCATACCTGAACTGTGGGCCGCGTACAATTATTCGAGCAGTACGGTCAACGGCGTGGCCATGAACCAATTGTTCACGGAGCACGGCGGCAGCGGGATCAAGCCGCGCAACTTCTGCTACAACACGGTGATAATGTCGGCCAACGACCGCTTCGACCAGCAGACGACGATCGAGCCGGGGCCCGGGATCAACAACCAGAACATCACCTCCGGCCTGGTCCACAGCGTGTTCAACAACATCTTCTGCATTAGATCGAGCAGGCGGTACGACAACACCGAGGCGGGAGGCGTCTACGATCAGATCGTGGCTGGCATCTGCTGCCAGCAGTCCGCGGCGGGAACGCACCGATACGACTACAACTGCTACGATCGGACCCGCCAAGCTGGGCCGTTCGCGATACCCGCATTCAGGGACGTCATGAACAGCAACCAATCCGGTGTGCACGCCTATGGCAGCCTCTCGGATTTCAAGAATGGTGTCGGCGGGTCCCACTACGCGACGTCGGCCAGCATGTACTCAGACGGCACGCAGGGCCACGAGCAGCATGGCGTCCAGGTCGATCCAGGGTTCGTCAACCTGTCGGGCCTCGACTACCGCCCGACCCACTCGCAGGTCGTCAGCGGCGCCAAGAACGTCACGTCGCTGATCGGCGGCAGTTTCGAGAACTGGAAGGGCGCGCTCAACCCGTCGGGCAACGGCCGCGAGGTCGGACCGCGCTGGTAGCACGAAAAAAGAGGCCTCAAACTGGAGGCCCCCATGAAGTCAGGGAGGTGGATGGAGAGGGAGGAAAATCCATCCAGTTGTGGATAAACCACACCTGCCGCACAATTGCAAGCATACATATAGCGCCGAGTCGACAAACCCTCTACCATGGCTGGTCTTTTGCTGTGGATAACTGAGGGCGTCGTTCTCATGTCGCAGGTGTGTGTCGGTGAGTAGGTGAAAGGGGGGGGGTGATCCAAATGCCTGACGGCCCCAGTTACCAGCCGACGTCAACACCGCAAGATCCGTCGCCGCTGACGACGGCGCAGCTGCTGCGCGAGCTGGCGAACTTCAAGTCATGGGTCGACGTCCAAATAGAGAGTACGGGCGACAAGATCGAGGCGTTGGCGAAACGCTTAGAAGATCGCCTGAAGTCCATGGACACGGCCATGATCGTGTTTACAGACAATTTGACACGCGTGCCGACGGCGGTGGATCGCGCGGTCGGGTCATTGCAGAGTTTGCACAACGAGAGATTCCATACCGTAGAACTGCAGTTCAACGAGCGCGACGCGCGCATGAACCAGACCAACCTGGACAACAAGGTGGCGATCACGGCTGCGTTAGCGGCGGCGAAGGAGGCCGCCGCAGCCATCGACGAGAAGACCGCGCACCTCCAAGCCTTGCATGACGAAAAATTTCGGAGCATCGCCGTGCAGTTTAGCGAGCGCGACACCCGTACCGAGCAGACCAGTCGGGACAGCAAGGTCGCCGTCGACGCCGCCCTGCAGGCCGCCAAGGAGGCCGTGGGCGAGCAGAACCGCAGCAGCGCGCTGGCGATTGCCAAGTCGGAGGCTGCCACGGCCAAGAGCATCGACCAGCTGCAGGTGATCCTCCAGACCGCGACCAGCGCCATCGACGACAAGATCTCCGACATCAAGGAGCGGCTGACCATCATCGAGGCGAAGCGGGTCGGAGCAGACACCGAACATACGGCGAGGTACAGCTCGCAGACGCAATGGGTCGGCATCGTGGGCGCGATAGTGGGCGCCGCAGGCTTGGCGCTCGGCGTCACGCTCGCGCTCACGCGACAGCCGCATGATGTCCCACCTCCACTCGCGCCCATCGTGATCGAGCGGCCGGCAGCGCCGGCAGCGCCGCCAGCGCCGTCAGGCACGCTGCAGTGAGGCATTAATGATCGGGCCAGTGTGGATCGTGTTGTTGATCTGCGTTGGCCACAGCTGTTCCGACCAGGTCTACGCCGAGCCAGTCGAGAGCATTTTGGTGTGCCAGCTCGTCGCCGGCGACATCAGCCGCATCTACGAGGGCAGCTCCCACCCACGCTGCGTGATCGGGCGTCGCCCGCAGCTGCCCGTCATTAGCTTCGCCCCAGCCGACCGCTATGGGTAGCCTAGCGCTCGTCACGCTGTTGCTGATCCAGGCGCCCGAGGACGCGCCCGTACAGCGCATGCCGCAATGTGACATGCGTTCCGAGCAGGCCCAGAGGCTCGCGGGCTTTCGCGAGGCCCAGCTCGGTTGGAAGCTGCTGCCGTCGGGCGTGCTGCTGGAGCTGTGGGGCAGCAGCGCCGGCGGCTGGACCCTGATGGAGACGACGCCGCAAGGAATAAGCTGCATCGTGCAGACGGGTGAGGGCGTTCTATCGCGCGGGCTATGACCCCCCTGTGGATAAGCGTCGTCCTGATGTATGCTGTGATGCAATCGATGTTCCATGTGGCGATCGAGCGATGGCAGTGGCGGCAACTTCAGGAGGCGTTGGACTCGTTTGAAGGGCTGGCGACCATCGAGGAGGATGGACGACGGCGCGTCAGCCATGGCAGATTTTGATGACGACACCGGAGGCACGATCGCGAAGCTGCTTAGATGGCAGTAGAGCGGTGCTGGGCATAGACCAACGAACAGGCACGTTAGTAGTGGCTCCGACGTCTAACTATCCCCACTCGTCATCAGCTGAGGACGGCTTGCCGCGCCTGTTCGAGATGCTTCGCGACATTAGATCATGCACGGATGACCTCCAAAAGCGGATAACTCGCATCGAAAGCGACGTTCGATCAGACGTCGCAATCCGTGCCGAGCGGGACCGTCAGACCGAACAGTGGCGGCAGGAAGTACGCATTGAGGTCAAAGAGATCAGGCGCGATCTTGACGACATTCGCAGGAATAAATCAACTGGAACGGGAGCTGGAGACGGCCTCATGATCCCGTGGCATTGGGTGGCTGTGACCTGCCTGGTGCTCGGTGGCTTGATCTACACGCTGCTGAAAAAATCAGGTGCGATCGAGTGATGTCACCACTTGAACCAGCACATTACGTTTACCGCTTCCTTGGCATGGCGGTGTTCGCCGTCGTGTGCATCATGATCGGGTTCGGCATCCTCTGGCGGACCGACCCTTCCAACATCCTACGGACGGCCAACGAGCCGTTCGCGGACATCTCGATCCAGCCGGACAGCCTCCAAGAGGCCTTCGTCCAAGAGAGCGAAACGTCCGGGACCTGGACGCTGCGTTACCGTGTCATGGTCGTCGATCGGCGCTCGGAATGTGGCTCGCTGTTCATCCACAAGCAGGTCTGGAACGACAAGCTTGCAACGCCAATCGCGAACAATGGAGTTCCTTCAACACCAATCTATCCGGCCACGTCCAGCGATCAGATCATCATCCTGGAAGGACCTCTGGCTCCAGGGCGCTACATCTTGATGGTCAGCATGCAATGCTACCAAAAAGAGATGCCGATAATTTCAAGTCAGAGGGATGAGACGATTCAAGGTAACAAAGCTCCACGACCTAAGGTGCCTCAGCTGGAAAGCAGCAACGAAGCGCGGCAGCCAGAAGTGAAGGCGGTTTCTCGGCCAGAGGCGGTCGCGCCGCCCGTTTGTTTCCGCATCGACTTCGAGTTTGATCCAAGCAACCGCGGTCGTTCAAAGAAGCTAGATCCAGTGCCATGCCCATCCATTGCACATGGGGGCATCAGGTGACGATGCTCGGGCGCATAGCTCAACTAGCTGGCAACATCGCTCTGTGGGCGATGCTCGTAGGATTGGTCGCGGTGTTCTCGGCCTCATTGGCTGTCACTTGGATGCAGGGTGACCTTATGATCGTGCATCAACAGCTTAGTCACTCGCTCGATGAGATCCAATTCGAGATTGCGAGCAAGGTTGACGAAAGCACGCGGCAAATCGCGACCAAGGCGCACGACCAACAGGTAGCAGCGATCGAGGCGCATTTGCACGACATCGAGGAGCATCTGCACGCCATTGACGCTAAGATGGACCTGCTATGCCAGGAGCGTCATGATGCGATGGTTTTAAGGCGCAAGAGTGGGGAGTGAGTTGATCAGATGACCGTGCAGCGTCCCCAGGCGTGGGCCAAGCCACGCCCGTTTGCGCTCCTGAAGACCGGGTCGGTTACCGCCGGCAAGCACGTGATCGTATTGCGTTTCGTGTTGCTCAATGTGCTGGCGCTGGCCCTGGTGGCGGCGGTGTGGGAACGCGGTTGGCTGAACGGCATGATCGCCACCGACGTCTACCACTTGGTCAAGCTCAACTGCGTCATCTTCGCGGTCGGGTTGGCGCTTTGCGGCCATCGCATCATGCAGGTGAGCGACGATCTGAACCGTCCTGGCAAGTACTTCGCGTCGGCGGTCGAAGCTCTCAAGCTCAGGTCTGCCCTGCGGCTCGGGGCCGTCCGCCATGTCGCGCACACGATCGTTCTGGTCGGCCTGATCGGCACCATCATCGGGTTCATCATCGCCCTCTCGGGCGTCAACGCGCAGGCAGCAACCGACCCGCACGCGATCGCGCCCATGATCTCCACCCTGCTCCTTGGGATGGCGATCGCCTTGTACAAAACCCTGGTCGGCTCGGTCCTCAATGTCTGGCTCATGGCCAACTACCGCATTCTCGAAGGCGGGGTCGTGCAGACGATCATTAATACCGTCGAGCACGGTGCGGGCGTGAAATCATGAATACGATGATCTTCGTGGACACCGTGGCAATATGGTTTTTAATCTTGCTCGGCGTCGCTTGTCTTGTGGCATCAGGTTTCTGGCTTTACGCACGCAAAAAGAAGCGTGAGGGCTGACATGCCTGATCTGTTTGGACGTGAAGACGACTCGGCGGGCGTGGTCTTTCGCGACGTCATCCTGCTGCTGTTTTCCGGCGTCGTGGTGTGCGTGATCCTGATCCTCGCTCACATCAATCCGCTGGCCAAGGAGAGCCAGGCCGCCGTCTCCCAGCCCGGGAACGTGATCGTCGAGATCACCTGGCCGAGCGACATCGACGCCGACGTGGACCTGTGGGTGCAGGGGCCTGGCGACATCCCCGTGGGCTACTCCAACAAGGGCGGGCTGGTCTTTAACCTTCTGCGCGACGACCTCGGGCGACGGAGCGATCTGAGCGACATCAATTACGAGAACGCCTACTCCCGCGGCGTGCCGGCCGGCGAATACACGGTGAACATCCACCTCTACCGCGACACAGCGGGTGTGCTGCCCATCCCAGTAACTGCGATCGTCAGTCTCAAAAACACGGCGGCCGACCCGGCGCGGCAGATCCTTGCGAGCAAGGTCGCCCTGATGCGTGAGGGGGAGGAACTGACCGTCTTTCGGTTCAAGCTGTCCGACAAGAGTGACCTGGTCCCTGGGAGCGTGTCCACCCTCCACCGCGGCCTCCGCACGTGGCAGAGTAAGAGCTCATGACCAACCTCACCTTCTTGTTCACAACAACAGTAGTTCTGTCAGGTGTTATGGCCAGCTTCGCGATCTGGGCGCCACGCTTCCTGTGGACCAAAGTGGCCGCCATGGCAACGGCCATGGGGTCGCTGCCTGTGGTCTACCTGTCGATGGCGGAACTATTGGGCCAGCCGAAGCCGATCGACCTGGAATGGTGGCATAAGAAGACCGCGGAAGCCACCGTGGTGAGCTCGATCATGCGCGAGGGCGAGGGCATCGACCTGTGGCTCCAGCTCCCGGGTTCACCCCAACCACGCGCCTACACCCTGCCATGGAGCACGCCGCTGGCCGAGCAGTTGGAAGCGGCCAAGCGCACCCTCGAAGGCAAGGAAGGGACGGTCAAGATGAAGATGCCGTTTGAACCGTCCTTGGACAACCTGGAGCCGAAGTTCTACGCTATGCCGCAACCGGCGCCGCCGCCTAAAGATCCGTCACCCAGCGATGCGCGGCCCGGACAAGACACTTGATCGTGCAACTGCAGACAGGAACGAATGGACCCTCCCGAGCTCGAATCCTTGGTTAGAGACCATGATCGTTGGCTTTGGGCGGCCAAGGGCGCCATTGCCCTGTCGTTCTTGTTCATTGGTTTGATAGTGTATGTTTTCAATGACGTGCGTTCGGAACTTCGCCGGAAGATTGATATTGAGGTGGCAGCCGAGCGGTTTGACAGGATAAGTACGCATATGGAATATCTGAACGCTCGGGTCGATCGGTTGAGGGATATGTTGTCGGCGCCACCTGAGCACCGTAACGGGCCTTAACTTAAACAAGGAGTGCCTGCCGTGTTGAGCGTCGTACTGATCGTAGTGCTGGTGCTCCTCTTGCTGGGAGCTCTGCCCACGTGGCCCTACTCGCAGAGTTGGGGATACTACCCGACCGGAGGTGTTGGCCTGATCCTGCTCATCCTACTCGTTCTGGTCCTGATGGGTCGACTGTAGCGGAGTGCGCCGAAATGGAAACAATCCTTGTGCATTTGCTGATCTGGGTGATCGTCGCCGCGATCGTCATGGGCGTGATCAAGGCCATCCCAGATACGTGGCTTGAAGCCTGGCTAAAACGGATCGTGCTGCTGGTCTTTGGCGGCGTGCTCTTGATCGCTCTGATCCTGTACGTCCTGCTGCCGCTGATCCACGTGGCCGGAGGCGCCTACTAGGTCATGCGATTGCCACCGTCGCCGCCTTGGGATCGTACTCGACGTGGAGGTGATCTGACTCCAGGACTACGTCGAAATTCTCGCCTAGGGCTTCCTTGCAAGCGGCGGCCATATTCGACCTTTGCTCGGAGGTCAGGTGGCTGGTGCGGTAGTCTATGGCGTTGCCTTTTGAGTGGAGTGACCCAGTCATGTGCGTCCCGTCGGAGCCCGACGTGATTGTGCACATTCCGCCGAAGATCGAGGCGACGATGGTGTGCCCGAGCACCATCTGCGGGCTCAGATTTTCGAGAAGCACGCCGGGCTTGATCGCGATCATGTGTTCATCTCCAACAGCGCCGCGTAGTTGCTCGGGTGGTGAGCCACGAGCGCGTCGCGCGGCTGGGGGCCAGGGTGGTGCAGCCAGGTCGGCACGACGACGTGACGGGCGAACGGCGGCAGCGAGCACACGCTGTCGTCGAGCGCGCAGTACAGCTCGACCAGGCACGCCAGCTTGGGGGAGGCGCTGCCGTAGATCACTCGCGGCGCGGCGAACCCGATCGCCCTGATGCCCAACGCCGGGCCAGCGATCTGGATCGCAGCCGCACCTAGGCTGTGCCCGACCATCATCGCCAGCGGCTTGCCGGCTAGCGTCCACGCCCGCGCGTAGCCGTAGATCAGCTGCGAGTATCTGAGGAAGCCTGCGTGGTAAAATAGTCCGCTGTCGCCGGGTGCTTGCGCGCGGTCGAGCGTCAGATTGTACAGCTTCCAGTCGCTCAGCTCGTCGGTGCCGCGGACCACGAGCACCACGTCGGCGCCGAAGCTGGTGAACGTCGCGCTCGCGCCGTTGATGTTGAGCGACGGCACGAGCGCTGGCAGCCGGCCAGCGTAGTCGTCGATGCAGAACTGGCAGAGCTGGGAGGCTGTGTTCATCGGCATGAAACATTGAACGCCCAGGTGGTCGCCATAAAGAATAGCGGAACACCGATTGCGACAAACATTAGAGGCGCGATCCATAGGACCGTGATCATGATCAAATCCTCGCGCAACCAATACCAACGCATTCGCCGACGTTCACGACGGATGTATTCGCATTCAAGCGCACTTAACGATCTCATGTCCGATTTGTCACTTCAAGAAGTCCAAGGTCGCCAACCACCACGGCGCCTTAGCGTCCCACTCTTCGCGGCCATACGGGTCGCCGAAGTGCCATCCGCCCCAGATCACCGCACCGTCGGCCGCGCCCTCGCAGATCTGTAGCTCTAAAGTCCAATAGTCGGCTTCGAGCGGCTGGTCCGGGGGCTCGGCATGGTAGTCCATCCACAGGAACGGGTAGACCGGCTTGCCATAGGCTTGTGCCTCGTCGATGTTGGCGTTCGCGTAGACTTCCCAGCCGGCGCGATCGGGATAGAACGTGTAGATGCTGGGGAAAATAGCATCGACCGCGCTAGCCAGATTTCCAAGCTGGTCGTTGGCATGCTGCCACGCTGCGATTCGATCCGGCTCACCGCTAACTGGCGACCAGTAGTCCCTGATTGGGATCACGCTGTAGTAGCCAAGCTTGGCGCGGTTGGCGACGGTGCGGAACACCGCCAGGTAGTGGACCAGCTTATCGATGTTCTTGCGCACCTGCGCTGTCGGGCAGCCTCGCTCGTCGACGCACAGATCCTCGATGTCGAGCAGCACGTAGCCGGTTGCTTTCGCGTAAGGCTGCGCGGCAGCACGGATGTCTTGATCTCGCCTTTTGCCCAGCAAGCCGCTGCCGACGATTGCGAGCGGTTGGATGCCGTAGCTGGACAAATCCGGTTTGTCGAGGAAGGCCGTGGCATCGTACAGGTCGAAGGCGGAGGCGGGAGCAGCTGCTAACATCAGCACCACCGCCGACAAGTAGTCGCGCAAGCTCACGGCACACCTCCAGCTGTTCCTGCGATCTTGGCTACCAGGGTCGTCAGCGACTGCATCGCGGCGGACAACGCGTTGACCACCGCGCTCGTGCTGCTGTCCGTCGAGCTGATGTGGACGCTGCCGCCTTGGGGGCATTCGACCGTGGCCTCGAAGCCGCTCCTATCTTTCCGATCTGTTAAAGCCAAGTCCACGGCCTGACCGCAGACCTGCCCCTTGAGACTCATGGTCGTGCCGGCGCAGCCGGACAGGGCCAGGATCAACAGCACCGTCGCGACCAGCAGGCCGAAGCCGAGCGACCAAAACGGATTTGGCCGCTCGGCGATCGAACGAAAGCGCGTCATCTGCTAGTAGGCCGATCCTGCGTGAGGGTTAGTGGTGGCCGCTGTCCTGACAGCCACAGTTGTTCGGGCTGTTGCTGGCGGTCTGGGTGCCGCCCCCAGTTTGCTTCTGGCTGCCCGACGAGGTGGCGCCAGGACCGAATCCGGCAGCGATCGCCTTCGGCCCGTAGGACGGCGAGCGCCCGGGACCGGAGAAATAGTCACCGCCTCCAGCCAAGGCCGCGGTGGTCCCGAGGGTTAACAACGCGACGATGAGGTACTTGATCATGACTATTTCCTCTCTTCTGGTTGACAGTCCTGGTGAACTCCCTGATGGAAGCCGGCTTTTTGGGCCGCAGAGCCGTAGGACGGCACGCGGCCGGGAGACTGGTGTTGGCACGACGGCAAGTCGGCGCCGCCAGCCATGGTCGTGGTAGCGAGAAACGCGACGATGACTGCAAAGAGGGTCTTCATGGTTCTCCCTTTCCCGGATCTACGACAGAGGGAGCGGTCCAGGCACATGCCCAAGCTAAGACGGCCGCCAGGATGATCGACCAAAGGCCCTGGTAGGTCGGCCTCAGGTAAAACTGCTCCCCGACGATCCAGCCCAAGGCCGAGCCGGCGCCAGCCCCGACGGCAGCGAGCCAGGCGCACAATCTGGGGATGCGGCTCGCTGTCACAGACCGTAGCCTCGCAGCGCCCAGCTGATGGCGCGGAGCCAGGCCCAGGCGTGGATCAGCCGCGGATATCGCTGCGCCCAAGCTGGCGCCGGCTCGCCGTAGTCCTGCTCTGGATAGCGTGGCACGCGGCGCTCACTCCGCTCCGCGAGCTCGTCGAGCCGCCGGTCGACGTGGCGCTCGAACTCGATTCGCTCAGGCGTTATCATCGCTTGTCCTCCCGCCTGGCAACAGCCACCCGACGATGACGGCCAGCGCGATCACCGGCACGCCGCTGCCCCATATCGCTCCTAGGATCGCGTCAAGCATTTCCGCACCACCCACGTCGCGGCTTGCTGCGGCAAGTCCCAGACCAGCAGCATCACCAAGCTCCATAGGACCGAAACGGCCGCGAGCAGCCAATTCGGCAGGGCGGCCGTAAGTACCTGCCGGACCAAGATATCACCGCGTAGACGCGGCTCGGGATCGGGGTCGGGACGATAGCGCCCTAGGGCATGGTCGAAAGCGGCTTCATCATCGATGATCGGGGTCATTGCTCAGTTCTCCTGGCTGCATCGAAGCGGGCGAGGTGCTCACGCGTCGCCGGGTCGTCCAAGTCGCCCACCACGAACCGCGGATGCTTGCGGGCGGCCCGGCGCGCGATCGCCAGCTCGTAGTTGCCGATCAACTTCTCCAGCTGGCGCTCGGGCGAAGCATACTTCTCCCACGTGGCGCGCGCGACCAATCGCTGCCGCACCGCCTCGTCGGGAGGCCAATCAGCCGCATAGCGCACCAGTGTTGCCAGCATCTTAGGAACACCTAGGTCGGCTATCATAGCCGGCTGCGCCTCGGGCAAGCCGCCCGCGTCGCTGGTGATCACCGGCGTGCCGCAGGCCATGGCCTCGTACACCACCCGCCCGCTCGGCTCTGGCCAGACGCTCGGCACGATGACCGCGCGAGCCTTGGCCATCATGTCGAGCACCTGCTCGTGCGGCAGGGCGCCGTGCCACTTCACGCCGACTTGCTCCCGCGGTTGGGCCGAGAGCTTACCCACGATGTCGAGCTGCAGGCCAGGCAGCTGCTTCCACGCTTCCAGCAGCACCGGCACGCCCTTCTCGGGGCAGATCCGCCCGACGAACAGGAAGCGGTCGCCAGGCTCGGGCTGGAACTTCGGAGCCGGATAGACCGTGTCGCCGCGCACACTGATCCGCGTGAGCCCAGCGTCGGCCATCCGATCCCGGATGTATTGGCTCACCGCGACGAAGCGGTCGACCTTGCGCGCCCAGGTCCTACGTCTGTGCAGAGCATTGCCGAGCACGAGAGCCGCCGACTGCATCCTGCTGCCGTTGTAGGGCTCACGGATCAGCTCCCGCATTCCGAAGCGAAGCCTCTCGTTGTTGAGGCGGGCAACGATGGGGACGTCCATAGCGTGGAGCGACGCGATCGCGCTCGGCCCTAACGCCCACGAAGTGTTGGCAACATCGACCACGTCGGGTTGCGTGTTCTCCACCGTCGTGGCGACCTCGCGCCAGGTTTTGTTCGACCAGATCTGCCGACCCCCTGCCTTGAACCGGCCGAGGTTGGAGTTGGGCCACATACTGATGACGACCTCGTGGCCGTGATCGCACAGCAGCTGCGCGTCGACCTCTAGCGAGACGTCCTCACCGCCAAGGGTAGAATAGGCGGAGTGCAGAAACAACACCTTGAGCTTAGACAATCTTACCTCCCGAACAGGCGCATGACTGCGATCACGAACATCGCCGTGGCTATCCCCGTCCCGAGCTTTGGCCAGCCGACCAGCGCGATGATCGCGCCGACGGTCGCCGCGCTCAACGCCATGATCCCCAAGATCACCATCTGGAACGTCAGCACGAATATTAGCTCCGCGCGCTCGTCCGGCGTGGACGAACGCCAGCTCTCGCGGAACGTCGGCCGCGTCAGGATCTGCATCACCACCTCCTTATGGCTGCCACGAGGATCGCGGCGCCGATTATTGCCACCACCAGCCCGAGCGTCATGCCGAGGTTCAGTTGCATATGGCTTTCTTTGCGTCCCGGCATTCTTGCCATCGCATGTCCACCAAGGTGTCGCCGAGCCAGCCGAAGAC
>Ga0105248_10007841_pt1 | contig 11727 bp, 9 predicted proteins | sample KBSS34metaG_FD_81524 | JGI IMG/M metagenome (GOLD analysis project Ga0105248, IMG submission 81524) | Switchgrass rhizosphere microbial communities from Kellogg Biological Station, Michigan, USA - KBS S3-4 metaG | ecosystem: Host-associated > Plants > Roots > Rhizosphere > Soil | place...
ACTTCGTGGCCCTCGGCCCGCAGCGCGGAGGCAAGTGCGTTAAGAATTTTGGCTTCGTCGTCTACGAGAAGGATCGATCCGCTCATCAGCTTTTCAAAGTCAAAGGTTCTACTAGGTTCTACTAGGTTCTGCAGGGTTCTACAAGGTTCGTTCAGGGTTCTACCAGGTTCTACGACGCGAGTGGCAGTTCAATCCGAACATCAGTTCCGTGGCCGGGACGACTCGAGACCGTAATCGTTCCGCCGAGTCCTTCGATGATACGTCGGGAGATTGCGAGACCCAGGCCTGTCCCCGTTCGCCGCGTCGTGAAGAACGGATCGAAGACGCGCGCGAGATCTTCGGCCTCGATCCCGACGCCCCGATCGCGGACGTCGATGCCGACCCGGCCGCCCGATGTTTCCCGCGTGATGACCTGGATCGCCCGCTCGGACCGTTCCTGCCGATCGGTTCGCGCGAGCACCGCATGCCGGGCGTTGGTCAGAATGTTGACGAGCGCCAGCCGGACGCGTTCGCCGTCGGTCACGATCGATCCGAGGTCTCGGTCGAGATCCATGTGCACCGCGACACCCGGTTCTTCGCTGCCGACGGCCCGCACCGCGTCTTCGCAGAGCGCATTGACGTCCACCGGCCCGCAGTCGAATTTGATCGGCCGCGCAAAGTCCAGGACCTCGGCGACGATGCGGTTGAGGCGCGTGACTTCCTCGTCGATGTCGGCGACCGCCGATTGCACTTCTGGAGGATGGCCGAGGCTCTTCTTGAGCGTCCTGAGCGCGGTGCGGATGATCATCAGCGGATTGCGAATCTCGTGCGCGACGACGGTGGAAAGCCGCCCGAGCGACGACAGCCGCTCGCGCTGTGCCGCTTCGCGCTGAAAGCGGACGATCGAGTCGGTCATGGCATTGAACGTGTTGGCCAGCAGCCTCGCATCTTCATCTTCCCAGCGCGTCGTGGGTGAGAGTGCGATCTTCCTGGTGAGATCGCCGGTCGCCGCCATCTCGCGCATCGTGTCGGTGATCGCCGCCAGCGGCCGGGTCACGGTTCGTGCGACGCCGTAACTGACGAGCGTCGCGGCGAGCACGGCGAGAAAGGCCGTGACGGCGAGCTCTCGGTGGACGGCATTGAGGTAATGCAGACGCTCGGTACGAGACCGGAGGATCCGCGCGCTGGTCGTCGGGCCTCCCGCCGGCGACATGTTGGCGGCGGTATCCTGCAATTGGAGCGCGCGGCTGAGCGCGACGTACTCGGCGTCGCCGAGGTGAATGACGTGAATCCCAGGGCTGTCGACCAGCGTCTGCAGCTGCTCGTTGTAACCGGCTGGTAGCGTCGAGGCCTCCACCCGGCCATTGACCGCGAAGGCGATGTCACTGTTCGTCAGCCGTTTGAACGTGCCGGCCGTCTGTTCGTCGAGGGCAAAACCCACGCTCACCGTGCCCATGAACTCGGCGTTGGTAAAGCTCGGCACCGTCACAACCTGAATGACACCTCCGGCGTGGGGCCAGAGCGACAGCGTCTCCTCGCCGTGCTTCGCCCTCGAGACCGCGTTTCGGAGCACGTCGAAGGGATATTCGGGGTGCAGCCGTCCCGCCGCGCCGAGCAGCTGTGCTGAGGGGTCGGTCACGAGCAGCAAATCGCAGCCGATCTGTCGTTGATATCGCTCGGCAATTGGTTCGACGGTTGGCTGATCGCGCTCGGCCATGGCCGCCTTCATGTTCGAGAGGTCGGCGACCAGCCGCCCTTCGCGCGCGTAGTGCTCGAACAACGTCGTTCGATACTCCTCGAGCAGCGTTCCCGCTTCCTCGATGCCGCGGCGAAGCTCGTTCTCCGCCTGGGTGGAAACAGCGACGTTGACGCGGTAGACGGCCACGCCAATCGCGACGACCGTCAGCAGCGCGCTGGCGAAGAAGATCCGGTTGGTGAGGGACGAAAAGATATTCATCGCCGGCCGAGCGCGAAATTCACTTCGACTTCGCCCCCTGCATCCGGCACCACCACGCGTCGCGACTCGAGCGGCGCGGACTCATTCCAGGCCACCACGGTGTAGGTTCCGGGCGGCACATTCTCGAGGCGATACACGCCATCCGGGTCGGACACGGAGAAGTAGCGGTGCGCGAACACCAGGATGAATGCGCTCATGTGCGAGTGAATGTCGCAGAACACCCGGACGATTCCCGGTCGATCGAAACGCACCGACTTCGATCGCCCGACCGCGTATCTGCCAAGGTCGAACGTCTTCGTTTTCGAGAGCGAAAACACGTTGTGGTAGGTGTGATCGTTGTTCGGAAAATCGACGATCGTCCCGGCGACGATGGCGAGGACGTGCGGGACGAACGTCTCGTCCTTTTGATCCATGCGCGGCCGGACGTCCTCACGGGTGTCGAACGCCGCTCGTGGCGCCGGGTCGAGGTAGACGACGCTTCGCCGGTCGGGTGGTTCGTGCGCCGAGGACATACCGAGTTCGGCGACGGTGACGCGCGGCCCGCCGTCCATCGATGGCTGCCGGACCTCGACGCGTCCGCGGATCGCTCCGCTGGCGCCTGCCAGCACGATCGGTCGCGGACTGATCGCGGCGATGGCGATCGCCGTGCCGGCAACGAGCGCGGCAAACGTCAGCGGGACGGATCGGGTAGCCATCAGAACCAGTACACCACTTGTCCCGAGAAGAATGTCCGGCTGCGATCGCGGCCTCCCTCGCGCCAGTTTCCCTGCACGACGCCGCGCACCACGAAGTTGCGCTGCAGGTAGTAACCCAGGCCTCCCTCGACACGCTTGACGGGGGCGTCCCATGGAATGCCATTGACGCCGATAGTGCTGCCTTGCAGCGTCGAGAACCCGAGATGGTCGACCCGCGCACCGAGGAACACGCGCGGTGTCACTCGATAACGGCCCTCAACCCACGCTCCCAGGGCGTCGAGCGTACGGGTGGTCGATGGCCGGAGTTCATAGCCATACCCCCAGCGACTCCAAATCAACTCGCTGCGGACGATCCAGTGATCGCGCGAATACTCCGCGTCCGCGCCGAATGCCTCCTGCGCGGGTTTCGAAGTAGGCGCGACGAGGTCGGAGAGCCACGCCCCTCGCGCGGCTGACGCGCCAAGAATCAATCCAATCGCGGGAGTGACGGCGACCCGTCCGGCGAACTGCTTTCCGCCGTTGTCGTCGACGACGCGCGGACTCGACAGTGTACCGTTGGTCACCGATCCGGACACCTCGACGACGGCGGTGTGCCAGCTCGCTTCGACGCCGGTGTCCCATTGAAACCCGCTCATGAGCGGGATGCCTGGGCCAGGCGCCTGCGATCCAATCGGGTAATTCGTCCGCCACCCGCGCGCGCGCATTCTCAACACGTCGTCGGCGGTGGCGGGGATGGCATCGGTTCTCAGCGACGTCAAATACTGATAAGCGAGCGGATAACCGATGACCGGATTGCCAGTCTCATAGAGGCGTCGCCCGAAGGAGCCAAACGCCGGCGGGATTCTGCCGGCCTGGATGTCGAACCCGTGATCGCGCCACGGATGGAGTCGCACGTAGGCGGCGTAGACCTTGGGCGGATCGAGATCCTCGGATCGAACCTCGCCCACGAGCGCGAGCCAGTTGACCGGATGGTAGACGCCCGAGACGCCGAACCGAACCATTCGGAGCGCGTTGTGTTCGTAGTCGGTGTAGTTGAAGAAGGCGATGTCGTCAGCATTTCCGGCAGTGCCGATCATTTCGCCGCTGACCGCCACCTTGCCGTCGAATAGGCGGATGGGTCCTTCCGGCAGCGCCTGACCCCGAGCCGCAGCCGGCGCCGCATACAGCACGAGCAGCGCGAGCAGCGCACGACGCGGAAAAGATCCGTTCAACACGTGGAAACCCGGGAATCAGGCAAATTATAATCGTCCCAATGACCGAGACTCCCGATACTTCTCCCTTCTTCTCGCTTGCTCAGGCGTCGGCGCTCCTGCCGCAGGTCAAACATCTCACCGCGGATGCCGTGCGCCGCGCGGAAGCGCTGGCGGCACAGTTGCGCGGGTTTGCGGAAGATAATCCGGAACACTCTTCTCTCTCTCAGGCGCTGCGCGATGTCGTGAGTGGCTGGGCTGCCGAAGTTCAAGCGCTCGGCCTCCAGGCGAAGGGACTGTGGCTCGTCGACTTCGACAATGGAGAAGGGTACTACTGCTGGAGTTATCCGGAACCTGCCATCACTCATTACCACGGCTACGACGAAGGGTTCTCAGGGCGCATCAGCATTCAATAGGAGAAATCCGACCAGCGCGTGCCTTGATCAGCACCCCGCGCGCGATATATATCTAGAGATTCTAGGACGTGGAACGCGATTCCATATAGTGGAATAGGTGCCTGATACGAAGGAAACGCAGAGCTCGTTGGAAAAGGCGCTGGATATCTGCGAAACGCTCGCCGGAGCGGAGCGCGGTCTGAGCGTGTCGGCGCTTGCACAACGGGTCCACCAGCCCGCGCCGACCGTCCACAGATTGCTCGCGGTTCTCAAGCGACGGGGGTTCGTGCGACAGGACGAGGACACCTCGCGATATAGCCTCACGCTGAAAATGCTCGACCTGAGTTTCCGCGTGTTGGGGCGTTCAGAGTTGCGGCTGCATGCGTATCCGGTGCTGCGGGATTACGTGCTGCGCACAGGCGTGCGAGCGTTTCTCGCGGTCCCGGCGCTCGGCGAAGTCACATATCTGTGGACGGCGGGTCCGGATGAGGTGGGTATGCACACGACGTACGGACGGGAGATGCCCGTCCACTGCGCGCTCTACGTCGACGACAGTGAGAAGCGCCGCTTGAGCTGTTTCAAGCTGCAGCAGCCTGGCGACGCGAACGACTCGGACCGAATCGCGGTTCGATTTGGCGCCGCCGCGCCGCAGGCGATGCAGCGGCTGGTCTGCACGTGCGCGCCCGTTCACGATTACACCGGGCGTCAGGTTGCACGGGTGGGCCTTTCGCTGCATGCGGTCGACGACCGCATGTTCGCGCACGATCAGACGGCGGTGGCGATGGACCTCGCGCGCCGCATTTCCGTGCGGCTTGGCTATCTGCCGGCGGCGTCGGTCGCCTGAGCACGTAAGGAGTTCGAGGGGAGAGAAGCTCCTCGGAGTGATTACTGGAGGGAGAGACAGACAGTGGCCTATATCATCTGTGAGCCGTGCATCGGCACGAAAGACAGCGCCTGCGTCGATGTGTGTCCCGTCGACTGCATCCACCCGCGAAAAGATGAACCGGACTTCGCGACGGCAGAGATGCTCTACATTCACCCCGACGAGTGCATCGATTGCGGCGCGTGCGTTCCCGCATGCCCGGTGGAAGCCATCTTCGCGCTCGACGAAACGCCGGAAAAGTGGAAGAGCTATATCCCGAAGAACGCGGAGTATTACCAAAAGTAGTTCCCTGTAGCCAGTTTCCAGTTTCCAGTGACAGTTCTCATTTCGGTACTGGAAACTGGCAACTCGAACCTTCTACTTGCACCCGGCCGTGTGCGGAATGATCTCTGGGTCGCCTGAACGCAGAGAATCGGTGCTGTACACGTACACGTGCCGCGAATGGACGGCCACCGCAGGCCGATCCACGAGCGTGACCGCCTTTTGGTTCGCAAACCGCTCGCGAAAATTTGGGATTTCCGATCCCTCGAGCACGAGGTAGGGACTCGGACCTTCTGATTTTAAATGGTCGATCGCGCGATCCAGCCACGCGCCATCGAGCAAGTCGACCCGCAGCGTTCTCAGGTGTCCGTACAAACGGATGCTGCCGCTGTGGAGTCCGGTAATCACCACCGTTTCGGGCGGCAAATCCCGTCCGAGGTATCGGCCGACGTCCGCATACTTCTGTTCGCCGTCCCCGATATCGAAAACCGCGTGCAGCCGCGTGTAGCCGATCGCATGCGAGAGGCTCAATGCGGTGAAGATTGCTGCCGTCATTCCTTGTACGCGCCAGCCAAATCGCCGGACGCCTTGCCAGATCGCGTCGATACTCAACACGAACATCGCCGGCATGGCTGGGATCACACACCGGAGATACCACCAGTCGTCAAAAGGCCGGTAGAAGAGATAACAGCCGAACACGGTGGCGATGTACGCGATGAGAATCCAGCGCAGGAACCGGCTCTCCGGCTTTGGTCCGGGCGGAATGGCCACCGCAAACAGGGATGCGAATACGTACGGCCCTTGCGATTCCCACAGCCACCGCGGGTAGCGATGGAGATTCGCCCACAGGTTCTGCCAGTGATAGATCGATGATGCCTCGCCGTATCCGGACGTCAGGAACGATCCGTAGAGATTGTGATTGACCCACGCGACCAGCACGACAAACGGGACGCATGCGAGTGCGAATGGCATGAGGCGCTGGGCCGGTGCACCGGTCTCGGCCGCCGCACGCCACGCCACCATGCCTCCAGGGAACACAGCCAATGGCGCGAGATTCGGTCGAATCAGGATCGCCATGCCGGCCGAGATCCCTGAGAGGACCGCGGCTGTGAACGACGATCGTTGCCACGCAAGTACCAGCGACAACATCCAGAATGCGGCCGCGGGCACATCGCTCATCGGCCACAGCGACATCATCAGGATTGTCGGGCTGGTGGCGGTCAGCAGTGCTGCAAGCGCTCCCGTCGCGCGTCCCGACACGTATGATCCGAGCACCGCGGTGAGGAGGATGAGCAGCGCGCTGCTGAGAGGGCTGACGACGAAAGGGCCGCAGCTGCCGCCGACTTTCAGGAACAGGGCCATTAGCAGCGGCAACCCGGGTGCATAGCTCGGCACCAGTGTGTGACGCTCGGCCGGACGGTATCCGAGCGGCGTGAAACTCCGGTCGGCGTTTGGCCACGGCACGGACGCCACGAAGTCCTGGTGGACGCGCAAGTCACCCGTCAGCCAGAGTCGCGCCTGGCTGACGTAGCCGTAGGAATCGGATCCACCGGCCGCCCGCGTTCCATAGCCGAAGCAGAGACCGAGAACGAGTGCGGCCGCCACCGGCGCAATCCACGGCAGAAGCCGCCGACCGCCGTCCGTTACTTGGCGTTCGACGGTGCCCTGCTGCCATACAGGCATCCGCCGATACGCGATGATCGCAAACAGCACCGAGAACAGGGCTGGCCGCAGGCCTCCGTGGCTCGACACCCGGAAGCCCAGCATTCGAACATAGAATCCGCCTGATATCGCGAGAGCCGCGGCGCCGATGGCGGCGGCGAGCGCCAATGCGAAGAGAATCGGCCGGCCCGCACGTTCCTGTCCGCGCGGACCATCCATCATTGCGTCGCGATCGGCCCCAGCCGGGTTTGCAGCCTGCTCCGGGCTCGCAGACGTTCGGCGCGCCGGACCTCTGCTTCCGCAGCTCTCCGCCGGTCGTCATCGGTCTCGAGGATTAAGCCGGGGATGGGACGGTGGCGGCTGTCGCCATCGACGGCGACAAACGTGAGATACGCGAGGCTGGTCATCCGTCGACGACCGGTCAACGTCTCTTCGGAAAAGACCTCGACCTCGACCTCGAGCGACGTCTTCCACACCGCCGTCACCCGCGCCTTGAGAATGATCAGATCTCCGATCTTGATTGGATTGAGGAACTGGAGTCCGTCGACGGCCGCGGTAACGAGCAGGCTTCGTGTGTGGCGATGCCCGGCAATCGCGCCGGCGATGTCGATGAGGTGCATCGCCGTGCCTCCGAGCAGGTATCCCAGTGGATTGGCATCGTTCGGCAGCACCACCTGCACCATCTCGGTCATCGACTCGGATGGAGCCTTGGACGGCGGCTGTTCTGTCATCGGTTCAATTCTTACAGTTCCGATCGAGGAATGCTTTCAGCGTGCAGCGCAACTCCGGCGGGAGATCGCTTTCGCTGAGCGAGTGCAGGAGGGATACGGTCGATTGGTAAGTCTTGAGCTGAGCCAGGCACCGCGGGCACGCCGCGAGGTGGCGTTCGAGTTCGGCGTGCACGTCCGGCGGAAGGTGCTGCTCGACGAAATCCGCCAGAAGTCCCACGAGGTCGTCGCAGCGTCGCTTGTCGCGCACGGTCAGGTATCAGTCCCAGGTTCACGGGTTCCGAGTCAGGACCCTTTCAAGTAACCTAACCCAAAACCCGGAAAACCCGAAACCGAAACCTGAACCGAAAAACCTAGAACGAGAGACCGACCGCCTTAAAAGTCATAACCAATCCAGACGGTGAAGCGTGGCTGCCGGAACCACTTGCTTCCGCTCATGCCTTCCTGGATGCCCTCATACGAGAAGATGTAGTCCTCGTACTGCTTGTTCATGAGCGTCCGCCACGACCAATCGAAGTGAATCGGGAATCCGAGCGCGAACGTCTCGAGCCCGACACCGTAGGACGCGCGTCCGTCGACCAGCTTGAAACCGTTGATCGTGGCCGGCGGTCCGTAGACCGGATCGTAGGTCAACGTCTGGTAATTCGGCTGGAATCCGAGCAGCGGCGTGACGGTAACGGGATTGCTGGTCCAGACGTTGCTCGGAATTCCCTCGTATCCCGCAGCGCCCATGCCGGCATACGCCACGCCGCGCAGGCCACCGATGACGCCGAGCGGTGTCAGCGCCGCTTCAATCAGCGGGAATCGAAGTTCGGCGTTCAGGAAGAACGCCTTGTTTCCCAGGAACTGCAGGTAGTCGTAGCCACGCAGTTCGGAGTTGCCCCCGAAATACATGTAGCCAGGGAAATCACCCCAGCTCTTGAACCCGCGCGCGCGGAACGCCAGGACGCCGTTGGTGGCCAGCCGCAGGTAGTACCGCGCATCGACGTCTGCCGTCTGTCGCGAGAGCAGGCTGCCCATCGGGGGCGCGACCTCGTATCCGGCTCTGATCGTACTCCCCGCCAGCGGTCCGTACTCGCGGAACACAGTCGTTTCCCGCACGAGCGACGCGCCAAACGGCATGAACGTGCCGGACGAGAACAGTAGGCGGCCGTACTGATCTTGCTGGTACTGATTCGCGACGTCCTGAAGGCTGGGGTCGTTATATCCCTGCTCGTAGTTGTAGATCCCGGCGGTCAGCTCGACACGGGTGTAACGGTTGAACGGATAGATCCCGAACGCCGTGGCGCCGCGGGCCGTCTGCGTCGCGATCGCCTGATCGCGGCTGACGAATGCGTACTCCTGCCCGTAAAGCAGGCCAGGATCGTAGCCGTAATAGAACTGTGTCTGCGAGTACGCCTGCAGCGCGTACTGGAGACGACGCGACAGGTTCGTGTAGGAGAACGACAGCGTCCGGTACTGCGCGACCGACGAGGCGAACATGTTGAACTGCTTGTCGCCGAGCACGTCGCTGAAGGTGACCTCGGTGCCGCCGAAGAGATCGCCACCGCTGGTCACGCCGATGGCCACCGGTGGGCGGCCCTCGAGGAACAGCTTCTCGAACGTGCCCTTCTTGTGGATGTTCGCCTTGACCAGTTGATGCGTCTGCGGCGGCTGGAAGTCGAGCACCGGCGCGTCACCGGATCCGAAATCAGACGAGGCGACCGTATGGAGCGGTTCTTCACGCGGCAGCGTGTGGATGCCGTACTCGCCCTTGTAGTAGGTCACGAACGCGATCTTCGCCGGCTTCTGGTCGCGCAGCACGATCGGCGACACGTTGCCCGTCAGCGTGTCCGTGTACTGCTTCAGCTCACCTGGCTTGCCGTCCTTGTCGAAGTGCAGCGTCCAGATGTTGTAGATGTTGCCGTTGCGCGCGACTTCGGGATCGATTGGCTGATTCGGATCGGTCGCGGTCGATGGAAACACGATCGTGTCGGCATCCAGGAACTGGACCCCGCCATCGTCGTGCGTGCCGAACGTGACCTGTGTTTTCTTGCCGGTTTCGAGGTCGACCCTGAACAGCTTGTCGTTGCCGCTCACGCGCGCGAGGTAAATGATCGATTTGCCGTCGGGCGCGAACGTCGGCGCGTAATCGCCGAACGGGTCGTTCGTGATGTTGCGAATCTGGCCGGTCTCGAGGTTGATGATGAAGATGTCGGCGATCGCGCCACGGAGAGCGGAGAACGCCACTTCCTTCCCGTCCGGGCTGATGTCCGGCGACTCAGGACCATCGACCGTCTTCAGTTCGAATCGCTTCTCAATCTTCTTGGTGACGACGTTCTGCAGGATGAGCGTCTTGTTCTTTTCGGTGCGCGCAAAATAGGCGATGCGATCGCCGGCCGGCGCCCACGACATCCACGAGACCGCGTTGTTGCGGAAGCCACCTGGAGTCGCGATGTACTCGAAGCCCTTGTCCTTGTTGAACCCGCCGGTCAGGTTGTTGACGACCTTGCCGTCCTTGGTCGACATCAGCACGATGTCGAGCTCCTGATCCTTGCGGTTGCCGGCGGCCACGGCCATCAGATCGCCGGACGGGGACGATTCAATCGACACGACCACGCTATACGGCGTCTTGCCACGTTTCGGTGCGAGATCCTTCCCGTAATCCTGCGGCCGTTCTTTATCGCGGAATGGCTTGAATCGATCTTTGAGGTACTTGTCGAACTGCTCGTCGAATTCCTCGGGCTTGAGCCGGAAGGCTTCTTCATACGCGCTCTCGCCGCCGCCGATCACCGCCTTGCGGAGAGCGAACAGGAACTGGCGCAGCCCTTCTTTTCCCCAGCGCGACTCGATGAATTCGAACGCCGCGTGTCCGAGGTTGTAGGGCAGACGTCCGTCGGCAAACTGGACCCCTTCGAAGTCGCTCATCGACGGAACGATGTCGGCAATCGCGGCGTCGCGGACCGTCATCAGATCGAACGGCTGCCAGTAGCCGGTCATGTAGTCGGACAAGCCTTCGTCGACCCACAGTGGGAGCGCGCGATGCAGCAGCGAGCGCGGAATGATGTCGAACTCGAAGATGTGCGTGAGCTCGTGCGTGATCAACCGATAGAGCGCATCCGACGGTTCATCAATCGGCAGGACCATGCGATCGCGGTACGGCTCGGCGAAGGCCAGGACGCCTTCCGGAAGTTCGCCGGGCTCGATGTTCTGCTGCTGGAATTCGCTCTCGGTCTTGTAGAGGACGAGGGGGACCTTGAACGCCAGGTCGTGCTTCAGATCGGAGCTGACCTGCTGATACGCGCTTTCCGCGTAGGAGGTCACGCGTTCGAGCTGGGCCTCGATTTCCGGGTAGTAGTAGATTTCGAAGTGATCCGTCTTATAGATGTTCCAGCGGAAGTTGTTGTAGCGGATTCGGTTCTTGCCGAAGTACGGAACGTACGGCGTCTGGCCGAACGCCTCCTCGACGGAACCCCCGAGGAAGAAGACGAGGAGTGCCAGGGCCATGGGCGCGACGGTGGCGCGCGGCAAACGCGTACGCATATTTCACCTCGAAAGCACAGCGGGACGGACTCCCGTCAGATTCCGCGAACCAGGGCGACGGCGGATCGTTGGCTGCTCGTCGCCGATGTTACTGTAGCTGAGACGGTTGCCGCAACGTTCGCGTCTCCAGGAAAGGGCCGACGTGGGGGGCTGCAAACGACCGCCTCTGGCGCCAGCAGCAAGCCACGTGCCTGCCGGCTGAGGCCGCGAACGCGAGTGAAACGGCCCCTGCGTCGTCCGTCCACCGTGGCATTTGTCATCCGCCGGCAACGTCGCGTCACCATCCACGGACAACGCAAAGAGATAGCTGGCACTCCCGCCGGAACCTCCCATCGGGGACGAACTCGGAAAGCACTTACAATACAAGGAATAAAGGACGGCCCCATCGGTGTTTACCCTGACTGGGCGTCCCTGAGTCGACGCCATGGTGTTCCGCCGCCGCCCGACCTCGTCTG
>Ga0105248_10007843_pt1 | contig 11725 bp, 13 predicted proteins | sample KBSS34metaG_FD_81524 | JGI IMG/M metagenome (GOLD analysis project Ga0105248, IMG submission 81524) | Switchgrass rhizosphere microbial communities from Kellogg Biological Station, Michigan, USA - KBS S3-4 metaG | ecosystem: Host-associated > Plants > Roots > Rhizosphere > Soil | place...
AGGCGCGCCGGGCGATGCGACTGAAGTGCCGCGCTGGGCGACCACTGTGGCCGTCACGATCGCGGCCACACCCGCCAACACCATCGACGCGATTCGCAATCGTGAATGCATGACAACAATCCTATGACTCATCACGTGAACGCCTTTCCTTTCGCGACACGACGATGTAGGTGACCGTATCCCACGAGTTGTGAATGCCGACGAACAGCAGCAGGATCGTCGCCGCGCCGATCACGAACAGCGGCGCCGGGCGCTGTGACAGTCTCGCCGCGGCTGCGAGGATGCTCGTGTAGGCGACGAGTGGCAACGCCGTGTGAAACAGCCAGTCCTCGAACACCGGCCGGTAATCGGTCTGATTGCGCGCGCGGCGCAGCACGATGAGGCCGTATACAACACCGGCCGCGCCGGACAGGCCAAGCGCCACCCGGGCGCCAGACAGCTGCGGCCACGGCGCGCTCATGATCGCGGATATCAGCAGGACCGTGCCGAAATGAACGACCGTCGGCGTGCCGAACGCGTCAATCTGGCGGCCGGAAGTGGCGGAGTCGGCCACCAACGCGATCACCACGAACATCAAACCGGTCAACGCGGCAGCCGCCGACCCGACAATGACGTAAAAGTTTTCCCACGCGGTGAACGGCAACGGTGCCTCCTATAAGAGCTGCGCCGACTCTCCGAAATCCAGCGTCCTGAACCGCGACGGCGCGATCCCCCGAGCAGCGCGCGCCTCCGCCAGCGCGCGGAGCGGTTCGTCGATTCCCTCTGTGGTGAGCTGGAACGTGCCGAAATGCATGCCGATGCTCTCCGGCGCGCCGAGATCGAGATGCGCCTGCACGGCCTCCGCCGGATTCATGTGAACCGCCCCCATGAACCAGCGCGGTTCGTAGGCGCCAATCGGCAGCAGCGCCAGGTCGATCGGACCGATCCGCTGGCGGACGTCCGCGAACAACGGCGAGTAGGCCGAGTCGCCGGCGAAGTAGATGCGCGTGCGATCAACCGACAGTGAGAAGCCGCCCCACAGCGCGCGATTGCGATCGAATGGGCCGCGCGCGGAGAAATGATGCGCCGGTGTCAGCGCGATCGGCCACGCTGGCGTTTTCGCCTCCTGCCACCAGTCAAGCTCCTCGACGCGGCGAATGCCAGCCGACCGCGCCAGCGCTCCGTTCCCCAACGGCGTCACCACGATCGGATCAAAGCGATCGGCGAGCGCGCGAAGCGTCGGCAGGTCGCAATGATCGTAGTGGTTGTGGCTGAGCAGCACCATCGAGATGGGCGGAAGGCTGTCGAAGCGCACGGCCGGCGGCCGCACGCGCCGCGGTCCGGCGGACTTCAGCGGGCTGGCGCGCTCGGAATACATCGGGTCGGTCAGGATGTTTCCCGCAGCCGTCTGAATCAGAAACGTCGCGTGGCCGATGAATGTGACGACGGCGGCCGACCCTTCGAGTGCCGGGAGCGCTCGCGGCGCGACCTCGAGACGCGCTGGCCAGGCCGTGCGCCGCTCGAGCAACATACGCGGAACGGCCGAAAACGGTTGCGCGGCGAGACCGGTCGGATTGAAGAAGTGCGTCCCGTCGAAGTGATCGCTCTCAGGAAATGTCTGCGGCACGGGTCCGCCGCATCGGCGGTATCCACATTCTATGCGCGCCCTCGAAGGTCGGCACCGTCGGCGCCGGAAATCTGGCGGCGCCGCATGGCCGCCGGCTCGACCCCTTAGGCTGCTTCTCTCAAGTCACTGCGCCTGCAGGTGTTGGGCTTATGTCCCTGCGATGCTGCCGTGGCCCGGCCTTTGCGAGCCGAACGATCTGCGCGGGATAACCGGCGCTCCTGGAACTTCCCGGGATGAGGCGGCGCGGTGAAGGCAACGAGACGCCCTTGGAAGGGGATGAGCATGGTGACCAGACGACGCTTCCTCCAATACGGCGTGGGCGCTGGTGCGGCTCTGACGCTGCCATGGACGGCGACGCCAACGCTGGCGGCCGGTACCGGCAGAAGACTGACAAAGTACCTTGAACCATTACCGTTGCCCGGCGCCGGAATCGTGGTCGCCACACCCAGCGGCGCGAACCAGTACGCATTCACACAAAGGGAGATCTTCCGGCAGCTGCATCCTGAGCTGCCGCCGACGCCGATCTGGGCCTACGACGACGGCTCCGGGCTCGCGGGTCAGGCGGGTTCGTTCGGGATGGCAGTGGTTGCGCAAAGCGGCACCGCGCTCGATATCAGCTTCACCCACAATCTGCCGGACACATATCCCGATTGGCTCCCGGTCGATACGCGGGAGACGCCGTCGCACGGCAACAGGGTGCGGTTGATGACCCATCTGCATGGCGGCTTTGTCGCTGCTGACAGCGACGGAAATCCATGGATTACACCAGACGGGTTCGTCTACGGTGAGACGCAGAACGTTCACTACTCCAACCAGTTGCCGCAGATGCCGGCGTCACTCCTCTGGTTTCACGATCACGGTCTTGGCACCACACGGCTGAACGTGCTTGCCGGACTCGCCGCCGCCTACATCCTCCGGGACGACTACGACACCGGTGACGAACCGAACCCGATCGGAATTCCGGGTGGGCCATACGAGATCCCGCTGGTGATCCAGGACCGTCAATTCAACGCGGACGGGACGTTCCTCTATCCAACGAGCGACATTCCCGGTGCGGTCTGGATTGGCGAGTACTTCGGCGACGTGATGCTCGTCAACGGCAAGGTCTGGCCGTTTCTCGACGTCGAGCCGCGCCTGTACCGGTTCCGCATCCTGAACGGCTGCAACGCGCGGATCCTCAACCTGGATCTTGGCGGCGCGCGAATGTGGCAGATCGGCGCCGAGGGCGGAATGTGGGACATGCCGGTGCCGATACGCCGGATCGTGCTTGCCCCGGCCGAGCGGGCGGACGTGCTCGTCGATTTCAGTTCGCTCGCGGGCGAGACGCTGCCGCTGAAGAATCTCAAGCCGCCAAAGCCGGTCGTCACGCCAGCGCCGCCGCTGACCCAAGTCATGGAGCTTCGCGTCGGAATCCACGTCAGTCAGCCAGGGCCCTCCACGATCCCGGCGCAGTTGCCTGGCCGTGCCGCCAATCTCCCGGGGCCGGCCGTGACGCGCTACCTCACACTCAATGAAATCGGCACAGACACGGTCAACTGGGTGCTGCTCCTGAACGACGCTGACTTCGAAGACACGCCAACGGAAATGCCGCAAGTCGGCACCGTGGAGGACTGGGTCTACGTCAACCTGACCGGCGACACACACCCGATGCACACGCACCTGGTCACCTGCCAGGTGATCGGCCGGACGCCGTTCGACGCCGAAGCCTATCAGGCGGCGGCAGGCATCGGTCCGAACGGCGGCGTCGCAGGCGGCATTGATCCGGCCCCGTTCGCCACGGGACCGACGGAGCCGCCGGATCCGACTGAGCGCGGGTTCAAGGACACTGTCAAGGTCAACCCCGGATATTTCACGACCGTGCGCGCGAAGTACGAATTACCGGATGGCGTGACTGCGCCGCAGACGTACGTCTACCACTGTCACATTCTGGAGCACGAAGACAACGACATGATGCGGCCATTCACTGTCACGCCCTGACGTCCGTGGCGGGAATATCGACTGCAAGCGGGCGATGAACGATCAGCCATTGCCACATCCTGGAGCACGAAGAGCACGACATGATGCGACCGCTCGTCGTCACGTGACGTGCTATGCGCCGATTGCGGCGCAATGCTCATTGAACCGAAGGGCTGGTGCGGGGATGACTGGCAGCACGCATCTTGCACAGCGCCGAGGCATGAGCGATATCCGATTTCAGAGCATCGAAGACGGCGACCTGGCCGACATCTGGTACGCGCTGGGCGGATCCGCCGTGCGTCACCCCGACCATTTCACGAAGCTGATGGACGCGTGCTTTCAGGAGCTGCTGGACCGTCGTGCCGAGAGCCTGAAGCCGTGGCTCGAAGAACGGTTCAGGCCGTTCCGCCTCGCCGACTCGAAAGAGGACGCGGCAGCGAACGTCACGGACGCTTCGCCAGTCACGCCGGCCTGAACTACGGATGAAGGATCAGCTTCTGGACCCGCCAGTTGTTCATGTCGGCGACGTAGACAGTGTTTTCAGATGGGCAGGCGACACCGTGCGCCCAGTTGAACTGACCGAGGTCGTGCCCGGATTCGCCGAGCATGCCGACGATCTTGCCGTCCAGCGTCAGCTTGTAAAGGCGCCCCGGCTCGACGTCGGTCGCATACAGGTACTGCGTCGGCGTCGGCGTGATGCAGAGCGTCCACGCCGCCGTCTCGTCGGACGGACGCGCCGGCAGGTTGCCGAGCACGGGGTGCCGCGTCTTGTCGTACGGCGCGTTGAGCAGGATGACGCGCAGGAACCCCCCGTCCTTGTCGAAGACCTGGATGCGGTTGTTGCCGCGGTCGGCGACATACACGTTGTTCTGACGGTCGATGGCGATGTTGTGCGGTGTGTTGAACTGTCCGTTCTCCCGGCCGCGCGACCCCCACGACTTCACCCAGTTGCCATGCCTGTCGAACTTGGCGACGCGTGAGTTGGTGTAGCCGTCGCTGATGTAGATGTTGTCGTCGCTGTCCCAGGCGACGTCGGTCGGTCCACGGAAGTAGCCGTCGATGGGCACCGGCGCCGGGCCGCCGCCGCGTCCACCTTTGAAATATTCCGGTTCATCGGGACCTTCGGGACGGCGGCCGAGGTTCAGCGTCACGTAACCGGCGGGGTTGAATTTGACGACGGCGTGCGTGCCCTTGTCGACGATCCAGAGGTTGTCGTACTTGTCGTAACGGATGCCGTGGCCGTAGCCGAGGCCGTACACGCCCTTCCCCACTTCGCGCACAAACTTACCGTTGGCGTCGAACTCGAAGATCTGGGTCGAGGCATTGCCATACAGCGGGCCCACGGTCGCGCTCCCGGGATGGTTCAGCACCGCGAGAGTCCCCTTGGAGTTGATCGCAACGCCGAGCACCTCGCCGAGATTCATGTCTGGCGAGTACTTCAGAAAATCCGGCACGGACTCGAATCGGATCTTCGGGACATTCGCGTTGGGCGCGGGCTGCGCCGACGGTGCCGCGACGACGACCGCGATAGCACAGACAATCAGGAAGAAGGGTCGCTGCTTCATGCGACCGGATACTACAAGAAAAAACCGGAGAGAAGGCTGAGATCGCTGAGAAAGAAGATTATTTCTTCTCCGCGTTCGTTGCGGTCTCCCCGGTTTTTCCGATTGGTGATCAGCCGGACGCGTCGGCGAGGAGCTTGAGGTATTGCGCACGGCTGACTTCGATGGCGCCGAGCGACGCCAGGTGCTCAGTACACCACTGCACGTCGAGCAGCTGAAGGCCGGTGTCGCGCATCAACTGCACGAGCGCCATCAGCGCGACCTTGGACGCGTCCCGTTTCGTGTGGAACATGGACTCGCCCGCGAACAGCCCGTTCACCCGCACTCCGTACAACCCGCCCGCCAGCCGCCCTTCGCGGTCGAACACTTCGACGCTGTGCGCCCAGCCGAGTTGATGCAGGAGGGTGTAGGCGGTGACGAACTCCGCCGTGATCCAGCCGTCCTCACGCGACGGGTCGCCGCACGCGCGCATGACGTCGGCGAAACAGGTGTCGACGCGGATCTCGAAGCGCCTGGCGCTCTGCCGCATCGATTTCGTCACCCGCAGACGGTCCAGCGGCACGATACCACGCGGTTCGGGCGACCACCACCCGAGCTTGCCGTCGAGTGCCGTCACCTCCATCGGGAAGATGCCGCGGCGATACGCGTTGATGAGGGTCGCGGGCGCGAGATCGCCGCCGACCGCAATCAGATCGGTGTCCGGCCATCGCTCGGGCGGCGGAAACGACCACCGTGTTTCCCCGATGGGCTGCGGCGTCGTGGTCCAATCAGTCACGGTGCGGGACGATGGTTGTTAACGGGTTGCGCGTCGCCCTCTGGCGTCAGGGCGGACCCGGCCAGGCGTCGCGAGCGCCGATACATGGACTCCCGGCAACACGTTCGCCCATGCACGGAAGTCGACACGGATCTGGCTGCCATCCCTCCGGCACAAGAGATACGTTCCGGTCATCTGTCCGGCCTGAAGGAATTCCGCCCACATCCGCCGACCAGCCGCGACCGAGGCCCCGGGTGTGAGATCCCAGATCGACATGCGCAACAGCTGCGTGCGACTAAAGCCGGTCAGCCCGGTGGCGTGATCGTTGACGTCTATATAGCGCCCGGAGTTGTTCGCGATGAGAAGGGCCACGGGTATCCCCGCCGCGTGTTTCAGGAGCGCCTCCGCACGCGCGCGGACGTTGTCCTCGAAGGTCCGCTGCTGTTCGAGGTCGGCAAGCGCCGACTGCAGCTTCCGCATCGCGCGGGCGACGGTCAGGGAGGATGTGGCCACGCAGAGCTAGGCTACTTCGGGTTGGCCACGAAGCGATAGCCGACGCCGCGCACGGTCTGCAGATGCCGGGGGTTGGACGGCTCCTTCTCGATGTAACGCCGGAGCCGGACGATGAAGTTGTCGATGGCGCGGGTATCGGTGTCCTCGTGCACGCCCCACACCTTCTCCAGGATCTCCTTGCGCGGCACCGGGCTGCCCTCGTGCTGGACGAAGTAGCGCAGCAGCGAGGCCTCCATCAGCGTCAGCGCCATCCGCTTCTCGCCGACGCGGACTTCGAGCTGCTCGAAGTCGATGTGCTTGTCGCCGAACGAGAACCGCGACGCAACCGGCGGCGACGTCTGCGCGGCCACCTCCTCGCGGAACCACTCGTGGCGGCGCAGGAGTCCGCGGACACGCGACAGCAGGATCGGCAGCTCGAACGGTTTCGGGAGGTAGTCATCGGCCCCGGCGCCGAACCCGCGCAGCACGTCTTCGGATCGTCCGCGGGCGGTCAGCATCAGGACCGGGACGAAGCGGCGCGCCGACCGCAGCTCGGTCGCGACGGCGAAGCCGTCGATGCCGGGGAGCATGACGTCGAGAATCACGAGATCGTACGGGTTCGGCTCGGCGGTCAGCCGCTGCAGGGCCTCTTCGCCATTGTCGACCAGATCGACCTCGTACTGCTCGGCCTCGAGGTTGTAGCGCAATCCGTCGGCAAGGTGCTGCTCGTCTTCGACGACGAGGATGCGGCTCATCGCGACGCCCTCTGCTGCTCCACGACTGGGAGCTGCACGATGAACGTACTGCCCTGGCCGACGCCGTCGCTCTCGACGAAGACCTTGCCCCCGTGGTGCGCGACCACCGATCGCACGATGAACAGGCCGAGGCCGGTACCCTTGACGCGTGTGCTCATCGCGCCGGGAATCCGATAGAACCGCTTGAAGATGCGCTTCCGCTCGGACGGCGAAATCCCGATCCCCTGATCGCGGACGCGCAGCGTCACCGTCGCGGGGTCGGCCTGCTCGAGTTCGACGGCGACACGCACCGCCGGCCCCGAATACTTGATGGCGTTGTCGACCAGGTTCGACACCATCGCCTTGAGATCGTCCTCGTCGCCGAGCACCTGAAACGACGCGCCGCCGGCATGCCGCACGTTCGCGGTCAGCGCCTCGGGAGGCAGGTGATGACGGCTTCTCGCCAGCGCCAGGCACTCCTCGACCAGCGCGCCGAAGTCGACTGGCAGCGGGCTCGCCCGCCGCAGCTTGGCGCCGAGATGGCCGGCACGCAGCACTTGCTCGATCGTGCCCTGCAGCCGGTCGCTGTCCTGCAGCATCGCCCCGTAGAACTCCTGCCGCTTGGCTTCGTCCACCGCCCGGTTCTGCAGCGTCTGCAGGTACAGCTTCATCGACGCGACCGGCGTCTTGAGCTCGTGCGTGACCGCGTTGATGAACGCCTCGTGCTGTTCGTTGCGACGGATCTCACGCACGAGAAAGATGGTGTTGAGGACGACGCCCGTGATGATGAGGGGAAAGACGATGAGGCCGGCGATGAGCAGACCGGCTTCACGCCAGTTGAGGATGATCCAGCCGACGTTGAGGGCGACCGCGCCGGCGACGAGGCAGACGCCAAGGACGATGAAGAACGCGATCGTGTTCCGGCGCCCGCCGGACCTCATGTCCGCCTCACGCCTTCAAGGATAGTGGCGAACGGCGCTACGCGGCGATCTCTTCCTCTGTCGCCTCGCTCATGCGGGCCACGCGGACGTCCCAGACCAGCCCGATCGCCTTGAGCACCTTCAGTTCCAGCCAGGTGATGTCGAACTCGTACCAGGCGAGGCCGTGGCGCGCCGACGTCGGGTGCGCGTGATGGTTGTTGTGCCACCCTTCGCCGAAGGTCAGCATCGCGACCCACCACGTGTTGCGCGAGTCGTCTTTCGTCGCGAACCGGCGGCGGCCCCACATGTGCGTCGCCGAGTTCACCAGCCAGGTCGAATGCAGGCCGAGGACGACGCGCAGGAAGATCGCCCAGTTGACCAGGCCCCAGCCGCCGACGGCGAGCAGGCCGAAGCCGAGCACTGTGAGCGGCACCCAGTGAAACGTCGTGAGCCATTTGTAGAACGGGTCTTTCGCGAGGTCTGGCGCGTATTTCGACATCTGTGCCGTGTCGTTGTGGTGCGCCTCGCCGAAGATGATCCAGCCCAGATGCGCCCAGAATCCATTCACTCGCGGGGTGTGCGGATCGAGCTCCTGATCCGAGTGCTGATGATGCTTGCGATGCGTAGCGACCCAGAAGATCGGTCCGCCTTCGAGCGTCAGCGTGCCGCAGATGGCGAGAAAGTATTCGAACAGCCGGTAGGTCTTGAACCCGCGGTGCGTATGCAGCCGATGGTAGCCCATGCTGATGCCGAGGCCGATCGCGACCCAGTAGAGGAACGCGGCGACGAACAGGTTCGTCCAGCTGAAGGACCAGAACGCCGCGACCGCCTGGATGTGAAACCAGATCAGCACGACGCAGGTCAGCACGCTGAACTTGCTGTAACGGGACACGGCCGGAAGGGTCGCTACGCTGCTCATATGTAACTATCAGGGTAGCAATCCCGGCGCCTCATCACTGTAAGACTTCGGTAATACCTGATTGCTGCGCGAATCTGCACAGCGCAGATGTAGAATCCTCTGGAGAAAGCGAGGTTGGACATGCGTGACCGATTCCTGACGCGCGTCGCCGTCGTGGCGATCGCCGCAGCGGCGGTTTCCGTGACACACGTAGACATCGCCGGGCAGACAGCGCCCGCGAAAAAACCGGTGACAGTGGCCGGCGGCGTGCCGCGCATGCCTGACGGCCATCCCGATCTGCAAGGCACCTACGATCTCGGTACGATCACGCCGTTGGAGCGCCGCGCCGGCAGCCCGCTGGTGCTGACCGACGAAGAAGCGAAAAAGGGCGAGCAGCAGGTCGCCGAGCGCAGCGAAAAGCTCAACGCGCCGATCGACGCCAACCGCGCCGCGCCGCCGTCGGGCGGCGACGGATCGCCGGGGCCGTACGGCAACGTCGGCGGCTACAACAATTTCTGGCTCGATCCCGGCTCGCATTTCACGACGGTCGACGGACGGAAACGCGCGTCGCTGTTGATCGACCCGCCGGACGGCCGCGTACCCGCGCTCACGGAGTCGGCGCGCAAGCGCAACGCGTCACGCACGCTGCGCACGACGTCCGACGAGGCCATCAAGGAAGACGATCCCGGGTTCGAAGGCGCCGACGCGTACGACGATCCGGAGCAGCGGCCGCTCGGCGAACGCTGCCTGATCGGGTTCAGTTCGACGTCGGGGCCGCCGATCCTGCCGACCTACTTCTACAACAACCTCCACCAGATCGTGCAGACGCCGGACACGGTCGTGATCCTGACCGAGATGGTCCACGACGCCCGCTTCGTCCGGATGAACGCGCAGCATCTGCCGTCGACGATCCGCAAGTGGATGGGCGATTCGGTCGGCCACTGGGACGGCGACACGCTGGTCATCGACACGACGAACTTCACCGACAAGACGCGCTTCCGCGGATCCAGCGACGCCCTCCACACGATCGAACGACTGACGCGCGTCGACGCCAAGACGCTGCGGTATCAGTTCACCGTCGAGGATCCGAGCACGTGGACCAGGCCGTGGACGGCCGAGTACACGTGGCCGGCCACCAGGGACCTCATGTACGAGTACGCGTGTCATGAGGGCAACTACGCGATGGGCAACATCCTCCGCGGCGCACGCCTCAAGGAAGCGGACGAGGCGAAGAAGACGAAGCAGCAGTGATCGAAGGCGGCAGTGTTCTGCTGCTGCTTTCGATGTTCGCCGCGCATCTGCTGGCGCCGGCGGTCGACGCGGTCAGCCGAACGGTCCGCGTCAGACCCCGCGGCCGCCCGCTCGGGCGGGGCGCCTCGCTCGCGCTCATTTACGTCATCCTCGCCGTCCCCGTCGCCCTCGCCTGGCGCTTTGCCAGCGATCCGATCGCGACGTGGGTCCACGTCACCGCCCCGGCCACCGTCGATCATCTTTTCGGCGGCGGCGACGTCGACACGATCGACCGCATTCTCGCCGCGGCGCCCGTGCCGGCCTCGGCGCGTCCGGTTCTCAAGCGCCGCATCGGCGGCGCGATCGGGTACATCCAGGATCACGCGCGCACGACGCTCGACACGCTGATCGATGCCGCGCGCTACGCGGCGTGGCTGGCCGTCACACCGGTGCTCGCGGCGCTCTTGCTGACGGTCTGGCCGAGCTTTCGCCGGTCGACCCTGCGCGTCCTGCCGCGCGGGCACCTGCAGTGGCGCGGCGAAGAGTTCCTGCAGGATGTCAACAGCGCCCTCGCCGGCTACATCCGCGCCCAGGCCGCCGCCGGCATCATCGTCGGGCTGATGTGCGTGACCGGATTCGTCGCGCTCGGCGTACCGTCGGCGGTCTCCCTGGGCGTGATCGGCGGGATCCTCGAGCTCGTGCCGGGCATCGGGCCGGTGACGACGATGCTGATTGCCGTGACGCAGGCAGGGGATCGCGCGCTGGCGGTGATCGCGTTCCTCGTGGCGCTGCGCGTAGTGCAGGACACGCTGGTCTATCCACGGCTCATCCGCCACGGCATGCATCTGTCGACGCCGGTGCTCCTGGTCAGTCTGTGGAGCGGCGTCGTGCTTGGCGGCGCCGGCGGCGCGATCCTCGCCCTGCCGGTCGCCGGTTTTCTATCGGTGAGCCTGCGGCACTGGCGGGAGTACCGCGCCATCGAGCGGCTCGTGCGAACGAGCGCGCACCAGGTGATAGCCGAGCAGCCCGATCGGTCCGAGCATGAACGTCATGACGAGACAGGGCGCCAGGAATAGCCGCGGCACGCGCCTGGCCATCGCATCGCGTGTTTCCCACGCGCCGATGAACAGATCGAACGCCAGGTAGTGCACCCAGCCGGCCAGCAGCAGCCAATGATTGCCGAACAGCTGCGCGACCGCGGCCAGCGACGAGAATCCTCCACTCGACTCGCGGACGTGCAACAGAAACAGCGTCAGGTAGATTGCGGACAGCGTCAGCGGGATCGCGGTTCCCGCTATCCTCATGGCGGTCCGCTGTCGCGGAAGCGCGAGCAGCAGAATCCAGCCGGCCATCGCGAGCAGGTTGCACGCCGAGAACACGCCTTCCATGGTCATCGGGTCCCCATCATCGGAACCAGCGGATGTCCGTTCAAGGCCTGCACCAGGAGGATCGCGAACAGCGCCGTGTAAACGGCGGCCGCCGCGAGCACCGCTCGCCGTCTGGTGTCGGCCGACGCGATCGGCATCAGCAGCCACGCGACCGCCGGCAGCAACTGCACCGCGTGCATGCCGAC
>Ga0105248_10007844_pt1 | contig 11722 bp, 10 predicted proteins | sample KBSS34metaG_FD_81524 | JGI IMG/M metagenome (GOLD analysis project Ga0105248, IMG submission 81524) | Switchgrass rhizosphere microbial communities from Kellogg Biological Station, Michigan, USA - KBS S3-4 metaG | ecosystem: Host-associated > Plants > Roots > Rhizosphere > Soil | place...
ACTCGCGACCATTGGTGGGTTCGTGGGCGTTGGACCCGCGTTCAATTTCATCACGGGAACAGAGCATCCGGGCGGCAGGGTGAATATCGTCAACTGGCTTAACCCGATTATATGGGACCCGGCGACTGGCGACTTTAAAGGGGCGGAAGGCGCTGGCCACGTAGAGGGCGCGGCCGCACCTGCAGGGGAACACGGATCCGCGCCGGCTGGCGAGAGTACTCATGGATCGGAGCCGGCTGGCGAAGGTGCTCATGGAGCGGCGCCTGCTAGTGAACCTGGTCATGGTCCTGCGACTGCCGCTTCGGGATTCAATCTCGCGCACGCTGTCAACAACGCGGTCCACAATCACACGCTGACAGAGTGGATCTTCATCATCATCTCGCTCGTCGCCGCGGGCATCGGCATGCTACTCGGGTTTCTGTTCTACGTCTGGCGTCCCGCACTGCCGAACATCTGGGCGCAAAGACTGCGTCCACTCTACGAAGCGAGTTACAACAAGTACTGGGTTGACGAGTTTTACGGTGCAGCCGTCACTCGCCGCACGATGGATGCCGCGCGCGCGGTCTTCTCCTTCGACTCCAAAATCGTCGACGGCATCGTCAATGGTCTCGCGACGGTGAGCCGCGGTTTGAGCCGCATCGTCGGTGGTATAGACAAGTATTTCGTCGATGGACTCGTCAACACGATCGCCGCGTTCATCGTGCGTTTGATGTCGCCGTTGTTCCGCGCCGCGCAAACCGGTTTCACGCAAAACTACGCGCTCGTGATGGTTCTCGGACTGATGCTGGCCGTGGCTGCATTCTTCGCGCGCGACATCGCCATGGCGCTGCGAAACATGTTCGCGGCGTTCATGTGATAACAAACATTATGGATAACTACATTCTTTCTTTCATCACCTGGCTGCCGGCCGTCGGCGCTATCCTCATTCTGGCGCTCATGAAGAAAGATCAGTCGAGCCTGATCAAGAGATTTACCACCGTTTGGTTCGGCCTCGACTTCCTGTTGTCGTTGTGGCTCCTGAAATACAACCGCGGCATGGGCGGCATGCAGTTTCTCGAAGACCACCAGTGGATCCCGGTCATCGGCGCGCGTTACCAGATGGGCGTCGACGGCGTGGCGGTGCTGCTGATCGTTTTGACCACGCTGCTCGGCGTGATCGCGGCTCTCTCGTCGTGGGAATACATTCAAAAACGCGAGAAGGAATACTACGTTCTGTTGCTGTTGTTGCAGACCGCCGTGATCGGCGTGTTTGCGTCGATGGACCTGTTTCTGTTTTACCTGTTCTTCGAAGTGTCGCTCGTGCCGATGTACTTCCTGATCGGCATCTGGGGTGGCGAGAATCGTTTGTACGCGGCCATCAAGTTCTTTCTTTACACGCTCGTCGGATCGGTGGTGATGCTGCTCGGCGTGTTGAAGATGTACTTCCTCACGCAGGACACGGCGCTCACCAGCCAGATCACGCAGGAGACGGTGCGACTGCTCGCGGGCAACGATGCCGCGGTGCAGATGGTCTCGAACTCGCTGCAAGCCGCGGCCGCAAACGGCACGGGGACGTTCAATATTCTTTACCTGCAATCGCTCGGTTCCGTGTTGCCGATGGGCACGCTGCAGATTCTTCTGTTCGTCGCGTTTGCGCTCGGCTTCGCGATCAAAGTGCCGATGTTTCCGTTTCACACGTGGCTGCCGGACGCGCACGTCGAGGCGCCCACGGCCGGCTCCGTTATTCTCGCCGGCATTTTGCTGAAACTCGGAACGTACGGCTTCTATCGTTTCAACCTGCCGATGTTCCCCGCTGCGTCGCGCGATCAAAGCACCTGGGTCACGAGCTTCGGCACGTTTGGCGTGCGCACGGTGGTCGTCTTTCTCGCGATCGTCAGCATCATCTACGGCGCTTTAGCCGCCATGTACTTCGTCGTCAAAAAAGACGGCGACGTGAAGAAGCTGGTCGCTTATTCATCCGTGTCGTCGATGGGCATGGTGATGCTCGGGTTGTTTGCGCTCAATCCAAACGGCGTCAACGGCGGCGTGCTGCAGATGATCAATCACGGCATCTACTCCGGCGCGCTGTTCCTGCTCGTCGGCATCATTTATGAGCGACGCCACACGCGTAACGTCGCGGAGTTTGGCGGCCTGTCGCACGTGATGCCGGGTTACGCGGCGATCTTTCTCGGCATGGTGATGACCGCGATCGGTCTTCCGTTGCTGGCCGTGTTCATCTCGGAGTTTCTGGCGCTGCGCGGCGCGTTTGAGGCAAACCCCTGGTGGTCAGGATGGGCCGCGCTCGGCATCATTCTCAACGCCGGTTACTTCCTGTGGCTCTATCAACGAATGTTCTTCGGCAACATCACCAACCCGAAGAACGAATCGCTGCGCGATCTGAAAGGGCGCGAGTGGGCCTACATGGTGCCGCTCATGATTCTCTCGCTCTGGATCGGCGTCTACCCGAAACCGTTTCTCGAATACATTCAGCAACCGGTGAACGCGATTGTGAAGCAGGTCAGGCCGGATTACGTGATCCCGGGAACCGCCGCCCCGGCGCAGGCAGAACGCGCGGAGAGATAACGAAGACATGTTTCTCTTGCAAGCCAACACCACGTCTCTCATCAACATCTCGGACCTGCAACTCATCATCCCCGAGCTGATCCTGACCGTGTGCGCGTGCGTAGCGCTCGTGATGGAAGTCATACTTCCTTACCGCAAGAGCAAGCTCACCGCTTACTTCTCGCTCATCGGCGTCGCGCTGGCATTCATTTCACTCGCGGTGCAGTGGTGGTTCCTGCGCTCGACCCTTCCGTTCGACGGCTTTTACGGCATGGTGCGCATCGACGGTTTCGCGCTCCTGTTTAAAGCGATCTTTCTCGTTGCCGCCGGACTCGCGATCGGCATTTCCACGCGGTATCTCGACATCGAAGGCGAACAACACGGCGAATACTACGCGCTCGTGCTCTTCGCTACCGTCGGCATGATGTTTCTCGCCTGCGGTTACGATCTCATCGCGCTCTACATCAGTCTCGAGCTGATGGCGCTGACGTTCTACGTGCTCGTCGCGTTCACCAAGCGCGAGAAGCGCTCGAATGAAGCCGCGATGAAATACTTTTTGCTCGGCGCGTTTTCGTCGGGCGTGCTGCTTTACGGGATGTCGTTGCTTTACGGCATCGCCGGCTCGACCAACATCGGCGAGATCGGCGGCGAACTCGGACGGCTAACACCAGTGATTCAGAACGCGATCGATTCGGCGCGGCAGGGCGGCATTCCGGACGACATGATGAAGCTGCGGCCGATGATGTTGTTGGGCATGATCGCGCTCGGCGCAGGACTGTTTTTCAAAGTCGCGGCAGTGCCGTTTCACATGTGGGCGCCGGACGTTTACGAAGGCGCGCCGACGTCTGTCACCGCGTTTCTTTCAACGGGATCGAAAGCCGCCAGTTTTGCGCTGTACGCGCGCATCTTCAGTGAAGCGCTCGGCGGCATGCGCGCGGATTGGGCGCCGTTGCTCGGACTCGTCGCTGCGATCACGATCATGGTTGGCAACTGGGCCGCCGTCACGCAGGAAAACTCAAAACGGCTGCTCGCGTATTCTTCGATCTCCAACGCCGGTTACCTTTTGCTCGGACTCGTCGCCAACAATCTTTACGGCTACATCGGGCTGATCGTTTACCTGTTCGTCTACACGCTCATGAACATGGGCGCGTTTGGCATCATCATCAGCCTGCGCCGGCGCGGCATCATCGGCGACAACGTTGACGATCTCACCGGCCTGGGCCAGAAAGCGCCGGGAATGGCCGCGATGATGACGATCTTCATGTTGTCACTCGGCGGGCTGCCAATCACCGGCGGGTTCATCGGGAAGTATTTCCTGTTTGGCGGACTCGTCCAGCGCGGCACCGGCCCGGATGGCAAGAGTTGGTACATCTGGCTGGCGGTGTGGGCCATCGTCAATACCGTCGTTTCGTTCTACTACTACTTCCGCTTCATCAAGGTGATGTATCTCGGCGATCGCCTTGCCGACAACCGGCCGCTCGCGCTTTCACCGGCGCTGCAAACGGCGCTCATCGTGTCGGTCGTTGGGATTCTCGTCGTCGGGGTGTATCCGCAACCGCTCATCAGGCTGGCGCAGGATCTGATTGGTTCGCTTGCGTCGGTTGCCGCTATCGCGTTGAAGTGATCCTCTACTACTTCTTCGCCGCCATCGCAGTCTGGATTGGAATCAAGTCGTTAATGGGAGGCGTACGTTACGCGAAGTACGTGCGGCGCGAGATGAGCCGTCCGCTGCCCGAGTTTTATCCGTTTGTGTCCGTGGTAGCGCCGACTCGCGGCGGTGAGGTGGGATTTATCGACAACGTGCGACCGCTGCTCGAGCAGGATTATCCGCGATATGAAATCCAATTTGTCTTTGACGACCCCAAAGATGTTTGTGTCCCGATAGTCAACGACTTGGGCGCCAAACACGTAATAGCTGGACCAGCCACAGATACCGGGCAGAAAGTTCACAACTTGATCGTCGCTGTGGGCGGGGTCGATCCGCGATGTGAAGTGATCGTTTTTGTGGATACAGACGCGAGGCCCGCGAAGGACTGGTTACGCAAACTGGTTGCGCCGCTCGCGGATGAGAACGTCGGGGCGTCTACAGGTTATCGCTGGTTTGTGCCGGAAAAGGGCGGCCTCGCGTCGCGCTTGCGCGGGGTCTGGAACGCGTCCATCGCGTCTGCACTCGGCGCTGCCACAGCCAAAAACTTTTGTTGGGGCGGCTCGACCGCGATTCGCCGCGCGACATTCGAGCAGTTGAAGGTGGCGGAGCACTGGCGCGGCACCGTGTCGGATGACTTCACGATCACGCGCGTGCTGAAGGGAGCGGGGTTACCGATCCACTTCACGCCGCACTGTCTCGTGCCTTCGGTGGGCGACTGCGATTGGCGCGAGCTGTTCGAGTTTACGACGCGACAGATCAAGATCACGCGCGTTTACGCGCCGCATCTGTGGCTGCCGCTGTTGCTCGGTTCGGCGCTGTTTGCGATCGCGTTCTTCGGCGGCCTCGTGCTGCTGATCGCGCGTTGGTGGCGAGGGCAGCCGAGCGTGCTGTTGCTGAGCGTGCTGTTGGTGATCTTCGCGCTCGGCGCGGCGAAGAGTCTTATTCGCTGGCGCGCGGTTACCACGCCGCTGGCAAATTACCGAACCGCACTGCGCCGCGATCTCGCCGCGCACATCTTTCTCTGGCCCTTTGCGTCGCTGCTCTATCTTTACAACGCGATAGTCGCGGCGTTCTCACGGCGCATCAGGTGGCGCGGCATTACCTATAATTTGCCATCACCTAATGAAGCTGTCATTATCTCTCGCGATTCCTTATGACCAGCAAAGCGGTCCAATTCGTGCAACTGTTGCGTTCGTCGAAGCGCGAGAAACGTCTCGGAACAGTGATCCTGTTTGTGACGTCGCGTTGCAACGCTTTTTGCCAGACCTGTTTCTATCACGAGGAGCTGAACCAGCCGGGTGATTTGACGTTTGCGCAGCTCGAAAAAGTCTCACAAACGATGCCGCCGATAACAGACCTGTGGCTCTCGGGCGGCGAGCCCACTTTGCGCCGCGACATTTCGGATGTGATTGATCTATTCGTTGCGAACAACGGCGTGAAGCGCGTCATTATTCCAACCAACGGCCTCATCAAATCCCGTGTCTTCGAAATTGTGGGTAAAGCCCTGGAGAAAAATAAAGGCATAAATCTTTACCTCAACATCGCTCTGGACGGCTACGGCGAAACACACGATCGCATCCGCGGCGTTCCCGGCAACTGGACCAAGGCGCTCGACTGCATCGAACATCTCTATCCTTTAAAGGACAAGTACACCGATCGCTTCCGCCTGAACGTAAACACCGTCATCTGCGCAGAGAACTACACCGAGATCGACATGCTCGCCGAGTTTATCTGGCACAACTACAACCTCGACGGTCAGTACTTCAACATCATTCGCGGCGAAACACTCGTCGGCGACCAGATCAAACAAGTGCCGCCGGAAGTCCTGCCCGCGATGTACGCAAAAGTCGCAAACCTGACGAAGCGTTACGGCGATCGCATGTTTGCCGCTGACGACGCGAGCAAACGCTTTGTCAAAAACATCGCGTACGTCGGCACGATCACCACGCACTACCGCACGCAACACGCGAACTTCGACCGCTCGACGCCCTGGCCGTTTCCGTGCACCGCGGGTGAGACGACCGCCGTGATCGATTACAACGGCGACGTGCGCGCGTGCGAGTTGCGCGAGAAGTTTGCCACGCTCGCCGATTTTGATTACGACTTCGGCGCGTTGTGGGCCACGCAGTCGCGGGCAAACGAGCTGAAAGAGATCGACGGCGGTAAAGCGTGCTGGTGCACGCACGTCTGTTTTATTCACGATTCCATGCGCCATTCTCGTCGCGCACTGCTCTACGAAGTGCCGAAAAACTTTCTGACGCGCGAGTCGTGGTGATGGCAGACCAGGACGAGAATCGCAAGAGTGGCTTTGCCTACGCTGCGGCCTTCACGCTCTTCGCCTCCGTCGCCTCGTTTTGCGGTATCGGATATGGGCTCGACCGCTGGCTCGGCACGCAGCCCTGGCTACTCGTCGCGGGCATCGTGCTCGGCTCGGCGATTGGCTTTTATCAGTTTGTGCGTTTGAGTTCGAAGACGTATTAAATTAAAATCGGCGGCTTCGCATAATGGCCGATTCTGCGACTAATGCAATCAATCTGAGGATTTTCAGAACGATGGCGATTGCCACCGGGCTGAGTGTGGCCGCGTCTGCGCTTTTTAGCCCCTGGCGCGTGACCACGGGTCTGTTGCTTGGCGGGTTGCTAGCCCTCTTCAGCTATCGCTGGCTGAAAAATTCCGCCGCCGCCGCGATCGAGCTTTCCGCAAACGGCGGCGCGGCGCAATTCCGGCTCGCGCAGTTTGTGCTCCGCTACGTCGTGATCGCGGGAGTGGTTTACGCGACTTACACCCTCGATCTCGTTTCACTGCCTGCGGTCCTGGCCGGGTTATGCAGTTTTGTCGTCGCCATGATGGTCGAAGCTTTGAGAGAGTTCTATTTCGCAATTATCGAGCGAGAGGAAATTAGTTGATGTTCTGGTTGCAGGAAGCCGCACATGGAGCGGCACAGCACGGTGAAGCGGTGGCTGAACACGCGGAGGAAGCCGAGCACCACGTACCAATCATCGTGCAGCTCGTCAACGAGTGGTTTGGCGAAGCGGCGCTAAGGTTTGAGCTCCAGTACACCAAACCGATCTGGGACAAAGTGCTCGGCTATTTCGGCAGCACTCCCGAATCCGCTTTTGGTCCTTACACCGCGGAGAACGCGATTCCGTGGTACACGGTGATGTTCTTCATCGCGTGCATTCTGAGCGTGGTGATTATCTGGATCTTCAAAGGCAAGTTGTCGGAGTCGGAACCGGGCGGCGCACAGCAAACACTCGAAGTCAGCGTCCTCGCCGTGCGTAACATGATCCAGGACATCATCGGCCCGCACGGCTTGAAATACTTCCCGGTCGTGATGACGTTCGCGGTGCTGATCCTCGTGTCGAATCTGATGGGACTCTTTCCGTTGTTCATGAGTCCGACGTCAGCCACGAGCGTCACCTTCGCGCTCGGCTTGAGCTCGTTTCTTTATTACAACTACATCGGTATCGGTGAGAACGGGTTGTTCGGACATTTGAAACACCTCGCCGGTCCCATCTGGTGGATCGCGCCGCTGATCTTCCCGATCGAGTTGATCAGTAACCTGATTCGTCCGTTTTCACTCGGCATCCGTCTCTTCGGCAACTTGTTTGCGGACGAGAAGGTGCTGGAAACGCTCTCCGGGCTCGCGCCGCCGTACACCTGGTTCGCGCCGATTCTGCTGATGCCGTTGAGCGTCTTCGTGGCTTTGATTCAAACGTTTGTTTTCATACTGCTCTCGCAGTTGTACATCAGCGAGGTGTCGCATGCGCCGCACGAGCATCATGCCGGGCATGGCGAAGAACACTACGAGGGCGACGAATATATAGCTCCGGTTCTTACTTAATCGGCTTTATCCAAAGTACGGCGAGCGGTGTGGTCAAACGTGTCTGCGCACGTTGCCGTGCAGGTTCAGATTGCATTAGCCACGAAGTCAGGCAGTACCCGCAAATCATAGTAAGTGAAATGTCTGTCTCGCTGGAGCGCCGTTGTAAGAGGGGCGGTGGATACCGGATGCAGGCGAAATAATAACGCCGGGGGCTGCTCGCGAAAATGCAATCGCAGATTCAAATCAGAGGAGAAAACATGAGCAAATTCAGGATGTTGCTGTTCGCGGTGGTTGGCATTCTCATGAGCGCCATGACCGTGTTGGCGCAGGCTGAAGCAGCCACGGGCGCTGGTGACAACGCGAGCTCGGTGAGCAAGTATCGCGCACTCGCGGCGGGCATCGGTTTCGGCATCGCCGTCATTGGCGGCGCCATCGGACAGTCGCGCATCGGCGCGGCGGCGTGCGAAGGCGCGGCCCGGAACCCCGGCGCTGCCGGTCGTATTCAGACGATGATGATTCTCGGTCTTGCGCTGATCGAGTCGCTCGTACTGTTTGCGCTGCTGGTCGTTTTCGCGGTCGTCAAACCAAGCTAGTCTCGTTTACATTGAAGACGTTTCCGGGGGGCGGCTCTCAGTGGCCGCCCTCTTATTATGTTGCGTGGCTTTGTGATAGGCTGCGTTTTGGGTTAGTCGAAGAAATGAGGCGCAACCGTAGATGAAAAAATGTCCGCAGTGCGGAGTCGAATATCCTGATACAAACACACTCTGCCCCGCCGACGGCGTTGCGCTCGAGACCACCGACGACTCTCTCATCGGCACCACTCTCGCCGGAAAATATCGCATCGATGCGCGTCTGAATGAAGGCGGCATGGGCACTGTCTATCGCGCTACTCACGTGCTGATGGAAAAGACAGTGGCCATCAAAGTGCTGCGTCCTGCGCTTGCGGCTGACGAAAAGATAGTGGCGCGTTTCTCGCGCGAAGCGCGCGCGGCCTCGCGGATCTCGCATCCGAATGCGCTCAGCGTCACGGATTTCGGCGAAGACGACAACGGGATCGTGTTTCTCGTGATGGAGTTTTTGAGCGGCCGGACGTTGAAGCAGTTGATTCGTGACGACGGGCCGCTGCCGTTGCCGCGCGTCGTGGAGATCATTCGCCAGGTCGGAGACGCGCTTCATGCGGCGCATGTTCAGGGCGTGGTGCACCGCGATCTGAAGAGCGACAACATCATGCTGGTCGACACGATGGCCGGCGATCACGCAAAGGTGCTCGATTTCGGCATCGCCAAGATCAATGAGCCGGACGGGAAAATGGACTCCGGACTGACTGCGCCGAACCTCGTGATCGGCACGCCACAATACATGTCGCCCGAGCAGTGTTCGCAGGAAGGCGAGATCGACGCGCGCTCAGACATCTACTCGCTCGGCGTGATCCTGTACGAAACGCTGGTGGGACACGTGCCGTTTACGGCCGATTCGCCGACGATGGTGATGATGAAGCACTTGCAGGAGCCGGTGCCGTCGGTGCTTGACGAGCGCAGCGACGTGCCGCCGCAGGTTGGGCGAGTGATCGCGCGGGCGATGGCGAAGCTTCCCGGCAACCGTTACCAGACGGTCGCGGAGTTGATCGAAGACCTGACGATCGCGTCGGGAATTGCGACGTTCGCACCCGTGCCCGCGAAAATTGCGACCACCGGGCCAACAAACGTACCGCGCGCGAATGATGATGCGGACGAAGTCACGGTAGTAAGCGCGAGACAAGAGCCGCCGCCACCGCCGGTTGCTACACCGCGGCGTGCGCCCGTCACGGTTCCGGTGTCCGGGCCGACGATGCCGCCACCGGCGCCGGCTGCGAGCTTCAATCTGATGAAGGTGATCATTCCTTCGGCAGTCGCGCTGCTCGTCGTGTTTGCCGTGCTCTATGCGTTGAAGAGCAATTCGGCCGTTGCCGACCCCAACGCGAACCAGCCGCAGCAAAACACGCTCGCGGCGGATCCAAACAGCCAGCCGGTGCAGCCCGGCGCTTCGCCATCCGGAAGAGGTGAAGAGGGAATTCCTTCGGGTGGAAGCGTTGCTCCGCCCGCGAACGTAAGCGCGAGTCCGAATGCGAACGCGGAGGTGTCGCCCGAGCCTCTCGAAGACGTGAGTCCCACTGCGAACGCAAACGCGAATACGAACGAGAACGGCAACGGCAACAGCAACAACAGCAACGGCAACACGAACCGAAAAGCGCCTTCGGTGCCGGAACCCACGCGCAGTGTCGTGCCGCAAGGTGTGCCTTCACCCGCTGCGACCAAGACACCCGAGAAACCGCCGCCGCCGGCGCCAACACCTACACTCCCGCCGCGGTTTTGATTAGCTGAGTTAAAGCGGCTTCGTCTTCGATCGAGATCTCGATCTCGAAGACGTGCCAGGGAAGAGAGAAGTGGAGCGAGCGCAGCTTCACCGCGTCTTTCGCCGTGGTGATGAGGCTCGTGGCTCCGGCGCGCGCCGCTGCGCGGATCAGATCGTCGACGTCGTTCTGCGTGTACGCGTGATGATCCGCGAACGATTTTTCCAACACGACGTCATAATCCGTTTCCTTGAGCTGCCTGAAGAATGCGGCCGGGTTGCCGACGGCGCAGAATGCAGCCACTGGACCGGCCGGCAGCAAAGATCGCAGGGGTTTCATGGACGATCTGAAAATCGGATTGTCGCCGGCCAAAGCACGGATCTCTGTTTCAAGGGCTTCGAGGTCTTCGGCTTGATCGCAGCGGGTGATGACGACGCAATCCGCGCGGCTCAGGTTTGGAAGAGGTTCGCGCAGGCGGCCGTAGGGCAACAGTTGGCCGCCGCCCCACGGATTTGTTGCGTCGATCGTCACGATGTTCAGATCACGCGCGAGACGCAGGTGTTGAAAGCCGTCGTCGAGGACGAAGCACTCGGTGTTGAGAGTCTCGATCGCGTAGCGTCCAGCGCTGATGCGATCGGCGTTACAGATTACCGCGGCTGAACCGAGTAGTTTCGTGGCGAGCAGGTAGGGTTCGTCGCCGGCTTCAGCGGGTGTGGTGAGGATCGTTTTGCCATCGGAGACGACGACCTGGCGCTGTGGATTCTCGCGGCCGTAACCGCGCGTCAGTATGCAAACGTTTTTGCCCGCGCCGGCGACGATTCGCGCGACCCACTCGACGAGCGGCGTCTTTCCGGTTCCACCCGCGGTCATATTGCCAACGCTGATCACCGGGCGATCGAGTTTAGTGGTGTGGAAGGTGCCACGCTGATACAAGGCGAGCCGTGTGCGCGTGACCGCGCCGTACAACGCACTGAGCGGTGGCAGAACGAGTCCTTTCATAAGCTAACCGACTTCATCGTCTACGTGGCGTTGGCCGGCAGGAGGGAATCTGATGGTGAGCTCTTTGCCGCTGGTGCGGCAAAGAGTGGCGCGATTAGAGTCATAGTCTTCTCGGTGGCGCCCTGGTTTGCAGCGACGATCTGTTTCGCGCGGCTGCCCAAGTCGTTTCGCCATTCCGTATCGCTAAGCAAACGGTGCAGCGCTTCGGTCAACGCTGCGACGGCTTCGTCGCCTTCGACCGGCGGTAGTTGCACGATCGCCGTTCCTGCGTTGAGCAGATCAACGATCGCGTGGAAGTTGTGTGTGTGCGCGCCGGTGACTACGGCGACGCCGTGCGCTGCGGGCTCGAGCACGTTGTGTCCACCGCGGTCGACGATGC